>SDBV01001241.1_pt1 | contig 38342 bp, 35 predicted proteins | sample 2277081 | NCBI WGS metagenome assembly SDBV01 (sample SAMN10402039, study PRJNA504765) | marine sediment metagenome | isolation source: marine sediment core GS10_PC15, 223 cmbsf | place: Arctic Ocean: Southern Knipovich Ridge | collected 2010 | reverse complement strand
AGATCCGCGCCGCACTCACTCCACCGGCCGACATGGCCGACTGGTGGCGCTTCACGCTCTGGAAACACGAAGACAGCCTGAACAAAGTCCTGCGATCGGTGCGAAAAGGCTGATAGTTACTCGTATGTCTGCTCGCCGACTCGGTCGCCCTGTGAAGCGAGGAATTCGTCGATATCCGAAGCTGGGACGGCGATTTCCACGTAGCCATTGACGGCCTTCGCACGGACGGACTTGCCGTTGATCTTCAGCCGGACCTTCTCGAACATGCCGGTGTAGAGCTTGACGGTCGCATCTTGCCTGGACTGGATCGAACCGACCCAAGTGTCATCCCGCAGCGCGATCGCCGCGATCACCGGCACGTCAGACGTCAGCAGTTCGGTCTGTCCGCTGGTAAGTTTCGTACCCAGAATCAACACGTACCGCGTGGGAGACTCGGCCCCACTTACCAGCGCCGCCCGCCCACTGAAGCTCACACCTGCTGCATTCGCGTCGCCGCCAGCCAGGTTCACCAGCACCACGTCCGGCCCGGCGAGGTCTCGCACGTCGCTAATGCGAGCGCCCAGTAAACCCTTGGCGCGGATCGGCTCGAACTCGCCTCGACCCTTGGACGCAACCCGGTTGACCGGGAACATCATCGTCAGCAGCGTCCAGTTGTCGGTCTTCTCGTTGGCCATGGTCTTCAGGAAGAAGTTCCCGCGTTTGTCGGCCGGCTTGTTATCGATCTTCGAGTCGTAGGCAAACCGGTCGATCAGCGTCGTGTGCCGCACCGGCGATGCGACGTGGGCAATTTTCAGCTGGGCCGCCTTGCCGGGGAACTTCTTCTGCGCCCACGAGGTCGCCACCGCGCCGTGTTCGGTGGTTTCCGGCGGGAAGCTTTCTTCGTTACGCGTCATCATTCGCCATTCGATCGTGACCGGCTTGGGCGAGGCGATCTCGTCCCACATGATGAAATAATTCGGCCGGACGAACAGCACGTGTCGCTTCCACTTGCTGAGCACCTCGGGCGAGTAAATTTTGCTGCCGTCGGCTACGAGATAGTCGGCCGCGTCGCTGTGGAAGTATTCATTGAATTTCGCCTCGGTGCCCAGGCCCCATATCTGGCTCTGCCCGTCGAGGAGGATGCAATTGTGCCCGAACGTCGCAGCCCGCTTATTCAGGTGCCGCGTGAAGCCGAAGTAACCATCGGCCGAGTATTTCGACGGCCAATAGTCAGCCGCCAGTTGATACCCATGCCCGCTAAGAACGAAATTCATCACGTCGAACTGGCCGTGATCTTCGGAGTTGTTTCCAGCGCGGATCGCCAATGCGACGTCATCGACGCTATCGTTGCTGCTTCGCATTATCGCGTACTGCAATCCGCGATAGAACTGCGCCAGCGGACGGGTTTCGCCGGGCTTGGGCTTGACCGACGGGTCGTACCACAGCAGGCTGGCGAGCGGGTCCTGACTGTTGAGGGCCTTCCATTGCAGGTAGCCGTCCTTGAACTCCGACGCCATCCGCAGGTAGTGCGGGTGATAGGTCGGATTGGCAACCGGGCCTGTATAGTGCCCGTTGTGCCACGCATCGGCGGCGAAATTGACCCGCTGCCCCTCCGGCAGGTGCATGCCGACGTAGTAGTAGCAGGTTTTGTAGAAGAACGGCTGGAGGCGGTAGAGATTGTACGTTCCGCCGGTGACCGTTCGCAGCGCGTCTGTGAACCAGCCGGCGTAACGCATGTGGTAATTCCAGTAGCTGGTGCCCTCGGTGCTGGCGCCGTCGATCCCCTGTGCCTCGCAGATTCGTTCCATCCGCTCGGTGGCGAACTCCACGTCGCGCGACGCGTCGGGCGCGTCGCCCAGTATCGCCAGTGCTGCCACGCCCGTGCCGCCGCTGACGACGGACGACCAGTTCGAGGCGTACGAGTGCCCCCATGCATGGCGAACCATGCAGTCGTCGTAGTGGGCGTTAAGCGATTTATCGACAATCTTGTTTCGCAGTGCAGCCCGCTCGGCGACGGGCCAGAAATCGTACAGCCAATCGTACGCGATACCGAGATTCAGCGCGTTGTGTCCACTGGCGAGATTGGTCATTCGCGGCCAGTTGGCCTTGCGCCCTTGATTGTGTTCTTCCCAGCCGAGCGCCCACTGCACGTATTCGCGGACTTTCTCGGCATACTTGACATCGCCCGTCATGCGATAGGCGAAGCTGAGCGGCTTGATCGGGTCCAGCCCGCTTCGCCCGCCGCGAGAGGCCATCTCCTTGCCCGCCAGCTCGTCGGCCTCTTTGCGAATCTTGTTCCACCACTCGGCCGCGAGATCGTCGGTCTCGACGAGCTTTTTGATCTCTGCCAATTTTTCGTCGTCACAATATAGCCTGGGGTGATCGAGCTTGAGCGAATCGAAATACAGCCGCCTGCACGGAATGCGGAACTCCAGTTGCGGGACGGCCTGGTCGTTGACCGTCGCGAGGATGCTGACGTCCAGCTCGCGGAGTTTATGCGGTGAAGCCAATTGCTCGGGCGTGGCCGAAATGGTTACCTTGGCCGTCGCGGACGCACCCGGCAGCAGGACAAACTCGGCCGGCTCGATGGAAACCACTACCTCGCTGGCGAGGTTCGCGCCGCGCTGCTGGAGTTCGGTGAGCTTCACCCGGCGAGCGACATCGGTGAGGTTCTTCAGCCGGCATGTATAGACGAAGGGGTTCGACTGCGGGCCGATCTCGTTTACCAGCTCGCCGTCGAGGATCTTCTTGCTGAGCACGACCGCGTCTATGACGATGTCCGAGTCGAGCTTTGGCTCAAAGCCCATGTGCTTGACTGAGTGCTCCTCGAAGCCGAACGCGCGAACGCTGTTGAGCGCGGGGTTCTTGCCGAAATCTTCGACGTCGCCCCAGCTCCAGTCGTCGCCGAATCGCTTGAGCGGCACGTTCACCAGCCGCCAGCCTTCCCATACGACGTACAGCGACGTGCGATAATGTTTGTTGTCGGTCATCACGGTCGGGCGGATCGAAGCGCGATTGTGCTTGCCCGAGTACATCCAGAATTGCACCTGATCGTACCCGGTCCAGTCCTGCTTGTCGGGCGGCACGGCGAAACCGAATCGCTCGCGCTCGATGCCTGCGGATTTCCATCGTACGGCCGCGTCGCCTTCACGAACGATTTCCGTCTCGATCACAACGCCGGTCGAGTTGCCGTCGAGCGCCTTGGTGTTCCATGGCTCGGCCGATTCGGCTGCATCCAGCACCATGACTTCACCGGGAATATCTTTTGCGGGAGGTGAGGCAATGGCAAGGCAGCCCGAGACAGCGAGAATCAAGGCGGGCAGGAACGGACGGATCAGGCGGGACATTGTCGCATGGTTCATCGATGGATTCCTTTCGGTCAGACGAAGCTATCAGCTGCTTGCTGTATAGCATAATCCCCTTGCTCATTCCAGACTTGGCACATGAATCTCCGCCGATGGCGCATGAAAGAACGCAGAACCTGCACCGCACGGGCATGCTGCATTTTCGAACGTTTTCGAAAAAGCCCTTTCGGCGCGGACTCTGCGATCTAGTGATTCGTACCTGGCTTGAAGGTGCGTTACGCAGCCGCTACGGCACGGCGTTCCAGACGCGCCTCTCGGCGGGCGCGTTCTTTCGCCTTGCGTCGCCCGTTCTTACGACGGGTGATTTTCTGCTTCTCAAGCCGGTTATTCAGTCTGTCTCTTCGTTGTCCCATGATACATCCTTTCAGCTTCTCTAACGAACCGAGCATTATAAGGTAGCCGGCCGATGGATGCAAGCCCCTCTCTGCGGCCAATAATCCCAATAGTCACGGATCGACCGGGTCGTAGCCGCCCTTGGCCAGTGGATGGCAACGAACGATCCGCCGCAGGCCCATCAGCCCGCCCCGCAGAGCCCCCCACTTTTGCACAGCCTCGATGAAATATCGGCTGCATGATGGGTGATAGCGACATTGCCCGCCCATATACCGCGAAAGCGTCGCCTGGTACACCCTCGCCAGCGCGATCAGCCCCAGCGCAGGCAATCGAATGAGCCATCGCACGATGCGCCCGGCCGCGATCACGATTGGCCCTCTCGCTCGCTCGAATTGGCCAGCCGGCTGGCCAGCGTGCGAATGGAATCCTGAAAGCCTTCCAGCGTATGGTCGCCCCGAACCTTGGGCACGAGCATGAAATCCCACCCGGCGGGCAGTTCCGCCCGGACCAGGCGAAACGCCTCCCGGCAGAGCCGCTTGATGCGATTTCGACGGACTGCGTTGCCGTGCCTCTTCGATACGCCCACGCCCAGGCGGCTGCGCCCGTCCGGCTGATCGTTCGCCAGCGCGAACAGCGTGACCCGCCGGTCACCGCCGCGCCGGCCCGCATCGAACATGCGCGAGATGTCTCCACGCCGCCTGAGGCGATATCGTTTGTCCGCTCGTTGTCTTGGTGGTTCGGCCGTCATTGCTCTGCGATATTCTATCGCATCTTGGGGTCGCGGAAAAGACCAACCCCTTGACCGCCGGACAGCCGATGATTACAAACGAAGCGATTAAGCCGCTTTGTTGAATCTATCGGAGATGCCTCATGCGAATTGGTTGGACATTTGCGCTGGTTGTCGCGAGTTTGCTGGCGCCCATGGTCGGCTGTACACCGAAGCCTGACAAGAAGGCCGCCGTGGATCATTACGTTCGCGGCTGGCTTCTTGCCGAGCAAGGCGACCTCGATGCAGCCCTGGCCGAACTGGCCGAAGCGACCCGCACAGACCCGACACTTTCGGTGGCCTACGCCGTATCGGGAGACATCTATCGCAAAAAGGGAGACTGGCAACAGGCCAGGCACAGCTACGAGCGGGCCTGCGACGTCAACCCCTACGCTTTCGATCCGCATTATCATCTGGCGCTGACCTACCAGACGCTCGCAAAAGCCGCGAAGACAGTCGAGCGCATCCAGGAATATCTTCGCCTGTCGATCGACACGTACCAAATAGCGGTCGCGATGGAGCCGGGCGACTTCGACACGAACCTGAACCTCTCGGCCTGCTACTTCCGCCTGGGCAAGCTCGAGCTCGCCGAGCAATACTGTCAAGCCGCCACCGAAGCCAAGCCGGACGACCCGCGCCCGCACGCCAACCTTGCCATTATATATGATCGCCAGGAGCGGTTGTACGAGGCTATCCGGTCGTACAAAGACGCGCTGGAAATCAACATCCACCAGCCCAAACTACTGATGAGCCTCGGCGCTGCCTACGTTCGCCAGAACCGGCTCAAGCAGGCGGTCAAGGCGTTTGAGCTGGCCGCAGGCGAAACGCCCGAAGAGCCCACCCCGTGGGAGCAACTCGGCGCGTGTCACTATCGCATGGGCCAGCACGACGAATCGCTGGTGGCCTACAAGAAGGCCATCGCCCTGTCGAACAGAAGCGCCACCGCCCATCGCGGAATGGGCGTGGTCTACATGACCCGCTACGTCATAGACCAAACACAGACCGACTCGCGCGACCGGGCCATCGCAGCCTGGCATGCCTCGCTGGAAATCCAGCCCGACCAGAAAGACCTGCTCAGGCTCGTGCGAAAGTACGCTCCAAAGTACGCCGGACCACAACTCTAAACCCCCCTCCCTCTGCAAAAAACTTTCATTCTCGCAGACGAACCTGCTTTAATAGGATTCGGAAGCCGCCAGCTAGCCGCGAACGTGAGCGAGCGGTGTTTCGAAAAGAAGCATTCCGCGTGCAACGAGTTGCACGCCCTACGCACTGCTTTATAGGATTCGGGCACATAGTGCATCCGCCTGGAGAACTGATGCGGGATACTAAATTATGATCGGCATTTCGAGATTGTATTGCGGCTCGCCAGAGGCGTCGGACGCGTTGCGTTACGGCCGCGCTGGGGTCGCACTGCGCAAGCCGATCGTCGTGTGGAACTGCACGCGGCGGTGCAACCTCCGATGCAAACACTGCTACTCGGCCAGCACCGACTGCGCTGGCGACAACGAACTGACCGGCGACGAGGCCCGCGCCTTGATCGACGACCTGGCCGCCTTCGCCGCGCCGGTGCTGCTGTTTTCCGGCGGCGAGCCATTGATGCGCGAAGATATTTTCGACCTGATCCGCTCGTCGCGTAAGGCGGGCCTGCGGACCGTGCTGTCCACCAACGGCACGCTGATCGACCAGGCGACAGCCGAGCGACTGGCCGAGGCGGACCTGAACTACGTCGGCGTCAGCCTCGATGGGCTCGATGCGGTCAATGACGAGTTTCGCGGACAGAGCGGCGCGTTTCAGGCCGCCCTCGCAGGAATCCGCAACTGCCAGGCCGCCGGCGTGAAAGTCGGCCTGCGCCTGACGATGAACCAGCACACCCTCACCGAGATCCCCGGCATTTTCGACCTGATCGAGCGGGAACGAATCCCGCGTGTGTGCTTCTACCATCTGGTCTACACCGGCCGGGGTCGACGCCTGCGCGAGCACGACCTGACCGCCGACCAGACGCGCGACGCACTGGACCAGATCATCGACCGCACGGCTGCTCTTCACCAGGCAGGCCATCGCGCCGAGGTGCTCACCGTCGACAATCACGCCGACGGGCCGTACCTGCAAATGCGGATGGCCCGCGAGACCCACCCCAACGCCGCCGCGCCCATGCAACTGCTGCTTGCCAACGGAGGCAATCGCAGCGGCGAGGCGATCGGATGCGTGAGTTGGGACGGCGAGGTGCTGGCCGATCAATTCTGGCGGCAGCACGTGCTGGGCAACGTTCGCAGCCGGCCGTTCAGCGAGATATGGACCGAAGGCGACCCGGGCGGGCTGCTGGCGAACCTGCGCGACCGCAAACCGCTGCTGCACGGCCGATGCCCGCAATGCCGCTGGCTGGACGTGTGCAACGGCAACTTCCGCGCGCGAGCCGAGACGCCAGACGGCGACCTGTGGGGCGACGACCCGGCCTGCTATTTGACCGACGAGGAAATCCGATGACCGCCCCGCCCTCCACACCGCTGAGACTGCTGTTTTGGGAATCGACCGCGCGGTGCAATCTCGCATGCATGCACTGTCGCCGGCTGGACGCGGACGACCCGGCCGCGACGGATGACCTGTCCACCGACGAAGTCCGGCGGCTGTTCGACTCGGCTGCAACATTAGGCAAGCCGATCCTGGTATTCTCCGGCGGCGAGCCCCTGCTGCGGCCGGACTGGGGGGAGCTGGCCGACTACGCCCGCTCGATCCAACTGCCGACGGCACTGGCTACCAACGGCACACTGATCGACGGGGCCACCGCAGCGAAAATCGCCGAGGCTGGCTTCCGCCGAGTGGCTATATCTTTGGACGGGTCCGACGGAAAAATCCATGATGCATTCCGCGGCATAGGCGGCGCGTTCGACGATGCGCTGGCAGGCATTTCCGCACTGGGCAAAACGGCCGTGCCGCTGCAGATCAACGTCACCATCGCCGCACACAACGACGCCCAACTCGACGCGATGTACGAACTGGCACGCTCGCTGGGCGCGGTCGCTTTGCATTTGTTCCTGCTCGTGCCGGTCGGCTGCGGCGTGCAGATAGGCCCATCGCACCAGCTTTCGCCCAAACGCTACGAGCAGGTGCTGGCCTGGATATGCGACCGCCAGGCGGACGGCGAAATGGAAATCCGCGCCACATGCGCCCCCCACTATTACCGCATCGCCGCCCAGCGAGGGCTGGATATCGGCCGATCGCGAGGCTGCCTGTGCGGACTGTCGGTCGTGTTCGTCTCGCACGCGGGCGAGGTCTTTCCATGCGGGTATCTGCCGGCCTCCTGCGGTTCGGTGCGAACCGGCGAGCTGGCCAACATCTGGCGAACCTCCGACGTGCTGAACAGCCTGCGCGATTACGACCAGCTGACCGGCAAGTGCGGCCGCTGCAAATTCAAGACCATCTGCGGCGGATGCAGGGCGCGGGCCTTCGCAGCCGAGGGAGACTTCCTCGCAGAAGAACCCTCCTGCTCACACCAACCCGAAGATTGAAAGAAACCCTTCACAAACGTCGGCCGAAAAGATATACTTCTGATCAGAGGGTCGTTTGCCGCTGGCGAGCGACCTTGCGAACTTTTCAGTATTTCGCGATTGAGACGTTGTAGAGCCAATACCGCATCGAGTTGGAATGCGACAGGTCGAGCGTGAACTGCTCCAAAGACGAACCAGAAATGGGGCCGTAGCTCAGTTGGGAGAGCGGTTGGTTCGCAATCAACAGGTCATGGGTTCGATCCCCTTCGGCTCCATTGCAGTACAAAAAAGCCCGCTCAACAGCGGGCTTTTTGTTAAGGTAACCAAGTCTTAAACAGCAAATGCGAAAGGGGCGTGAGATGATCGAGTTCAATTGTCCCAGTTGCGGAGAGGCAATGAGGGCACCCACTGAATTGGCCGGAAAGCGGGAAACCTGCCCGTCGTGCAAAGGGATCGCGACGGTTCCGCAAGATGCCCTCCCCGACCCGCGATGTCTGCATTGCGGCGGAGCGATGGAAATGACCACGAGCCGATCGACCGGATGCATGGGCAGCCTGGCGGGGTTGCTGATGTTCGTGACTGGACTGCTGGTGACGCTCGCCGGATTGCTTTTTTCGCCGTACGCCGTGATCGTCGGACTGCTGCTTTGTTTGGTGGGCGCGGTGATCGGCGGACGAAAGTCGAAGGTGTGGCGGTGTTGCGACTGCCGGATCGTCGTTCCGCGAGGATAGGCACTCCAACGAACCTTTCATTGTAATCAGCTCCCCTCTTGCCTCAAACAGTGAGAATGTGAATGATAGGCCCTGCGGCAGTTGGTCTGCTGCAGTTGATTTGGAAGGATTATTTCGTGACGGAAGTTTGGCAATTTGCGATGCTGGCTGGGGTGGGTTGTGCGGCTGGGTTCATCAACGTCATGGCTGGCGGCGGGACGCTGCTTACCCTGCCGGCGATGATCTATCTCGGCCTGCCAGGCCCGGTAGCCAACGGCACGAACCGTATCGCGGTGATGGCACAGAACATCACGGCCATCACGACCTTCGCGAAAAAGGGCTTTTCCGATTTCAAGCTGAGCCTCACGCTCGGGCTTTGTACGCTGCCAGGCGTGGTGGCCGGATCGCTGCTGGGCGTCAAACTCGAAGGCAAGGCATTCAAGCTGGTACTGGCCGGCGTGATGATCGCCGTGATGATCGTCCTGGCCGCCAAGCGCCGCAAGAAAGCTGCCGGCAACACCGCCGAAAAACCTGACGAAAAAACTGACGCAAAAACCGATGCCGACGCGGCCGCTGCACCGATCTCGCAGAGGCGAATGATAATCGCCCATGCGTTGATGCTGGTGGTGGGCTTTTACGGCGGGTTCATCCAGGCGGGCGTGGGTTTCATCATCATCGCCATACTCAGCCGCGTGCTCCGGCTGGACCTGGTCCGCGTCAACATGCACAAAGTGTTCATCGTGGGCATGTACGGCATTGTGGCGTTGGGCATCTACATGGCCAGCGGAAAAGTCGTCTGGATTCCAGGTCTTTGCCTGGCAGTCGGCAACTCCACCGGCGCCTGGCTTGGAACGCACCTGGCCGTCAAGAAAGGCGAACGAATCATCCGCATCATCCTGTTCGTCGCACTGATCGGGATGGCCATCAAGCTGATCTACGACGCATTCACCGCGAACGGATAGCCGCGCGAGATTTCTTGCGTTCGCTTCGATCGGGCGCTATACAGGTAGTACATTATCTGCGAACCGCCAACCGAATAAGGGAGATATTCAATGACCGATATGTCCGCTATGTCCAAAAAACCGCTTGCAGGCAAGACCGTAGCTCTGATGCTCGATCGGGAATACCAGGAGCTGGAAGTGTGGTACCCCTACTACCGCCTGGCCGAGGAAGGCGCAAAGGTGGTCCGCGTGGCGCCCATCGCGGGCGAGTGCTACCCGTCCAAGCTCGGCTATCCGTGCGAGTCCGACGTGGCGGCCTCTGACGTGCGCGGGGGCGACTTCGACGCGGTGGTCGTGCCCGGCGGCTGGTGCCCGGACTTCATGCGACGCGACGAGTCGATGCTCGCCTTCATTCAGCAATGCGCCCAGGCCAACATCGTGCTGGCGGCGATCTGCCATGGCGGGTGGATGCTCTGCTGCACCGACGCGCTCAAGGGCAAGCGTGCCACCAGTTTCATAGCAATCCGCCACGACATGATCAACGCAGGCGCCGACTGGGTCGACGAAGAATGCGTCGTGGACGGTAACCTGATTACTGCCCGCAAGCCGGACGACCTGCCGGCGTTCTGCCGGGCGATTATCGAAGCGCTGCGATAACAGCTAATTGCCACTAATTCTGGCTCTGCCTTGACAGCCACTTGCGGCTGAATTACGATCTGTTTGCGCGGACAGCTTCGCCACTTCAACACTATGATGCCCATCAGGAAAGGGGCCGGGAAGCATGATCGATTTTTTATGTCCAACTTGCGGACAGGTAATGACCATCGACGACCGGGCAGCCGGTACGGAAGTAAAATGCATCGGCTGTAAGGAAATGATCAATGTGCCTGAGAAAAAGGCAGCGACCCCAACGGCCAAAACTCCCGCCGACGAGCCGCCGGACGCCAACCGTTATGGTCGAGAAAAACTGACGCTTCTGAACTGGCTGGCCGAGTCGCCCTGGTTCCGCCCGGCGGTCATCATCCTGATTATCGCCCTGGGTGGGGGAGCGATGCTCTACTTCGTGTCGGACATGATGAACACGACCAAGCCAGCGCATTCCATGACTCAGCAGGAATTCATCGAAGAACTCCGCGAACTTGTCAAGCAGTCGCCTCACGCCGAGTTGCGGATCGTCCGCAAGGATGCCTTCCGGGCTACATTCGGCATTCCCGACGGCGAAGAACTCTTGGACGCCACCAGGTATGAAGACTGGTTCATCCTCAGCTATCGAACAAAAGGTTCTGCGGTCAAATTGAACCTCGTGAAAAACCCAAAGCTGCCAGACGGCCAACTGGGTGCAGACTGGGTGAAGGTCTGGATTCCCAACCGCCAGGCGGATCAGCTCGCAAAGCAAGAACTCCGCGATCCGAGAATGCACATCCGGACCAGGGAAACTGAGAAGTTCTATCAAGAGAACAAGGACGCGATCGATTCGGCGATCTCCGCCGGCGATGCCTTAACCAAAGCCGGCAAGTACAAACAGGCTATCGCCTCGTTCGCAAAGGCCGAGGGTATCATGGACAATACCCCCGCCAGGGAAGGAAACGTGGGGGCCGCACTGGCCCGGATCAGGAATAAAACCAATGAAGCTCGCAAGACATGGACGGAGGCCGTCAACGCCTCCACCACTCTCCTGAAAAATGCGGCCGAGCATTCGTATGAACAAAATCAGCTTGATCCTGCCAAGAAGCAATACCAGGCCGTAATCGATTACGTACGCGACAGCGAGATCCAGACCGCTTCGATGAAGACTGCGGCTGGCTCGGCGCAATCTCGCCTGATGGAAATTGAAAAGACACAGGCAGAAATCGCCCGCCAAGCCGAACTGGCCCGCCTGGCTGAAGCCCAAAGGCTGGCCCACGAGCAAAAACGCCAGGCAACCGTAGCGCGCCTGCAAACGTTGGCTCCATCCTACCAGGCCCTGCAGAGACTCCACGTGGAGCTGACGAGCCCCTCTGACGGACACGCCGCGAAGATCGCCAAGCTGAATGCATCGCTCTCGGCCGCCTGCGAAACGCTGGACCTGCACCCCGACGTCAAACAATACACGCTGCTGTTGCGATCGCTGGATCAGGCCTCGGCGAGCATCGGCGCATATGCAACCACCTTGGCTGGAGGTGAAACGGCTGCGACCCCCAAGGAGGCATCCTTCGCCCGAAAGTTGGCCGCAGCCGAACGGCAAAAACACCTGTCGCACGCGTGCGGCAAGCTGGTTTCGTTCGTGTACGAATACAGCCAGGCGATGAAGGCCATGGGCGAGCCGTTCGATATCGCACCGGCCACTCTGTATGAATGCGCCGTCGCTGAGGGTGTAGAACGCACAAAGTGCCCGAACTGCCTTGGCAAAGGCGATCTCGCCTGCCGGGATTGCAGATTCAACGGGCGTTCCACAGGCAAGGTGATTTGCGGAACATGCTTAGGAAAACGTCTCGTCCAGTGCAAAACGTGCGACGGGCTTCACATGATAAAATGCAGCTCGTGCAACGGAAAGGGCAAACAATACAGCGGAACCGCCAAAGACGGGCCGTGGATTAAGAAAACCTATAGAACCTGCTCAACCTGCAAAGGCAAGAAAACCACGTGGGGCAACCTCCCATATTGGGGCAGCCAACGAGGCGGACCAGGCAAATGCCCAGCCTGCGTCGGGCATCCCGGCAAAATGGCTTGCTCCACGTGTAAAGGCAAGGGCATTACGGGAACGTGCAAGAAATGCGCCGGCAAAAAACGCATCACGTGCGACTCTTGCAAAGGCTCGGGCAAGAAAGACACGACAGTCGTCGCAGCTTCGTAATAGCTGGCGGTGCGACCGCCACGCCGCCTGTCAGCGGTTCGTATGCCCCGTCCACAGGTAGAGGAACTTCGGCTGGGCGGATGCCAGCAAATCGCCGGCCGAGATATTGATCAGGTTCACCTGCGCGTTGGCCGGCGGAGCCTGCCCGGCCGAGTACGCGTTGGCGCGATGCCCCAGCGGGCGATGATACATCACCACTTTCACGCGTTTGGCGCCTGCCTTTTCCTTGGCCAGATCGATCGCGTCCCACACGTACCCAAGCCGATCGACAAGCCCGTTGGCCTTGGCCTGCGATCCGGTGAACACGCGCCCATCGGCAAGGCCGCGGATCGTTTCGGCGGTCAGTTCGGTGCGCGACGCTCCGACGATCTTGAGGAACTGCGCGTAGAACTCGTCGACCATCCCCTGGAGAATCGCCAGGTCTTTCGGATCGAGAGGCTTGAAGGGGCTGGCCATGTCTTTCCGCGGGCCGGAAGTGACAGCCCTTGCGTCGATCCGCAGCATGCCCAGCGTTCCGGCGAAGCTGATCGTCTGCACCATCACGCCGATCGATCCGGTCACCGACGACGGATGGGCCATGATTTCGTCGGCCCCGCAGGCCAGGTAATAGGCACCCGACGCGCCGACGTCTTCGATAATGGCGATGACCGGGATGGACCGCTTGCTGCGAAAATCTTTCAGCCGCCGATACATGATATCGCTTGCGGTTACCCCCCCGCCGGGCGAGTTGATCCGCAAGACCACGGCCTTGATGTCCGAGTCGGCCTGGGCCTTGTCGAGCTTCTCGACCCACACGGCCACGGGGTTCTCGGTGGGTGCGAACAGCCCCTTGCGACGCTGATTGAACAGCATGCCATCGACGTCGAGCACGAGAATTTTATCGGTAACGAACAGGCCTGCGTCTTCACGGAGGACGGTTTCCTTGAGTTTCAGGTCGGCGGGCATGGGGCGAATCACCCACTGAATGCCGCTATCGCATCCGCCCAGCATTGCACCCAGCACCAGCACAACCAATATCGCACGGATTTTCATTTCGTCTCTCCTTCGACCAATTGGCAGATAAACTCGGCCAGGCCATTTTCTACGACGTGGTCCGCCGCCGCTCGCAACTCATCACTCGCATCGGGCATGGCTGCGCCCAAACCCGCCCCGCGAATCATCGACAGGTCGTTCACGTCGTCTCCGACTGCGACTATCTGTCCCGGTGCGATGCGATACCCCTGGGCGATGTATTTCAGTGCGGCCCACTTGTCCGCCTTGGGAGCAAAACCTTCCACGATCGTGACATTGTAGTTCGGCGCGACGATGGCGTGAACGTTCAGCCGACCGTCGAATTGCTGCTGAAGACTCTCGGCGAGTTCGTCGGCTGCCTCGGGCGCTACGACAACGCTGATCCGCAACGGCTCGGGCGTGAGGGCCAGGTCTGGCACGCGGCGAAAATCGGAGCCGGCCTTGTCCAGCCAGTCGCGAAGAGCCGAATGCACGTCGCCCGTCTCGCATATCGAATACTCCCACCCATGACGCCAGGCGTCGACGATGGCCATGGCCGCGTAGCCTGCCCGGCCCAATGCGTCGGCGAATTCGCAGGCCAGTTCGGAGGCAATAGTCCGCTGGTAGAGCGTGCGCCCGGTATCTGGCTCGGCGACCATCGCCCCGCCTATCAGAACCATAGGCTCGTAAGGTGCGATCCAATCGATTTTTCGCCAGATATCGATCGCCTCGCTATGAGATCGCCCCGTCGCCAGGCAAACCCGCAGCCCCGCCGCTCGCGCTCGGGCGATCGCATCGGCCGTGCCGGGGCGAAGCTTGTGGTCAGGCCCCAACAGCGTTCCGTCCAGATCGATGCCGAGAAGTTTGTATTTCATTCGCCGCCGGCCTTCGGCACGTACTTGCAGACGCAGTCGAATAATTCTCCGCCGACGCACTCGGCCACGTGATTATCTTTCAGCATCGCCAGCCAGAGCGTATCGACGGTGAACGACGCGTCGAAATTACTCTCGATGCTCCGCCCCATGCCCTCGATAATCAGCAGTTCGGCGTCGGCGGCCGCGGCGTTAAGTTCGTCGCTCACCTCGGAAAAATCGATCAGCGGCGCACCGTTGCCGGTTGAAACTACCTCGAACATGCCGACGCGGATCAGCGCGGCCAGGTCATCGTCACGGGCCGCCAGTCGCTCGACGATTTCGGCGGTTTCGTCGGCCGTCATGTCGTTTAGGCTCGGAAGCTCGTTGGCTGCAAGCACTATCGTCGTGCCCGCCATGGCCAGCTCGCGCACGAAGGGCATGACACCGAGGATAAAATCGCTGCCTGCATTGTCGATCATCACGACGGCCTTGGCCCAGGGGGCCGGCGGCGCATCGGCCAGGTCCGACGCCAAACGATCGAAATCGTCCACGAACCACGGGCGGGGCTTTGTGTTCTCGACGGCCGCGAGAAAATCGGTGCTCTCGCCTGCCAGGTGCATCGTCGCCTTCGAGCCCAGGTCGAAAATGTTGCCCGCAAAGACGCTCTCGATCAGATGCAGCCAGCGGTCTTTGCCGCTCCGCGCGTGCAGCCGGCGAACCACCTCCGGGTACAACTCCATCGCGGAAACGTTCTCACGCTGCTTGATATGCGAAAACGGATCGCCCAGATCATGGGCGCGAAGTGTCTTTTCGCGAAGGCGGCACAGCGAGAACACGTCGAACGGCTCGCCGGACAGGGCGCACGGGTCGGCTCGCAGCTGATCGATCTTGGCGGCGAATTCCTCGCTCGCCGCGGCGATCTGCTTGTTGGCAAACCGTCCGTACCGCTTGGCCGCGTGCCGCATCGTCTCGACGAAGTGTATGGAGAAATGCTCCAGCCAGTAGGGTTGACCCTTTTGCGGGCCGGCAAACAGGCCGCCGTCGTGTGCGACGTATCCGGCCGGATCGCTCAGAAGACAAAAATTACTCATATCGCTACCGTTCAATTCTCCTGGAATACCAAAGTTTATTTAACGATACAAAACGTAATCCGTAGCTGATAGGCCGTGCACCTATTCGGCCTGGATTGCAACCAGTGTCAGGTCGTCCGGGCGGGTTTGCAGGCCGGCGAACCGGCGCATTTCCCACAGGATGTGCTTGGCGATGCCCTCGACCCTGCGGGCCTGGCCGATAGCGTCCAGCGCCGCGGCCTCCACACGTTTACGACCGAACGGCTCGTCGTCAAAGTTCATCGCCTCGTTCAGCCCGTCCGTGTACGCCAGCAGCACGTCGCCGGACTGCAACTGCACCGCTTCGTGCGGCCAGGTCATGTCCACATCCAGCCCCAGCACGCTTCCGCCGCATTCGAGGTGACGAATCTCACCGTTGCGGATCAGCAGCGGCGGCGTGTGGCCAGCACTGGAATACGTCAGGCGCCGTGTCTTGAGATCGATCACGCCGTAAAACAGCGTGGCGAAATCGCTGGTAAACGTGCCCGAGCACAGGTCGCGATTCACGCGGGACAGCACTTGGGACATGTCGTACACGCTGGCCGCGTGCGCCCGCAACGAGGCGCGAATCGACGCCATCATCAACGACGCTCGCACGCCCTTGCCAACCACGTCGCAGACGACAACGCCAAGATTGTCGTCCGGCAGGTCGATAAAATCGTAGAAGTCGCCGCCCAGTTCGAAGCAAGGCACGTAGATCGTGGCGATCTCCAGGCCCTCAACGTCCGGCAGTTCGTCGGGAATCATCCGGCGCTGGACCTCGCCCGCCAGGCGAAGCTGACGCTGAATATTCGCAGCCTGAACCGCCTGAGAGTACAGCCGGGCGTTAACGATCGCCGAGGCCGCCTCGGCTGCGATGGCCTTGATCAGCGAGATTTCGAACCAGTCGAACTCGTGCAGCTCGGACATGTACACGCGGATGGCGCCCTCGGGCCGGCTCTTGTAAATCATCGGTACGCACAGCCCGCTGACGATTCCCTCCCGCTGGGCCTCGGTCGGATACAACACGCGCGGGTCGCTGCCGAGATCCTCGATGTAGACCGGCTCGCCGGTTTCGAACACTTCCTGATCGATCCGGCTTTCTTCCAGCAGGATCGCGCCCTTGTTCAGATATTCCGCGGAAAGATTCTCGACCGCTTCGATGACAAGCTCCGTACCCTCTTCGTTCAACAGTCGTATCGCGCACGCCTTGGCGCCCACCGCCTCGACAACCGTAGAAACCACAAGGTCCATCAGGCTGTCCAGGTCGCGCCGCGAATTGAACTCGCCAGTGAGCTTGTACAACGTAGCCAACTCGTCCACGCGCGTGCGGAGTTGGCTTTCGCGCTGGCACAGCCGGGCGATCACACCGGTCACCAGCCCCACCAAACGCAGGTGTCTGGGCGAGATCGCAGTCTCGTCGGTAGCGTCGAATTTTACTCGCCCGATAATGCGATCATTGACCATGATCGGCGCGTTGGCGTGGTCGGGCTCGATCTCGCTCACCGAGCCAGGCATCTCCGAACGCGGCGGATTGGCGTCCGACGGATCTGTCAGCGGCTGGCCTTCAGCATCGCAAATACGAATTGCAACTCGCGCGACGGCCGCGAATGCGTCCTGAAGATGCTGGAGCGTATCGGGGTTGAGATATTCGGTCAGTTTCACAAACAGCTTCCTTACCCGCAGCGCCCTGCCAGACGCTCAAATCGCTTAACGGCATTGAACATTATCTGAAAACACTCTGCACAAGCCCTGAAGACGGTAGGCTGGGTCTTGACCCGGCGAACCAGGCGTTGCTCATAATCCAGCCGGGGCAAGGCCCGGCCTACAAACTAAACAATAATCATTGCCGTTATTAGACCATCCCAGCCGCCGATGTCCACCGCCTGCCGCGAGAAAGTTTTCTCTTGTCGCCTTATCCCCAACTTTCCCGTGGGCTTTTTGATGACTGGCGGCGCGGTTTGCTCGCAACCCGTGTTACCGCGATATTCCTTTTGACACTCCCGGGCGGGCGGCATAACGTCATGCCATGACACATGGGATGAGTGAAGGCAAGGCAGGGCATGCAGTACCAGAAAACGCCCGCCCCCGCTTTTTCCCGGCTGGGAGCATATCGCATGGCCTCAGGTAATAAAAGTCGAAGCAGTGAGCCGGAACTTCTGCGCCGCAAATGCATTAAGTGGATAATACTGATTTACTTCGTTTCCGGGGTGTGTTCCCTGATTGATGAAGTGGTGTGGGTGCGGCTGCTGAAGCTGACACTCGGCAACACCGTCTATGCGGCGAGTATTGTGGTGTCGATGTTCATGGGCGGGCTGGCGCTTGGCGCATTGATTATGAGCCGGTACTCAGACCAGGTGAAAAATCGGCTGCGACTGTACGCACTGCTGGAAACGTTAGTGACCGTATCAGCGCTGCTGCTGCCGATCGGGCTGAAGCAGGCGGACCAGGTCTATATCTGGTTCTTCCGGGCGTATCAGCCCAGCCATTGGCAGTTGCTGATTGTGCAGGTGATCATATCGGCTGGCCTTCTGCTCGTGCCATCGATGCTGATGGGCAGTACCCTGCCGCTTCTGGGCAGATTCGTGACGTCGCTCGAGAAAGAAACCGGGCATCTTGTTGGCAAGCTGTACGCATTGAATACGCTGGGTGCGGCGGCCGGCTGCTTTTTGGCGGGGTTTGTCCTGATCAGAGCTTTTGGCGTGATGGGCACGCTATACACGGCTGCGGCGCTGAATCTGCTGGTTGCCTTTGGGGGATGGTTCCTGTCGCGATATAGCGAAAAGGTTGAGCAGCAAGCCGATCCAGTTGCCCAAGCTCGTGCGCCCAAAGAGGTCAAAACCAGGGACCGAAAGTTTTATCTGCTGATCGCCGCGTTCTTCATGAGCGGGCTGATTTCCATCGGCTATGAGCTTCTCTGGATGCGAAGCATAGTTCATTTGCTTGGCGGGTTGACATACGTATTCAGCGCCGTGCTTACCATCTATCTTTTGGGATATGTGATCGGCGTCGGCATTGGCAGCAGATTAGTCAAACGCCTGAAGAATCCCGCGGGCGGCTTTGCAGTAACATTGTCGCTGCTGGGTTTGTGCGGGGTTTTCTATCTGCCCGTACTGATATTATGGACTGCAAAAGTTCAGCCGCTTATACCGGCCGCATCTCAAACGCTTTATTCATGGCTTCCAATTTCCCCTGTCCTTATCTGGCCGCTCGTGATCTGTCTGTGCCTGTTCATGGCGCCCGCCATTATTATGGGGATAGGCTTTCCTCTGGCTTTGCAGGAGTGGGCCAATCATGTACACAAGGTGGGCAAGTCTACCGGGACAGCGTACGGTGCAAATACGTTAGGGGCGGTGATTGGCGGCGTCGTAACAGGATTCGTTTTTATTCCATTGCTCGGCCTGCAGATTTCGATATCCATTCTCGGTCTTGCGGGTGTTTGGATAGCGACTGCGCTGTGGGTGTCGTTTGCGGGCGACGGCAAAGCTGTCTGGCGGGGAACGTTTTTGGGAGGGGCGACTCTATTAACGATCCTGGCCGTACTAATGCCTCCAAACCTGTTCGACGTGATGGTTGCGATATCCAACCCCGACACCAGGGATGAACTGGTTGCCGTTAAAGAAGGCCTGACCACAACCGTGTCGCTGCGACGAGCCCAGAATGGTTCGTTGGAGCTTTTTGCCTCTGGCGAGTCCATAGCCGGCGACAACGCCCCACTGCGCGCCGACCAGAAGGCGCTGGGACACTTTGGCGTCCTGCTGAACACGAAAGCCAAAAAAGTGCTGTCCGTCGGTTTCGGATCTGGAGAGACGACCGCCTGTCTTGCCCAACATGAATTGGAAACGATCGACTGTGTCGAGATTGCTCCTGAAGTGGTGGAAATGTCTCTGGAGTATTTCCGCCACATTAACCTTGGCGACGATCTGGATAAACGCGTGAACATGATTTACATGGACGCGAAGAACTATTTGCACCTGAGCGACGCAAAATATGACGTGATTGTCAACGACTCGATTCATCCTCGGCATTTCGCCGAAAACGCCTCGCTTTATGCGAAAGAATATTTCGAAGCCGCCAAGCAACGGCTGAGCGACGACGGGATTATGGTTTCCTGGCTTCCGACGTACAAGATGCCGCAGTCGGTTTTTCAAAGCATAATCGGTACGCTGATGGATGTTTTTCCGCATGTCACGGTGTGGTATGTAACGCCTCAGACTGCACCGCTGGTTCTGATTGTCGGCTCAAAGCAGCAGCAGTATGTCTCTCTAAAGCATATCGACGATCAACTCCTGAATGAAGGCGTGCGCGACAGCCTGGCTGTGATCGGCATTAAGAGCAGCATGGACGTTTTGAGCTGCTACCTGGGAGACGAGCGGGATTACAAGAAACCCGTCGCCGGCTTTTCGGTGAACAGCGACTATCGGCCTTTCGTCGAGTTTACGACCGACAAAGTGACATCTCAGTTAGAATTGTTCACTCGTTTTGCAAAAGATGTTAGAAGCGATTCTGTTTTCGAACATATTGACTGGACGGGGATCGGCAAAGATGACAAAGCCAGGCGGCTTGCGTATTTCCGCAAGCTCCATAAAGCGACGCAATACTTGTGGGAGTCATATTGCACCAATAACTGGCTGGACAAATTGAAATATTGTGTCGGGGGTTTGGAAATAATGCCCGACAACCCTTCGCTTCTTGCCCAAAAAAAACTAGCCGAGGAAGCACTGGGTTCTGGGGCAAAAAGAGACGGCCGAGAGTATTGAAAAACGTTTACTGCTTTTCAAAGCTGAAATACTCGCAAAAGATGCCCCTGCTGAAAACGCCGTCCACCCGTAAAGGCAAAAGGACTGAAAGATTTCCTGAACCCTTCCATGTAGGTTTCGTCGGTTATTTGTAGTGAACAATTTCATCGAGACGGCGGGTGATTTTGTGCCAGTGCGTTCCCCGCCACAGCAGCTTGCCGCAGCGCCCGCATCGCCAGAACCGCTCGCAGTGTCGATAAGCCAGCGGCGGGGCTTCGCCCATCACGTCGTGCTTGGGCACCTCGGCCAGTTCGCCCCCGCAGGCCATGCATCGCGGGCTGTGCAGCGGAAGTCCCAGCCGATCGACCACGAACCGCAACTGTTCCAGCTTGCTGAGTTGTTGGGGGACGTAGAGTGCTGAAACTTCGCCGTTGCGGATGACGTTGCGGTCGAACAACGGCCCATCGGAGCTGAGCACCATTCGCCCGTCGTGGCGAGCGCGGTCGATCAGGTCGCCATCGTCGATACCGTATTCGTAGGCAGCGTCGTAGCCGGCCGCCCGAAGCCAGCGAGCCAGCCCGCCCAGCATCGCGTCGCAGAAAAACGTCAGCCGATCCACGTCGCTGTTCATGCGATGTATTGTACGCCAGAACGCTGTGGGACACCGAGCCCCACCGCGCCAATGGGAGGGTTATACAGACAAAGCTTAAGGCCATTCACGGAGGAAGCGTTTACCTCGTGGCAGATAAATATAGTTCGCATGACTTTTACCTGGCCGAAAATCAAACACACCCCCTTGCCTTTGCGTAAAGATGGATGTAGCTATGTGATTCTCGTAGAATACGATCATGGTAGCTACAATGTCTTGCCTGGCGAATGCCCCTACAACAGACTGGGCGCAGTACCTAATGGTAAGCGGTGTGGCCCTGATGGCCGTGCTGATACTGGGCGTCGCAATGATGTATGCCAAGAGGATGTACGTCCAGCGAATGTCTGAACAGTATGGCGGCGAGGCTTTTACGGTAGAGGATCTGCAAAAACTCCGCGACAGCGGGCAGATCAGCCACGAAGAGTTCGACCGCTGTCGGCGAGCTTTGCTCGGGCTGGACAAGATTGACAAGGAAAAAGATGAAAGCAAATCAAGCGTCCCCACTGATGATGACGATGACTAGTGTATTCAGCAGTGTGGTCGATTTTTGCGCAAAGTAAGGAGATTTCATGAAATCCGTTTCTTCCACAGGCGGCAAGGGTTCAGGCGAAGGCGGCGGGCCTCGTAAGCCATTGCAGATATGCAGCTTCTGTCATCGCTCCAGCGATGATGCGGGGCTGATGGTCGAAGGCCCGGACGGCGTCTTCATCTGCGGAAACTGCGTCGAGCTGTGCGAAAATATCATTCGCCAGGAGCAGCGTAGGACCACCCAGGCCAAGCCGCTGTTTACGACGATCCCCACGCCGCGGCAGATCAACGAGTTCCTCGACGAGTACGTAATCGGTCAGAATCACGCTAAAAGGGTGCTTTCGGTGGCCGTGCACAACCACTACAAGCGGCTGACGCAGGCCGACCTCGACGACGCCGACAGTGTGGAGATCGACAAGTCCAACGTGCTGCTGATCGGCCCGACCGGCTGCGGCAAGACGCTGCTGGCCCGCACCATGGCCCGCGTGCTCAACGTGCCGTTCGCCATCGGCGACGCCACCACGCTCACCGAGGCCGGCTATGTCGGCGAAGACGTGGAGAACATTCTGCTCAAACTGCTCCAGACGGCCGACTACGATCTCGAAGCGGCCGAGCGGGGCATCATCTACATCGACGAAATCGACAAGATCGGCAAGACCTCGCAGAACGTCTCGATCACGCGCGACGTCAGCGGCGAAGGCGTGCAGCAGTCGCTGCTGAAGATGCTCGAAGGCACGGTCGCCAACATCCCACCCCAGGGCGGGCGAAAGCACCCCGAGCAGCAATACATCCAGATGGACACGACGCACATCCTGTTCATCGTCGGCGGAACGTTCTCCGGCCTGGAAGACGTAATCAAGAAACGTCTCGGCCGCCAGATGATCGGCTTTTCTTCCGAAGGCGACGCCGAGGAAACCCCCCAGGCCCACAGCAGCGTGCTCGCACAGGTGCAGCCGGACGATCTGGTGCATTACGGCATGATCCCCGAATTCGTCGGACGCCTGCCCTGCATCACGGCCCTGGATGAACTTGACGAAAAGGCGATGAAGCAAATCCTCACCGAGCCGCGAAACGCCCTGGTCAAGCAATATAAAAAATTCTTCCGGATCGAAGGCGCGACGCTCGAGTTCACAGACGACGCACTGCAGGCGATCGCCAAGAAGGCCCTCGCCCGCGAAGTCGGCGCCCGCGCGCTGCGAAGCGTGATCGAAAGCCTGATGCTCGAACTGATGTACGAACTGCCCGACCAGGCCGACAAGGAAGCCACCTACGAGATCACGGGCGACATGGTGGAAGGCAAGACCGAAGCGTCGGTCTTCACCGCCCAAAAGGTCCAGAAAGAAAGCGCCTGATAGAACGTTTAGCGCCGGTCACGTATTCTGAATGACCGCGCCTCGTTTAGCGGCTGGCCGCAGGCCCGCCTATTGTTCTCGGCGAATGAAATGGAATAGACCCAAAGCCCCTGCCACACGGCGGGGGCTTTTTTAATATTAGAGCGCGGCGGGGCTCCTGTCCCGCCGCGTAAGAGCCAACCCGGCGAATCCATTTTTGCTCTTTCCCCGTCGGGCTAAAACCCGGTCTACGCACTCGCGGAAAGGCCCCCGGTGGCGGTTTGCGGTAAAACTTTGCTGTTTTCTTGGGGTCCTGCTTGATTTTTCCCTTCCCAGCGATAGTAATATTCTTATACAAGCACGGAATTCAAATTGATCCCAACGAGTTCGAAGTGCAATGACCGATGATAAGAATATCGTCGTTCACTGCCCGCAAGCGGGCTCAGGAGAGTGTACATGCAATATGCTGTGATCATGGCCGGCGGAGCCGGTAAACGGGTCTGGCCACTCAGCCGCCTTCGCCGCCCCAAGCAACTCCTGCCGCTTGTCGGAGGGAAGAGCCTGCTGGAAATCGCCGTCGAACGGCTTTCCGGGCTTTTCGATAACGAAAATATCCTGATCATCACCAACCAGGAATACGCCGAGCCGGTCGCCGAAGTGCTGAAGCAAATCCCGCGCGAAAATATCGTCGGCGAGCCCGTCGGGCGCGACACGGCCAACGCCATCGCGCTAGCGGCCGAGATGATCGCCGGACGAGACGAATCAGCCACCATGGCGGTGTTCACCGCCGACCACGTCATACGCCCAGCCGAGGCGTTCGCAGCGAACGTGCAGACTGCTATGGCGACGGCCGAGGAGCACAAAGACGCATTGATCACTTTCGGCATCCGCCCGACCTGGCCGCACACTGGCCTGGGATACATTCATTGCGGAGACGAACTCTCTGACGGCGTGCAAAACGTTATTGGCTTCAAGGAAAAACCCGAGCATCACACCGCCAGGCGATACGTCGAGTCCGGGCAGTATTTCTGGAACAGCGGAATGTTCGTCTGGAAGGTTTCGGCCATCCGCGACGCACTTCGCGAGTATCTGCCCGACTCGATGGACAAGCTCGCCCCCGTCGCCGAGGCGGTGCGCGACGGCAAAGACTACACCGCGCTTCTAAAAAGCGTCTATCCGGCACTTGAGAAAATCAGCATCGACTACGCCGTCATGGAAAAGGCCGAGAAGGTTCTCATGGTCGAGCTCCGTTGCGAATGGCTGGACCTGGGGTCCTGGCCGGCACTGGAGAATGTGACGGATCTCGATGAAGCCGGCAACGTAGTCATGGCCGACAACGCGGCCGTGATCGACAGCTTCCGCAATATCATCGTCACCGAAGACGACCACCTGCTGGCGGTGCTAGGTATGGACGATTGCATTATCGTGCACTCGCCGGACGCGACGCTGGTCTGCAATAAAAACGACTCGCAACGGCTGAAGGAACTCGTTCAATTCATCCAGGACAAGTACGGCGAGAAGTACATCTGACGCCAGGCGAGACAGGTCGGTTTAGCCAATGACGCGCTGGTTGGGAATAGATCACGGAACCCGCCGCATCGGCGTCGCCGTGGGTGATACCTCAGGTGGCATCGCCACGCCGCTTGCCGTCGTGCCGGCAGCCCCCATCGAACAAGCCCTGGCTGAAATTCTGCGCCTGGCCGAGGAGTATCACGCCTGCGGCGCTGTGGTTGGCTGGCCGCTGAACATGGACGACTCGGAAGGCCCGCAGGGCAAACTCGCACGCACGATGGCGGGCCAACTTCGAGCAGCTGGCACTCTGGATATCCGCATGTGGGACGAGCGGCTGAGTAGTTTCCAGGCAGACCAGGCGCTGGCCGGGCAACTGACGCGAAAGAAACGCCGCCAGCGACAGGATGCGATCGCAGCGGCGACAATTTTGCAGGACTTCCTCTCTCAGGGCGGGGTGGACTCAGCCCCCAAAGTCAGCGAAACGGGCGAGTTTCTTCCGGAAGGCGATGAATCCACTTCATCCTAAATGCAGCATGCCGGACACAAGGCCCGGCATGGTGAGAGTTGTCATTTGATTATCGCTGCGACCTACGCTTTGGGTTTATCGTCCTGATCTTCCTCGGCGCCCATCGCTTCGAGTGCGGCCATCGGATCGGCGTCGTCAAAGATCGCACTGCCGACCTGGGTGTCTCCGCCTTCGAGCACCGAAGCGCCCGGCGTGGCCAACACGTCCGCCTGGAGATCAACTGCGTCTTGCGAGCCTGGCGCGCCATGCTCGGCCATGACCTGCCCGCGAGTCTTGACCGGCTGGATCTGCTCGGGCTTGCCGTTGATCTGCACGGTCAAGACGATCGGACCGATCACCAGTCGATCGCCGGCGCCGAGGACAACCTCGTCGACCTGAGTATTATTGACATACGTCCCATTGGATGATCCCAGATCACGAACCTTGACCGCCGTGCCGACAACCGACAGCTCGCACTGCCGCCGGGAGACACTGAGCAGCGGTATCTGCAGGTCGCAGTTCTCCGCTCGCCCAATGACGGTTCGGGGGTTGATGATCGGAAAATCTTTCCTCTGCCCGTTGGCCTTGAACATGACAAGCTTGACGTCCATCTCAGTCCTCGAATTATCGCCGCGGAAACCAGCCCAAATTGGATCGCTCCCACTATACGCAGCAAGTGCAAGCCGATAAGCTTATTGTATGATGTCGTCGAATCTCTTCAAGGAAAATCGCCCGCAACTTCTGCCATTAACGGCGAAGGCTCTCTATCTGCACGTGCCCTTCTGCTTGGCCAAGTGCCGATACTGCGATTTTTATTCCGTACCCGCAGGGGACCACGCCGCCGAGCGATTCGTCCGGGCCGCCCTGATCGAACTAGACGAGAGGAAAGCGGAACTGGACGCACCGCTGAGCAGCGTTTTTGTCGGCGGGGGCACGCCGACCGCACTCGGCCCGCAGCGGCTGGGCGAACTACTGCGAAGCATTCAGCCATTTATTAACGCCGAAACCGAATTCAGCGTCGAAGCAAACCCCGGCGTGCTGGACGGCTCGCTGATCGAAACACTCGTAAGCTACGGCGTCAACCGTGTTAATCTCGGCGTGCAGTCATTTCAAAACGCCGAACTGAAACTGCTGGGGAGAATCCACACCGCTGACCAGGCTCTGCGGGCGGTCGAAGACCTTCGCCGAGGGGACATTGCAAATGTCGGCCTCGACCTGATTTACGGAATACCAAACCAAACACTCGACTCATGGCGAGATTCCCTGGCCGAAGCGTTGGCCCTGAAGATCGAGCATCTCAGTTGCTACGGGCTGAGCTTTGAGCACGGCACGCCGCTCGATCATGACTTAAGCGCCGGGCGAGTCCGGCAGATGTCCGACGAACGTCAAGAGCAGTGCTACAACACAGCATCCGCCGCCGCCAGCCAGGCCGGACTTGAGCATTATGAAATCTCCAATTTCGCCCGCCCCTCCCGGCGATGCAAACACAATATTACCTACTGGAATAACGGCAATTACGTTGGCATTGGCCCGGGTGCTGCCAGCTATATCGGAGGCATTCGCAGCACAAACCGCCCCGACTTGCAAGCTTACTGTACTGCGCTGCTTAGCCAACCGCCCCGCCAAGTGCCGGGCGACCGTGAGAAGCTCACCGGCCGGTCTGCAATGGCAGAGACGCTCATGCTGGGGCTGAGAATGTTGGACGGCGTGGATCGCCAAACATTCCAGGAACGATTTGGCCAGGACCCCGTCGAGGCCTTCGCCCGCACGATCAGCCGCTACGAGCGACTTGGCGCCCTGGTAGTCACCTCCAATAGCGTTCGCATAGCACGCGAATCTCTGTTTGTCTCCGATACGATCCTCGCCGATCTGATCGCCGAAGCCTGATCGGCAAGAGCAGTTTTTCTTATTACAGAAAATTTTTGCCGCATCCTTTCTACTGCGATGCCTTGGTCCATCGTCAGGCTGCATCGACATGGCACGGCCAGGCCTGCTTCATCCTTCTTGCTCCAAGGCATCTCGCCACGCCCTGCTGCGACAACTATTACGAAAAAAGCTCTAAAAATCGCCCTCCCACGGTCATCGCTACTCAACAGCGGGCCTTGGCTCTCCGATAACAAAGATCAGGTGAAGGTGGCATATGGAGACGGGCAAAAGAGTTGCAGAAGTAAATCATCCCCCGCCCTCATTTGCCTAACCCTATTGTGAATCTTAGTTTTAGATAGGACGTCGTGGTGCAACACAGAGGCCGACAGACGAGTTGTGTAATCTGCGTCAGACCCTTGGGCCTGGTCCGCCATGGGCGCGCCAAGCGGGCAGGATATGTATTTATTACCCCTGCCCCCGAAACGCCCCGTGACGGCCTGATGAATTCGCAAGCGATCCGGCAATAGAGTAATTGACTGAGCACGGCAGAGTCGCCTGGAGTCGACAATGGCAATGAAGATGGCAAAATCAGACGCTTTTCCGATCGGAATCGATCTTGGCTCGAAAACGGTCAAGATGGCCCAACTTCGCAAGGGCGAACAGGGACTGGAGCTGGCAGCCGCCGGCGCGAAAGAGCTTACAGGCGACCCGGCCTCGTTCTCAGTCCGCACAGCCCAATACGTCGAGGGCATCCAATCGATTCTTAAATCGAATGAATTCAAGAGCCGCCAATGCGTTCTGTCTTTGCCAGCCGAAGCGACTTTTGTCCATCACGTAAAGCTGCCCAAGATGCCGGACTCGCAAATACCGGCCGCACTGGCTGCGGAGATCGAGGGGCAATTGCCCTACCCCGTCGCACAGGCGGCCATACGCCACATCGTCGCCGGCGAGACGTTCAGTGACGGCCAGCCCCGACAGGAAGTCATCGCCGTGGCGTCGCACAAGGACACCATCAATGCCTGCATCGCCATAGGCAAGCGGACCAAGTTGGACATCCTCGCCGTCAACATCGAGCCGTGCGCGTTGGTGGAATGCTTCGCCAGGCTGTTCCCTCAATCAGTAACCGGCCAGCCCCGGGCCATTCTGTATATAGACATGGGCGCCTTCAGCACCCAGGTTGTGATTTCGCACGGCAGCCGGGTCGTCTTTGCACGTAATTTGGCGATCGGCGGCAACCATCTCGACCAGGCCGTCGCCGACAGCCTCGGCATCTCCCATGAGCAGGCCCGCAAGATGCGCAGCGACCTGGCTAAAGAAGACGCTACAGGCGCCGCCGAAGACGAACTGGTCCGCATGCTGGAAAAGCATCTGGAAGAAATGACCGGGGAACTGACCCAGTGCCTTCGGTACTACGAATCGATCTTCCGAAATCAGCCTGTGGAACGACTGATTTTTCTGGGCGGCCAGGCATACGACAAGCGACTTTGTCAGGCCATTGCCCAACGCGTCAACCTGCCTGCACAGGTGGGCGACCCGCTGGTTCGCATAGGCCGGGCGCCGGGCGCCGGGGCCTCCGTAGGCCTCCATCACCTGGACCCTAAGCCGGATTGGGCCGTCGCCGTGGGCCTGAGCCTCGGCGCCGCAGCATAAGGAGCAATTATGAGCATCATCAATTTGCTGCCTGATGACTTTCTTCGCCAGCGTGTGCAACGCCGGGCGAACCTGGTGTGCATCGCCTTGTTTGCGGTGGTCATGGCCGGCGTCTTCGGAGCTGCCGTCGTGGCCGATCGAAGCACGAAGCGAACGACCCAAAACCGTGACAAAACCAACGCCAAATACGCCAAATACGCTGAGCGTCTCGCTCAAATCCAGCAGCTCGAAGCGAAAAAACTTGAAAAGATCGAGAAAGCCAAGGCGACTGCCTCGCTGCTGGAACGAGTTCCTCGAAGCTTCGTCCTGGCATCGGTTACCCAGGCGCTGCCCCGCCACGCCTCGCTGAGCGAATTCTCTCTCAAACCCATACGCAAAAAAGTGACCCGCAAATCGGCAGGCAACGGAAGCAAGTTCGCCAAGGCCAAGGGCAAAAAGAGAAAGAAAGGCCGATCCTCGACCGTGATTCAGCTAGCCACCCAGATCACAATGACTGGCTTTGCATCGACGGACATGCAGGTGGGTGAATTTATCGGCAACCTGCGAAACTGCCCGATCTTCACCTACGTCAATCTACTTTACACAGCCAAGGAAGAGATCCGATCCAAAAACAAAGGCGAACCCAGCACTTTTGTGCGTGAATTTGTCATAACGATGGAATTGCGGTCCGACATTGACGTGATCAACATAGTCAACCAGCCCCATGCCGACGCGTCCCAAACCAACGACAGCCTAGACACCGCTTCGGCGTCGGGCGACCCGGCCGAGACGCACGGAGGATAAGACCATGAAATTCGGACTGAGAGAAACCGTTTTCCTTGTGCTGCTGATGGTCATTCCTTTCGGCGCGTGGTGGTTTGTGTTCAACCCGCAGAGCGACCGGAATGCCGAAATGCGCAGCCAAATCGAAGCCCGTCAAGCCAAGCTCCAGCAGTTGAGCGAAACGCTCCGCTCGGCCGACGATCTTCAGGGTCAGATCGACGATATCACCAGCGCGATGGACTACTTCGAGTCCAAGCTGCCCCATGAAAAAGAAATCGACAAAATCCTCCAGGAAATCTGGGTACTGGCCAAAGCCAACAATCTTCGCCCTGATGAAATTCGCTGCCAGATACGGGGTAAGAAAAACCTTGTTCTTGGAGCAAACAGCCGGCACTCAGAACAATCCATCCGCATCACGGTAGACGGCGGATTCCGAGGATTCTACGCGTTCCTGTTAGCGCTGGAAAACCAGCCGCGAATCATGCGCATTCAGACAATGAAACTGAAGATTCCGAGAAAAGGACCTGCGGGAGAAATCAATGCCGAGTTCGAAATGTCCGTCTTCTTTGAACGAAACCAGAAGGAAGGATCATGGCCTCAGAAAATCTCTACGTAGATGATGCCAGCGAGGCGCCTAGCGTTCCACAGGCGCCCAGCGCGCCCAGCGTGCCCGACGTTCCCAGCGCGCCCAGCGTACCCGGCGTGTCCGGAGGGCCCGGAGTGTCCAGCGTACCCGGCGTACCCGGAGTACCCGGTGCCGAGACGACAGGCGATAGCGACGATAATACCGCAACGCTCCCGCCCGCTACGGCAATAGCGAGAGTTGCAGGCACACAGAGCGACAAGCCAAAAACACCGCTGAATTCCGTGAACCTTATCCTGATTGGTCTGGTCGCGGCAGGCATTCTGTCGGTCTACCTGCTGAGCTTGTTCAGCGGCCCAGCCGAGGCCTCGGCCGAGATGCAGAGCAACGAAGCGCAAGTGGATGCAGCGCTTTCGAAAATGAGCGCCGGCGTTAATGACAAAGACTCCGCCGCCATGATCGACACGTTCTACTACGAGGCTCGTCAGAGGCAGATCCCCTTGGGGCAGTTGCACGGCAACCCGTTCGTCTTCGAAGCATCGATGGGACTCAACAACGCGTCGCAGGCGGGTCGCGTCAAGGGTCCGGCCAGAATTCAGAAACAACAGGCGATGGGCGCAGTACAAAGCCTCGTACTGCAAACGGTTCTCAAAGCCGATGGCGACCGGACAAAGGCAATAATTTCCAACAACCTCGTCTCCGAGGGACAGAATATCAACGGCTGGACCGTCAAGAGCATCCAGTCGAAGCAAGTTGTATTGAAATGGAAAGATCTTGAGTTCGTCCTGAAGATGGCTCGTTAACCATCTTGCGACGGACCTGACTGGAGGAGAATACCAGCCGTGTCGAACCCGACACCGCCAGCACAAAAGCCGCCCCCGGCGGCTGCGACCGAGTTACCGAGCGAAACTGAAGAGTTCGCCGCTCTTTGGCGTCCATCGGAATCCAGCACCGGATTCCGCGGCCCGGAGCGTATCCTGCTGGATACAGGGCACGTCACACTCGATCAACTTGAAGCCGCCGTCGAGCGGCAGGGGGTCGATCCGCGCCTAAATCTCCTCGAAGCGTTAATCGAGAACAACGCCATCGGCGAAACGCTAGCGCTGCAGGCTGTGGCGGAATACTTCAAATTGCCCTTCTTCCGCGTCACGGTCGAAGATATCGACGATGAGATTGTCGCCCTGCTGCCAAGACAGTACATCAAGAACAAATCAGCAATACCGATTCGATGGGACGAAGATGCCGTGATTGTGGGTATTTCCGACCCGGCGGACGTGTTCCTGATCGACGATCTCAAGCGGCGGATTCCCCATCCGTTGCGTCTGGTGGTAACCCCTGCCCACGACATCCAGCACGTTCTCGAAGAGTCCAACGGCTCCGACGAGCAGCAGGTAGACGAGATCATCAAGGACATCAGCGAGGATGCCGTCGAGGTTGTCGACGATCATGTCGACGACGTCGCGGATCTAGAGAAGATCGCCGGCGAAAGCCCGGTCATCCGCTATGTCAACTTCCTGATTTCCTCGGCCACCAAGGAAGGCGCCAGCGACATTCACATCGAACCGGGCGAGAAAAAAATGCGCGTTCGATACCGAATTGACGGCATACTGTTCGCGCAGCAATCGCCGCCTGGACAGATGCACGCGGCAATCGTCTCGCGCCTTAAGATCATGGCAAATCTAGATATCGCCGAACGTCGGCTGCCGCAGGACGGGAGAATTCGAGCCACCGTGCACGGGCGGACCGTCGATTTACGCGTCAGCACACTGCCTATCTCACACGGCGAAAAATGCGTAATCCGTATTCTGGACAACCGCTCGATCTCCGTTGGACTCGAACAGTTGGGTATGTCGGAAATCAGCCTGGCCAATTTCAGGCGGCAGATCCTCCAGCCGCACGGCATTGTGCTGGTGACCGGCCCGACCGGTAGCGGCAAGACCACCACGCTGTATTCGGCTATGCAGGTGATGGACGGCGACCGCCTGAATATTTCGACGGTCGAAGATCCGGTCGAATACGAGTTGGATTTCACCAACCAGGTCGGCGTACACGACAACATAGGCATGACCTTCTCAGCCGCGTTGCGGTCCCTGCTGCGACAGGACCCCGACGTAATCATGATCGGCGAAATTCGCGACGAGGAAACCGCACGCATCGCGATCCAGGCGTCATTAACCGGCCACATGGTCCTGTCGACGCTGCACACCAACGACGCGCCGTCCAGCATTACCCGATTCATCAATATCGGGGTCGAGCCTTACCTGATCAGCGCCGCAATGAACGCCGTGCTTGCCCAACGGCTCGTGCGCCGCATCTGCGAGAATTGCAAGCAGCCGCTGACGACGGCACCAGATCACATCAAGGCCTACCTCGAAAAATTCGAAGCATCGTCCGAGCATCTCTTCCAAGGCGCCGGATGCGAAAAATGTCGGCACACAGGCTATAAGGGCCGGGTGGGCCTGTACGAACTGCTGGAACTGGACGAAGAACTGAGAGATCTCGTTACGTCAAATCCCACCCTGGGCGTTCTGCGCCGCTCGGCGGAAGAGAAAGGCATGATCAGTCTGCGAGAGGACGGCCTACAGAAAGCCGCTAAAGGGCAGACGACGATCGACGAGATCATGCGTGTAACGGAAACCTGATGAGGAGACTTGAATCGTGAATTTTCTCCATGAATTGTTAATAAAGGCCCTGGACTCAAGCGCCAGTGACGTGCATATCGTTGCGGGCCTGCCGCCGTTGTTCCGCATCCATACGGTGCTCCAGCCGGTCGAAGGGTATAACGTGGTCACCGCTGAAGATAGTGAGCGTTATGTCCTCGATATGGTCGGAGAGAAACGGTACGAAACATTCCTGGAAAAGCGGGATTTGGATTTTTCGACAGCCGTGCCTCAACACGGCCGGTTCCGCGTCAACGCCCATTTCCAGCGAGATACCGTGGCCATTGCGTTCCGGTCGATCTCCAGCACGGTTCCGGCACTGGAAACACTGAACCTTCCGCCGATCGTCCAGCAATTCGTGGACATGCCGCGCGGGCTGATCCTCGTCACCGGCGAAACAGGCTCGGGCAAGTCCACAACTCTGGCGGCAATGATCGACGCGATGAACCATCGCTACCGCCACCACATCATCACGGTGGAAGACCCCATCGAATACCTGATTCAATGGGACAAGTGCGTCATCGAACAGCGAGAGATCGGCAGCGACGTTCCGACGTTCGCCTCGGGTCTTCGCCACGCCTTGCGCCAGGATCCGGACATCATCCTTGTCGGCGAAATGCGCGACTTGGAAACGACCTCGGCCGCTATTACCGCAGCCGAAACAGGCCACCTGGTGCTCTCCACGCTCCACACGCAAAGTGCACCGCAGACCATCGAGCGGATCGTCGATATTTACCCGTCGGCCCAGCAGAACCAGATTCGCTCGATGCTCGCCAATACGCTCCAGGCGGTCATAAGCCAGGTGCTTTTCCGCCGAGTCGACCGTCCTGGAATGGTGCCAGGCTGCGAAGTGATGATCTGCAATTCAGCAATACGAAACTGCATTCGCGAAAATCGTATTCACGAAATTCCTAACATCATCGAGACCAATCGAGGAATGGGAATGTACACCTTGGACGAATCGATCAAGGCGTTGTACTTCAATGGCCTGATCGACCGGAACCAGGCGATCGCCCAGGCAACCAATCCCGACGCACTGAACCAGGCTCTAAGCGCCTAGGAAAACAATTATGGCAAATTATAAATTCGAAGTTCGCGATTCTGCCGGGCAGGTGCATGCGGGCGTCCTGCAGGCCGGCTCGGTCGCAGAAGCAACCAGCATGGCCGGCAGTAACGGCAACTACGTGCTGAACATCGCCCCGGCGAGCAATGCGTCCAGCGCCCAGAACTTGCTGGAAAAAATGCGAAATGTGAAGGTGGAGTTCGGCCCCGGACTCAGAGACGTAATGGACTTCACCAACCAACTCGGCGTGATGATCCGGGCGGGCATCAGCATTCGAAACGCCCTCTCCGTCATTGCCCCACAGGTGCCCAACACCAAGTTCCGCAGGGTTGTCGAGCAACTGAAAGACGACGTCGAGTCAGGCCATCCGTTCTCCGAGGCGGTCGCCAAGCATCCCAAGGTCTTCAGCCCGCTCTACATCAACATGGTGCGGGCGTCGGAGCTTTCGGGCAGCTTCGGGCACATGCTCGAACGAATCTCCGGCTATCTGTTACAGCAGGCCGAGACGCGAAGCATGGTTATTGGGGCCATGATCTACCCGGGCATTATCGCATTCATGGCTATTACCACCACGGTATTCCTGCTGACATTCGTGCTGCCGACATTCTCCACCCTGTTCGAAGGCAAGGAGGATTTGCTGCCCAAGCCGACGAAATTCCTGATCGCGCTCAGCACCTACCTGCGGAGTTACTGGTACGTCAACATCGCCCTCGTGGCCATGTCGGCCGTGGGATTCTTCTACGCTATCCAGACCCCGATCGGACGCGAATACTGGGACCGCGCCAAACTCAAGATGCCGCTGTTCAAACGGATGTTCCGGGCGCTGTACATCACCCGAGGCCTAAATACCATGGGCGAACTGGTCAATGCAGGCGTGCCCATGCTCGAGACGCTGGCGATCACAGCCGAGGTTTCGGGCAATACGCTCTACAGAAGAATGTGGCAGGAAGTCTACACCTCGGTCCAGCAGGGCAACAAGATTGTCACACCACTCACCAACCAGACGCTCCTGCCCGTCAATGTCGTGCAGATGATTTCCGCCGGTGAAGACTCCGGCAAGTTGGGCGAAGTGATGGGCGATATCGCCGAGTTCTATTCCAGAGAGCTTAAGGCGACCATCAAGGCCGTAACTTCCATGATCGAACCCCTGATGATCGTCGTCATGGGTTTCGTCGTCGGCTTCATCGCGATGAGCATTATTCTGCCGATCTTCAAGATGTCGAGCCTGGCCAAGTAAGAAGAAGTACGGAGGTGACGTTATGAACATTAGAATGTCCCGTTCCACCATCGCCCGCCCAATCGCAGGAGGCAGGAGAGGGTTCACCCTGGTCGAGGTAATCGTAGCGGTCGCCGTAATAGGCCTCGGGGTAGGGGCAATTCTGATCTCCTCGGCCTCCGGAAGCCGCACCAACAATTATGGGCAGAAACTCACCCAGGCGACTTTTCTCGCACAGGAAATGCGAGAAATGACGCTCCGCATGCCGTTTGTCGACCCCGACCCCAACGATGCTGTCAACGATCCCGGTCCGGACGGATCAGACCCGACGACGTTTGTAGACGATCTGGACGACCTGCTGAACTCTGACGGCAACGGCACGACCTACAGCCCGCCCGTCAGGGCGGAAAGATTGGACCCGTCGGGCAACAACTACGTCGGCTCGCGGATCAATGACATGACAGGCTGGTCTCAGCACATCACGCTCAGTTGGAGAAGCCAGAACGATCTCGACACCGTTGTCGCCAACGGGGGCAGTGACGTGGTGTTCGCAGAAGTCACCATCTATTACAAAAGCGAGGAAATGCTTCAGACAGGCTGGCTGATCACAAGGAAATGATATTACGAAGGCATAACAGAATCATGGGCGACAGCGACGAGTCCGGGAACCCTGACAGGTTTTTAACGCTGGCCAATATGCTCTGGCCGGTTCCGGATATCTACCGCAAGACAGCCTATGGAGGGTAATTAAATGTACAGACGAAACACAACATGCAGAAAATGCCGACGCGCCGGCCTGACTCTGGTGGAATTGCTTCTGGCGCTTGCGATTTCTTGCGCCCTGCTTGCTGCTGTAGCGACCGCGATGCACGGCTCGCTGATGAGCTATCGCGAAAACGAAAAAATCGCAGAGCTGACCCAGACTTCACGTTCGATTCTGAATCGTCTTGCGCGCGACGTAAGGACAGCCGATGGGGTCACTACAACTAGCACCTCCGTGACGATTATTCCGTCGGATGATGGCGTGGATGAAATTGAATACGCTTTCGCCAACGGTCAGTTGACCTACAGCATTACCGAAGACGGTAACACAACCACCACCACGATCGTCGAAGACGCAAACTCGGCCACGCATCGAGAAGCCCAGATCAGCAGTTTTAGTGTCGTCCGAGAAGATGGTGAAGACCCCTCAGACCCGAATGGCGACCCGTGCACCAAGGCCGTTACGGTGCGTATGGAACTGACAATTGACGGCCTGTCGCACACGATGACGGCCACCGCCTCGCCACGCAGAAATCAACTATATTGAGATGTTATTGATTACTGCGTTTTTCTCATGAGTGTCTGACCGGACGTTTTTTCTTTTTCGTTTAGCGGCGGGACGCAGGCCCGCCTGTGGTTTAATCTCAGCAACACGGCTTGCGAGCAAGCCCTGCTGCCCGCCATCCAACGATCTTGCTTCTTCTGTTCAATCCAAGTTTCAAAAAATCTGAAATCCAAATTCCCAAATCCAAAATGGCATAGCCATGCTGTCCATCATCCGTTGTTATGCCGGCCTCAATGTAACCAGGCAAAACGGTCTGCATTGATTCGGACTCGTTTCGGCGATACAGTACGGCCATGCGTATCGTCGTCACCGGACAAGTCGGCCTGGACAAGAAGCCCTTCCTCCGGCGCGTGGTGGAAATCGCCGCCGCTGAAGGCCACGACATCGCCCTGTGCAACATCGGCGAGCGGATGTACGCCGAAGCGCCGGACGTGGCGTCCGGACGCATTTTGGACCTGCCGCTTTCACGCCTGCAAAGCCTCCGCCGCAGTGTCTTTAAAGACGTGCTGGCCATGGCCGCTACCGCCCCCAACCTTATCGTCAACACACACGCGACGTTCCGCTGGCGGCACGGGTTGTTCTATTCTTTCGATTACGATCAGATGAAGACGCTCGATGCCGATCTCTACATCGCCCTGGTGGACAACGTCGACCGCGTTCACTACCGCCTTCGCCGCGACGGCCATGCGGACCACACGCTGAAGGATCTGATGGTATGGCGAGAGGAAGAAATACTCGCCACCGAGCTGCTCTCACAGATCGTGCGAGGCCACGGGCTATTCTACATCTGCGCCCGCAGCGAAGAAGAGTCCGCCGCCGCAACCGTAGCCAGGCTGATCCTGCACGGCGAGAATCGCAAGGCGTATCTGAGCTTTCCGATGACACACCTAAGCGGCGACCCGGCCAATAAGGCCCACGCCGAAACCGTCGCATTCCGCCGCGAGATGAAGAGGCACTTCGTCTGCTTCGATCCAGGCGACGTCGAGGAAAAGCATCTCTGCCAGATAGCGATTGAGGCAGCCGAGATGGGACGTCGAATCGTTCGGTTCGGACCCGAAAACGAACAAGCCGAAATGGACACCAACCAACTGGTGGACATTATCCCCGACATCGACGGGCAAATATACGCACGTGATTTCAAGCTCATCGACCAGGCGGACATGATCATATCGATTATTCCGGAATTTGACGGCGGCCGACCCGGGCTGTCCAGCGGCGTGGAGCGCGAACTGCAACACGCCCACGAAGCGACGAAAGACGTATTCGTGATCTGGCGCCCCGATGTAGTGCCCTCACCCTTCATCACCGAAACGGCCACCAAGGTCTTTCGCTCGACCGAGCAGGCCGTCACCTACTTCCTAGATAACGAATATATTCCCGCCCCGCCGACGGGCACTCTATTCGCATAACGCGATAAGCCGATGTCACGGGCTTTGCATTGGGGCTGGCCTGCATCACAGGGATTATTTGCGAAGATCCGACTTTCACTCACTTTGAAGCCCTAAAAACACCAATAAATTGGCCGCGAGCGTGCAATCGCCCCGATTGTGCGGGAATGGCAACGTAATAAGTGTCTTTGCCGCCTTCGAAATGCCTCTTTACAGCGGCTTGGTTCATAAATATTCACAGACGCACGAAACATTTAATCAGACCATTGACGAATCGATTAAATCCCGCTATACTTATAAATGCGGCGTCTGAGGCCGCGTTAAAAAGCATGTTCGGCGTAGTATATTTTCGGAAAAAAGCGAGATTCTCAGATTAAGCGCTTGACCGGGCCGCGCTGGGATGTAAAATACTGAACCCTCAAACGCAATTGGCGAAGAGGACAGGTAGCGTATCACCTGGCTGTAGATATTTGACAAGTGAACAGTGTCGCTGTCACGAGGATGTGACCCGCGGGCCGGCAGAGATCACGCCGCCGTCCAAAGGTAACTTAATAGATCCTAGGGCCTCCCCACTTGCGAGGGGTTGGCCCGGCTCGAAATCTTCGTGATAGTGAGCCTATGTAAGCATAGGCCCCATGAAAATGAGATTTTGAGTTTTTACCTCGATGTTTCGGCCAGTTTGGCGAGGCATCGGGACCGTGCCGGATCACCCCTAAAATGATCCGGTGCCAGTATCATCTTCCATTCGTATTGAGCCCTGACTTCGGTTGGGGTTGGAACGATATAAAAGTGAAGAGTTTGATCCTGGCTCAGAACGAACGCTGGCGGCATGGCTAAAACATGCAAGTCGCACGCGAAAGCTTTCTTCGGAAAGCGAGTAGAGTGGCGAAAGGGCGAGTAACGCATGGGTAACGTACCCCAGGCACGAGGATAGCTGCGGGAAACTGCAGGTAATACTCGATGAGACCACAGCGTCATATGGCGCAGCGGTCAAAGGGCGGGGATTCCTTCGGGAACCTGTCGGCCAGGGAGCGGCCCATGTCCTATCAGCTTGTTGGTGAGGTAACAGCTCACCAAGGCTACGACGGGTAGCGGGACTGAGAGGTTGATCCGCCGCATTGGGACTGAGACACTGCCCAGACTCCTACGGGAGGCTGCAGTAACGAATATTGGGCAATGGGCGAAAGCCTGACCCAGCAATGCCGCGTGTGGGAATAAG
>SDBV01001240.1_pt1 | contig 38366 bp, 30 predicted proteins | sample 2277081 | NCBI WGS metagenome assembly SDBV01 (sample SAMN10402039, study PRJNA504765) | marine sediment metagenome | isolation source: marine sediment core GS10_PC15, 223 cmbsf | place: Arctic Ocean: Southern Knipovich Ridge | collected 2010 | reverse complement strand
TAATCTTCTTCTCATCTTGAGAAATTGCATTTGACATATCCATACCGCACCCTTGGGTTTAAATAGATTTGCCTATTATTCACGAAATGTCTTCTCTGTACAAGTTTGAATTACACCCCCCCAGCTAGGGTGCAATTAAAAGTGGAGCTTGGCTAAGCCGTTGCAACATCTGTAATGTCACCCTACGCTTTGGGTTACACCCAAATGGTTTAATCTGCTCAACTGAGCCAAGCGTGCCGGATGGCCTATCGAGAGACAATATTTCAAGACGTGAAACCACAGAAACCTACAACAGTCACTCAAGCGGTGGATTCAGAGAGCCAGTCGAGGTACTCCTTGTTGCCGGCTAGGATAGGGACAGCGAGTATCTCAGGGACTTCGTACCTGGCTTGTTTCAGAATTTCGGCTTTGACCGCTTCAAAAAGAGAGCCGCGTGTTTTGAGAATGACTTTGCTCTCTTGGCTTGTGTCAATTTGGTCGTTCCATAAAAAGATCGATTCGATCCAGGGGATGATGTTGGCACACGCGACAAGCTTTTTCTCTACAAGATATCGCGATACCCGGCGGGCCTCATCAAGACTCCCACAAGTCCAATGGATCTGAATGTACTCACTCATCGTCTGTCTCCTGCAAAAAAGCCATGTGAGGGATCCGTAGATCGACAATCCAACTCCCCTCTTTCTCCTGTAAAAGAGCCTTTAGCTTACCATAGCAATCGATTTCTTTAAGATAGTTTTTTGGGGTGAGGCGTAGGGTATTACCCCTTGTGAAGACGAGGAGGATCTCCCGTTTTCCAAAAGTTTGGGCCTCGAGTTTTGAAAGATCAATCGATGCGAGTTCTTCCTCTTTGCAAGAGGCTCTCAGGTCACGTAGAATCTTAACCTCTTCCCCTCTCATTGCGGTGCCCCATGGTTCTTCTGAAACATGCTTTCCTAAAAAGACTCGGGGGAGCTTCTTCGTTGAGTTGAGAGGGATTGTGGGGAAAAGAAGTCCCTGCTCATCGATTGCCGTGTGAGAATAGTCCCCAAGATAGGCAACAGGTTCACGCATCTCGTATTCGAGATAGAGAAGATCAGGGGGAATTTTCTGCAAAATTGCCTGCCGAATCAGATGAGTTCCCAAGATCTTCTCAATCCCCTCTTTGATCGAAAAACGGTTGAGGTACGTAGGCTCATCAACAGAGAGATCGAGCACTTCTGCGAAAAATTCTGTGGGGATCGAAGGAGAATCGGTGGCAGCTTGTACAATTCCACGGATCGGATGGGATTCTGACTGGACCTTTAGGTAATGCAAATAGGCCTGCAACCCAAAAAAAAGGGAGACAAGACAACCCGCAGATAGAAACAGAATAAGTACTACCTTTGCGAAAGAGTAGTTCGGTCCTGGTCGTAAAAGTGCCCACATTCCCATCAATTTACTGCAAAACCTCTAGATACCAACCATCTGATCACATCACTTTTGGCCGATTATACCCTTATCATAAGCGGCCAAATCTCTATTTGTCCAGAGGATTTGGCCGCTTATAGGATTCTATAGGTGGCCAAATGCATCTTGCTGTTTGTGTTTTGCATCCTGGCGGGTGCGGTGGAGGGCGAGGATGGCTAGTCTGTCGAGAAGTCGTGGAAAGGGGAGTCCAGCCCGTGCCCAAATTTTAGGGAAGAGACTCAAAGGGGTAAGACCTGGAATTGGGTTGAGCTCAAAAAACCAGTAGTTCCCCTCTTGGTCGAGAAGAAAATCAACCCGGGCCATCCCGGTGCAACCAACTGCCTCGTAAGCCAGACGAGCCCATTTTTTCCCTTCCTCACAAAGGGAGTCTGCTAGATCGGGCTCCTCTGTCATTTCGAGAAGGCCCTTCGAGTATTTCTTTTCGTAATCGACAAAAGCGCCGTGAGCTAGCTTCTCGCCAGGTGAGGCAACCTCAATCCCACCAGGATTACCAATCACGGCAAATTCGAGCTCGCGACACTTCTCTTTCCCCTCTTCGATCATGACCTTGGTGTCCCAGCGAAAGGCGCTCTCAATCGCCTTTTCTAGACTTTCACGATCTTCTACTTTTGTAATCCCGATGCTCGAACCAAGGTGGACCGGTTTTACGTAAAGGGGGAAAGTGAGGCATGAGGATTGTGCAAGTAGTTCATCACGGCTTTTCCTCCACTCTTCGATTCCGAAGTGGGTAAAGGGAGGCGTTTTGATTCCTGCATGCTCTACGAGCTTTTTTGCCACCACCTTGTCCATAGAGTTTGCACAAGCTCGAAAATCGGGTCCGATATAGGGCTTCTCAAGCATCTCAAAAAGGCCTTGGATCGTCCCATCCTCTCCGTAGGGGCCATGGAAAATCGGAGCAAAGAGCTCGCACTTCTCTATCTCCTGGGTGACAGATGGGTCGAGAAGTGGACGGGTGGTAGAGGGATCGACTGCAGTCTTGTGAGCTAAGGTTTCCCTCGCCTCTTCTCCAAAGGTCCATTTTCCAAAGCGATCGATACCGAAATATTCGATCTCATAGAAAGCGGGGTCGAGGGAGGCTGCAACAGAACGAGCCGAGCGCAAAGAGATCTCGTGCTCGCAAGATTTCCCTCCGAAGAGGAGACCTACGCGCCATTTCTTAGGGGAGAAGGTAGCAAGAAAGGGGTAGAAGCGGGTGGAGAGATCCCCAGCGCTTAATGTGACACACACATCGTGAGGTCTTAGAAGAGAAGAGAGGACCTCAGGAAGAGAGGTAAGAGACGTATACGAGGTTTTGACAAAAGAATCCCTCTCAATTGCTTCTAGAAGGGTTTGATAAGAGAAATCGGGCGTTGGGTTTTCTCCAGCAGCATAAACATCTGTGACAATGAGTTGATCGACTTCCGAAAAAGCGTGAGAGAACTCCGAAAAGTGGTCGTGGAGGCGGCTATATTTATGGGGTTGAAAAATGGCAACCAGACGCCTCTCTCCGATGGCTTCCCTGATCCCTTTTAGGGTGGTCAGAATCTCTGTTGGGTGGTGGGCGTAGTCGTCGAGAAAAAGAACCCCACCGATCTCCCCCTTGTTTTGGCATCGCCGGAAAGTTCCGGGGAAGGTCCTCATCCCTTCTCGAATGATCTCCTCCGAGATTCCTAATCGGAGGCAAAAACCAAAAACCGCAACTCCATTCAAGACGTTGTGTCTTCCGATCGCCTTCAGGGCAATGTTGGAATAGGTTTTCCCCTCAAATGTGCAAGAGAAGGCAAGCTCCCACCCTTTTTGCATAAAGCTTGTGATTTTGAGATGGCAGGAAGAGTCGAACCCATAGGAAACCCCTCGGCCTTGACAAAGGGCTGAGAGGATCGGGTCATCACCACAGAAAAAAAGAAGGGCAGGGTCTTGCACTTGGTCTACAAACTGGGAAAAGGAGGCGATAAGAGCCTCCTCAGATTTGTGGAAATCAAGGTGTTCAGCTTCTACATTTGTCACAATCGCCCCATCAGGGAAATAGCGGGCGTGAGAACCATCGCTCTCATCTCCTTCTACGACAAAATACTCTCCTCGATCCCATTTTCCATTCCTCCCCTCGATTTTTCCCCCGATAGCAAAACTTGGGCTTTTGCCGGCTGTTACGAGAATATGGGTGAGAAGAGCTGTTGTCGTTGTCTTCCCGTGCGTGCCGGTCACTACAAAAGAAGTTTTCCCTCCCATGAGCTCGGCTAAAAGCTCAGATCGATGGAGAAGAGGGCAGGAGAGGGTGTCGGCCTGTCTCCTTTCACAATGGTCTTCTTTAATCGACGAGCTATAGACAACTGTTTGGCCGGGGAGGACTTGCTCTGTCTCATGTCCCTTATGGATTCTTGCCCCTTGCGCTTGGAGAGATTGGGTATTTGCATTCGAAGAGAGGTCGCTCCCTGAAACCTCGATCTGTTTTTCCAAAAGGATCTGGGCAAGGGCGCTCATTCCAATCCCCCCTATTCCAATAAAATGGTAGCTAGACTCTTTTTTCATCTTGCAAAAGCTCTTCTAAAAGTTCGTGGATATGGGGAAGGGATCTCCCCTCCTTTACCCTCAAGATCCTCTCTTGTTTCTCCTTTCTGTATTTGAAGAGATGGTCGATGGCAAAGAAAAGCTCCCCTCCTGTTAGCCCCGTCTCAACAAGGAGGCCCCCGCCGCCTACTTTTTCGACAAAGAAGCGAGCATTTGCCTCTTGGTGGTTCTCACTTGCAAAAGGAAAAGGGAGCAAAATAGCGGGAGTGGTCGATTCGATCAGGTCTGCAATTGTCCCGGCTCCGGCTCTGGTAATCGCAAGATCGGCAATCGAAAGGGCAAGGTCGATCCGGAATTCAAATGTTCTTACACAAGCGGTGATCCCCTTTTTCTCGTAAAAAGCAGAGTAAGTTACCGTCTCCTCTTCCTTACCAGTAAAGTGGAGAACTTGGAAGGGCGAGGAAAAAAGAGAAAGGGCTTCTGTAGCAAGAGAGTTGAGCCGGGATGCCCCTTGAGACCCTCCGTAGATGAGAAGGGTAGTAGTCCCCTCTTTGAGACCAAAATACTCCCAAGGATCGAGTCCCTCTTCTCTAATAAGACGCGGGAAAATGACTTCTCGAGCCTCTCCCTTGAGATAGTCTCTTGAATCGGGAAAAGTGATCCAGGTTTCCAGAGAAAAACGGGAAAAAAGACGGTTGACCTTGCCCGGAATCGCATTTTGCTCATAGAGGACGATCGGGATTTTCTCAGCTTTTGCCGCAAGAAGAACTGGGAGAGTGTAAAAACTCCCAAAACCCACCACAAGATCGGGAGAAAACTCCCGAAAAAAACGGCGCGACTGACGGAAGCCATTTACGATCTTTTTCCCTCCTCGCAAAACCTCTTTGGGACGAGAGAGGGAGAAGGTTGCTGAATCGACCTCTCGATAGGGAAAAGAGGCCGCATCGAAAAAGGAATTTTTTGATAAGCTGCTCCCCAAAAACATGAGGTCGTGATGAGAGAGCTTTTCAGCTACTGCTTGGGCTGGGAAGAGGTGACCCCCCGTCCCGCTTGCGGCTAATATGATCTTTTTTCTCATGGATACTCAACAATAGTCCTAAGCCGGCCATATTCGCAATCAGGGAAGTCCCCCCCTGGCTGAAAAAGGGAAGATTGACCCCTTTGCTCGGAAGAAGCCCAGAGACTACGCCCAAATTCAAAAACGCTTGCAACGATAACAGAAAGGTGATGGTGGCGGCAAGCAAAGTTGCTTGATTAGTAGGCGCTTGGAATGCAATTGCCATCCCTCCATAGGTCCATAGCATATACAAGAGGATCAAAACGAGTACGCCTAAAAACCCAAACTCTTCAGCAAAAATCGCTGCAATATAGTCATTTTGTGCTTCGGGAAGGTAGGTGAGTTTCTGTAGACTCCCTCCAGGACCTCTCCCCAAGAATTTCCCCGAGCCTGCAGCAATTTTTGCTTGGTGTGGTTGGTGCCCTTTCCCCTGGGGGTCGAGTTCGGGATGGAGATAGACCTCAAGCCTTCCACGCACATAAGGGAGCTGAAAAGCCGCCAAACTCCCGACGGCAAGCAAGAGGAGTACAGGGAGAGCCCAGTAGGTAAACCGGATCTTGGTGAGGAAAAAAAGGGGGATGAGAGTCGCTCCAATCACAGCCGTTGTCCCATTGTCAGGTTCGATCATCACCAGAAACATCGGACAGGCAAGAAGAGCCACGATTTTGCCAAAGGAGAAGAACCCTACCTCCTTCCCCTCTCTTCTGCTGAACCACTCGATATAGACAAAGGGGATGAGATACTTTACAAACTCAGAAGGTTGTAAGGTAAGCCCTCCAAACCCGATCCACCTGTGGGCTCCATTGCGGACCTTGCCCACTCCTGGGACAAAAACCAGGACGAGAAGAAGGGTAAGCCCGATCAAAAGGAGTGGAGAGAGTTTAAGAAGGGGGAGATACCCAACCCTCCAAACAAGAATCGCTAAACCTCCTCCTAGAAAAGCATAGAGAAGCTGACGGAAAAGAGCATGGTGGGTGTTTTTTTCAAGGAGACGATCTAAAATCTCGGCCGAGGTGGTGTTGTAGACCATCACAAGCCCAAGAGCAAAGAGCAAAGCAGAGCCAATCAGCAGGAGCAGTCTCATCGAATCCTGAGTCGATCGCCAGGACGGAGCCGACGCGCCCTTTGTTCATCCAATTCATTGAGTTTCAAGAGTTCATCCAACTTCAAGTGGTTCCGATTCGCAATCAACCATGGGTTGTCCCCATCCTGGACGATGTAGTACTCAGCCTCTTGTGGGGAAGAAATTTGGAAAGATGAGCTCCCTTGTGAGAGAGGAACCTTGAGAACTTGTCCAATTTTGAGCTGGGTCGAAGTCATGTGATTGGCTTTCATGATCGCGGCTACAGTCGTCTGATTCGCCCTCGCAATTTTTTCGAGAAAATCTCCGTTTTTCACGGTGACTTGCACAAATTCCACTTTTGACTCTTCTTTCTTTTGGGGAGCTTTTGGAGTCTTCTCTAGTGCAACGGGGGCAGAGGGGGTCACGTGGATTTTTTCTTCGATAAGATTTTTATTGGGCATCGATTCTGCAAGCGTGGGAACCGAGGCGATGAGCTGGTTGACCATCTCCTCAGAGGGTGAATTTCGCTTAGTCTCATTTTGTGCAATTTGCGTTTTTTTCTCTAAAGACCCTTCTTTGGGTGAGCGTATGGCTGTTGCAAACAGCACCATCAGCAACGCCGAATTCACTAGTACCGCAATAATGATTGTATCTCGTCTACTCATACACTTTCTCCCATACCCATTTTTTAAATACCTCGCCCCGCTCTTCAAAGTTCCGAAACTGATCAAAACTCGAACAACCTGGAGAGAGAAGAACCGTATCCCCTGTTTGTGCAAGAGAAATAGCCCTCTCTAACCCCTCTTCTAACCCAACTACCTTCTCAATGTCCACATCAGTTGAAAGTTCCTCTACCATCCGATTGGCAGCTCCTCCCATAGCAAAGACTCTTTTGACATTCTCTCTCAGAAGGGGGATCCATTTCCTGTAGTCCCCTCCTTTGTCTACCCCTCCTGCAAGAAGAAGAAGAGGCCCTTCCAAGGCCTCCAATGCTTTTTCCACAGCATCGACACTTGTCGCTTTACTGTCGTTGAAAAAGCTCACTCCCCTCACCTTTCGGACGAATTCAAGCCTGTGAGGCGGTTTTCGGAAAGTTCTCATCCCCTCCTTGACCTCTTCTCTACTTGGCTCTAGTAAACAACAAGCGGCGGCTAAATTCTCTAAATCGTGCTTTAGGAAAACATTTCCCCCAACTCTATACTCTAGAGAGAAAATGGTTTCAAGCATTTGTTTCCAAGAGGCTGTCGTTTCCCACCCACTTCCACAAGTAGCAAGAGAGGGAGGGATAAACCCTTTCCCCCCCTTTTTTAGAGCAGAAAAGAGGCGAAACTTCGCTTGTGAGTACTCCTCGAAGCTCGCGTGCCAATCGAGATGGTTGGGCGTGATATTGAGAATGACTGCCCGATCAAACGAGGGACGTGGAACTAAAGTACTCAATTGAAAGGAGCTCAGTTCGACCACAAATACCTCTGCCCTGTTTTCGACTTGAGAAAGAAGGGGGGTCCCAATGTTTCCAACAGTAACCGCCTCTATCCCCCTTTGCTGCAAGAGATGGGTAGTGAGAAGAGTGGTTGTTGTCTTCCCATTCGACCCGGTGATCCCTAAGACCGTTTTGTTCTTCTTCGCGAGGACCTCCAAAGCCAAGTCGATCTCACCCACGATCTGAATCCCTCTCTCTTTGGCTTCTACTACCCAAGGATGGGGGAGAGGAATGCCTGGTGATTTCACCAAACAGGTTACTCCCTCTAACTGAGGAGGGGCACTTTCGAGAAAAAAAGGAAATGTACCAGATTCGGGCTCTTTCTGATCGACGACAATAAAGGGAGAAGAGCTTTTCTCCAGAAACTCGATCACAGCCTTTCCGCTGACGCCTAACCCAAGAACACAGTAACGCAAAGGTATCTTCCTCACTGGAATTTCAAGGTTGCCACCCCCACAAGGGCAAGAAGAAGACCGACAATCCAAAACCGGACGACTACCTTCGTTTCCGCCCACCCTTTGTACTCGAAATGGTGGTGGAGCGGGGCACAGAGAAAGATCCTCTTCTGGTTTCTAAGCCGATAACTTCCAACTTGGAGCAAAACCGAAAGAGCCTCGATCACAAACACCCCGCCGATGATCGTAAGAAGGAGCTCCCTTTTGAGTAAAACTGCCGAAAGACCGAGGATGGCCCCCAATGTTAGGGAACCGGTATCTCCCATAAACACTTGGGCCGGATGGCCGTTGTACCAGAGAAAGCCCAGACACGCCCCCACAACAGCTGCTAGGTAGATCGCGATCTCCCCGCTCCCTTCGATGTAGAGAATATGGAGGTAGCGGGCAAAGTCGAGATTGTTAGAAAGAAAGGCGATTAAAGAAAAGGCGGAAACGGCCAGCATGACCGTTCCCGTAGCCAATCCGTCGAGCCCGTCTGTCAAATTGACCGCGTTCGAAGAGCCAGTGATGACAAAAGCGATGAGAAGAGCCATCCCGATCCCTCCCCACTTGGAGAAAAAGAGGAGCGGCTCTTTACGCATTGGGAGATAGAGACGGGTGGCGTATTCTTTTGTCGTCAAAAGGGCTAACGCAGACAGCGACTGCCCCCCTATCACTTCCTCCTTGGCATGAGGGGGAGAGTACCACTGCCCCTTGTGGAGCCATTCAGATGCAGGAGAGTAGAGAAGATAGAGAGCGATAGCAAAGGAAAAGAGCCCCTGGATCAAGAGCTTCTTTTTCCCCGAGAGCCCCCTCTTACTCTTGTAGCGGAGTTTGAGGTAGTCGTCTACCCCTCCGAGACTCCCGATCACAACCGTCGTCCCAAAAAGAAGGAGGGTAAAAGGACTCTGCAAGTCCATCCAAAGAAGAAGAGAGACGAGAAGAGAGAAGAGGATCAAAATCCCCCCCATTGTGGGAGTCTCGTTCTTGTTCCGGTGGAGCTCCCCCAAAAGCGGGCAGTCCTCGCTTCTCACCCGATCTCCCACCTTCAATTCATAGAGTTTTTTGATAAACGGCTTCCCGAAGAGGATCGTGAGTAGAAGTGCCGTGATTGCAGCTAAGGCCATCCTAGTGGAGCAATAGAAAAAGACTGTGGGGATATGAATCCCCCCCTTCTCCCGCAAAAACCGTAACAAAAAGAGCAACATCCCTTGCATTAAACGGAAGAAACCCTTTTTTTTCTACCCAAGAATCCAAGAATCCTTGCAAAAAAACCCAGCACCCCCTAAAAATCAAGGCTTCATTAAAACAAAACGAGGCAACACATGAGTTACCAAGAGTCTTTTAATACGTATTCTAGTCCTTTCAATGAACAAGCAACCTATGCTCCACCACCAGCATACCTGCAGCAAGGATCCGATAACTACTCCCAATACCGTGACAACCATTCCCCAAGCTCTCCTTATAGTTCCGGAATCCATTCTAGAGGGCAAAAGCCGGGTGTTTGCTCTCCGATGACCCGCGTAATCGTCTCAATTGCTCTTATCACATTTACAGCTATTGCCGCTTACTTCTGCTTTAGTTCTGGATTCAATCGGCTCGATTTGGCATGGAGAGGGATGGACAGATTTGTTGGAGGAGCCCTGGTCTACATGGGGCTTGCCTTTGCTACAGCAGCAACGGTCAATGCGGTCTACGCCCTCTACAAGACAGTCTTTAGCCACAAAAACTACACTGCAGAAGAGGCTCGCATCCAAATCGCCCTCACGGCTTTTGCCCCGCTCGCCTTCATCCCCGCCGCTCTTTGCTCCGGGGTAGCTGCCGCCGCCCGCTAACATATCTGAGGCTTTACAAAATCAATTGGGTGTAACCCAGATCAGTTAAAAACCCAAGATTCTGGTCTTCAGACACAAGCATACCAGGCTCTTGCATGCCCCCTACCGGGAAGACCTGCGCAATCTAGAAATCTTCGCGGAGGATTTCCTCCACGCCACTCTTCTTCTCCTCTATCGAGGAAAGAGGCATTATCGAGAAAGAAATATCCTCTGTTGCCCCGTGGAGGAATTTCTAAAAGGAGTCCATCCTAGGAAGCCTCTTCCATTTGGTCGATGAGGGTTTCGAGGGCGTGGACGCGGGCCCCCTTCAGGAGGACAACATCGCCTGGGAGGAGAAGATCTCTGAGGGAGCTGGCAAGAGCCTCTTTTGTTGCAAAGTGTTGGTAAGAGTCTTGGGGAAACTCGCTCTCTTTCCACCTCTCCCCGATACAGAGGAGAAGATCGGTTGTAGCAGAAGCCACTTCAAGCACCTTCTGGTGCCCCTCCTTAGAGTAGATCCCAAGAGCGTTCATGTCTCCTAATATGGCCACCTTTCTCCCCTGTTTTTCTGGAGAAGGGAGAGATCTTAGGGCCCCTTCCATCGATTCGGGATTGGCGTTGTAGGCGTCGTTGATGAAGCAGATCCCCTCCCTTTCAACTCTCTCAAACCTCATGGGGGGAAGGGTGAGACGCGGCACGACTTCCACGATCTTCCTCCAAGGGACATCTAAACAAAAAGCAAGAGCTAATGCAGCAAGAAGGTTGTGGTAGTGGACTGGATTAGGGAGTTGCGATGTGAGTGAAAGCCTCCCCCCATCGGGCATGTGCAAAAGAAGCCCTCCTTCTGTTTTCTCCAGGAAAAAGTCAGCCTCTTTTGAAAGAAGAGAGAAGGTCTTTATCCCACACCGCCCCCGCTTTTTCACAAAATCATAAAACGGGATATCCCTCGAAAGGAGGCCAAGAGATGTCCCTGGATGAGAAAAAATCGAACCTTTTTCTTCGGCAATTCCCTCTAAACCATTCGGAAAGTGGTTGACGTGTTGAGGAGAGATTGTCGTCAGAAGGGCGATGGTAGGGGGGGCGATCGAGAGGAGTTTTTGAATATGACCTGGTGCATCCATCCCCATCTCGAGAATCAAAATCTCTTCTTCTCCACTTGTATTTAGGATCGAGAGAGGGACCGTTGCCTGGGAATTGTAGCTCGATGGAGAGGCAAACACTTTGAAGTGGGTCTCAAGAAGGGCCTTGGCAAAATGCTTCACCGTTGTTTTCCCCAAAGAACCGGTAACCGCTACGATTTTTGCGCAGTTTCCCTCCAAACTTTTCCGAGCAGAGTCTTGCAGCGCCTCCAAAACATCAGGAACCCGGAGCAAGGGGAGCCCAAAACTTGTCCCCCGGTGGTTGCTAGAAACAACGGCTCCTGAAGCCCCCTTCCTTGCTGCCTCCTCCAAAAAGGCAACACCTGAAACCCGCTCCCCTGGAAGGGCAAAGAAAAGATCCTTTTCCTGAACAAGACGGCTATCGATCGCAGCACCATGAACCCACGCACCTGATCTGTGGAAAATTCCGAGACGTCTGGCAAGAAGTGAGAGCGGGATCGGTTTCATCTCCCCAAAACTACCTAAATATAGAAAAACAGGCCAGCTATTGCTCGAAAATTCTCCCCTCGTGTACTCTGTCGATCATGGTGGCATAGCCAAGTGGTAAGGCAGGGGCCTGCAAAGCCTTTATCCCCAGTTCGAATCTGGGTGCCACCTTTTTTTTATTCTTATGCTCTATTTGATCGCCACTCCAATCGGCAACCTCCAAGATATCACCTTCCGCGCTTTAGAGACTCTGAAACTCTGCGATCTTGTCCTCTGCGAAGACACGAGAAGAACAGGGATTTTACTCAAACACTACGAGATCAAAAGAAAGCTCAAAAGCTTCCACAAATTCAGCGAAGCCTCTAAAGAAAACGCAATCCTAGAAGAGCTAAGAGATGGAAAAACGATCGGCCTCGTCTCCGATGCGGGAACCCCTGGGATCTCCGATCCTGGCACGCGCCTTGTAACAGCCTGTAGAAGAGAAGGGATCCCCGTCTGCCCGATCCCCGGCCCTTGCGCTGCGATTGCCGCCCTTTCTGCCTCAGGCCTTCCTACAGACCGGTTCCAGTTCTTCGGCTTTCTCCCCCGCAAAAAGGGGAAATTGACCCGTCTATTCGAGGAGATTCTCGCTTATCCGGGTACGACCATCTGCTACGAATCCCCCTACCGCCTCAAAGCGAGCTTACAGGTTCTTGCCACTCTCGATCCGAAAACCCCTTGTGTTGTGGCACGTGAGCTCACCAAAAAATTCGAAGAATTTGTTGCAGGAACAGCCGAGGAACTTGCAACCAAGTATGCTGAAAAACATCCAAAAGGAGAAATCGTCCTCCTCATCTCTCCCAACGTCGGTGTGTAACTTTACGTCTTTCATGGCATTAGTCTTTTGGCGGCTTCCTAACCGCGAAGGAAGTTTATTTTCCATAGAGTTTTTTTCTGCTATGTCCTAACAAATAAAAAACGGGTATTTAAAAAAAATAAATTTTATATGAAAAGAATAGATAGTTTTACTCTCAAAATATCTCGGGAGCAGAGATCCCTTCGCGTTCCTTCGCGGTAAAGAATCCACCAAAGACTAATGCACACCAAACGTGAAGTTACCCCAGGATGTTGAGAGTGCTCGACAAGTGAACAGTCAAGTGGTATACTCCCCCTCTATTCACCAAAACAAAAATTACGAGGTACTCCGATGTCTGAAGCAAAAGAAATCATTTTCGAACAAGAAGCACGAGAAAAATTAGCAGGTGGAATCAAGCAGCTCGCAAACGCTGTTCGAGCCACTCTTGGCCCCAAAGGACGAAACGTCGGGTTGGAGAGAGGGTGGGGCGCTCCTACCATCACGAACGACGGAAATAGCATCGTCAAAGATGTCGAACTCGCCGACCAATATGAGCAGATGGGAGTTGCCATGGCGCAAGAGGTGGCTGCCAAGATCAAAGAGAAGTGTGGAGATGGAACCACAACTGGAACCCTCCTTCTCGATGCCCTTGTCGAGCATGGGATCAAATATATCGCAGCAGGCGCCAGTCCGATCGGCATCAAGCGAGGGATTGAAAAAGCGACTACAGCTCTTCTCAACGAACTCGAGAACAACGCGATCCCAGTCAAAGGGAAAGAAGATACCCAAAACATCGCCACCGTTTCGGCTTCTGGAAATAGCGAAATCGGGACTTTTATTGCAGAAGCAATCGAAAAAGTGGGCCGAGAAGGGGTCGTCACGATTGAAGAAGCTAAGGGTACTGAAACGGTGATCGAAACGGTAGAAGGGATGCAGTTCGACCGTGGCTACATCAGCCCCTATTTTGCAACCAACCAAGAGAAAATGCGGGTTGAAATGGAAAATCCCTCCATCCTCCTCGTCGAGAAGAAAATCACTTCAATCCAAGAGCTCCTTCCCATCCTCCAATCGGTTGCCTCTACTGGACGAGAACTCCTACTTATCTCCGAAGACGTCGAAGCTGACGCACTTGCCACTCTCGTCGTCAACAAGATCCGAGGAACCCTCAAAGTGGCTGCTGTGAAGGCTCCCGGCTTTGGTGATAACCGGAAGGCAATGCTCGAAGATCTTGCCGTTCTCACTGGCGCAACCCTCATTTCGGAAGATGCTGGGGTGGTCCTGAAAGATGCCCAAGCCGAAGTCCTTGGAAGCGCTGAGCGGGTGATTGTGACTAAAGACACAACCACAATCGTCGGTGGAAAAGGTGAGCATAAAGCTATCGGAACCCGCATCGCACAGCTGGAAACGCAAGCGGAAAAAAGCACGAGTTCCTACGACAAGGAGAAGCTCATCGAAAGAAAGGCAAAGCTCAAAGGGGGAGTTGCTGTCATCCGTGTGGGAGCTGCAACGGAACCTGAACTTAAAGCAAAAAAACAGATGTTTGAAGACAGCCTCAATTCAACGAAAGCCGCTCTTGAGGAAGGGATTGTAGCTGGAGGGGGGATCGCCCTTTTCCATGCAGGTAAGATCCTAAACACTCTTAGTCTTGAAGGAGATGAGGCACTTGGAGCAAAGCTTGTCGAAAAGGCCCTAGAAGCCCCCACCCGTCAAATCGTATCCAATACTGGATTTGATGGTTCTGTGATCGTGGAGCAACTCCGCGACGCCGATGAGAAAGTCGGCTTCAATGCTCTTACCGAAAAAGTAGAAGATCTGATCGCAGCAGGTGTACTCGATCCAGTGAAAGTAGTGAAAAACTGCCTGATCTTCTCCACTTCTGTGGCTGGGGTTATTCTGATCTCTGAGGCTCTCATTGGAGATGCTCCCGAGGAAGAAGAGTAGAACAAAACGGAGGAGGGCGCTAGCGCACCCCCCTCCTTGTCTCCCCTAATTCCTTAGGGGACGGCAGGGACCGTAAAAACAATTTCCTTAAGGATTCTGTTTACGCCGCGGAGAGGGTTCTGCTCTCCGTGGATTTTCGCGCTGAGGCTGCTGTGGCCCTTGTGGTTGAGGGGCAGCTCGCCGTGGTTGCTCTTGAGGCCCTTGAGAGGGAGCTCGTTGAGGCTCATTTTGGCGTGGATTTGATTGTCTAGGATTTGACTTTCTTGTAGCCATCTTCTTCCTCCTAAAAATTAATAAGATACTCTCACACAGGATCTGTCTTATCGACATCCATAAACTTAAATATATCACTTACAACACTTTATATTCAAAATATATTTAAAACTTTATATTCCAACAACTTACCCATAACCCACCCTTAACAAGAGGGATCACAAATATTTAATAGAGAACTACTTAAGTTAAATTTATCACAACCCCAGAGTATCCCGAGATCACAGAGAGAGTTTTTTTTCTCTGTGCTCTCTGTGTACTCTGTGGTTCAATTATTTACGTAAACTTATAGTAAAAAAAGACGTAAGCTTGGTCGGTGGCTCAGCAGTGGAAAAAGTATATTGAGAATGGGTTTATGCAAGTGTTTAGTTATAAGGAATGTGGAGCAGCCTTACTGTTAGGAATCCCCCATCGACTAATGCACCGAAATGGCATTGTTTGTTAGACTGGAGCCTTATGAAAAAAGACCCTGCCTCGCTCCGTGTTGCCCACCTCTCAGATCCCCACTTCTCCCGTGTCACCTACCACCCCTCCCAATTCCTCTCGAAACGGTGGCTAGGGAACCTCAACCTCTTCCTCTTTAGACGAAAATCCTATCAGACCGACCACCTCGGCCACATCCCCGAGCTCCTTGATACCCTCGAAGTAGAACAGGTTTTCTTCACAGGAGACTTCTCCTCAACGGCCTTAGATGAAGAGTTTGAAGCAGCAAAAGCCTATGTGGAAAGCTTCTCGATGCCTGTCTCTCTTCTCCCAGGCAACCACGATGCCTACACCAAGGAGGCCGAAAGATCTCGCCGCTTCTACGACTTTTTCCCTAACACCTCCCTTGAAAAAGACCGGATCGAAGTGACAGAACTTGGGAAAGGGTGGTGGTGGATTGGCCTTGATTGCGCTGTGGCAACCCCCCTTTTCCACGCCTACGGCCTCTTTACCCCGGAAATGGAGGCAAAACTCGAAGCCCACCTCCAAAAGCTCCCAGAAGGGGCCAGAGTGATCCTAGGGAACCACTTCCCGCTCTACCCCTCTTTCCACCACACCCATGATCTAAAGCGCAATGAGGCCCTCCAAAAGCTCCTCATCCGCTATCCAACGGTCAAACTTTACCTCCACGGCCACGACCACAAACCCTATATCAAGGAGAAGAGCACTCCCCTTGTCTTCAACAGTGGCTCATGCGCCCACAAACCCGATGGGACCTTCTACCTCTTCGACCTATTCGAAGAAGAGCTCCTCTGCCAACGCCTCCTCTTCCGCAAGGAGAACGACACCTTCAGCTGGGTCGTCGACTGGCAAAAATCCTTCCTTTTTTAACAAAATCCTTGATTTTTAATCATTAATTTGATATAATCCTTTAAAAACAATCAGGAGTACACTATATGAATACAGTCAATCCCCATTATCAAGGTGCCGCAGAGGTCATCAAGGAGTCCCCACTCATAAAAGTGGCGATCGCCACAGGGCTCGTCGCACTGGCAGCTGGAACCGCGTTCGCACTCCACCACTTCAACGTCTCCGGCTTCCAGAACATGCACTTCCAAGCCGCCTACATTGGAGCTGCTACAGCAGGAACCATCTCTACCCTTGCCCTTCTCGCCCTCGGCTTCAACATCTACCACAAAAAACACATCTCCGACCAACCCTTCCCCGTAAAACTCGACGAGATCCAATCAACTGTCAACTTTGAGATAGACGAACCAGAAAATGATACTTTACACATCAGGAAAGTAACTGCCGAGTTAGAGGAAACAGATGATCAGGAGATCAAGGATCAGTTCACCTCGGCCATGAAAAAGTTTCATATTCTCACACCTGTCAAAAAATGGCTCATGGAAAACACGGTTCACAGCAGCGACAGCGACCCTGCTTCCTATTTAAACAACGAAAATAAGGTCACCGTAACCCAAGTTGAGCTAAAAGAGAAACCCAAGTACGGAGAAGACTTCCCAAAAAAGCCAAAACAAGTGCAATATTCAGAGGATCCCTTTACCTATGCAGATGATGATGGAAACCCTCACGCCTACCCGGTCTATGGGAATGGAAACGTATTTGGGGGATCAGCTAAGACTGACGGGGGAGCGCAGGAAGAGATGGTGAGCATGCAAGCTCTTAAACTCTTCTTCCTCGACTACCTCTTTGCTAACAAGGAATATAGACAATACCTCCTCCCACAAAGCGCGGCAATAGATGCCAATGGTCACCCAACTAAGCCCACCCCTGTCCTCATCGACGTAAAAAAAGAGTATGACATCGGGATCTACGGGACAGAGAAGATGTGGACTCGCAATATTGCTGGGTTATCCCACAAATTACGCCCAGCGGCATGGCTGATTGCAACAATTGCCCTTGGTGCCATTGCCCTTGCAGTGATGCACAACATGGGTCTCTTCCAACACCACCAAACCCTCAACATGCTCTCCCAAACCAAGATCCTCCTCCCAGCTACGCTTGGCCTCACGGCTCTTGCGATCGGCGTCCTTGCCGGGATCGCCCGCCTCCGCTACCCCACAGTGGACCCAGTCGAGGGTGACCAGCCAACAGTCACCCTCTTCAACATCGCAGCACGCGACTACAAGACCCACCCGAAAGATAAGTACGACAAGGAAGACCTCAAGTACCACTACGATACTCTTGTAGCGGCCTTTGAAGGACTCAAGGCTGAGAAGGGTGAGAATGTAGTCGTTCACATGAGCGACTGGGGAACAGGCGTCTTCCGCGGCAGCCGCAACACGATGGTCACCCTCATCCTAGCCGCTGCCCGCGCCACCAACGTCCAACTCAAATTCGACAAGGTCGATGACAAAGGGGACTACTCCGAAGAAAATATTGAAAGACTCGCGCAAAAAATAAATACTGTACATACGTCACCTCATGACACGTTCGAGTTTATTCTGGGCAAGCAAACCCAAGGCGTCAAGTTTAGTATGGACAAGCAAACCCGAGACAATGCTAAGGCCTGGCGGCCAAGACAGAGCTAAAAGCCTTCGGCTTGGAGCTTCTCGGCAAGGGCTGAGAGGGAGGGAGTTTCCCGATGAGCGGCGATCTTCTCCTCACGGATATCGGGCATCTGCTTGAGAGCCTCCACCCAGGAGGCTCTTTTTGCTCCCTCACCTGAAATGGAGAGGCGGTCTACGATGGGGCCAGAAGAGGTGATTTTGCTCCCCTCTCCTTGCACCTTGTGCACAAGTCCTGTTTTCCCCACTTCACGAATCTCCATACCACACCTATACCCCATTCACTCTATAAACCTCTAATACTTTTTAACGTGAACCAGTTTTTGAAGTGCTGAGATACCGAGAGATTTTTGTGTCAGGTAAGGAAACTGATGCCAAAGGGAAGGGCCCCAGTGCCCTTTCCGAGGTGGCAGTTTTCTTAGATGGCCAAAAAGATCCTGTAGAGCAGTGCTTTAAAAACTGGGTTCACGTTTTTTAGGATTCAATCGGTAATACGTAGCTCTTGTGCTCCCCTCTTGTAGAATCAGCCCCTTCGCAATCAAGTCGGCAATGTCACGCTGTAATGTCCGTCTATTGATCCCAGGAAACAAGGCCTCATACTCGTGAATCGTAAAATTCCCCTCACGGGCAAGCAAATGTTCCAAAACTCTTGTCTGTCTTTCGGATAACTTATGCTGCAATGCAAGTATATCCATTTTCATCGCTAAGGATCCTTTTAACTGAATTTCCTGCATTTGATCCTCTAAGGCCGTTGTAAAATAGGTAAGCCACTTGGTCATATCCATATTTTCATTTCTAACAGATTGGATCGCCTTGTAGTAGTCTTCCCGATTCCGATCGTAATACTCACTGATTGTAAAAAGCCTCTTAAAATCATATCCCGAGCGATAGAGACACAATGTCGAAAGTAGGCGAGCTGTTCGCCCATTTCCGTCCAAAAACGGGTGAATGTGGACAAGCTGAAACTGGGCAATCCCCGCAACTAAGACAGGGGGAAGTATTTGTTCCTTCTGTATCCAATCTACTAACTCTCCCATCAAAATGGGGACTTCATAAGCTGGTGGAGGGGTGTAAATCACTTCTTTTGTGACAGAATTAGCTACATAGTTTTGGATCGTTCTGTATTTACCTGGAAGAGCACTATCTCCTCGAACCCCCTCAACCAATCGCTTATGAATTTCTCTGATTAACCCCTCGGTAAACACTCCTTGAGACAGTACACATTCCGCAACGAAATCAAATGCTTTCCTGTAATTGAGTAGCTCCTTTACATCCTCGGAGTCTACCCAACCCATTTCTTCCCCAGCTATCAACCTCTCCGACTGGTCTAGATTCAGGTGTGTCCCTTCTATGTGGGTGGTGTGGTGAGCTTCTAATACAAGAGCCCGAGCCTGCATTTTTGCAACCCAGGCTGAAGAGAGCTGGGCAGCTTCTAAAAAGCCGCGTGTACGCTCAATCGCTGTAAGGGCTCGTGTAATGGGGACTGATATGGTGAACTTAGGTTGGAAGGGCATGTTTTTACGACACTTTTTGCATTATTTTGTCACAAAAAAGATTTTCAGGAAAGATCCCACCCCTTTTTGCGACATTTTTGCGACATGTTTTGCGACAAAAATCGATCGAATTTGTCACAAAAGCCCCTTTTTGTCCTCCTCATGCACACGAAATCCCCGTTTCTTGTGCATGTTGCCTCTTTTTTATCCTGCCGCTCGAAGAGCGATCCTGTCTATCCTGTTTTTTCTTATGCTTCTTCCCAGGGGAAGGGGAGGACCTCCCCAATCCTGTCTACCCCCATGGCGAGCATCAAGAGCCTGTCAAACCCAACAGCCACTCCGCAACAATCGGGAAGACCCTGTTCCAACGCCTGCATGAACCCCTCATCAACGGGATAGCTCCTCTTCCCCATCCTCTCTCTCTCCTTGTTGCCCTCCTCAAGACGCTCCCTCTGCTCTTGTACATCTGCTAGCTCGTGGTACCCGTTGGCAAGCTCAAGCCCGTCGACAAACACTTCAAACCGCTCCGCAAGTCCACCACTTTCGATCTGGGCTAGAGCTGCCTGTTCCTTCGGAAATCCTGCTATTACGGTTACTTGGTGTTTTCCGAGCTGTGGCTCGACCTCAAAAGAGAAGAGAGCATCCCGCTCCTCCAAAGAGTCGGGGAACTCCCCTACTGTCTTACGAAAAGCCTCCTCGTAGGTCATCATCTCGTAGCCCTCCTTCCCTTTTACAAAGAGGCGGACAAAGGCGACTGTCTCCTCGATCATCTCTTGGAAGGAGATCCCCACTCGGTACCATTCGACCATGGTAAATTCGGGATTGTGGCGCTCTCCCCTCTCCCCATCGCGGAAGACGTGCGAGATCTGGTAGATATCACCACTTGCCTTTGAAAGGAGTCGCTTCATCCCATATTCGGGAGAGGAGTGGAGAAAAGCAAGAGTACCCATGCAGGTGGCTTCAACAAGATCGATATGGGCATCAACCGAGGCAGAGCGAGAAAGAAGGGGGACATCGACCTCAGTCACCCCTCTTTTAGCAAAAAACATTCTTGCTTCGCCTAGTTTCTTGGCTCGGAACTTGAGTAGCTTATTTCGTGACGCGGGAGACATACTCGCCAGTTCGGGTATCGACTTTGACCCACTCCCCTTGCTCGATAAAGATCGGGATCTGGATCTTGGCCCCGGTTTGGATCACCGCATCTTTTAGGACTCGCCCTGAGGCTGTATCCCCCTTGACTCCTGGAGCTGTCTCGGTGATCTCCATCTCCATAAAGATAGGAGGCTCGACCGTGACAGGTTCTCCATTATAGAGGACAATCTCATAGAGAATCTCTTCGACGAGCCACGATTTTACCTCTTCAAGCTTCGCTTGCGGGACGGTGATCTGCTCAAAGGAGTCATCGTCCATAAAGGTGGCCCCATCATTGTCGGTGTAGAGGAGGCGCATCTGCATCTCCTGCACATCAGCCTCTTCAAACGACTCGCCCGATTTGAAGGTCTTCTCAATCGACCGTCCCGTAAGGAGGTTTTTGATCCGAACTCGGTTAAAAGCCTGCCCTTTTCCCGGTTTCACAAATTGGTTGGTGACAATTGTATATGGTTGACCCTCAATAAGGAGCTTCAATCCGGCTTTGAATTCATTCGCACTGATTTGACCCATATCTACCTCTCAAGTAATAATAATATAAAAGGACACCATAACGATGTGGAAGAATACTTACAAAGATTATCCCCCAGACTCCCCTTACGTGGAAGAACAAGTAGAACCAGGAAGAGGGATCGTGGGATGTGAGATGCACGAAAGAAACGGCTGGGGAGAGAGCCACCACCTCCCACCTCCCCCAAAAGAGGGGGTGATCAAAACCCTTCTCAATTTCTTCTTCAAAGAGAAGGAGGAGTAGATGGAATTCCACGAAACCGACCCTCACGAGGCCCAAATCGCCCGTGATACCCTCGAGAGATACTCAGGTTCAGAAGTCAGCAGATTTGGCTCTTACGTCCTCCTGACCAATTTCTCTCGCTATATCCGCATGTTTGCTGAGATATACCAAGTCCCTCTGATGGAAGGGTCGATGTTTACTGCAGCTCATGCTCCTGATCTCGACATCAGCATCATCGATTTTAAGCTAGGGGCCGCTGCTGCTGCTCTTATTGTCGATCTCGTCTCGTTTCTCCCAACGGTAAAGGGGGCTCTTATGCTCGGCATGTGTGGCGGATTGCGCCGCCACTACAAAGTGGGAGACTACTTTGTCCCCATCGCAAGCATCCGTGGAGAGGGAGCCTCTGATTTCTATTTCCCCCCCGAAGTCCCCGCCCTTGCCAATTTCCTCATACAAAAAGCGGCAACTGAGATCTTCGATAGAGAAAATATCCCCTATCACATCGGCATCACCCACACGACCAATATCCGCTTCTGGGAATTCAACGAAGCCTTCAAAGAGAAACTCAAAGAGAATAAAGCCCAGTCGATCGAGATGGAGTGTGCCACCTTATTTTCGGCAAGCTACAGGAGAAAACTCCCTCTAGGCGCCCTCCTTCTTATCTCCGACCTCCCCCTAAAAAAAGGGGGAATCAAAACAAAAAAAAGCGCCCGAGCCGTCTTCGACACCTACTCTTCAGACCATCTAGCAAAAGGAGTCGAAACTCTCCTCTCCATGAAAGACAAACTCAAACACAAAGCCAAAGGGGCCTTCCGCGGCAAATCCGCCGAAACTGATATCTAACAACGTTTGTAGTCCCTTTTGGATGCTTTTCACCCCACTTGAACAATCGTTTTCCAGAGAGCTTTTGGGGATTTTCGTTCTAGTTAAACGATCGCGAGCGCAGATAGTATTTACTGATACAGCAAGCGAGCGATCGTTTAACTAGGGCGAAAAGCAGCCAAAAGTCCCCCTGAACCTCCTGTACCCAAAACCCTAGAGGATTTGTTCGAGGATGGTGTCTATGGAAAAGCCGAACTCTTCGGCGAGGACACCGGCTGGAGCAGAGGCACCAAAGCTCTCGAGGCAAATCGAAAGCCCTTCTCGGCCAATGTACTTGTGCCACCCAAGGTCGACACCAGCTTCGATGCTGATCCGCCTCCCTAAATCGCCTCCAACAACCGACTCGTAGTACTCCTCATCTTGCGCTTCGAAAAGCTCGAAGCAAGGCATCGAAACGACACGCACCTGTTTCCCCAGTTTGTGGAGCTCTCTAGCAACACTCATCGCCAAAGGAACCTCTGAGCCAGTTGCAAAGAGGGTATAATCGGGTTTACTCTTCTCTTTTTTGAGAATATAGGCTCCCCGACCCACACTTTCGGCGTAAGGGAGGTCGGTTTCCTCGAGTGTAGGGATCGACTGGCGGGAGAGGGCGATGGCAGATGGCCCTTGGTGGTTAAGGGCTGCGATCCAAGCTCCCCGCACCTCATGAGCGTCGGCAGGGCGGATCAAGTAGAGATGGGGAATCGCCCGAAGAGCCGCATAGTGTTCAACAGGTTGGTGGGTCGGCCCATCTTCTCCAAGAAAGATCGAATCGTGGGTAAACTGGTAGATCACTTTGAGCTTTGACAGAGCGGCCAAACGGATCGCATTGCGCATGTAGTCGGAAAAGGTGAGAAATGTCCCTACAAACGGAGTGAACATCTGGGTGAGGGCAAGCCCGTTGGCAATCGTCCCCATCCCAAACTCTCGCACCCCAAACTTGATATTCCGCCCAGAAAAATCGCCGGGTTTGATGATTGAGTACTTTTTCATCATCGTCAAATCGGACCCCGAAAGGTCGGCTGAGCCGCCATAGAGATCGGGAAGTAGATCGGCAAGAACGTCTAGGACAGCATGAGAGGCCTTTCTCCCCGCTACGCTATCTGGAACCTCGATCCCCCTTAGCTTCTCTTCCAGATCTTCTGGGAGGTGGGATTCGGCCATTTTTTGGAATTCTTCGTGAAGCTGAGGATTCGCCTTCGACCAAAGACGGTACTTCTCTCCCCACCGTTCCTCTAGCTGCTCATCTTTTTTCAGTTTTTCGTGGAAGTAATTTTCTACCGCTTTAGGAACATAAAATGCCTCTTGGGAGACCCCTAAAGCTTCTTTTGTTGCTGCAAGCTCCTCGGGACCCAAAGGAGCCCCATGGACTTTGTGGGTCCCTTCCTTCCCTGGTGATCCTTTTCCAATAATCGTATGACAGAGGATCATAACCGGCTTTGTTTGCTCTTTCCGCACACGACTGATGAGCTCATGCATCGCATCAAAATCATACGGATCGAGATCATAGGTCTCCCAGCCATAAGCCTCAAAACGGGCTTTTGTATCTTCCGAGGCACACTCTGAGAGTGGACCGTCTAAACAGATATGGTTCGCATCGTAGAAGAAAATCAAATTATTGAGCTGCAAATGTCCCGCAAGAGCTGAGACCTCATGACTCACCCCCTCCATCATATCCCCGTCACTACAGAGACAAAAGACTTTCGCATCGAAAAGAGTATGGTCTTTGGTATTGAATTTTTGGGCGAGGATTTGCAGGCCGAGAGCCATCCCCACGGCATTTCCTGCCCCCTGTCCGAGAGGACCTGTGGTTGCCTCAACCCCTTCGGTCTCCCCATACTCGGGATGGCCAGGGGTTTTCGAGTGGAGCTGGCGAAAATTTTCTAGCTCTTCCAAAGAGAGGGGGAAACCGGAGAGATGTAGAGACGAGTAGAGCAACATCGACCCGTGCCCAGCCGATAAGACAAACCGGTCCCGGTTGACAAAATGGGGGTTTTTCGGATTGTGGTTGAGAGCTTGCCCATAGAGATAGGCTGCGATTTCAGCACATCCGAGTGGAAGCCCAGGATGGCCCGAGTTGGCTTTTTGGACCGCATCGATTGAAAGACCTCTGATCGCTCCGGCCATTTTTTCTAAAATCTTCTTTTTCTCTTCTGGGAACTCTTCCATCTCTTTTGCCTTGAGTTATTGTGATTCGTGAAAAACACTGTAACGGTTTGATACAAAAAATCTCAAGCAGTAGAACTTCGTGGGGTGCAATTAAAAGTGGAGCTTTTGCCTTCATTTGTGGCAGGCTTTTGCATCCAGGCTCTTGCATGCCCCCTACTTTGTGCCTGAGGATGGGAACTTGGGTTAAGTCTTTAAATAGAACCACCTCGCTCAACTGAGTAAGGTTATCGATATAAGCTCCACTTTTAATTGCACCCAACTTTGTGTACCTTTGAGTCTTTGTGGCTCCAAGTCTCATTATTGAAAAACTCAATCTGAATCAAGGTTTTGAATTTTTCAACGGTCTCATGGTATGCTGTTCCCTATTATGAAAAAGCCAACTAGCCAAGAGGTAAGGAGAGCCTTCCTCTCCTACTTCGAAAAAAACGGACACACAAAAGTCCCCTCCTCCCCTGTCGTCCCACACGACGATCCTACCCTCCTTTTCACCAATGCAGGGATGAACCAGTTCAAAGATGTCTTTTTGGGACAGAACAAACGGAGCTACACCCGCGCCACAACTTCCCAGAAATGTGTCCGGGTCGGGGGGAAACACAACGACCTGGAAAATGTAGGCCACACCACCCGCCACCTCACTTTTTTTGAGATGCTCGGCAACTTCTCTTTTGGCGACTACTTCAAAAAACAAGCGATCGACTTTGCTTGGGAAGTCACCCTCGAAATTTTCCAGCTCGATCCGAAATACCTCTACGCAACTGTATTTCATGAAGATGAAGAATCTTTTGCTCTGTGGAAAGCCTACCTTCCAGAAGAACGGATCGTCCGGATGGGAGAAAAGGACAACTTCTGGGCGATGGGAGACACCGGTCCGTGTGGTCCCTGCTCAGAGCTCTACTTCGACCGAGGAGAGGGGTTTGGATCAGCAAGAAGCCCTGCCGAAGATATCGAGGGGGAGCGTTTTCTCGAATTTTGGAACCTCGTCTTTATAGAGAGCAACCGGGAACCGTCTGGTATTCTCCGTCCCCTCCCCAACAAATGCGTCGATACTGGTGCTGGACTTGAAAGGATCCTCTCGATCCTCCTAGGAGTCGATTCGCTTTTCGAAACAGATGTGATCCGGACCCTGATTGGAGAGGTGGAATCACTATCTAGTATACAGTATGACCCTCATGGAAAAAATGCCCCTCCTTTCCGTGTGATTGCCGACCACCTCCGGACGCTTGCCTTTGCGATTGCCGATGGGGTCCAGCCGAGCAACATCGAGCGGGGGTATGTTTTGCGCAAGGTGGTGAGGCGGGCCGTACGCTACGGGAAACAACTTGGCATCGAAAAACCCTTTCTCGCCGATCTTCTCCCAAGACTCAGCGAGCTCATGGGAGAGGATTTCCCCGAACTTCTCGCCTCGCAAGAGAGAACTGCGGAGATCCTCACCCTCGAAGAAGAGGGTTTTTTGCGCACCCTCAAAAGAGGGGGAGCTCTCCTTGGGCAAGTGATCGAGAAGTCGACTAAAGTGGGGGAAATCTCCGGCGAGGATTCCTTCAAACTCAAAGACACCTACGGCCTCCCCTTAGAAGAGATCCTCCTATTAGCAAAAGATGCCCATCTCGCAGTCGATATCTCCCGCTTTGAAGAGCTCGAACACGAGGCAAAACTCCGCTCTAGAGGAGCTAGGAAAGAGACGGTGCAGCTTGGCGAAGAATCGGCCTTCGCTAGCTACCTCGAAACCCATGGTCCTGCCCAATTTCTCGGGTATCGGCAACTCTCGGCCGAAGCCGTTGTCCTCGGGATCTTCCGCGATGGAGAAGAACTCCCCGTCCTCCATGAGGGAGAAGAGGGGACGATCCTTCTCGACCAAACTCCGTTTTATGCCGAAAAGGGGGGGCAGGTTGGCGACCAAGGGGAGATCTCTTCTGAGAGCGCCCTCTTTACTGTGATCGATTGCCAATCTCCTTATTCCGATGTAATCACCCATAAGGGTGTTTTGAAAAGTGGAGAGATCCGAGTAGGAGAGAGAGTCTCAGCTCACGTAAACCAAAAAAGACGACAAAAAATCGCCAACCATCACACCGCAACCCACCTTCTCCACTGGGCCCTCCGCCACGTTCTCGGCCCTCACATCAAGCAAGCCGGTTCTGTCGTGGAAGCCACCCGCCTCCGATTTGATTTCTCCCACCATAAACCCCTCTCTTCTGAAGAGATCACCCAAATTGAAACCCTCGTAAATGAGAAAATCCGGGAAAACAGACCGGTCCACTCCTACGAACTTGCCCACTCCGAAGCGCAAACAAGAGACGATATCATCCAGTTTTTCGGGGAGAAGTATGGGGAGTACGTCCGCGTGATCGATCTCGACTACTCCAAAGAGCTCTGCGGGGGGACCCATACAACAGCCACGGGAACCCTCGGCTACTTCCGGATCACAAAAGAGAGCAGCATCGCGGCCGGGATCCGCCGAATCGAAGCAGTTGCAGGAGAGGAGGCCAATAAGTTCGTCCATGAATCAGAAGATCTCCTCCTCTCTCTTGCTAAGCTTTTCAAAGCCCAGCCAGCTCAACTCCCTGAAAAAGGAGAGAAGCTCCTCGAAGAAAAGGAGAATCTAGCAAAAGAGCTCACCCGCCTGAAAAGAGAGCTTCTCTCTGTTGAAGTGGAAAACCTCCTCGCCCATATCGAAGAGACAAACGGGGTCTCCTATCTTTTGCACTCTCTCTCCCTTGCTCCAAAGGAGCTAAAAGAGTGCGCCGATCTCGTGGTGGAGAAGTGCTCTCCCCTCATTCTCCTTCTCATCGGAATCGAAGAGAACAAATGTACCTTCCTCACCCGTATCTCCCCAGAGTATGCCCAGAAGGGATTCCATGCCGGAAAGCTGATCCAGAAAATTGCTCCGATAGTTGGAGGGAAAGGAGGAGGGAAACCCGAAGCCGCCCAAGGAGGAGGAACAAACCCAGAAAACAGTGAGAAAGCTTTACACGAGGCCCGCCAATGGATCTCCTCCCTCACCTAATGAAAAACAATGAGACCAAAAACAAAACGGCAATCCAAAATCCAGCTAAGAGATTCCTCTCCAACCCAAAACTCAAGGAGTTTCCGAAATGGGTAACCGAAAACTCCAATCTCCTATTTGAGGGGCTCTGGAGCTCACCTAAAGCTCTTCTCCTAGCCTTAGCGCAAGAAGCGACCGGAAAACACCTCGTGATTGTAAGTGGAGGGGCGAGAGAGTCTCGACTTCTCGATGACCTCGCCTACTTTTCAAGTAAGTCTCCTTTAGAGTTTCCTGCCTGGGAGAATCTCCCCTCCGAAGATGTCCCCCCGAGCCCCGATATTGTGGGTGAGCGATACCGGATTCTCCGTGCCTTGCAAGTTACAAGAGAACCCCAAGTTGTCGTTGCCTCCCTCCAGGCTATCTTGCAAAAGGTCCTCCTTCCAGAAAGGCTTGAAGCCCTCTACTTACCCTTGAAAAAAGGGGCTGAAATCCCCTTCGACGAACTCCCCCACTTCCTCTCAGAAATGGGGTACCACAAAAAGAGTGTAGCAGCAGATAAGGGAGAGTTTGCCGTCCGCGGAGGGATCCTCGACCTTTTCCCTGTCAACTCCCCCGACCCGTTCCGTCTCGAATTTTTTGGAGATGAGATCGTATCGATCCGGAAGTACGACCCGATCAGCCAAACCTCGGTCGAAAAAGTCGAAGAGATCACCCTCACACCTGGAGAAGAACTCGAGCTTTTAGCCACAGAGAAAACATTGGGAAGTCTTTTTGATTATCTTGGCCCAAACACCCTCCTCGTCTTTGATGAACTTGCCATGATCGAAGACAAATACGTCGCCCTAAAAGGGATGGCCGGGGCCAAAACCCGCTCCTTTTCTTCCCTTGAGGAGTTATTAGAAGAGCGAAAAGAACTGCAAACCTTCTACTTCACCGAGGAGCCGATTCGGGAGATCAGCGAAGTCCAGATCCTAGAGCGAGGGAAAAACCCCTACTCAGAGCTCGCCCCCCCGCAGAAGATCTCTTTTGAGGCATTTTCCAAAACCCTAGAGGCCAAACTCTGGAACCCCCCATTCCTCCCTCTTTTTCCCAGTTTTTGCCCACCTGAGACCCCTCTTGACGACTTCTCTTCCCAAGATTTTTTGGAGGTCGTCTCGCAAACACCCGATCTCAAAGCCCTTTTCCTCTGCCAAAATGAGTCGGAGAAGACGAGCTTGCAAGAGAGATTCGCAAAACTCCCAAAACCTTTTGAGGGAGAGTTTGAGAAGGGATATCTCTCCTCAGGGTTCTACTTGCAGGAGCCCTCTATTGCTCTTGTTCCAACACCCGAGCTCACCCATCGCTACAAAGTGCGGCGGCAAAAGCAAAGGACCCACTACCACACTCTACCCGTTGAGATGCTCATCCTCACTCCAGGAGAGGCCGTCGTCCATATGAATAGTGGGATCGGCCGCTATATCGGAATCGAAAGACGCCCCAACCACCTCGGCGTCGAAACTGAATTCATGCTCCTCCAGTATGCCGAAGGGTCTAAGCTCTACGTTCCGATGGAACAAGCGAATCTCATCTCCAAGTATATCGGAACAAGTGAGCAGCCGCCCGAACTTCATACGTTGGGGAGCGCGAGATGGAAAAAGGCCCGTGAGAGAACCGAGAAGGCGATCATGCAGTATGCCAATGATCTTCTCCAACTCCAAGCCGAGCGGGTGATCAAAGGGGGAACTCCCTACCCTGCCGATAGTGATTTGGTCAAACAATTTGGGGAGGAATTCCCCTACGTTGAGACCCAAGACCAACTCCTTGCAATCGATGCAATCGGGAAGGATTTTCAGTCGACCCAGTCGATGGATCGTCTTGTTTGTGGGGATGTTGGTTATGGCAAGACCGAGATTGCCATGCGGGCCGCTTTCAAAACAGTGGTCGATGGAGGGCGACAAGTGGCCGTTCTTGTCCCCACTACCATCCTTGCCCTCCAACACTATGAGTCGTTCTCCGCACGTATGGAGAATTTCCCTTTACGGATCGCCCACATCTCCCGCTTCCGAAAACCGAAGGAGATCCGCGCCATAATCGAGGCTGCTAAAAAAGGGGAGATCGACATCTTGATCGGAACCCACCGGATCGTCAGTAAAGATGTCGAATTTGCCAATCTCGGTCTTGTGATCATCGATGAGGAGCAACGGTTTGGGGTCAAAGCGAAAGAACGCCTCAAAACGCTGCGCAAAGAGGTCGACTGCCTCACCCTTTCGGCAACCCCGATTCCCCGCACCCTCTACATGTCTCTTGTTGGGGCGCGCGATCTCTCTGTCATCAATACCCCCCCTGAAGACCGCCTCCCGATCCAGACCGTTGTCGCAACGGCTGCCGAAGAGCTCGTCAAAAACGCCCTTATACGTGAGCTCGCCCGTGATGGTCAGGCCTATTTCATCCACAACCGAGTCGAAACGATCTTCGAAATGGCAAACAGGATCCGCCACCTTCTCCCAGGAGCTCGGATTGTCGTTGGCCACGGGCAGATGAGCGCCTCTGAGATCGACACTGTCTTCCACGCCTTCAAAAATGGCGAGGTCGACATCTTAGTTGCCACTTCGATCATCGAAAACGGGATCGATATCCCCAATGCCAACACGATCTTGATCGACCGAGCCGACCGGTTTGGCCTCGCCGATCTCTACCAGATGCGGGGGCGAGTGGGGCGGTGGAACCGGAAAGCGTATTGCTACTTCCTCGTCCCGAACGCGCGCGAGCTGAGCGAGATCTCCCGCAAACGCCTCTCCGCCCTCTCACAAGCCTCCGGAATCGGGGGAGGGATGAAGGTGGCGATGCACGATCTCGAAATCCGGGGAGCTGGCAATATCCTCGGGACCGAACAGTCGGGACATGTCGCTGCGATCGGCTTCCAGCTCTACTGCAAGCTCTTGAAAAAGACGATCAACGCTCTGCAGAAAAAAGAGCGTCCTCTCTTCTACCATGAGGTGAAAGTTGAATTCCCCTTCGACGCCCGACTCCCAGATGATTACGTCAACGAGACCTCCCTCCGGATGGAGCTCTACCAACGTCTAGGAGACGCCGAAAGCGAAGAGGAGATCGACAGACTCATCGACGAGATCCGCGACCGGTTTGGCCCTCTCCCTCTCCAGGTCGAATGGCTCCACCACCTTGCTAGAGTCCGCCTCTTTGCCGCTCGCCACCACTTCACCCACCTCAAACTCTCGAAGATCGTCCTCTTTGCCGAACAAACTCACGGGAAAAAGGGGAAGATCTCGCAGAAGATCCCCATTCCTATCCCCAAGACTCCCAAAGAGATGGAAGAATTCGTCCTCAAAGCCCTCCAGCAGAACTTCCCGCTCCACCAAAAATCCTCTTGATCCTAAATTCTCCCTTCCTACATAAAGAGTCCCTGTCAAGCTCTAAACTCAACCGGAGAACACACTATGCGTATGCTCAAAAACCTTGCTCTATCGCTCCTACTCCTTACCTCAGCAGGCTATGCCCAAACCTGCTACGACGAGTGCAACCCCTGTTGCGGCGGCAACTTCGAAGTCTCAGCCGAATGGCTCTACTTTATGTCCGCCATCGACCAACCCTACTACGCCATCCTCAACAAAGTCGACGATCTGCCTCGTGCTGATGACTTTGATGGCCCCCGCATTGCCAACGACCAAGGCTGGCACTCTGGCTACCGCCTCGAAGCTGCCTACTACCTCCCCAACTGCTTCGATCACCTAAGAGTTCGTTGGACCCACTTCAACAACTTCTCCGACTCCGACCACTTTGCAAGTGATGACTACTGGTCTATCTTAACTCATCCAGATTTGGGGGGTGTTAGTGGTAAGATAGGTATTGGAATAATCAAAGATGAGTTTGAATTCTATACTCTTGAAATTCTATTTGGCAGGTCTGTCTATTACTGCCAAGGACTGAATCTCACTTTAGAAGGGGGCTTGCAGTACAGCAAAGTCGACCTAAAAGAAAGTGTTTTTTACAGCTTTCCATCTAATCGTGAATATTTCATTAAAAACCATTCTGAAATGCGCGGGGTTGGCCCCGAGTTGGCTTTTTCCTTTGACTACAACATCAACAGATGTTTTTCCGTCGTGGGAAGGGCAACAGGAGCTTACCTCATCAGCAAAAAAGAAACAAAAGCGTTCCATAATCAATTCATAAGTGAATCTCTATTAGACGTACAGAATGCTCGAGATGAAGACTACTACATCGGAATGCCCACCCTCGATGCAAGGGCAGGCCTTGCCTTCGACTGGTCATTTGATGGGTGTGGGTGTGGATGCATCGACCTCTCTTTCGAAGTTGGATATGAGTTTATGCACGTCCACAAAGGGGTCAACCGAATCTACTTTGTCGACGATTTTGCAGAAGGGCAATCGTTCAACGAGTACATGGACTTCACCCTCCACGGACCCTACATCCGTGTAGGTGTCGGCTTCTAAAGAAGCCTCCCTCCCCGTAGCCCACGTACGACAACTTGGGCTGCCAAGCCCCGCGTTCCACGAGAGCCTCTAGGGCGCTCGCCACACACGGGGCTAACAACTTGGCATCGCTACCGCGATGCTGTTGTGAAAATTCAATCCCCGCGGACCGGACATCCGTGTCGGGGTTGGATGAAAAACTTCCTGATTCGTATCAGATGAGCCGCGATGGTTTTAACCTCCCATCGCGGCTTTTTGAATAAGATCCAAGTTGTGAAGGAGAACAAGGGTATGGAACTAAGTTGTGATGAAGAGAAAATATAATTTCAGAGAGGATAATCAAGGCAGGGATTGAGGTACATCGTCAGCTAGGGGGTCCTGGCCTTCTTGAGAGTATGTATGAGGATGCGTTAATTTCATGAACTAAAGTTGTGTGGTCTGCATGTCCAGAGGCAAGTTTCTATCCCAATGTAAACTAGGATTAGTGCTCAATTTTGGGCAACCACTCCTAGTCGATGGGATCTCAAGGGTCGTCAACCATCTCTGATTTCTTCTCTTTCGCCTTTGCGTTTCTCTGCTCCTTTGCGTTTTTCTTTTTCCCACAGATTCTACACTCCAGACCTTGCGGATTTCACCCATTTCCCTTACAGTCTCTTGCATGAGCAAGATCCTCGATGCCCTCCACCAAAAAAACTTTGCCCCTCCTCCGATTTGGATGATGCGGCAGGCGGGACGCTACCTTCCCGAATACCGGAAGCTCAAAGGGAGCCGCTCTCTCTACGAGATGTTCCACGACCCAAATACGATCATCGAGGTAACCCTCCAGCCAATCAAACGACTCCACACAGATGCTGCGATTCTCTTTAGTGACATCCTCACAGTCCTAGATGGACTCGGCGTCTCGTACGAATTCCAGGAAGGAATAGGACCTGTTGTTGCCCCCTTCTCTCCCCCCCTCTCTCTGCGCCCTCCCCACGAAACCTACGCCCCCATCACACACGCGATCAAGGAACTCCGCAATGCCCTCCCCGTCCCCCTCCTCGGCTTTGCAGGAGCCCCATTCACGGTAGCGTGCTATCTAATTGAAGGGAAAACGAGCCACGACCAGAAAAAAACAAAGCAGATGCTGATGCGGGACCCGCAAGGGTTTTCCAAACTCCTAGATGTAATCACCGAGGCAACAATTGCCTATCTCCAGGAACAAGTAAACGCAGGAGTTCAAGCCATCCAGCTCTTCGATTCATGGGCCAACGTCCTCTCTTTGGAAGACTTTCGCAAGTGCTCTTTGCAGCCAATGGAGAAGATCTTGCAGGCGGTCGATGTGCCGGTGATTCTCTTCTGCCGCGGCTCGTGTTTTTTTGCTGAGGAGCTTGCCTCCATTAAACCTGCTGGCATCAGCCTCGACTGGAGTGGAGAGATCGCTGAGATCCGGAAGAGGGTTGGTCCTGGAATCACCCTCCAGGGGAACCTCGATCCGATGGTCCTCTATGGATCTAAGCAAGAGATCGCAAAACGGGTAGACCCGATTTTGGAGAGTATGGAAGGTGACCCTGCCTTTATCTTCAACCTGGGGCATGGACTCCTCCCCGACATCCCTGTAGAAAACGTAGAATTTTTGGTCGACTATGTACACAATCACGCCCGAGCTCGTACTGAAGTTTCATAAGCCAGCTCCTCGCTACACCTCCTATCCCACAGCGCCTGAATGGGGTCCGATGGATGAACAGGTCTACCGAAAAGAGCTCGAGAAGCTGGCAAAGACCGAAAACCCCCTCTCCCTCTACTTTCACATCCCCTTTTGCAAGACGATGTGCCTCTACTGTGGCTGCTCGGTTGTGCTCAATCGGAAACCAGAAAATGAGACTCTCTACGTCGACTATCTCACAAAAGAGATCGACCTTGTGACAAAGATTTTGGGCCGGAAGGTAGTCCCTCAGCTCCATTTTGGAGGAGGAACCCCAACCAAGCTCTCAATCCCCCTGTTCCAACGTCTCTTTACCCATATTCAAGAGAGGTTCTCCCTCGATTTTTCTAAAGAGATTGCCATCGAGATCGACCCGAGGACTGTGCTAGAAAACGGAGGAGAAAAACTCCGTTTCTTGCACCAAATCGGATTCAACCGGGTGAGTTTTGGGGTCCAAGATACCGATCCAAAAGTGCAAGAGGCCGTGAAACGGAGACAGAGCCTCGAAATGACACAAGAGACCTACTGGCTCGCCCGAGAGCTTGGCTTTTCGGGGGTCAATCTCGATCTGATCTACGGTCTTCCCTACCAGACGCCAGAAACTTTCTCCAAAACGATCTCCGATATACTAGAGATGCGTCCCGATCGGATCGCTCTTTTCTCCTACGCGAAAGTCCCCTGGCTCAAACCTCACCAGAAGGCGATCAAAGACAAGACTCTCCCCTCAACTGAGGAGAAGTTCAGGATCTATACGGAGGCACGTAGTCGACTTGTCGATGCTGGCTATGTGGTTATTGGAATGGACCATTTTGCTCTTGAAGAAGATGTGATGGCAGTTGCTTACCGAGAAAAAACCCTCCAAAGGAACTTCCAGGGATATACCGTCCGCCATGCCGAGGATATGGTGAGCTTTGGAGCAAGCTCAATCGGGTTTGTCCAAAATGGCTACTTCCAAAATCTCAAGGCCCTCCCAGACTACTATGGAGCACTTGAAAAAGGAGAGTTGCCGATTTGTAAGGGGCGCATTCTGACAGAAGAGGATCGGCTCAGAAAGTGGGTGATCCACACCTTGATGTGTACCTTCTCTCTAGACAAAAAGAGCTTTGAGAAGAAGGTTGGAGTCCCTTTTGACTCCTACTTTGCCGATGCAGAAGAGAAGCTAGCTGAGCTAGAAGCGGAGGGGCTCATTCTCCAAACGCCGGAAAAGATCGAGGTGACTCAACCTGGAGAGCTGCTGATTCGGAACGTAGTGATGACATTTGATGCCTATTTGAAACAAGAATCTAAACCCAAATTTTCACAGTCGATATGAAAAAGATCGTAATATTAGGTGGGGGAATTTCTGGTCTTTCTGCTGCTTGGTTTGCTAAGAAGAAGTGGGGAAGAGAGGCCTCTATCACTCTCCTAGAAGGACGTCCACGAGTCGGGGGATGGATTGAGACGTGTCAGAAAGAGGAGTTTCTCTTCGAAAAGGGGCCCCGTGGTTTTCGTCCAAAAGGAAATGGGAAGCAGACTCTCGCTCTTGTTGAATCGCTCGGTTTACAATCTGAGATTGTATCCTGTAATGAAAACGAAAAAAAGCGCTACATCTCCCGGAAGGGCAAGCTCGTCCCCTTCTCTCCCCTCTTCTTACTCAAGCAAGGGATTCTTTCTGCAGGGCTCAGAGACCTTTTTGCCTCCCGCGCCACCTCTTCCGATGAGTCGATCGCCTCGTTTTTTACCCGCCGCTTTAACCAAAAAATCACCTCCCAAATCATCGACCCTCTTGTAAAGGGGGTCTTTGGAGGCAACGCCGAGGAGCTTTCGATCCGCTCTTGCTTCCCTACCCTCTGGGAATACGAGAAAAGGCATGGTTCAGTAGTCAAAGGGCTCCTCAAAAAAATGAAAACCTCCCCCTCTCCAAGCGCCCCTCTCCTCACCTTCAAAACAGGAATGGCCAGGCTCCCAGAAGCCCTTGCCGAACAGATTGAGGGGGAGATCCACCTCTCAACTCCCATCACCAAAATCGAGCGAGACAAGAAGGGATTTTGCATAAACGAGAAGTGGGAGGCTGATCTGCTCATCTCCGCCCTCCCCACCTATGTCCTAGCCCCCTTGCTTGCAATCGAAAACCCTTTCTCCTACACCTCCCTCTCTATGGTCAGCCTCGGTTGGCGGAAAAAGTGGCTAAAACACCGTGGATATGGGTTCCTCGTCCCCTCCTCAGAAAAGGGGGAGATCCTCGGGATGACCTGGGATTCGGAGATTTTCCCCGCCCACAACCGTGGCCCACAAACAAGAGTGTGCGTCATCATGACTGGAAGCCATCCCGATGCCACCCTCTTTTCAAGAGCCCTCCAAAGTGTCGAAGACTACCTCCACCACAAAACCTCCCCTGACCTCTACGCCATCTCTTCTGCCTACCAAGCGATCCCCCAATACCACGTCGGCCACCACGAGAAGCTCTCCTCCTTCCGCAAAACACTACCCGCAAACCTCCTGGCCATCGGCAGCGCCTTCGAAGGGGTAGGCGTCAACGACTGCATCGCCCTCGCCCACAAAACCCTCACCTCACAGAATTGCGAAAATGCAATAGTGTGAGATCTAAATAAGGCTTTTCAGACCTCACACTATTGCATTTTCTTGATTCTGTGAGGTCGCTTTGCTATTCTTGTACTAGGAGGATAGAGATGGAAAATGCCCCTTTCTACGGAAGAGAAGAGGAACTCAAACGACTAAAAGGAGTGACCAAAAAAAAGAGTGCTAGCTTGGTTGTCATCAGAGGGAGGCGCCGAATTGGGAAGAGCCGCCTCATTCTTGAATTTAGCAAGAAGATGAAGGCAAAAATTTTTACAGGCCTCCCTCCTGTTGGTGGTGTTACCGCTGCCCAAGACCAAAGAGAGTATTTTGCTAAGCAAATGGAACAACAGCTCCCTTTAAGAGCCATCAAAGGAGAAGATTGGGCTGATCTTTTCTGGCTTTTAGCTAAGGAGACAAAAAAAGGGCAGCTCCTGCTGGTATTTGATGAGATTAACTGGATGGGAAGTGAAGATCCTACATTCCTCGGTAAGCTCAAATCGGCTTGGGATCTCCACTTCAAAAACAACCCCAACTTGATTCTTATTCTAAGTGGGTCCATGTCGGGATGGATTGAGCAAAACATCCTAAGTAGTACGGGATTTATGGGTCGCATCTCGCTTGATTTGACTCTCGACGAACTCCCGCTGCATGTGTGTAATCTATTTTGGCGAAATCACAAAGATGAACTTTCTGCTTATGAAAAGTTTAAGATTCTCTCCGTAACAGGAGGCGTTCCCCTCTATTTAGAAGAGATCGATCCCTGCCTGTCTGCAGAAGAGAATATCCAACAATTGGCGTTTCAAAGAGGGGCGCTTCTAGTTGAGGAATTTGACCGGATCTTCTCGGATCTATTCTCTCACCGATCTCATCGGTATAAAATGATCGTAAAAAGACTGGCTCAAGGAAACGCCGACCTTGGTCAAATCTGCGAAGCAATTGAGATGGAAAAAGGGGGAACTGTTAGCGAATACCTCGAAGATCTTGTAGAAACAGGGTATGTCGCTCGAGATTTTACCTGGAGCCTTAAAAGTGGGAAGGAATCTATCTTGAGCAAATTTCGCCTCAAGGACAACTATATCCGATTTTATCTCAAATACATCGAGCCAAATCTTCATCAAATTGAAAAAAATCGCATCTCTCGTCCGCCCGCATGGTCGACGATCATGGGACTGCAATTTGAAAATCTCGTTCTCCACAACATCAACCAGGTACTTGATATCATTAAAATTGCACCTGAGGAAATCGTCTATGACAGCCCCTATTTCCAAAAGGCTACAAAAACCCATCCAGGATGTCAGATTGATTACATGATCCAAAACAAGTATAATACTCTCTACATCTTTGAAATCAAATTCTCAAAACAGAAAATTGATACTAAAGTGATCCAAGAACTAGAACAAAAGATTCATCGCCTCCAAAGACCGAAGCACTTCTCCTATCGCCCTATCCTAGTCCACGTAAATGGGGTCACTGATACTCTCCTTGATTCTGACTACTTTGCTCACACCATCGATTTTTCTCAATTTCTTCAACCCTAAGTGAACGGTATGGTAACCTGAATTCCCGGGAAATGTAACTATACTGAAGGAACAATCGGGAGTCCATCGCTGCTGCTGTACGAACCCGAAGCCGCTTCATATCGAGGTGATTTTTAAGCTCATCAAAGCTGTTCTCCACGACATCTTTAGTACGATATATGCTCAAAGCTTCTTTGGCTGTCTTGATTTTGTTGGACAAAATACAGAAAAAGCCGCTGTAGCGTTTTCGATGCTTCTGGATTTCCTCTTCGTTGAACGAGACTTGTAAACCACGTTTTGGTGTCTCTTTAACAATGAGATAGTGGCGATAAAACTCCTCGTGCTTTTCATTGGTTTTTCCAGACCTCAAAAGACGGATCTGGTTTATCATCGATGAGCTCCCCATCTTCCAGAAACTCCAAGCTCTTGACTCCCTCATCACCGAGGGGAGAAAATACGGAGCCTGTGCCCTCCTAGCCCTCCAAAGTCCCGCCCAACTCGAAGAGATCTACGGAAGAGCCGCCTCCCAAACGATCCTAGGAAACTTGGCGCCACCCGCCTCATCTTTGCCGAGCACGACCCCGAAAACAACCACGCTTACCCGGCAACACTCCCATCACCAAGGTCTCTCTCTCAAAAACTAGAACACTGTTTTTCTTTGAAGTTTTCCCTTTAAGGGAGTAGGCTTAAGTAGCCAAATTTATACAAACCCAAAGGAAAGACCGATGATGATTTGTACCCACACAACAGTTGAGCTGGAAACACGAAACAACTGTCGTGGCAACCCAACTCGGCTTAGGCATTTCTTGAAACAACGACGAAACATCTACAAGTTTTAGGTCGATGATCTCTGCCTTAGACGGGCCAACAAGATGCCTAAGTACACAAGTTGCATCTGTTGGATCACCAATAGCAACTGGGTTCATCCCATGTATAAAATATGCCCCATAATCACCATCATCCAGCAGATTCAATCTTTTTTCAATCTCATGTTGATTTTAGCACCACAAAAAATGTTCGTAACCTACGGATTATCCATAGTTTAAGGTGCGTTTTGGCGTACACCGTCAGAATCCCGGCCCACGCTGTAAACGGTCCCCTAATTGCGTTGGGTGTAACCCAAATCAGTTAAAAACCCAAGACTCTGGTCTTCAGACACAAGCATACCAGGCTCTTGCATGCCCCCTACCGGGAAATAACGAGAACGGAAGGCATTAAGAGTAGAGGCGGGTGTTTAAGCCCGCCCCCCTCATCGAACCGTACGTAGAGGGTAGACGAGACAGGTCACCCTGCTCGCCCCCCAGGACCCCTGCAAAGTAGTCGGGATTTTTTCATTAAAAAACTTGATAGTTATTTGATTCTGATTATCAGAGAGTTGTGAAAACGGTCCATTTCGGGTCGCAGACCTTCAAGAGAATAACCTG
>SDBV01001239.1_pt1 | contig 38376 bp, 35 predicted proteins | sample 2277081 | NCBI WGS metagenome assembly SDBV01 (sample SAMN10402039, study PRJNA504765) | marine sediment metagenome | isolation source: marine sediment core GS10_PC15, 223 cmbsf | place: Arctic Ocean: Southern Knipovich Ridge | collected 2010 | reverse complement strand
GGCACGATGTTGCTGGCCGCGGGCATCTACCCGCGATTCATCGGGGCGGTGGCCGACGTCACGTCGCTACGGTGGCGGTGGTCGAGTCTGCTGACGCTCGGACTCGTGCTGGGGTCGGTCGTCGTGACGGTGCCGCTGTTGGCGGGGACTGTCAAGAACCTGGTGATCGATCACCAGTGGATTATGTACAGCCTGTTCATCGGGCTGACCGTGGGCGGCGTGCCGGTCGTGTGGCGGATGATTGACCGTGCGACTGCGGGCGTTTGGATCGGCGCGGTCGTCGGGTTCGTGGTCATGGCGGTCGTGGCGGTGGTCCAGTCGCTAGGGGGCGATACGACGGCGGTGTACGATAGCCTGCCGTTAATGTTCGCCGCGGGCGTGGTCAGCGCCAGCGCGATGATCCTGCCGGGCATAAGCGGTGGTTACCTGATGCTGGTGCTGGGCGTCTATGTGCCGGTACTTGGGGCTATCGACACGGTGTGGGAGGCGGTTAAGGTCGGTGCCTTCTCAGAGGCGGCGCCCCCAATGCTGACGATCATTCTTCCGCTCGGTGTGGGGGCGGTGGTCGGCGTGGTGGTGGTGAGCAACGCTCTGAAGTGGCTGCTGGCCCGCTACGCGCGACCGACCCTCGGCGTGCTGCTCGGGCTGTTGGTCGGGGCGGTCATCGGACTGTGGCCGTTCCAGGAGCCAGTCAAGCCGGTGGCCGGGCAGGTGGTCAAGGGGCAGGTGATGACCGAGGAGAAGATCGCCGAGCTCGACAAAGACAACTGGCCGACCCAGACGTTCACCCCGGCGGTCGGCCACGTGGCCGGGGCGGTTGGACTAGTGCTCGTGGGGTTCGCGGTGACGGCGGCGATTGCCCGGTTCGGCCGCGAGCGCGAGCCTGTGCCGGGAGGCGGACGAGGGCGGCTCGTATTAATTTTATCGGCTTTCTGATTGCTTCGACGGTCAGCAGAACAGCTCGTTTTTTCATCGTAGCAGGGCTTATGGGCTGGAAAGGCGAAAAAAACCGGCCATTTATCGAAAAGTACTTCAACTGGCTGTCGCTTCTGTTCGTAGTGTTATTGATTGGCGGATTCGCTGTAATAAAATGGCTGCATTAAGAGACCGAGGCTCTATACGCTAATAATGGATGATAAACAAAGAAAAACTCTGCTCAAAATCGCTAAAGATACTATCGAAGCGGTAATAATCGGCAAGTCTATACCAAAAGCCGAATCGGACGACCCGCAGCTTAATGAAAACTGCGGATGTTTTGTAACCATAAAAAACGGTGAGAATCTTCGCGGCTGTATCGGCCAGTTTACCTCTGACCTGCCCTTAATTGAACTTGTCGTTCAGATGGCTAAAGCCTCGGCCACAGGCGACCTAAGGTTCTTCGGCAATAAAATTACACCCGATGAACTTGCGGAGCTTGATATTGAAATTTCAGTACTGTCCCCTTTGAAAAAAACCGATGACCCACTGAGCTTGCGGCTCGGCACCGATGGCATCTATATCAAAAGCGGCCATGCCTCCGGCTGCTTCCTGCCTCAGGTTGCCACCGAAACAGGCTGGACCAAGGAACAGTTCCTTTCGTATTGTTGTTCACACAAAGCCGGCCTGCCCGATGACGCGTGGGATGACCCGAATACAGATGTGTTTTTGTTTACTGCCGAAGTCTTCGGTGCTCCCTTCGAAGATATTTAGATACTCCAGAAAGCTTTTAATGACATTTACGAAAAATAAATTTCGCTCTCTTATTTTGGTTGCTTTTTTAAGCTTCCTCTGCATGGCTTGCGCTGCCACTGCAAAGAAATCAAACTCAAACAGTATCGATACCCCAACCGGAATGATAAAATACCTGGAAAGTCGCAGACTGCCCACACTCAAATCTGTCGAACAATGGCAAAATCCCTACGGGCCTGGCCTGAAGCTCACCACAAAACACTATGAAGTTTACACCACACTGCTCGACCCGCTGATGCTTTCGCGCGTACCCGGCTTTGTCGAATCGGCATACAAGGCATATCAAAAACAACTACCCGAACGAATTGAAACGCGTTTCAAGCTGCCTATCTATCTTTTTGCAAAGCGTAAACAATGGGAAGATTTTACCAAAGTCTTTGCCGGTGACAATGCTGGCGTCTATCTCAAAATCAAAGCCGGCGCTTATTGCCTCAAAGACGCCTGCGTCGCATACAACATCGGCAGCAAAACCACCTTCGGCGTACTCGGCCATGAAGGCTGGCACCAGTTTAACAAGAGACACTTCAAATATCGCTTACCAAGCTGGCTCGATGAAGGCATCGCCATGACGTTCGAGGCCAGCCGTTATGAAAACGGCCTGTTTACATTCGACCCCAGCCAGAACTTCAATCGCCTTGGTGGACTGAAGGTCACGCTGACCAAGGGCAAAATGATTCCGCTTAAAGTCCTCATAGGTCTTAATCCCGGTGAAGTCGTACACGTTAGCGAAGACGCCGTCCAGGCTTTCTACAGCCAGGCATATGCCTTAGCTCGCTTTCTAAAAGAAGACAACTACGGCCAGAAATTAGTTCAGTACCACCAGATGCTCATGGGCGCCGTCAACGGAACCTGGCCTTTAAACGAACAGGCAAGAAGGATAGCTATTGATAGAAATATACCACTTACTGTCGCGTACAACCGATTTACAGGAACCATGATATTTGAATACTACATCGGGACTGACTTTGTGCAAATGGAACAGCAGTACCTGCTCTTCTGCAAAAAACTCGTCTATCATATACGCTTAAAGAATCAGTCATAATCGACTTTTCGCCCCCGCAAAAATGCAAACACTTGCACCACTCATACTCGCATCCGCCTCACCACGCAGAAAAGATTTGATGCAAAAAGCCGGCTATAAGTTCACCGTCGTTGTATCAGATGTTGACGAATCCGATTTCAATCCCGCCGATTTCACACCCGTCGAATACGCAAAACAACTCGCACTCGCCAAGGCAAAAGACGTAGCTGAAGATTACCACGATGTCGTTGTCATCGGCGCTGACACTATTGCCGATTTCGATGGCGAAATAATCGGCAAACCGCAAGACCACAAACACGCCGAACAAATCACGCAAAAACTTTTCAGCAAACCACACAAAATTATTACCGGCCTGGCAATCATTAAACTCAACGATAACCTGCAGCTCGTCGAAAGTGACACAACCGTTGTTTATCCCCGGAAAATAAGCAAGCAGCAAATCGTAGAACACATTAAAGGCGGTACATGGCAAGGCAAAGCCGGTGCCTACGCAATCCAGGAAACCGGCGATGAATTCATCGAAAAAATCGAAGGCAGCATGACAAACGTTATGGGCCTGCCCATGGAACTGTTGCAGAAAATGTTCAGGCAGATTTGTCCGTAGAGAAAACTCTACGGATACTATTTAATTCTTTGGCCTGGCTTGGCGCCTTCGTCGGCTGTGAGCATAAACAAATCTTTGCTCCCGCTGCCCGCCGCCAGTATCATCCCTTCACTTAGGCCGAACTTCATCTTGCGCGGTTTCAAATTCGCAACACAAATAACTGTTTTGCCTATAAGCTCTTCGGGTTTATAAGCCTGAGCTATTCCCGCAAATACGCTTCTTTGAACGCCGCCTAAATCAAGCTTCAATGCCAGAAGCTTATCCGCCCCTTCGACGCTCTGCGCATCCGCGACCTTTGCTATTCGCAAATCAACCTTGGCAAAATCATCAATCGTAATCTCAGAAGCAATCGGTTCAAAATCATCGGCCGCAGCCGCAGCCTGGTTTTCTTTGCTTTCTTCTATCATGGCATCCACCTTCTTCTTGTCAACTCTTTCAAAGAGCCGCTCGAATTTATTTATCGTATGGTCCTCGAGTATTGTGTCAATATCGCCAAAGTTCAGCGTCTCGACGTTAAGGAATTTCTCTATCCTTTCGGCAAAGCAGGGTAATATTGGTTTCAAATATATCGTAAGTATCCGCACAGCATTGATAACCGCCGTTAGCGTAGTTCGGGTTTGTTCCAGGTCACTCTTGATTGTCACCCAGGGTTGATTCTGCTCAACATAGCGGTTTGCTTCATCCGCCAGAGCAGTGACTGTTCGCACTACAGAAGCATATTCTAGTTCTTCGTAATCATTCTTTATTTGTTCCTTCGCTGCGGTAAGCTTTCCAATAAGCCCGCGCCCGGCTTCATCGAGTTTGCCGATTTTCGAATCGAGCTTCTTGGTCAGCATCGGTCCTGACCGGGACGCGAGATTCGCAAACTTGCCGACGAGGTTAGAGTTAGTCTTATTGATAAAATCTTCTATGCTAAAGTCAATATCCTCGACCGCCGCCGTCAGCTTGCTCGCGTAGTAGTACCGAAGGTACTCTGGGTCGAGGTATTTCAGGTAAGTGGCGGCTTTGATGAACGTTCCGCGGGACTTGCTCATTTTCTGGCCGTTCACCGTCAGAAAACCATGCACGAAAAGATTATTTGCCACCTTAAACCCAGAGCCCATCAGCATCGCAGGCCAGAACAGGGCATGGAAATACATGATGTCCTTACCGATAAAGTGATAAAATTCCCATTGGTCGCCGTTCCATAGCTGTTCGAAATCCATATTGTTCGCGTCGCAGTAATTTTTCGCCGAAGCCATATACCCAATCGGCGCATCCAGCCAAACATAAAAATACTTATCATCCTCACCTGGAATCTTGAAACCGAAATAAGGCCCGTCCCGCGATATATCCCAGTCTCGCAACCCCGTACTAAACCACTCGTCGAGCTTATTTGCTACCGATTGCTGTGTATAACCTTTGGAAATTAGCTCCTTTAGCTGCATTTCATAATCAGCTAACTTGAAAAAGTAATGCTCGCTTTGTTTTCTTACAGGCGGATTTCCGCAGTTTGCACAGTGCGAATCAATAAGCTCTGTCGGATTATGAGTCCCGCTGCAAACTTCGCAGGAATCGCCGTACTGATCCTCAGCCCGACATCGAGGACATATTCCACGGATGTATCTGTCCGGCAGGAACATCTTGCAGTTTTCACAAAAGGCCTGCTCGATATTGCGTTTTACTATGGAGCCCTTCTGGTTGAGAGCATTAAAAATGCGTTCGCTAAGCTGTTTGTTTTCCGGCGAGTGAGTAGAGTAATAATTATCGAAGCCGATATAAAAACCTTTGAAATCCCTCAAGTGTTCGGCATGTACTTTTTCAATCAACTCTTCGGGGTCGATACTGGCGTTGCGGGCGCTAATCATAATCGGCGTGCCGTGCGTATCATCGGCGCAAAAATACAAACAGCGATTGCCGCACAATTTCTGGAACCGCACCCAGATATCCGTCTGGCTATATTCGACAAGATGGCCTATATGGATTGGGGCGTTTGCGTATGGTAAAGCGGATGTTACAAAAATATTTCGCGGCATTTATCTTCCCTGATTACTTTTCAGCCTCCTGGCTGTTTTCATTCTCTTCTTCGGCCAACTGTTCAGGAGCTTCTACAGCTTCAGCTTGCTCTTGTTCCGGCTCGGCCTGTTCGGCTTGTTTCTTCTTAGGTTTCTCAGGGCGGCGTATTACTTCGATGTCCTCAACCCCTACTGCCTCCCTGTTACCCGCTTCGTATTCGACTATCACAAGCTGTGTCAGTATCTGCGCATCTATTACTCTGCCTTCACCGCGCGGCGTCTTGACAACCGCGTTTCTGCGTGGCAGCTTTTTCTTCAATTCAGTATAAGTCTGGTCTTCGTAGCGCAGGCAGCACTTTAACCTTCCGCAGTAGCCGCTAATCTTCGACGGATCCAGCGTCGCCTTTTGCATCTTGGCCATTCGCATATTAACCGGCTTAAGGGCTTTGAGGAATCGCTGACAACAGCACTGCTGCCCGCAGCTTTCAACGTCGCCGAGTATCTTCGCCTCGTCCCGCGAGCCTATCTGCCGCATTTCAATTCGCGTCTGGTATTCATGGGCAAGTTTCTTCACCAGCTCACGAAAGTCAACTCTGCCGTCCGCCCTGAAATAATATACAATCCTCTCACCGCCGAGAATATGCTCGGCATCAATGATTTTCATCGGCAGGTCAATTTCCGCAACAAAACTTTTACAGCACTCAATCTCCTCCTTGACTATCTCACGCAGATGACGCTCCTCATTTATATCCGCTGGCGTAGCGTACCTGACGAACCGCCCCGCCTGTTCGAATGCCAAATCTATCTCGCTCTCATCGTAATATTTTTTCATCTGGTCGGGATTAAGCCTGAACTGCCCGCCCTTATAAGCTGTCAACTGCCCCACCAGATGGCCCAGCTCCAGGCCTTTGTCCGTCTTGACTACTACCCGTGTAGGCATCTTGGGAACCGAACTCTCGTCGTGCTCAAAAAGCCCGAGCGTATTCATTTGTCCGCGACGAACCAGCAGATATTTCTTGTGCTTCTGTGGTTTATTCCTGGCCGGGGCCGATTTTCCCATCATATTACCTGAGCAAAGTTACTTTTGCGCCCTATTGCTAAACCTTCATTTTATCACAACTTGCCAGCTTTAACAATAGCCGCTCGAAAAGCAGCTTTTCATTAACCGACGACTCGACCCACCGCAGGCTCTCGAAGCAATCTTCGATTTTCTCCGCCGCCTGTTCCTCATCCGTTCTTCCGGCAAGTCCGGCAATTTGCTTTTTCTGGTCAATATTTGTGATGTTCGACTCGTCGCCTACAGCTACTTTCATCACATCATTAAAGGCTGAAATCACAATTCTGATTATCGTCCCCGAGGCTCTGCGGCTGATATCGGTCTTGCTTGTCGCAGCGTCGCTCTTAGCCCAGGCTTCACCGAGCCCCTTACTCATCTTCACAAACTGCCCCGCCAGCTCCAGTGAGTCTTCATATTTATACTCTGCAAGTGAGTCGATTACCTCTGTCTTTGTCTGATACAAATCCGCCCCGCCTAATTCAAGCTCCGCCCAATTGCACGCCTGCCCGATACTGCCCTGCGCAAGTCTCGAAAAAAAACGAGCTTCTTTCTTACCCAGCCCCGCTTCAACAAGCCTTGAGAAAATCCTCTCCTCATCAATCGGCCCGAAACGAATTATCTGGCATCGCGATTTCGTCGTAGCCAGCAGCTTTTCCAGCCGTGTACACAACAATATTATGCAGCAGTACAAAGGCGGCTCTTCCAATACCTTCAATAGCGCATTCTGTGAAGATATGTTGAGCTTCTCCGCCTCTGATACCACGAATACTTTTCTCGCTGAAAGTGTCGGCCTGTTTGATACCTGCCCAATTAGAAACTCTCGTATTACATCTATCGGCATCTCGACCGGTGCCGCCCGTCCCTTGCCGTCGGCCGTAAACTCCAGGAGCTCCTTGTAAACATGCACAAAATCAGGATGCGATTCGGACTCGATACAGCGACATGATTTGCACTGCCCGCAACTGTCCACCGACCTTTCTGCTGCTGTCGGCTTTTCACAAAGCAACAGCTTGGCAAATTCAAAAGCCGTCTTGAATTTGCCGACACCTTCAATACCCGCGAATACATATCCATGCGCGCTGCGATCGCTCAGGTATCCTCGCACCAACAGGTCAACCGCATTGTCCTGACAAAATATTTCTCTCAAAGACATGTGTTAGAAATTTGTTTGTGTAATAATTTGCTTTATTTTCTCAGTGATGGTGTCTATTTCATCGACATTTGCATCAACGACTTTCACAATGCCTGGATATTTCTCATCCAGTTCCAAAAAGATACGCCTGACTCTTCGATGATAATCAAGTGTCCTAGAATCAAACTGGTCTGCTGTTGGGCTATCAAAGAAATGATTTTGATGGTAATCATTTGCGACCTTTCCAGCACGCTCAATGCCCAGCCTTTTTTGTCCCTTCTTAGGTGCAACATCTAATATGACCGTAAGATCCGGCCAAGTCTTACCAACTGCATATTTTCCTAGTTCAAGAATTTCGTCAATTGGATACCCCCCCGCACCTTGATACGCACAGGTTGAAGATATATACCTATCACATAGAACTGCCTTCCCCACTTTTAGAGCTGGCTCAACTACTTCGGCGACCAGTTGAGCTCGTGAAGCCATGAAAAGCATCACCTCTGTTCTTACATCTATTCCTTCCGAACCGTATTTAACCAACTTTCTTATCTTATCTCCTATTGGAGTACCACCGGGGTCGGAGGCTTGCACAACTTCTACACTGCACGATTCAAGATACTCCTTTATTTTCTTTAACTGTGTTGTCTTACCGCAGCCATCAGGACCGTCCAGCACGATGAATTTGCCCGCCAATCTATCCTTTATGGTATTCTCAGCCAAGTCTTTTTCCCCTGCAATAAAAGAACTTCTCGGCGACCATAGATAATACAAACCCGCCTCTTCGTCAAAGAGTATTTTATCCCCCCTCAAGCACTGAATGCCCTGCCTGAGCAAAAGAAAACCCCAATTGCACTTTCGTACAATCGGGGCCTTGGAAAAGTCTTAATTCATTATACGCTTACTTATTTACACCAAGGCCTAAAGAGGCGGCGGTCTTATGCAAAGGCTGCCATGTTGCCGTTGAAGGTTAGGCCTCTGTTCTGCTCCTAAACTCTCAAAACTACTGCTCTTCTTCGAGGGATACGGGTGCAGGTACACACCTGCTACCGACAATAATGTCTGCAAAAGAAATGTCTTTATTTCCACGGTTTTGCCCCCAATAACCGTAACTGAATATTCATATCAGTTAAATTATCGGCCAGCCTGCTTCCGCCGCGTTAGCCCGATGGACCGCAAAGATTTTTCTGAAAATTTTCTACTGCCGCTCTTCTGCTCCACCCTGGAACCTCCAGCCCCTCATATCAGTATCAATAATCCGGTTTTGCTCCCCCCGGCAATCTCGGCACGCTAAAAATCCCCTCCCGTTTTTTTTCAGCCGAGTAAAATTTTTCCCGCACCCCACAGAAAAAACCGCCCAAAAACTCTTATCAACACCTCCGCAAACCGATTTCGGGAATCCATTGCTATCGAAGACAAATCCATAAAGATTTACCCTCATTGCCTATTCTTAAGTTCTTCGATCGCCCGTTCTAAAATCCGGTCTGTCCCGTTTACAACATCGCTTATTGTCGGTGTAACGCACACGTCAGGCTCATTGCCGTTTATTTCTATTATCCTGCCCGAGGTGTCACACACGTAGCCGTTCGATACCCTGACAACAAGGTCACACGGTAGATGAATATACACCCCCCTGCCGGTCAAATTGCCGTGCGTTGTATCGCCGATTGTGATACATCGGCCGGTGCTTTTTAGTCTGCACACAAATAAATCGGTCGCACTTCCCGTTACACAGTTTGTTAATAACGCAATCGGCTTGCCGTATTGCCACTCTCCCGCCGGCTCGCAGTAGGTTTCGTTCCTCGTAAAATCGCTGTGTCCGGACCCGTTTTTAACAAAACCTATGTTAATCGTAGTCCGGCTTGGGATAAGTCTTCCAATAATTCTTTTCTGTGCGGTTCCGAATCCGCCCTTGTTGTCCCTGACATCGATTACCAGACCCGGACAGTCACGCAATCTCTCCAGAACATTATCAAACTCATCAGCTATCTCCTCACGCCCGCTGAACGACAGTATCCGGATATAACCAAAGCCTTCGGCCGTAATACCGTCCCATAGGAACTTCCCCTTGGACAGCTTAAATGACGGCCCAATCACGTAACTTAAATCATATCTTCCGCGCTTCAGTCTTATCCACTGTTCCTTTTCCTGACCGAAGCTGATATATTTTATTTTTGCTGTGCTTCCTTTATCACCTAATAGTAAATACCGGCAGGCCGTCTCCCGAAAATTCCTCTCAGAAGAGCACATCTTCATTGCATCTCTGAGCCGTTCCAACTTTCTCTCGACGCTAATGCCGTCCAGTTCAGTAATAACGGTTCCAAGCCGAATTCCGCTTTCATAGGCTTTTGACGAAACAGCTACATCAACAACAACTACCTTGCCGTCAATTAAACTGGTTGATATCCCCGGAGAGAATCGAGGCAATCCCGGCACGGCGTCATAGTTGCACAGCCACGAGTGGGCGTCCTTAAGCTCTCTAACCATTTGCCAGAGCAGGTAGTAAAATTCTTTCGTTGTCCTGCAGCTTTCAATTTTTGGCTGATACGATTTTTTGACCTGCGGCCAGTCGATTTGTTTGTGTTCAAAGAAAGAATAATTTCGGTCTATTGCTTCCCACAGCAGCTCGAAGTTTTCAGAGCGCTCTTTACTTGAAAGATGCATGTCGGGCACCAGCTCGTCAGGTTCATCTCTCAGAACAAGAGCTTTGCCCACCCTGTCAACAATCCGCCTGCGATTGCTCGGTATATCTTCTCGATGCTTATCGACGGCCGAACCTTTATCCAAGTGGCGTATCCGAGTTACCCTTTTCTTGAGTCCCTGCTCAGCTACTGCTTTAATACCTTGCAGTCTTGGCCCCTCGATTTCCAGCGCTTCTTTATAATACTTTACCGCCTCCTTTCGCTCGCCCTTTAAGTTCGCTATATAACCCAAATATACAAGCGCATAGCAGCGACTCTTATTACTGAGCTGTCCCTGGGAAGCTCTTAGCGCCCGAAGCAACATCTTGCTGGCCCCAGCCGTGTCTTTATCCTGCTCGGTCAGCATCACTCTGGCCTCGGAAAACATCTGCTCAGCCGAAAGTGATTCTGCCGCTTTTCCTTCCTCCAGCGCCACAGCCGAAGTACAAAGCAATATGCCGGCCAAAAGAATCCCCGGAAAACAAAAATCGGCACGGTTTCTATCTGAGCAGTTGAACATAATCTTGCTTCTGTGCCTGAAACACTAATTCACTTACCAATGATTTTTACTAACACCCTTTTCTTCCGTTTGCCGTCGAACTCACCGTAGAAAATCTGCTCCCAAGGCCCAAAGTCCAGTTTCCCGTCCGTCACCGCAACTACAACTTCTCGCCCCATTACACTTCGCTTCAGGTGAGCGTCTGCGTTATCTTCGTAACCGTTATGTTTATACTGCGAGTAAGGCTTTTCAGGTGCGAGTTTTTCAAGCCAGACTTCAAAATCATGATGAAGCCCCGACTCGTCGTCATTGATAAACACACTCGCGGTTATATGCATCGCGTTTACTAAGCAAAACCCTTCCTTTACACCGCTTTCGTCAAGGCACTGCTCAACTTCCGGTGTGATGTTGGTAAAATCCCGCCGATGAGGCGTATCAAACCACAACTCTTTCCTGTAGCTCTTCATGACCTTCACCTAATTAGATAACAACCGATTGTAAACACCCTCAATAACATCAACCATAGTATCCGGCGCGAATCTCTCCTTCACTGATTCTCTCGCATTATCACCAAGCTTGCACGTTAATGGCATATTTTCTATAAGTTCAGCGCACGCGTTTATTAACTGCTCGACGTTCTGCGCCTCAATCAGCCTGCCGGTGTTTTCATTTACCACTTCTTTCGTTCCATCAAGGTCAAACGCGACTGCAGGCAGTCCACACAGCATCCCCTGTGGTATCGCCCGCGCTAAACCTTCCCGCAATGAACAATGCACTAAAATATCAGATGATTGCAGCGCAAGCGGTATCCGACTCGGAGGCAGCAGACCCGTGAACTTAACACTATGAGCAAGCCCAAGTTTCGTCACTTCGTCTTTATAGGCCTGTGACAAATTACCGTCACCAACAAACAGCCAGACTACATTATCATATCGCTTACTCAGCACCTTAGCCGATTCGATTATATAATCATGGCCTTTCAATTCGAACAGTCGCGCTATGGTTACTAATACAACCGCTTCTTTGCTGATTCCGAAATTGACACGAAACTCGGTAATCTGCTCCTGAGGCAAATCCTGTAAAAACGCATCTTCATCAACCGCTGAATACGCCGTCACAAATTTCTCCGGCTCGCCTATCCCCGCCGCAAGCGCCTGGGCGGTCATGGCATCAGCAACGCAAATAAAATAATCTGTTTTCTTCGCCGCCTTTTTCTCAATAGCAACATATAACCTGTTGAGCCACTGACTCTGATATTGATGAAAAGCCAATCCGTGTATCGTATGCACCACGCAAGGTCTGCCATCCGCCGACTTACGCTTCAGCTTAGCCCCAGCGTTCCGCCCTAATATCCCCGCCTTTGCTGAATGGGTGTGCACAATATCAGGCTGAATTTCCCGCAGCAGCTTTTTAATCTTTCGATAAGCGAGCCAGTCTTTGACCGGGTTTATCGCCCGAATCATCTCATCTATTGCGATAACTTTGTAAGGCTCATTCTTAGCCTGGGCGAACAATTCCCCTTCAGGCCCGACTGCAGGCCCGGTTATCAACGTAACATCATGCCCCCGCTCGGCAAGGAGCTTACACGTTATAAGTGTATTCTCCTGCGCCCCACCCAATATCAACCGAGTTATTATGTGGACTATCCTCAATAGTCTACTCTCATCAAACATAAACCCTGCGGCGGGGCTATCGGCCCTGCGGCGGTTCTGTCACATGCTTCGAGCACCTCTTTCATCTTATCCGCCTGCCAGCGGCCAATACCGACTTCAACCAGGCTGCCCACGATATTACGCACCATATTATATAGAAAACCGTCACCTTCGGCATCAATATATATCCATTCATCTTTTGCGGTTACTTCGCAACGGAAAATCGTACGCACTGAGCTTTCACGATTGTCCTTTGCTGATGCAAAAGATTTAAAATCATGCTCACCGACCAGGACTTTCGCCGCTGTATTCATTGCTTCGACATCGAGCTTCGCCGGCACATGCCAACAGTGACGCACATCAAGCACCGGCCGGATCCGCCCGGTATAAATTGTGTAGCGATATAATTTACTCGTCACTCCGCCGCTGACATCGAAATCACTCGTCGTCTCAACCGCCTCGGTGACAACAATATCATCGGGCAAACGGTCGTTGACTGCCTGCTGGAAATTCTCGGTAGGAATCGGACAATCTAATATCTCGAAAACCGCGGACTGCCCCAGCGCGCTTACACCCGCATCGGTTCTGCTGGCTCCCTGAACGATTGTCTCGCTGCCAACCAGCCTTGTCACCGCATCGGTCAGTTCGCCCTGAATAGTTCGATGCCCCTGCTGAATCTGCCAGCCGTGGTAATCTGCCCCGTCGTATTGAACTATCAGTTTGATTTTCCGAATTGACATGCAGCCGGATTATAGCAGGTATTCGGCTATCTGCACAGCATTGAGCGCCGCTCCCTTGCGAAGCTGGTCGCCCGCCACCCAGATATTGATACCACGATTTTCCGGAACCGATTCATCCTGCCTGATACGACCAACAAAAATGTCGTCATTGCCGGTAGCGTCAATCGGCATCGGGAAGCGGTTCTTCTCGCGGTCGTCAATCAGCGAAACGCCCGGCGCGGTACTGAGCAGGTCACGCACCTCATCGGGACTCATAGGCTCGCTGAACTCAAGGTTAATACTTTCGCAATGCGCCCGAAGCACAGGTATCCGGATACAGGTACAGGTAATCGCAATCTCAGGACAACTGAAAATTTTCCTGGTCTCACTGACCATCTTCATTTCTTCTTCGTTGTACCCGTTCGGTCCAAGCTTCGAGTTATGACAGAAACAGTTGAACGCTATCTGATACGGAAACGCCTGGCAGGTCGGTTCCTTTCCGTCCAGTATCTCACGGGCCTGGTTCTCTAATTCGACCATCGCCGAATGTCCCGCGCCGCTCGCCGCCTGATAGGTACTTATCACCATCCTTTTAACCGGATTGGCTTTATGCAAAGGCCACACCGGCACAATTCCGATTATGGTCGAGCAGTTCGGATTCGCGATAATCCCTTTATGCTCTTTAATCTTCTCGGGGTTAATTTCCGGAATAACCAGAGGCACCTCCGGGTCCATGCGGAACGCCGACGAATTATCAACAACAACCGCACCTGCCTTCACCGCAGCCGGCGCAAACTGCTTGCTCCGAGACCCGCCCGCACTGAACAACGCTATATCGATATTGGCAAAGCTCTTTTCCGTCAGCTCATCGACGATATATTTCTTGCCTTTGAACTCTATTTTCTTACCGGCGCTTCTGCTGCTCGCCAGCATCAGCAGCGAATCAAACGGAAACTCACGCTCAGCAAGAATCTGCAAAAACTCCTGCCCGACCGCTCCGGTAACTCCTGCAATCGCTAATCTGCAACCCATCTCTAATACTTCTCCAAAATCATAAACCATATACAAACGCAAAGGCAGCCGACAACCAGCTGCCCCGTTACGCCCAATTCAACCCCGAATTGTAACCTACCCCCTCCACAAATGCAACACCCCACTTGCCTCGCTTCTGAATAGCCGCGCAAAGAAAAACCCCGACAACAGTTTCGGGGTTTTTCTTTTATTCACAATATCGGGTCGCTGCTTTATTCTTCTTCCGGTACCTCCAGCGTCACAAACCGCTTCTGCTCGCCGTCGGTCACCAGCAGCACCACTGTTTCACCTTTGTTAATCTTTTTAATTTCACGGTAGAAATCGCGGGTATTGCTGACCTCAACACGGCCGACCTTCATTATCAGCATACCCAGCTCGATTCCTTTTTGTTGTGCAACCGAGCCTCGCCGCACCTCCACTACCACAACTCCTTCAAGGTCTTCGTAACCCAGCCTGCTTGCCAGCTCATCACTGAGGTCCTTGACATCCAGGCCAAGGTCATCAACAGTGGTCGGTTTGTCATCAACTGTCAATCCATCCCGACTCGGCCTTTCGCCCAGCTCAATAGTCAGAGTCTTTTTTTTGCCGTTGCGCCAGACTACCAGTTCCACCTCCGTACCAGGCGTCAGCATCGCAACACGCTTCATCAGGTCTCTCGAATTCTCAACCGGCTTTCCTTGAAATTCAATAACGATATCCTCAAACTTTATTCCCGCTTCCTCAGCAGGTGAGTCTTTCATAACTTTTGTTATGATTGCGCCTTTGGAACCTTCAAGACCGAAATTCTCCGCCAGTTCAAGCGTCAACTTCTGAAGCCTCACGCCCATATATCCGCGAACAACTTTACCCTCGGCAATCAACTGCTCGTATATCGCTCTGGCCATATTAACCGGAATAGCAAGGCCAATACCCATGTTCCCGCCGCTGCGACTTATAATCGCCGTATTAATCCCGACAACCTTGCCGTCAAGATTTAATAACGGTCCGCCTGAATTGCCGGGGTTTATCGCCGCGTCGGTCTGTATGAAATCTTCGTATGTGGCTATACCAACACCGCTTCGACCCTTCGCGCTTACTATGCCCACTGTAACCGTATGACTGAGACCAAATGGACTGCCTATCGCCACCACCCACTCGCCGACTTCCAGCACATCGGAATCAGCCAGCTTCAAATACGGCAGGTCATCCTCTTCAATTTTCACTAAGGCTACATCGCTCTCAGGGTCTGCCCCGATTACCTTCGCTTTTACCTCACGGTCGTCTGCAAGCTGTACCCTTACATTCTCAGCTTCACCCACCAAGTGGTTGTTCGTCAAAATATACCCGTCATCGGTAACAATGAATCCCGAACCCTGTACCGGCTGAGTCACTTTTCGCTGACGAGGTTGCTGTCTCTGTCGCTGTCTCTGCCTTGGCCTGCCGAAAAACTTCTCAAAGAAATCATCATTAAAAGACGGGTCGTCGTGGAACCAGAACGGCATATTCGAATATTGCTGTATATAAACCTTATCAGCCTTGATACCCACCACCGCCGGCGATGCACTCTTGGCAATGTACGCAAACGCCTTGCCCATCTGCTTCAGCGCCACAATGCTCGACTCATCTTCTGCCATGCCCAATGGGCTAAAAACAAACAGCACTAAAGCCCCTAATATCACCAAACCCCTGCCAACCGTCATGTCCTTACCTTTTTCATATAATTGCATTTCCGTTCTCCTGTGTGCTTGCAAAAAAGAAACTTACAAAATCTGACTCCGCCCGTTCACAAAAACGCTTCTCTATACGATTTTTGCCGCTCGCCGGTTCACTTCTTATCGGCTTTTTCAGCCTCCGGCTCGACCTTCTCACTCCTGGCTTTGGTCGGCGGCGGACTAAGATGAGAACGCATATTTTCCAGCTTGCCGAAGCATACCAGCTCATCCCCTCTCAGAATCCTTCGCTCAGCCCCCGGATTAGCTATAGTCTCCTTGCCACGCACTATGGCCAGGACCGTGATATCTTGTTTTCTCAGGTCCGCCTCGATTAGGGTCTTGTTCAATACCGGACTCTCGCCGTAAACCTTGACCCGCGAAACACCATAGCCGCCCGTCGCCAGGAGCAGCTCTTCGACAGACACCCTCGAAAAAAACTCCTTCTTAATTATCTTCTCCCTGAGAAAGTCCGTAAGCTTTAGAGTAATCTTTTTATTGGTGAAAATCTTATAGACGAGAATCACCGCCGCGGCCAAAATGATTATATTCACATATGTCGCCAACTGAGGCCCGATCCAGGATGGCAAATATACTCGTGACAAGGTAGAAACGACATCTTTTTCCGTTATAAGATAGTCTGCACCGGTCAATATCAATGTTACCAATCCGGTTTTACCAAGAACCATAAGTACTGATGCAATCTTACGCCTTTGCGGACTGCCCGTAATCAGTTCAGCCTCTTTGGTCGTAAATCCTGTACCGGTGAAACAGCTAAGCGCCTGAAACTTCGAAAGCGACCATTCCAGACCGGTAAGCTGAAATGCAATTGAACCTATTTGTACAATAACAAACGATACCGCCAGAGTGATTGTAAACAGAAGAATCATAAGCTTGCTCCGCTAAATAATCCTTATCATCGTTGAATCCATTTCTGGGACAGACATTCCCTTATATTGACACACATTACCTGCCCCCGATGATATATTTCGTCTCAAATTACCCACCCGGTAACGGGCTCCTGACATTCAGTAGACGCTCCAGAGATACATTACATCGGGAGTACTCAGTTCATAAATCGTACTCTTATCCAGCTTGAATATCCCCTCTGTCTTGGCGCTAAAGAAATTCGCGAATGAGAACGGCCTCGTGTATTCAACTACTTGTGCCTTGTCTAAATGCGCCAATTCCATCGCTTTAGTAACCACGTCCTCGAAGTATCCAATTTCGTCAATCATCTTTTCTGTGAGAGCTTCTTGGGCCGAGAAAATGCTCCCGTCCGCCAACCGTGTCACGTCCTCCATGCTAAGTTGGGGCCTGCCGTCAGCGACTATCTTCTTAAACCGCGCAAATGCGGGGTCGATTATCTTCTCCTGAAAATATTGCAGCTCTTCCTCCGAAGGCTTATGAAAAGAACTTGGCCAATCCTTACGCTGCCCCGACTTGATTATTACCGGTTCGATGCCCAGCTTGCCTTCAAGCAAATCCTGCAGCACCAGGTAGCCCATTATTACTCCAACCGAACCCGTAATCGTCGTCGGCTCGGCAACTATCTCGTCTGTCGCAACTGATATGTAATACCCTCCCGAAGCAGCCAGGTTCTGCATGAAACCTACCACCGGTCTCTTATGTTCGTTACGATACCTGACAACCGCGTTATGAATCTGGTCGCTGCCTGATATCGTCCCCCCCGGTGAATCAACATTAAGTATAATCGCCTTGACATGACTGTCGTTTCTCGCATGCTCTATCTGCTCGACCACGTCCCGCGCCATAGCCGAATCAATCAAACCATGGACCCTTATGACCGCTATCTTCTTAGTCCGAGGACCGCGTACAAGCACTTTCTCGGTTATCATGTCCGCCTGACCAATGACGATTACTGCCATCAGGGCGATTATCATTAGAAAAAACACTATGTTGGCAAGTACCGATAACCCAAGAAATATACCCCAGAATACACGCCAACCGCTTTTTTTCTTCGGAGCCGCCGCTACATAAACCGGCACTTGCTGATGAGAATCAGATACCGGACCCATCGACTCACCATGACCGGAACCGCTTGTTTTATCCTGATAATCCACTACATTCCCTTTCAATTAAACCAACTGATTGTAGATGCCGCAATACCCCCTGTCAAACTTCAAAAAAAACACCCGACCGACAGTACGGTTTACTTTCGATACAATTAAACTACCTGCCCAACCTGTCGATACTCTCTCTAAATACCGGCTTCTGAATTCGCAATTATAGGACTATAGCCAGGCGCAAAACTGGTTTGAATAAGCTTTGATTTTGGGGATTAAATAAATGGGTAAGAAAGTCGCAGATACTCAAAACAACGTTGCTCATCCCAGCCAGACCACTCTCGGCCAGGATGACCTGACTTCTGACACAATCCCGGCCATACTCCGCGACGTAATGAACAAGAACGTTGTTACAATCGCACCATCTGAATCCGCCGTCGCCGCCGCAAAGAAAATGGCAGAAAACCGGATAACATGCATGGTCGTTACCGAAAACGACAACATCCTCGGAATTGTTACCCACAACGACTTCATAAAAAAACTCATAACAAAAAATGAAGAATTCGAAAATCCTGTTGTCGCCCAGATTATGACCAGCCCAGTCATAAATCTCTGCGATAACGCAGGACTCGTTGAAGCAGGCCAAATGATGAGCCAAAGAAAGGTAAAACACCTGCCTGTCGTCAACAACGGAAAGCTCGTCGGAATCGTAACACAGACCAACATGTTCCGCGCCGCTCAGGCGGCATTAGAAGTGCAGCTAAGGCAGGTAAGAGCCGGAGAAAATCAGGCAAAGGCTGAACTTGAACATGCAAATCTCAAACTCGAAGCCGAAACAGAAAAAAAACAGAATGACGAACACGAAGCCGTCATTGCAGACCTGGCTAAAAACCACTTCCTCGCAAACATGAGTCACGAAATCAGGACTCCACTCAATGCAATAATTGGGCTAAGTGAAGTACTTAATGAAGAAGCATTGACAGAAGAACAGCACAGCTATCTTTCCATCATCCGGGAAAGCGCTCAGAACATGATGGTCCTGATAAAGGACATACTTGATTTTTCCAAAATCGAAGCCGGAAAGTTCAACCTCGACATCGCAGAATGTTCTCTCGAACATCTCCTGGCTGTCCTTGAATCTATTATGCGGCCGCAGGCAATGCAGAAAGACCTCGACTTCGGTATCTTCCAGAGAACCGACCTGCCCGCACTAATAAAAACAGACTCAATGAGACTCAGGCAGTGCTTGAATAACCTGCTGAATAATGCAATCGACTTCACCGAAAAAGGACACGTATATCTAAATGTCTCTCTTGAAAAACACCAGGATATAGACTGTATAAGATTTGACATCGAAGATACTGGTATCGGAATTGCAAAACAGGACCATGAAAAAATCTTCAGAGAGTTTACTCAGGCTGCTGTCACAAAAAATCGCAAGTCCGCAGGAGCCGGACTCGGACTTACTATAACCAAAAAACTCGTCCATCTGCTCGGCGGCAAGGTACTTCTGCAAAGCAAAGTAGGCAGCGGCTCTACTTTCTCAATTATAATACCCGCAGGGCTTGACGTTAAATCGCAGCCAGTCTTCAATAAGTCCGACCAGTTAAAGAAAGTGCATAAAGAAAAACCTTCAACCGAAGACGGCTCACTCTCAGGCAAAGTACTCGTTGCCGAAGACACGCCTACAAATCAGACGCTCATAAAGCTGCTGCTTAACAAACTCGGCCTCGACGTCGTCATCGCCGAAGACGGACAGGAAGCGCTCAACAGGGCACTGACTGAAGATTTCGATATCATCCTGATGGACATTCAGATGCCGCACATGAACGGTTACGACGCAACAAAAAAACTACGTGAAGCCGGCTTTGAAAAACCTATCGTTGCCGTCACCGCACATGCCATGCAAGGCGACAAAGAAAAATGCCTCGCCGCAGGATGCGACGACTACATCTCAAAACCTATAAACAAAAATCAGTTAGTGGATGTGCTCAAAACATATCTGCAGCCGTCCGAAAATCTCATACAGCAGATAAATGATGCAGCCGACCAGGTCGAGCAGCTAACACAGATATGCGATAATGCAAACGCACCTCAACAAGATACCGCTGTACCGGAAAACACAAAACAGCGGCAATCACTTTCCGAAGATTTTGACTCAAGCGACCTGATAGACTTTCAGGCCGTAAAAAAAATCTGCGATGACCTCGAAGTAATAAAGGAAGTGGTCGAAATGTTCCTCAAAGACAGCCCGAGATGCATTAAATCAATCGCAGAAGCAATTAAGAATGCCAATCCAAAACACATTAAGATGTATGCTCACAGCCTCAAGGGTGCCGCACTACAAATCGGAGCAAAAAAGCTGGCTGATATCGCCTACCAGCTCGAATGTGCCGGACGAGACAAGGACATGAGCAACGTCCCCGTACTTTTCAACACGGTTCAGGATGAGTACAGTCAGCTCAAATTGCTCCTCTCACAACCGAACTGGATAGAATTGACAAAAAACACAACAAACTGAAAACTCGCCAGGAATATATGAGCAGCCTGAATATAGTTGAACCAAAAACGAGTTTCTTGTTTGGCGACTGCTAATTCTCCTGCCACCGCGATAATCTGTATCTCAAAAGAGAATCCTCGTCACGCAAATCACGTAAAGAAGCGTCGTAATGGATATTCACCGAGTTCTTCAATTCGATGTTTTCGCCGGTTATAGAACCATACAGGTCCGCTGAATTATCCAGAATTATATCTGCCTCCGGTGCGTATACAACACCATAAAAATCAGTGCTGTTCTTCAATCTTATCTGCCCACAGCTATCCAGAGCCAATAGCCGGAAATTCTTCGGCACTTCTGTTAGATTGTTGATATTGCTGCCGTATTTGCACTCAAGGTCACCGCCCAGATAGATTACCAGTGAAGAGTCACCGCCGGTATCGCTTATCTCAATCGTGCTGTCATTGCCGAGAATAATATCCCCGCTAACATAAATCTTGACGTCTCCCTCTATCTTGAGCTTCTCGCTGTTGCCAAGGTCGATCTTGTCGTATCTGCCTGATGTCGTAATCGTCGCGTCATTCTCCAATACCCCATTGGACAGCATCCCCGCCAGCCATCCCGGCACCTCCACCGAGTCAAGCTGGGTCTTGCTGAGCAAAGCATACATCCTGCCGTCTACATCTACGCCGCTGCCCTGAGAAACTACCTTACTTGGGTCACCGCCGGGACCCACCACAATATCTCCCTGTACCGTGATGGAACTCTTCAACTCAACCGCTCCGCTTTGAGTACTGTTAGTCCCGACTTTCATCGGGTCGTCTTCAGAGTCGTAATTGTACCAGTCGATTATAGAACTGTTATAAAGTATCAACTGCTCGTCTGCAAACACACCAAATTCAAAAGCATTCTTCAGCGACACCTCCGCACGCACAATACGCTCGGCCTCATGACTCTTGCCTGCCGATTCAATTGCCTTACTCTCCAGCCCCCACGGCACAATCTTATAGCTGTAGTCCGCATTGCTGCCGGTTAACCCAACATTGCTCGCGCTCGGCAGCTTATCATCGGAAATCGTCTTGTAGTCATCAGCCTTGAGTACCTTGTTGAGGTCAAGCATCGCCCGCTGCAATCCCGCATCCGCCGCACAACGTGCTGATATACCTTCACCGGTACGTATCGAATATACACGACGTTCAAGACCCAGGTGAAGAAATGCTACCCCGGTTACAAACAATACCACGACCGCAAGAACTACAAATGGAATCGCAAATCCTTTTATCTTATTGATTACTCTGCTTCTAATCATTGCAACTACTCCTCAAAAACCTTAATTATGCATCACAGCAGAGCAGACTACCGTCTGACTCGACCGCTCGTCCTCCAGAGACAACACCATACGCACCGAACGACCTCTCTGCTTGAAAGTGCAGGCCGTAACATTATCACACACCGCCCACGTATCCTGGCTCTTCTTGACACTTTTGGCGTCAAGCTGACCTCTCTGAACATTAAGCTGACCGTTACTAACATATAACAACGAATACCTGTCCGCGAACGTCGAATCTTCATCAGCAAAGTGCGAAACCTCCAGCCACTTGCCGTCCTCCGAAACTTTCAAACTGGCGCCGATGCTCTTGCGCACAGTCGCATCGAACAGACGTCTCGCCGCGTACCCTTGTGTCACAATATCACACTGCGCTCGGCCGTAACTGTGCTTAAAACTCCGCGGACTGTCTATCAGAACCACACCGATTGCGAAAATCGCAATCATCGAAATCAATACCGCCACCATGAATTCGACCAGCGTAAAACCTGATGCTCTATTCGTTTGTCTGATTTCCATCGTTTTCGCCCCGACTGTTGCTCTATTATTGTTCTGTATACGTGGTAAGCTGATAAATCTTGTCAGCCTCGCTCAATTCCGTCTCGCCTTGACCACGCTGCTCCCATACCACCGTAACATTTAACGCTCGCAAGTCCGCATCCATGTCCTGATAAGACAACGCCGCATAATAATCACGGCCCTCCAGCAAAACTGTATATTTGCCCAAAAGCGTAAAGTCATTCGGCTCCGTAGGCCCGTCCGTCGCCGATATTACAATACCAGGTTCGAATTCCTTGACAGGGTCAAAACTCACCGTACCGTCAAGACCCCGCCAGCTCTCACATAACATCAACGCAACCCGGGCTGCAGAGTCATGAAGATTCGACCGCCTGACGTCAAGGCTCGAAAAGTACCTGAAATTAATCGCGCCGAGAATTGCTATCGCAAGTATCACCAGCGCAATCGTCGCTTCAATTATAGAAACACCTAAACCACACCATCGTTTTTTGCTCACCGACATTACACCACCTCACACTTGCAGTTTCTCTAAGGACACCACCGTTTCCCGTTTATTGTTGTCTTAATAGATACAATTTTCCCCTTCCCTGACGCTGTTAATTACGCAAAGTTACACTGGCAACAACCCTGTCGCAATGCCTTAATACACAAACTCTGCTACTTAAATTATAAGCGCCATTTGCCAAGCCCAAAATCCACACCGGATAATTTAGTGGAATTTCTGACTTTCCGTCCGATAATCCAACAACAATCATTCACCACACATCCTTGACACAGCCTGTTTCAATCGTAAAATCACTGCCTATGGCCGATGACGTCCTATACAAACCAAAGAAGAAAAAGCGTAAAAAACGCAATCTGCTCGTCGACTGGCTCCTCTACGTCGCCCTGCGGGGACTCGTCGCCTTTCTTTTCCTCTTCAGCTTCAGGCTCAGCCTCAAAACCGCCGGCTTTCTCGCAAGACTCTTATTGAAGCATTATCACCGAGGCAGAAAACGCGCCCTTGACAACCTCCGAGCCAGCTACCCCGACAAAGACCAAGACTGGTACATCAAAACAGGACGGCGCTCATTCGAACACATCGCAATGCTCGCCATCGACGTCCTTTACACACCAAAGCTCATCCGCAAAAACAACTGGAGAAAATATTCGTACTTCACGACCGCCGAACATGCAAAATGGCTGATGAAAGAAGGCAAGGGAATGCTGATGGTCGCAGGCCACTACGCAAACTTCGAAATCATGGGCTACATGCTCGGACGATTCGGATTCAACGTTTACTCAATTGCCCGACCGCTCGATAATCGCTACATCAGTAAATACCTCTACGGCGTTCGACGAAACGCAGGCCAGAAAATCATCGACAAAAAAGGGGCCACAGCAATGATGGATGACATAATAAAATCCGGCGCTACTGTCTGCTTCATCGCCGACCAGGACGCAGGAAGAAAAGGTGTCTTCGTTGATTTCTTCGGACGCAAGGCCTCGACTTATAAGAGCATCGGTCTGCTCGCAATGCAGTACAACATACCAATCGGAGTAGGTTACAGCCGAAGAGTTGATAACAGGTTTTATTTTGAAATCGGCGTAAATCGAGTAATCATGCCCGACGAGTGGAAAGATAAACAAGACCCGCTCCTCTGGATTACACAGGAATACACTTCTGCGATTGAAAAGTTTGTCCGCCAGGACCCCACACAATACTGGTGGCTCCATCGCAGATGGAAACATCGACCAAAAAACGAACAATAGGGTTAGCCCCATCGCTGCCCAACTGGCCTGCTTGCTATTCGGCCCCGAAACGATATACTTTTAGCAGCATGAAATCAGTATCAATTTTTGTCTGATTGTTACGGAGTAACAGCAATGAAGAAATATGAATGCACCGCGTGTGGCTATATTTATGACCCTGCCAAAGGTGACCCGGATGGCAACATCGAGCCCGGCACAGCTTTCGACGATTTGCCGGATGACTGGGTCTGTCCCGAATGCGGCGTCGGCAAGGACGAATTCGAGCCGGTCGAAGAATAGTGAAAATCGATATAATTACGGGCCACTGTCGTGAAGTTCGAATATGACCTTATTACCATAGGCCCTGGCCCTGCCGACATGGCAGTGTCCATCATGGGCTCAGAGATGGGGCTGAAAGTCTGCGCTGGCGAAACATGGATGATGAACAGGATGAAATCAAAAACCCTGCAAAAAATATGCAAATTTATGTTCAGAATTTAGAAATGGAGTGCGTAAAGTGGAGCCGATAAAGCCTAAGGTTACGCAGATGGATATAGTCTGTGCCGAGACCCCCGCAGGCCCTACAGCAATAGTCGTCTTCGGCGCATCCGGTGACCTGACGCAAAGAAAGTTAATACCGGCCTTGTTCGATCTCTACCGTCGCGAACTCGTATCAGAACAATTCTACATCCTCGGTTGCGGTCGAACGCACATATCGGATGAGGATTTTGCGAAAATCGCCGCTGAAACTATAAAAAAAGAAAATGCCAAAACTCAGATGAAAATATTCACCGACAAGTGTCACTTCATCAGCGGTGATTACAATGATGCTAAGTTCTATCAATCGCTGAAGCAGCGAATCGAAGAATTGAACAGACTGCACAAGGTCGACGGAAATTTGATCTTCTATCTTTCAGTCCCGCCCTTCTTGTATCCGTTGATTGTAGAAAAACTGGGTGCCGCAGGCCTGACCTGTCTCGATGACCCCGAACAAAAACGGCGAATCCGGCTCATCATCGAAAAACCATTCGGCCGTGACTTAAAAAACGCCGCACAACTCAACGCTGGTATAAGCAAATGCTTCGACGAGTCTCAAATCTATCGCATCGACCATTACCTCGGCAAGGAAACCGTCCAGAATATACTCATGTTCCGCTTTGCCAACTCAATATTCGAACCCGTATGGAACCGTGATTATATCGACCATGTTCAGATTACTATCGCAGAATCCGTAGGTGTTGAACACCGGGCAGGCTACTACGACAAATCCGGCGCACTGCGTGACATGTTCCAGAACCACATGCTGCAGATGCTCGCGTTGGTGGCAATGGAGCCGCCCCCTTCCTTCGAAGCTGACCGAGTCCGAGATGAGAAAGTAAAACTCCTCCGCTCGATACGACCCATCCAATTCCAGCCGTGGTCCGCACAGATAATCCGCGGGCGGTACACAGCGGGAAAAGTTAACGGCAAAGATGTATGCGGTTACTTGCAGGAACAGAATGTACCAGAAGATTCGAAAACAGAGACCTTCGTCGCCGCAAAACTGTTCATAGACAACTGGCGATGGAGAGATGTGCCTTTCTACGTCCGCACGGGTAAGCGATTGGCAGCCAAAGATACCGAAATTGTGATAACTTTCAAGAAGGTGCCGCACTCGATGTTCGTCTCAGCAGGTCTCGATGAATTGCCGCCTAATGTGCTGACCCTGCAAATACAGCCCGAAGAAGGTATGAGCCTGCAGTTCCAGGCCAAACGACCCGGCTCAAAAATGTGTATGGGAACACTCGATATGCGGTTTCATTACGCGGATGTCTTCGGCGTCGAAATGCCCGAAGCGTATGGACGGCTGTTATTAGACGCCATGCTCGGAGACCAGACTCTATTCAACAGGTACGACAGCGTTGAAACCGCCTGGAAATTTTTTGACCCTGTCCTGAAGACCTGGCAGGATTCCGATACCCAGCCATACGATTATCCCGCCGGTGCCCAAAGTTTTCCCGCCGCCGATAATTTGATAGAATCCGATGGTCGTAAGTGGCGAACGATTGCAGAACAATAACGTACAAACAACGGTGTATAGAGTATAAACTGCCGGAAACCTTTTTATAAGAGGCCAAAGTCATGGATATTTTTGAATTTGCAAAGGAAAAAGAGAAATACGCCGAAGAATTCTACCGCGACCGCGCCGCCAAATCTCCAGACAAAGGACTGGCAGAAATTTTCCTGCTTCTTGCCAACGAGGAAGAGAAGCATTTCGACTTGATAGAAAAGATGCAGGCAGAGGTCCCTGCCGAACTCGCCGAGACAACCGTCCTATCGGACGCCGCGGCCATCTTCGAAAAAATCCGTGAAGGTGCAAAGAAATTCAGCTTCGATAGGAGTGAACTCGAACTATACAAAGAAGCCCAAAAAATAGAACAAAACGCAAGGGATTACTACCTCGATAAGGCGGACCAGGTCGAAGTACAGGCGCAAAAAGATATATTCATTAAATTAGCAGAAGAAGAAAAGAAACACTACTTCCTGCTGGATAACATTATCGACTTCGTGTCGCGGCCGCAGCAGTGGCTCGAAAACGCAGAATTCCACCACATGGAAGATTACTAATAACCGACTCGCCTCCCTCCAGGTCAAAACCATCGGTCAATAATCTTCACAACCGGCATTATTTGCGGCCTTCCTGCGGTGTCGTTCTGTTCAGATTAAATGCTCGACCCCTGTATGGACCGTCGCGATGCTCGATTATCTCGGCGCGAGCGGACTGAACGTTGATCAAGTAGAGCAAACCATCATTCGCTCGGACCAGAACATGGCCTCTGTTCTCAACGGCTATAGCGAAATCCGCCTTTCCGGCGCCGGATAACGCCTGACCCATCACCAGAAAAACTACTCCACCAAGGATAAGCCCCAATAAAACGGATTTGACATCGATTCTGATTTGCATTGTTCTGTCCCTTCATAAATAAAAGTGTCCTTATTAGATTATACCCCGCCCATGCGAAGTCTGGTTCATAACATATTAGAAAAATTCCGACCCCGGTGCAATGACGGCTTCTGGATTTTCCCATCCCCTCAAATATGGGGTTCCTCTAATATAATAGCTCCGACTAAGCTCGATAATTCAATTGACAAAACGATATAAACCCTGTAAAATAGTTTGCGTCCATAAATGAGGGTTTTTCTGTCTTCTGTCTTAAAATAATGGCAGATTTGTAACTGCGGCTCGGAGGAAGGAAGCCAGGAAAAAATGCAAAATCGTCCATGGCAATCAGGCAATAACCGCTTATCTGAGGTAAGATGGTTTGCAGCACCTTCACTCTTCAACTCCTCAGCTGCCAAAAAATACATAGTGCCGGCCCTGATATTATTGTTTCTGGTATTGATGTGCCGCAGTGTGTTTGCGATACCGGCCAACCCCGCCCCCTTCGAGGCCCGCCAGCCCGACGGCAAGACCGTCCGGATTCATATCCGCGGCGACGAGTGGTTTCACTGGTACGAAGATACTGATGGCTATACCGTCGTCTGTGACAACGGCCGATACGCCTATGGCCAGCTTGACAAGGACAATCGTTTAATAGCGACGCCGCTGACCGTTGGTGTGGATAACCCTAAGGCTGCGGGGCTAAAAAAGAAAACGCTGCCACCAGTCGAAGTTCGGCGTTCACTTCGTCCGTCCCTTCTGTCGGGCAGCAGCGAATCATCAACCGCCCCCGCTATGGTGCCGCCTTCGGGAACGGTTAAAAACCTCGTCGTCCTGTGTAAGTTCAGCGACCATACGCTTGGCGTGCATACGCGTGATGCGGGCGATTACGATATATTGTTTAATCAAATTGGCGGGGATGTTACGCTTGCACCTACGGGAAGTGTGAAGGATTTATATTTAGAAAATTCATATGGTGCGATGACTCTTGAAAGCACCGTTGTTGCGTGGGTAACACTGCCTCAAACTGAGGCGTATTACGCTGACGGCAGTGATGGTACGGAGGGTCCTTTCCCTACTAATGCCCAGGGTATGGTGCGGGATGCGCTGGAGTTGGTTGACCCGCTGGTGGATTTTTCTCAGTTTGACGATGACAGTGACGGCTACATAGATGCGATAGATATTATCCACTCCGGTTATGGCGCTGAGACGGGCGGCGGGGGCGGCGACTGGATATGGTCCCACCGCTGGTCCTTGTGGCAGCTTCCGGGTGGTGAGTGGACCTCCGATGATGAGGGGGTTAAGGTTTATGATTACCACACAGAACCTGCTCTGTGGGATACCAGCGGCACTGACATTGTACGATTTGGTGTGATCGCTCACGAAACAGGTCATTTCTTTGGATTGCCCGATTTATACGATACCGATGGCTCGGGGGAAGGACTTGGTTCGTGGGGAATGATGGCCAATTCCTGGGGCTTTGACAGCACCCAACTTCATCCGCCGCACTTTTCCGCATGGAGCAAGATAGAACTTGGCTGGGTTACACCAACGGTAATCATTGCACCGAACCTTTATAATATAGACCAGGCCGAAACAAATGCCCAAGTCTATAGGATCGATTATGGATATCCCTCAGGTGAATACCTGCTCATCGAAAACCGTCAGCCGGTCGGGATCGAATCCGCAATACCGCAGGGCGGCTTGTGCATTTATCACATTGACGACCTTGCCGGCTACAATACCGAAGGCTATCCCGGTCAGGCCGGTTGGCCCGCCAATGGCAAACATTACCGTGTAGCTCTGCTGCAAGCAGATGGAAGTTATGACCTTGAAAAAGGTAATAATAGAGGTGATAGCGGTGACGTGTATCATGGCGGAGGTACGTCTGAGATATCACCTGCAACGATTCCCAATACACACGCTTATCAAAACGGTAATATAGTTATCACCGACAATGTTATTAGCAATATTTCAGCAGCAGACGCGTCGATGAATTTTATTTATAATAACGGCACAGTCCCTATGCCTCCGCAAGTTTATGACATGGACATTATTACACCCGTAGATACGCCGGTTACGATAACCCTTCAGGGAATAGACGATGGCAGGCCAAATCCGCCGTCTGCATTGACTTATACAATAATGTCGCTGCCTAACCAGGGCAACTTAACAGATAAGCACGACGTTGGGATCACTTCCGTTCCCCACACCCTTTCAAATAATGAAAATGAGGTGGTTTACACGCCTCGTACGGGATGCAAAGCAACAGCGGCTTTTGATTTTTTAGCTAACGATAGCGGAATACCACCCGACGGAGGTGATTCAAGTATTGCAACTGTTACTGTAAACGTAGTAGATGTTGTATACTCAGCTGATATGGATACCGATCCGGAATGGAGCTATAGCGGCCACAAGGGACAACCAGACTGGGAATGGGGAACACCTACTGGCTCAGGAGGAGCATACGGCAATCCTGACCCGATGTCCGGCAATACTGGTTCAAATGTTATGGGCTACAATCTTTCGGGCGATTATAAGAAGATCAATTCAACCGAATGGGTTACAACAGCGGCAATAAACTGCACAGATAGGACGAGTGTAATGCTTAGATTCTACCGCTGGCTAAATGTAGAAGGGCCTACATACGATCATGCATATGTAGAGATATCAAATGACGGAACAGCATGGAATACAATCTGGGAAAACTCCGCTGAGATTACCGACTCAAGCTGGAAGCTTCAAAGTTTCGATGTTTCCGCCTTTGCCGATAATCAGCCGACAGTGTACATACGCTGGGGAATGGGTATAACGGACCCTCGATGGCATTATTCCGGCTGGAATATTGATGACGTCACACTAATAGCCTCCGACGTGCCTGAACTGGCGGGTGATTTTGAACCGGACTGTGACGTCGACCTAAATGATCTTACCCTGATGGTAAGTTATTGGCTTGAGCTATGCGGTGACTGTGAAAATACAGACCTATCATCTGACGGCACTGTAAATTTCGAAGACTTCGCCATATTTGCACAAAACTGGCTAATGCAGTTGTGAATATATTCACCCTGAACCGATGTCTTCTTTTCGGCAGTCACTATTCTTTTCATATCTGTTTGGAGCGGCGTTTATTTATCTTGCAATGGTTGCGGCTCATTTGCTCGGTCGCTTTTATTACCTTAATTCCAAGAAATTGAATTGGGAGGTATAATTTCTCCAAACTCTACTGTGCGAATGTTTTTAGGTTGTGGAATAATAAGAAAATCGGCGAAAACTGGCTGACCGACCCCAGCGGCCCGCCCGGCTTCGACGCCGACGGTACCGTCAACTTCACCGACTTCACCGAACTCGCAAACGCTTACTAAACATCCCGTTTAACAAGGGTTTCATCTGTCATACCTGCATACGCAGGTGTCCATTTCGGTTAGCCCTGCTGCTCGGCATTGGATTGGTGATATCAACTAGAAGACCCTAAAAAGCTTGACAGCTCTCCCAAATAATAGCACACTAATATCAGCCCGGTTGACCGTCGCACAATACTCAGACTTGCCGGGCAACCGAATAAGCAAAATTGGAAAGGACAATACAATGAAAACTAGTTCAATGTTGATTTTCGTTACTGCCCTTATTGCCGCTGCCCTGATTATGACTCAAGGCTGCGTGGTAGCCGCCGTTGGTGCAGGAGCCGCAGGTACCGTTGCTTACATAAGAGGCGACCTCGAAGCAGTCGAAGTCGCCGGTATTGACGAGGTATATGCCGCTGCCGAGGCTGCCGCAGACGACCTGGGACTGTTTATTATCTCTAAGAAGAAAGATAAATTATCTGCCAGTATCGTTATTCGTGACGCTAATGACAAAAAGATCCATATCTCTCTGGTTGCAACTGCTGAGGGAACTACCAAAATTTCAATTCGGATAGGAATCTTTGGAAACGAAACCAAGTCCCGCCTGATATACAACAAGCTGAGGGAACACCTCTAAGAGAAACTCTTTTTACCAACCTCGCAAACGCTTACTAAACACCACGTTTAGCAGGGGTTTCATCTGTCATACCTGCGCACGCAGGTATCCATTTTGTTTAGCAGTCGTCGGTTTATCACGGCGAAACGCAGCAAAGACGGAATCAGCGATTATATGAAATATTGACTTTTATCCGTCACGAGTATAGGCTATTTGGCGGTACGGAAGCCATGATAATATCCTACAAAAACAAAAGGCTCGAAAAAGTCATCATCATCGTAAACATGGCAGCGGCGGCTGTTGTCGCGGCGTCGTTTGCCATGCTGTTCGGATACGACAAGCCCTACCTTCCGGCACATATCCTTTATATCACCCAGGCGGTTTTACTGGTCTATTTCGTAGCTGAAAAGATAATCCGGTTTTTTAATGCAAGGTTCAAGTCGGATTTCTTCCGCGTATTCTGGTTTGAAATCCCCATCCTCGTCGCGCTTATTGTAGTATTGGTCGGCGCCGGCAGGTGGTTCAGCATGGAAAACCCTGCCGTTCTGCGGGAAGTGGCAATTGGAATCTACCTGGTCATACAGGTTGTCTTTAAAGTCTGCCGCACGGTAGTAAACCGCGCTGCGACAGGCCGCAATCCTACCCTGACGCTTATATCCAGCTTCTTGGTTTTGATTCTTGTCGGGGCGGTTGTGCTCTGGCTGCCAAGGTCGGCGACCGAAGAAAGGCTCGCCCCTGTTGACGCCTTATTCACAGCTACCAGCGCTACTTGTGTAACGGGATTGATTGTAAAAGACACCGGTACCGATTTCAGCTTTATGGGCCAGGTCGCCATTCTGTCTATGATTCAGCTTGGCGGACTTGGTATAGTCGTGTTCGGTGCGGTCTTTGCTCTTCTGTTAGGCCAGGCTTTGACGGTTAGAGAGTCTGTCGCCATGCAGGATTTGCTTAGCGCACGAACTATCAGCCGTATCGGCAATATGATTGTGTTCATTTTCACCGCTACGATTATTTTTGAAGCGATAGGCGTCCTGTTACTGCTTGGCATGTGGGATAACAGCGCCCAGTGGACGGGCGGCATACAAGAAAGATGGTTCTACAGCATCTTCCACTCCATCAGTGCGTTCTGTAACGCAGGATTCAGCTTGTTTAGGACAAGTTTTAAAGACTACGAGCGAAGCTGGCCAATCTATACAGTGATTTGTCCTCTTATTATTCTCGGTGGACTCGGTTTCCAGGTATTGTATGACCTGTGGAGCGTTGGAATTGAAAATATCAAGCGGTTCTTTGTAAATCGATTCACAGGACGCACCAAGATTGACAATCGCCCGCCGGTAAAAACCACGCTCCAGACTAAAATCGTATTGGCGGTCAGCGTCACTTTGATAGCTGCAGGTGCCGCTGCGATAATGCTTTTCGAGCATCACGTCGGCGAAGGCTCTTCCAAAAGCGGCGGTATCTTAGGCGCCCTGTTTCAGTCTGTGACGGCGAGGACAGCAGGCTTTAATACCGTCGATATTGACAAGCTGTCACCGGCGAGCCAGTTCATTTTGATTTTGCTTATGTTTGTCGGCGGTTCACCAGGCTCGACCGCAGGCGGAATCAAGACGGTGACGCTGGCGGTTGTATTGGTGACTGCTGTCGCGGCGTTACGTAAACGAAACGAAGTCGAAATGTTCAGACGTTCCATCAAAATCGTAATAGTAGGCAGGGCGATAACGGTCATTCTGCTTTTCGTAGCGGTATTGTTTACCGCCGGACTCGCTCTGACTATAACCGAGCACGATAACGGGTTTGAAATGTCACAGATTTTCTTTGAGGCAAGCTCGGCCCTTGGGACCGTGGGGTTGACTACAGGAATAACGCCTGAATTGACTACAGCCGGTAAATTAATTATCATTGCGACCATGCTGATAGGCAGGCTCGGCCCGCTGACGCTGCTGGCCGTACTGACATTCAACATAAAGCCGGCCAAATACAATTATGCTGATGAGGCAATTATAGTTGGTTAATATCGCCATGATTTTGAATCGTGCGAACTTTTTGGGAGATAACTGATGAATCGTTTTGCTGTAATCGGACTCGGCAGGTTTGGTAAGAAACTGGCTATCGCTCTGGCTATGAGCGGGGCAGAGGTCATTGCTATCGACAAGAACCGAGATGAAATAGAACTCATCCGCGACCAGGTCAGCCACTCGGTACGACTGGACAGTACCGATGAAGAGGCCCTCAAGGCCCAGGGCGTCGACAAAGTTGACGTAGTGATTGTGAGCATAGGCCAGGGCACGGGCAAGGGATTTGAATCGGCGGTTTTGACCGTGGTCAATCTCAAACAGCTTGGTGTAAAAAATATTTATACCCGTGCCGAAGATTTGATAGCCGGTGAAGTCTTTGCCAAAATCGGCGCTACTGAAGTCATCTATCCTGAAATTGAGTCCGCACAACGGTGGGCCTACAAGTTGATTGCGCCTCAGATAGGTGAGAAGATTGATTTTGCTCCCGGCTACAGCCTTGCCCGCATAAAGGCGCCGGCAAGTTTTAACGGCAAAACAGTGATGGACCTGCAGCTTCGTCAGAAATATAACGTCAACCTGGTCGCTATTAAAAGAGACGAGCAGAGCAAGGTAAAGAAAAGCGAGAAGGGTGGAATCATAAACGTTCCTATGCCAAGCACGATTATTTATCAGGATGATATCCTGATGGTAGCCGGCTCGGATGCGGACTTGGCAAAATTACCCCAGGAATAAAAATTATCTACTGTAACCACGGACCCGCCTTCGTCAAGACTTCGGCGGATAAAACGGTGGACAGGTCGCGGGAATGACAAAGTTGAACTCAGGCGACGTCGGCGAGGCCGAGTGTGTCACCGAATTTATTCAGCAGTGCTCGACGGATGTTTACATCGGCGGCATCAGTCAGCATTGCGTCCTTTGAGACCAGTTCAAACGCGTGTTTTCTGGCCATGACCAGCAATTCGTAGTCATCTATGATATTTGCGATTTTCAAATCGGGCAGGCCATGCTGACGGGCGCTGAATAATTCGCCAGGACCGCGAAGTCGCAAATCATGTTCGGAGATTTCGAATCCGTCGGTGCTGCGCGTCATAATATCCAGCCTGCTTTTGGCGATTTCGTTTTCTGTTTCGGTAAATAGCAGGCAAAATGATTTTGCCTGTCCCCTGCCGATGCGTCCTCTTAACTGGTGAAGCTGCGCCAGGCCGAATCTGTCGGCGCCTTCGATTACCATAATCGTGGCATTGGGGACATCGATGCCGACCTCAACAACAACGGTCGATACCAGCACATCGATTTTACCCTTTCTAAAATCGTTCATTATCCGCTGTTTGTCTGCCGAGCGCATCCTGCCGTGCAGAAGCTCAACGGTAAATTCCGGGAATACCTGTTTTTTAAGTATCCGGCATTCGTCTGTGGCGGCTTTGACAAGTCCGTTTTCATCACCGCCTGCAATTCGCGGATACACGAAGTATGCCTGCCTTTTGGCTTTGAGTCTTTCGCGGATAAATTCATAGGCCTTCTGCCGGTCTTTCTTTTGGACCCATCGAGTTATGGTATCTCCTCTGCCGGGCGGGCAGTGCTTGATAATCGAGACATCAAGGTCTCCGAAGGCAGTCATCGCAAGGGTCCTCGGTATCGGCGTGGCGGTCATTACAAGGTAATGCGGCTCTACCTGTTTTCGCAACTGTGCCCGCTGATGCACACCGAATTTATGCTGCTCATCTATTACTACAAGGCCGAGCGATTTGAACTCGATGTCCTTCTGGAGCAAGGCGACTGTACCTACTACTATGTCGATTTTTCCGTCCTTTATCCGGCCGAGCAGTTGCTTTCGTTTTGCTCCTGTCAGGCCGCCTGTAATCAGCTCTCTGCGGACGTCGCTGTTTCTTAAGTACCTTTCCATGCTGATATAGTGCTGCGATGCGAGAATTTCTGTCGGGGCCATAATCGCGACCTGCTGCTTGTTCGCCACGGCCAGAAGCGCAGCGTAAAGCGCAACTACCGTCTTGCCGGAACCGACGTCACCCTGCAGCAGACGATTCATAGGTTCTGCCCGGCCCATATCAGCGGCGATTTCCTCTATTACCTTGTCCTGGTCTTCTGTGAGCAGGAATGGGAACCGCTTTCTTATTCTGCGGTCAATTTTTTCTGTAAGCTTCATCGGAACAGCCTGCGAGAAATGCTGCACGCGGTATCGCCGAAGGGCAAGTCCAAGCTGCATAAGAAATAATTCGTCGTACTTGAGCCGGCGCTTCGCTTTTTTGAGATGTTCTTCGTCTGGCGGCATGTGTATCCATTTGAACGCGTCGGCCCTGCTGATTAGCTCGGCTTTTTTGCGAAAATCATCATCGTAAAATTCATCGACAAGCTGCGGTACATGTTCAATCACGGCTCCAATGATGCGCTTTATCTGCCGGCTGCTCAGTCGAGCTGAACCGGGATAAACACCGCCGCCGAAATGCTCGAAAGGATTGGGACCGTCTTCTTCAACGACTATGAACTTCGGATTGGTCATCTGAAGCTGGTATTTGTACTTTGTGACCTTGCCCGTTGCCATAATAGTCTGGCCGACTTTGAGTTTATCCTGCAGGTACGCCCCGTGAAACCAGATGATTCTGCACATACCGGTGTCGTCGGTTATGGTCGCTTCGAAGATTTTGCTTTTGCCGAACCTGTTAAAATCTGTAGATTGAACCAGGCCGGTTATGGTGAAGCTCTGCCCGGCCTTGAGTTGCTTTATTTTTACCGGCTCGGACAGGAAATTGTAGTCACGCGGAAAGTACTCTAACAAATCCGCAAGCGTTTTAGCCCCGAGCTGCTCAAAGACCCTCGCCCGCGCCGGCCCGACGCCTTTTAGATACTGTACCGGCATCGATGAGCTAAGATGACTTTTCTGTTCGGTCTGTGAGTAATGTTCCATAAAAAACCGTTTATGATTCGCTAAATCCGTGTTTGCCTACTACCCTGACAAATCTGACGTCGCAGATGAATTTTCCTGCAATCGTGTCTTCCTTTTTTTCGTATGCAACTAATCGCTGCACTGATGATCCACCAACAGGAGCAACAATAGTACCGCCGACTTTGAGTTGTTCTGTCAAAGGGCCACTCACCTCCGGCAGAGCGGCTGTGACCATAATTCGGTCGAAGGTTTTTTCTTCCGGCCAGCCGCAACTGCCGTCACCAACACGAAATTCCACGTTGTTGATACCCAGCTCTTTGAGCACCGCCTGTGCCGACAGTGACAATTTCTCAAACCTTTCAACGGTATAGACCCGCCGCGCCAGTTTGGCGAGTACCGCAGTTTGATAGCCGGTACCGGTGCCGACTTCAAGAACATCCATATCCAGCCCGATACGAAGCTCCTGCGTCATCAGGGCGACGATATAAGGCTGAGATATTGTCTGGCCGCAGTCAATCGGCAAAGGCCCATCCGAATACGCCTGCGATTTGCAGGATTTTGAAACAAAGAGCTCCCGAGGAATCTGCCCCATCGCCCGCAGTATTCGCGCATCTGAGATACCGCGGCCTTTGAGGTCAGATTTAAGCATCCGCTGACGTGATGCGGCGAAATTACCCTGCTCATTCGTGGTTTGCATGATTTCAATAATCGCTATTTAACGGGCGTTTTGCAAACCTATTTTTAAGCTGGATTGAAACCGGACAAATGATAAAATGCATGTTTGGGCCAAGTTCAGGCTCAGGGATACAATAACGGCTGACCGGAAAGGTGAATTTCGATGAGTCCTGTGGGTGAATCCCGTCGTTATTTGGTGAACGTTGATTCGGATTCGGTAAGCCAGCGGTTTACCGAAACGCTGGTAATCGGTTCCGGTATAGCCGGTCTGCGCGCGGGTATCGAAGCGGCTAAATATCAAAAGGTAATCCTGCTGTGCAAGGCGGTACTTATCGACAGCAATACATGGAACGCTCAGGGCGGTATAGCGAGCGTTCTGGAAAAAGCCGATTCACTCGAATCACACGTCGCCGACACTCTCAATACCGGCTGTGGACTCAGTGACAAATCAATAGTTGATATGGTCGTCAGCCAGGGGCCGGAGTTGGTTCGGGAGCTGCTCGGCTGGGGTGTCGAGTTCGATTTGGAAAATGGAGCTGTCGCGACAACGCGTGAAGGCGGTCACAGCTATTCCCGTATCGCACACGCTCATGGAGATGAGACGGGCAGGGCAATTGCCGAAGTGCTCATACAGAAAGTCAAAACCAATCCGAACATACGAACTGTCGAAAACTTTTTTGTCATTGATTTACTGACCAACGGCAACAATGCATGTGTCGGCGTAATTGGACAGGACAAACACGGCCTGCAGATTATCTGGGCCCAGAACACAATACTCGCCACCGGCGGCGCCGGAAGGCTGTATCGCGAAACCACCAATCCTGAAATTGCCACAGGTGACGGCCTGGCAATGGCCTGGCGGGCGGGGGCGGTTCTTTCGGATTTGGAGTTCGTTCAGTTTCACCCGACAACCCTGTATATCGCGGGCGCATCTCGAGCATTGATTACCGAAACGCTCCGCGGTGAAGGCGCGGTGCTGCTCGATAACAAAGGCAGACGCTTCATGACCGATTACGACCCCGCAGCAGAACTTGCGCCGCGAGACATTGTCAGCAGGGCAATCCTGGCCCAGATGCTCAAGACTAAATCCACACACGTTTTTCTCGATATTCGCCATTTCGATAGAAAGCACTTCGCCCAGAGGTTCCCGCTGATTAACGAACTGTGCGAAAGTTTCGATATTGACGTGAGCAAAGACCTCATCCCTGTCAGGCCCAGCGCACATTATATGATTGGAGGAATAAGGACTGACGTCGGAGCAAAGACTAACATCGAAAATCTTTATGCCTGCGGCGAAGCTGCTGCCACCGGCCTGCACGGGGCGAACCGCCTGGGCAGTAATTCGCTGCTCGAAGGGCTGGTCTTCGGCAGAATCGCAGGCACCACCGCCGTCAATGCAAAGCAGGACAAAACCCTCAAAACAAAACATCCCTCAATAAGGTTCGAAATTCCACAGTCCGACAGAACAAGGCTCGATGCCGCTGATGTTCGCAATTCACTGCGGGCCCTTATGTGGCGAAACGTCGGAATAACCCGAACCGAAAAACAGCTCGCCGAAGCGGAAGAAATCATCCGCTTCTGGCAGCGTTACGTCATGGACAAGGTCTTCGATTCGCCGCACGGCTGCCAATGCCAGAACATGCTCACTATCTGCCTGCTGATGGCCCAGGCCGCCAGGGGTCGAAAGGAAAGCCGAGGCGTACATTTCAGAAGGGATTACCCCGAAACTGACGACAAGAATTTTAAAAAGCATTTCGAAATCAAACGCTAAATAATAACAGGGGCAAGATTATGAAAATTTTGGGAATTTCAGGAAGCAGTCGCAAAAATGAAATTTCAGGTACATATAAACTTGTCAAAGAAACGCTTGAAGCAACAAGCTGTGACCATGAGCTTGTTACGCTCAGAGGAAAATAAATAATCGGTTGTATATCATGTCTAAATTGATCTAGATAAAGTATGAGAAAAGTGCACAAAGACA
>SDBV01001238.1_pt1 | contig 38399 bp, 36 predicted proteins | sample 2277081 | NCBI WGS metagenome assembly SDBV01 (sample SAMN10402039, study PRJNA504765) | marine sediment metagenome | isolation source: marine sediment core GS10_PC15, 223 cmbsf | place: Arctic Ocean: Southern Knipovich Ridge | collected 2010 | reverse complement strand
TCATCATTCATCATTCATCATTCATCATTCATCATTCATCATTCATCATTCATCATTCATCATTCATCATTCATCATTCATCATTCATCATTCATCATTCATCATTCATCATTCATCATTCAGTATTCACAACGTGCCCTTCGTGCTGGGTACGTCGGTAATCCGGGGGTCCGCTTCGACGGCCATCCGCAACGCCCGGGCCGTGGCCTTGAAGACCCCTTCGGCGATGTGGTGGCTGTTGCGGCCGTGGTGCACGATCAGGTGGAGGTTACACAGCGCGTTTGCCGAAAAGGCCTGCCAGAAGTCGACCACCAGTTCGCTGTCGAACTCACCGATCTTGGGCGTGGGGAATTCGGCCTTGAAGACGAAGAACGCCCGGCCACCCAGATCCACCGCGCTGGTCACTAGTGTCTCTTCCATGGGCAACGAAAAGTGTCCGAAGCGGCGGATACCGGCCTTGTCGCCCAGGGCTTCTTTCAGCGCCCGTCCCAGGCAGATGCCCACGTCCTCGACCGTATGGTGCTGGTCCACTTCCAGGTCGCCGGCCGCCTTGACGTCCAGATCCATGGCCGCGTGCCGGGCCAGGAGCGTGAGCATGTGATCGAGGAAACCCACGCCGGTGGCAACTTGGGCCTTTCCGACGCCGTCGAGCGACAGTTGCAGCTCGATTTGGGTCTCGGCCGTCTCGCGTTTAACCTTGGCGGTGCGTGACATTGAGCATACTTTCGTTTAGCGGTCTGCGGTACGGCGACCAGAACGTCAAACAATCGCCCCCAACCGCTCCAGGCAGGCGTCGATCTGCTGGTCCGTGCCCACGCTGATCCGCAGTCCGTCGCCCCAACCCGGATAGTCCATGTATCGGACCAGGATGCGGTCCTGTTTGAGTCGCTCGTAGAGCGGCCTTACCGGCTGCCCGGAATGGGTGTTCCAGGTAAAGTTGGCCTGCGAATCGACCGTCGTAAACCCTAATTCCCGCATCCCGGCAACCAGCCGGCGGCGGGTGGCCAGGATCTTTGAGCGGTTCTCGGCCAGCCACTTCTGGTCGTCCACCGCGGCGGTGGCCGCGGCAATCGACAGCGCGTCGCAGTTGTACGAGTCCTTCACCTTGGTCAGGCCGGCGATGATCTGCGGCTGGGCCACTACGAACCCGAACCGCAGCCCGGCCAACGCGTACGACTTGCTCAACGAGCGAGAAACCAGGATCTTTTCACACCTGGCGACCAGTTCGAGGCAATTCGTATCGGCGAAATCGACGTAGGCTTCGTCCACCAACAACGGACACGGCAGCCGCTGGGCAAGCTCCAGGACCTGCTCGGGCGGAACGAGTGTGCCCGAAGGGCTGTTCGGGTTGGGCAACAGGACCAAACGCAAGTCGTCGCCGGAGGCCCCAAACTCCTCTCCCAACGACCAGTCGGCCCGGAAGGGGATCTCCTGGCTGCGGGCACCCTGGATCCGGGCCAGCGTCTTGTACAACACGTAGCTGGGATAAGGCAGCCGCAGCAGATGTCCCTGGCCGACAAAGGCCCGGGTGGCGATGGTCAGGACGTCGTCGCTGCCGTTGCCGCAGAGGATCCAATCCGGCTGGACGCCGAAGATCTCCGCCGCCCGGCGGCGAAACTCCCCGGCCATCGGGTCGGGATACTTCTGTAATCCTCGTCGCGAGGTTTCCTCAATGGCCTGTCGTACCGCCGGCGAGGCCGGATACGGATTCTCATTGGTGTTGAGCTTGATGAACTGGCCGCCCTGCGGCTGTTCCCCCGGCACGTAGCCGGCCATGGCGTCGATGTTGGAGCGGAAGTAGGTCATGAATTTACCACGCAAAAACAGGTCGGGTTGTGCGAGGAAAGGCCGAGTCAACCCTGCCCGGCAACAATCCAATAGGACTGGGGCGATCAAGCCACGCCCGGTGCTGCGCTCGGGCTGCCACACTCAGGCGCCGGTTTCCCGACGTAAGATCTCTTCCATTTGGGAACAGAGAGTGGCGGCTTTGTTCGCGGCCACATCCCACACAAGCTCGTAGTCCACGCCGAAATAGTCGTGAATCAACTTGTCTCTCATGCCGGCCATGGCGCGCCACGGGACCTCCGGATAGCGCTCTCGGAAACTGGGCGGCACGTTCTTCGCCGCTGCCCCGATAACCTCCGCGCTGCGCACATAGGCGCGCTTTGCGGTTTCGTCGCAGAGGAAACTCTCTTGGCTCGATCTACTCGCCTGATCTGCAAGGAATCTTGCCTCGTCCAAGATGTGGTGAAGGTATTCAGTCGGCGGGGGCGACATACTCTACCTCCCTAAGGATCTTGGGTCCGACATGGGGGCTCAGCGCCTCAGGTGTTACAAGCTCCACGCGCCGCTGCAACAAATCCTCCAAGAGGAAAACAATCTGCATGAAATTGTCGAACGTCTTTCGGCCCGGCTCGAACTGGACCAGCAGATCCACATCGCTACCGGGCTTCTGATCGCCGCGGGCAAACGAGCCGAAAAGCCCCATTTGCCTAACGCCCAATGCCTTGAGCCGAGACCGATTCTCCGAAAGCGTCCTGACGACATCTGCCTTGGTTTGCACAATTCCCTTCATCGTTACCTCTCGTCCGGCGGCGTTTCAGCCGGTGCGACAAGGCCGCATGAGTCGGGCTCAACGCCGAAGATTTCGGCCGCCCGCCCACGAAACTCCCCGGCCATCGGATCGGGATACTTCTCGAATCCCCGGCGTGCGGTCTCCTGGATGGCCCTTCGGACCGCCGGCGAGGCCGGATAGGGATTCTCGTTGGTGTTGAGCTTGACAAACTCGCCGCTCTGCGGCTGCTCCCCCGGCACGTAGCCAGCCATGGTGTCGATCTCGGGACGGACATAGGTCATCTTGTTTGGTTCTTTTCTGAGTATTTCCAGAGCGCCCGATCGAGAGTGCGCATGCTGACGCCGTTCGATTCGGCCAATTCGCGGCAGAACCCTGCATAACGTTCCCAGAAGTCAAAATCGTAGGCCGGTAGTTCTTCGATGTTCAGTGACCATAGAGCCCGAAAATCGAGAATCGGATACCGATCCTCGAAAGCGAAGTGCAGAAACACCGATGCTGTCGGCCAGGCAACACCGTGCAAGAGTGTTCAGTATTTCGATCTGAAGGCGTTCCGAATGAGTCTTAAGGACGATCTTGGATATTTCCTCGATGAATTCCGGCTTGTTCTTCTTACATCGCCACTGCGATCGAAGCGTTTTCCACTTGCATACCTTGAGGAACTCGTCTTTCGTCAAATACCTCTTCTCGCAGTAAGAGGGAAACACCTGCTTTTCGATCTCATCCTCGAGCTCCCGGTCTCGCTTGCCCAGATCTTGCTGGTACTCCTCGGACAGGGAGCGGATCAAGGCCGCGGAAAAACGAAGTTTGAACGTCTTCATCTCTGTTTCCAGCCATTCGCTTTCGCCGCGTCCTCTTCCCCCCGGCGTTGCGGTCAGGGTATTGTACGTCTGTTGAGGATCAGCCGGATACCGGACGGTCACCGTAGCGTGCGTCACGTTCAGCAGCATCACAAATCGTCAGGTGTCAGTCCCGTTCGCTTTGCAATGCGAGCCAACATGCGGGGGCCGATCTCGTCCGTGCTATGGAACGCGAACACGAACTCCGGCCAGCCCGCTCGCTGCAAGAGACGGTGAGATGTGCCGGATTGACGCTTGACGGACCACTCGATTCGCAGTAGAGCGGCAAGCACCAGTCGCGCTTTGGTCGACGGCCACTGAGTCATGTTGACACCACAAACACCTCGCGCAGCTCCGGGACCTCCTCCCCGTGCTCCAACCGGTCAGCCAACACGCGCAGAGCCAAGGCCTTGACCTTGGAAATTGCTTCCTCACGGTCCTTTCCATAGGTCATCACACCCCGTAAATCCGGCACTTCGGCAATCCACCGGCCGTCCTCTTCACTTTCAATCTCGATGTTCATTGCCCGTGTCTCCTCGCTTGCAGTCCAATTCTACCACGACGACTGGACGTGGGCAACTGCAAAGCCGATTGCCGAGCTTCAGTAGCCAACAGGTGGCGAAGGCGCCGCGAGCGTCGTTTACCTCCCGACGGGCGCAGTTGCGGCCACATCGGAGTCGTTATCGCTTCAGAACTCAAGAAACTCATCCGGATAATGCGAAAGATCCAGCTTCTCTTCGTCCGGAATCGGCCGGATGCCCCACTGCTGCATGGCCAACGCGCCGAAGAGGATTTCGATACGAGTCCCACTCTCGTCGTTACCGATCTCATCAATCACCATCGCGTGAGTGGATATCCGCTTTCCTTCGACTTCGCCCTCGAGAAGGGCCGTCTCGTTCGTCTGTTTGACGGCTCCTCCAAGTGCACTCCGAAATGGATGTTCGACTCTTGAAGCCGTCAACCTTCAAGCCACCTCCGGGACCACATAGGTGTTCCGTACACCCGTGTCGAATCGTGTCCAACAGTCTCGTCCGCCGACGCTGATCATCTGACAAATTCGTCCCATCAGAGAACTCCATATCCTTCTGGCAATACCAGCCGAGCCAAATTTAATCGTAGACAGTCTGTTTCGGTCCGGCAACCGTCCCAACGACGGGAACCCTCGCAACACTGCTGACCCGCAAGCCGCCGTTATGGTTCGTCTTTCATTCTGATTTCCACGCTGGCCCGATGCGCCGTCAGCCCTTCCTTGCTCGCCAACACCTGCACGTCGCCGGCCAGGTTGATCATCCCCGCCCGAGTGAAATGTAGAATGCTGTTGGCCCGCAGGAAGTCGTTGGCCGACAGTCCGCTGGCGAATCGGGCCGTGCCGCTGGTGGGCAACACGTGCGAGGGGCCGGCGGCGTAGTCGCCCAGGGCTACCGGGGTGTAGTTGCCCAGGAAAATCGCCCCCGCGTGGCGGATCTTTCCGGCCAGGTGCTCAGCGTCCTCGGTGGCGATGTGCAGGTGCTCCGGGGCGATCTCGTCGGCAAACGCACAGGCCTCGTCGGCGTCGCGGGTAAGGATCACCGCACCGAACTGCTCGAGACTCTCTCGGGCAAGCTGGCCGCGGTCCAGCTCATCCAACTGCCGGGCCAGGGCATCGACGGCCGCGTCCAAGGCGTCCTGGTCCCAGCCGATCAGCAGACTGGCGCCCGGGGCGTGTTCGGCCTGGGCGATCAGGTCGGCGGCGGTGTATTGCGGCTGGGTCGAGCGGTCCACGATCACTACCACTTCGCTGGGTCCGGCAATCGAGTCGATGTCCACTTCGCCATAGACGTGCTTCTTGGCCAGGGCCACAAACAGGTTGCCCGGCCCCACGATCTTGTCGACCCGCGAGATGCCCTCCACGCCATACGCCAGCGCGGCCACGCCCTGGGCTCCCCCCAGCCGATAGACCTCGGTGATCCCCAACTCGGCGCAGGTGGCCAGCAGATCAGGATTGAACGCGCCGAATTTCGTGGGCGGTGCCACCACGGCCAGACGCTGCACGCCGGCCACCTCAGCGGGCACGGCCGTCATCAAGACGGTCGAAGGATAGGCGGCGGCTCCGCCCGGCACGCAGATCCCCACTCGTTCCAGAGGACGATAGCGCTGGACGAGGTACCCGTCGGGCCGATCCAGCCGCACGTCGTGGTGCAAGATGGCCTGCTGGAAGCGGCGAATCCGCTTCCGCACTCGGCGGATCGACTCCAGCAGTTGTGGATCGGCCTGGGCGTGGGCCGCGGAAAGCTCTTCCCGCGACACTCGCAGGGTTTCGGCCGACAGTTGGACCCCGTCGATCTCGGAGAAACCGTCGATCCGGGCCGAATAATCGAGCACGGCGGCCAGCCCTTTCTGCTGCACGTCGCGGCAGATCCGCCCAACCACCTCCACCGGGGTAAGCGGCTCGCCAAACACGTCGAGCGTCAACTGCCGGCCAGACTGGCTGACGATGTCCCCCTGTAGGCTGAGCCGCTGGCGGAGCGTGGCCATCGCAGAGCGGATGTCGTCCCGCCGGCTGTCGATTCTGAGGATCTTCAATTCACTGGAATCCATGGTGCCTTCCCTCGTGGCCCCCGGCTTCGCCGAGGAGATTGGCCGATTGGCTGATCCGCTTTCAGCCCGCCGGCCAACTCCGGGAAGCCCGTGGCTTCGGACAGTGGAACACCCGGCAGGACACCGGAAACCCCCATTGTGTTCGCTCTGGCCGGCCAGCGGAAGCCCCCGCAGGCTGATTGTGCTCCTCCGGGGCGTGTCCGGCACGCTTGATGCCGACCGGGGCCCCGCTGTGCGATCCTCCCGCTTCGTGGTATGCTCAGATTATAAACAGTCTCAGCGTTCTGCCAGTAGCCGAGGTTCGACAATGGGTGAGCCCAAGCCAGCGTTCCTTCGCCGGGTCAAGTTGCGCAACTACAAGAGCATCCGGGAGTGCGACGTTTCGCTGGGCCGGCTGACGTTCCTGGTCGGTCCGAACGGCTCGGGGAAGAGCAATTTTTTGGACGCGTTGCGGTTCGTGTGCGACTCCCTGCGCACGACCATGCAGCACGCCGTGGAAGAGCGCGGCGAGGTCAGACAGATCTTTTGGCGCGACGGAGAAGAGGATGCCGGGCAATTCTCAATCCAATTGTGGCTGGATCTTCCACAGGGCGGCGACGCATCGTATCGCACGACGGTGGGGGATGAAGAAGGGCTGTTCGTGATCGAGGAAGAACACTGCTTGGTGGACGCTCAAGGGGCGCCCAGGGCTGAGTTCCTTGTCCGAAAAGGGAAGGTAGCAGAAGCGACCATCCCGACGCCGCCATCTATTTCGGAAGGCCAACTCTACCTGACCAGCGTTTCAGGCTACCCTGAATTCTCTCCAGTGTATCAACTGCTCAAAGGTATGCGGTTCTACAATATCGACCCGCAGCAAATCAGAAAGGAAGCTCTGTCGGGGATCCCTGCCCGTGAACTACTGCGCACTGGGAAGGGCGCCCTCTTTGCGACGTCTCGTGCCTTTAGGAATGAGCAAGTTAAGGCGCGAATAGAGGAATACCTCAGAGCCATCTTGCCGACGCTGTCGGAGGTTGTCACCGAGACGTACTGGATGAACATAGTCACCCGGGAAGGAGTTCCCATCAAAACGACAGATGGAAGCAATCTGGTCACCGACTCCCCGAGGTCCCTCAGTTTCGTGCTTCGGACAAATGGTAGCGCACTGCCGTTCGGCCCCCAAAACCTGTCTGATGGGACCCTGCGCGCTTTCGGCGTGTTGCTTGCCCTGTTCCAGTGCGTCGATCGGCCTAAAGACGACCCGATCCCGTTGGTGGGGATCGAAGAGCCCGAATCGACGCTGCATCCCGCCGCAGCGGGCGTCCTGTTCGACGCCCTTCACGAGGCGTCCCATTTCACACAGGTTCTGGTGACGACGCACAGCCCGGACTTGTTGGACATAAAGGATCTCGATGTCGACTCGCTCTTGATTGTGGACATGGCAGACGGTCAGACCGTGATTGGACCCGCCGACGAGGTTAGTAGATCGATCATGCGGGACCGGCTATCTACAGCCGGGGAACTGCTGAGGCAGAACCAGCTAAGGCCGGAAAGCCAATCGCCCGGACCCGTCGGTGTCGATACCGATTGAGATCAGCACCCGCTGTTCCAGGATGACCAATGGTTCTGAATCTGGGCTGCATTGTCGAAGGGCACGGTGACGTCGCGGCTGTGCCGGAGTTGCTGCAGCGGATCTGGCACGAGTTGCGGCCTGACTTCTACTTGAAAACCAGAAACCCGTGGCGCATCGGGCGCTACAAGTTGGTCAAGTCCGGAGAACTGGAACAGGCCGTCGAACGGCTGGCGCGGCAACTGCCAAGCCCCCGGGAGATTTTCATCCTGATCGACGCCGATACCGACTGCCCCGGGAGGCTTGGTCCGGAGTTGCTCGCCCGTGCGCGGGCGGCCCGGCCTGATATTCCAACCGGCCTTGTGTTGGCGAAGCACGAGTTCGAGGCATGGTTCTTGGCGGCCATCGAGTCGCTTCGGGAGCAGTGCGGGATTGCAGAGGATGTCGAGCAGGTAGCCGACCCGGAGGCCGTTCGAAATGCGAAGGGTTTTCTGTCACACGCTATAAGAGGCAGTCGAACTTACTCAGAAAGGATCGATCAACCCGCGCTGACCGCCGTTTTCGACATGCAATTGGCCCGCCAACGATCTGACTCTTTCGATAAATGCTGGCGCGAAATCGAGCGACTGTTTGCCGAGGCTTCCGGGGAACCGGCCCGCAGGGGTCCGCAACCCGAGTGACATAATTGCCCCGGTACCGTACAATAGAGGAGTGGCTGATCTGATCGGTTGCCGGGCATCGGAGCAACCTTCCTCTTCACGGCACACGGAACTGTGGAACAGGCCCTGTTTTCCATCACCTGCACGACCTGTCGGGCGCGGCTGGGGGTGCGCAGCCAGGAGGCCGTTGGGGCGATCCTCGAATGCCCCAAATGTGGGAGTATGGTCCAGGTCGTTCCGCCCGAAGGCTGGCAGCCGGAAACCAACCCCACCGACGTTCCGGCGGATTCCGGCGCGTCGTCCGCCGAGGGTGTCGAGCAGACCACCGATGTGGGAGCCGCATTGCCGGGCCCACCCTCGCTGGCCGTTTCGCCCGCCGAGATGGCCTGGCGGAAGTGGCTTCTGCTGGGAGCCGGCCCGGCCGCCGCGGTGGTGGTCGTGATCGGCATCTGCTCAGTTTTCCCCTGGCGGGACCGACCCCAGCCGCAGCCGGGCAGCGTGGCTCGAGAACCGGCCGAGCAATCCTCCGGCATCCAACCGGCACCACCCGAAGAGCAACCGGAACCCGCGGCACCCCAATTCGATCCCCGCTGGCTGCCCGACGGCACCGTGCTCTTCTTCAGTCTTCGTCCGTCGCAACTGGCCGGTGAGCCGAACTGGGACCGGGTGGTCGGCCAGTTCGACGGGCAATGGCGGCAGACGGTCGGTGCGGTCCTGGAGAGCCTGCGGCTGAAGCCGGAGGAGACCCGGCGGATGAGTTGGGCTTCGACCGATTTGAGCGCCTGGCCCGAGCAGAGCGTGGTGCTGATCGAACTGGAACCGGGCAGCGACGCCGCCTCGCTGGGCGCCATTAGCGAAGCGGTCGACCTGGAGTTAGCCGGGGTTCGCTGCCGACGGCTGACCGACGCCGCCTGGAAACATCCGCTGGCGGTGATCGACTCACAAACGGTCGTCACCGGCCAGGCGGACTTGTTGCGGCAGCTTGCCGGCCGCAGCCAGGTGCATCTGGAGAGTACCACACTCGATCGCCTGCTGCCGCTGGCCGCCTCCGATGCGGAGCTGACACTGTTGGTCGACCTGGCCGCGGCGCGAAGTGCGGGCTGGAGATTGCCCACGGCCGTGCTGGACGTCTGGCCCCCGGGAAAACAACCGTGGCACATACTCTGGGAAATGTCCGAGGGTCTGGGTTGCCGGCTGCAAAGCGCCCACAGCTTCCGCAGCGAGGTGGTGTTGGTTTGCGAGGGCGAGACTGCTGCCGAGAAGGTACGCGCCGCGGTGGACGAGCTGATCCCGGCGGCCAGGAAATGGCTGGCGGCCCAGGTCGAGGCCCGGTCGGTTAAGCTACCGGCCGAACCGACGACCCCCACGGCGGCCGATTACGAATTGCTGCTCAGCGAAGGGCTGGCCGCCGCGAAGGCCGCCCGGTGGAAAGTTGCCGACGGGGCGGTCTGGGTGTCGGTCGATTGGGGACGGGACCCCTCGGAGTTGGCCGCCGCGGTCATCGACAGCCGCCCGGTGCTGAAAGCCGGTTGGCTGGCCGCCGCCCGCGAGGCCGACGAGGCGAACCACCGCCGGCTGCTGGCCGGCCTGAACACGTATCGCAAGTCCGAAGGCCGATTTCCGGCCGCGACCGCCGGCCCAGCCCGCCTGTCGACCGAAGAGCGGCTGAGCTGGATCGCCGCGGTGCTGCCTTACTACGGATACAAGGAGTGGCACGACCGGTTGGACTCTGCACAGGCCTGGAACGGACCGCAGAATCGGCAGATTGCCGAGCGGCCACTCCCGGAGGTAGTGAACCCGGCACTGGGGCCGAGCCGGACCGAGGCCGGTTTTCCCGTGACCCATTACGTCGGCGTGGCCGGCGTGGGGCCTAATGTGCCCACGGCAGACTGGGCCGGACGGCTGAAGGCCGACGATCTGCGCGCCGGTGTGTTCGGCCACGGACGCCACATCCGCCCAGAAGAGATCCCCGACGGAGCCGCCAATACGATCGCGCTGCTGGGAGTAACCAAACGCCTGGGGGCCTGGGCCGCCGGTGGTGATCCGACCGTCCGGGCGCTGACCAAGCCGCCCTACGTCAACGGGCCCGACGGCTTCGGCAGCGGTCAGCCCGACGGCATGCTGGCCGGAATGGCCGACGGCTCGGTCCGCTTCATCTCCAAGCACGTCGATCCGGTGGTGCTGGAACAACTGGCCACAATCAACGGCGGCCGCGGCGCCACGGCCGTTGCGCAGGGTCCGCAGTTCGTCCCGCCGCAGCCGCGACCCGAAGGGTCCGGCCCCGGACCGCAGCAGCCGGCCGAGAATCCGGCGGGACCCAAACCGAATCTGCCCGGCCAGCGGCCCGCGCCGATCAAGGTCGACGTCGAGGCCCGGCTGGCCGACACGATCCCCGAGATCCAGCTTAGCGAGGTTCCGCTTGCCGAGGCCGTCAGTTTGCTGGCCGGGCTGAGTTCCGTGCCGATGACCTTCGATCCGGAGGCCATGCAGCAGCTCAATGTCACGCTCCGCGATCCGGTGACGGTTCGGGCGTCGGGGGCAACCGTCGGCCAGGTGCTCCAGAAGATCCTCTCCAGCCGGGGGCTGGCAGCGGTGGTCGAAGGCGACCAGATCCTGCTGACCAGCCCCCCCAGCCGCCGCGAAAAGCTCTTGAGGACACGGTATACGGTTTCGGACCTGACGGGCAGCCAGCCGGTGGACATGGCGGAATTGGCGGCGTTGGTCCAGAAGCTGGTCGCACCCGATTCGTGGCGGCGAAGCGGCGGGCGGGGGACCATCAATCCCCAGGGCGGCGTCCTGGCCGTGGTGCAGACCGGCCTGGTCCACCACCAGATTGTGACCTTCTGCGAGAAGCTGCGCAAGGCTCGCGGCAAACCCCTGCGAAGCAGATTCAGCCCCGAACGTTTCGCGCTCGACAGCCGGCTCGGTCGAGCCAAGGCCACGCTCAGCCGGCCGGTAACCGTCAATTTCCATGAGCCCGCCCCCCTGATCGAGATCCTGTCCTATCTGGGCAGACTCGCCGAAGCCGACATTTTGATCGATCGGCTGGGGCTGAGTGCCGCCGGCGCGTCGGACCGGACCGGCGCCAGCCTGACGGCAGATAAGCAGCCGTTGGGTGAGGCGCTGGACGAGTTGCTGCGTCCGCTGGAGCTGCAATACCGGGTGATCGACGCTACGACCTTGCAGGTGACCAGCCGAAAGGCCGTGTCCGCCCGGCTGGAGTTGGAGTTCTATCCGGTCCGCAAGCTGTTGACCGGCGGCCGCACCGGCCCGGACCTGGTCGAGCAGATCAAGGGCCGCCTGGCCGGCTCCACGTGGAGCGACGCGGGCGGGCCGGGAGTGCTACACTTCGACCAACCGTCGAAGTGCCTGATCGTGCTGCAATCGCAACCGGTCCAAACGGCGCTGGAGCGATTGCTGGCCGAGCTGCGGAACTGATCCGGCAGCGGTCACCTTGGTGCTCCTTGGCCGGGCACTGATCGGTGGATCCAACGACGGCACCGTCGGCCTCCGCGCACAGAGCGGTCGCCTTTTTGCCCATCGCACGTTACCATGACGGTTGGTGGACGGACGGCTCGGCAGCGGGTGGACCTCCAATTCCACAGCCTCGGATGGCCTCTGGCGAATTCGTTCACCACGGGAATCCGCGACGAAATGGGAGTTCTTGATCATGTTGCAGGCCAGTGGTACCGATCAGCAACTGACCGCAGAGTTGAGGGAATACCTTCTGGCCAAAGGGGCGGACCTGGTAGGTTTTGGTTCGGTGGAATTGATGGAAGGAGCTCCCGATATCATGAGGCCCGAGCGTTATCTGCCGGATGCGCGGACCATGATATCGATTGGCCTGGCGATTAATGAGGCGAGTTGCGACCTGATCGCGCGCAGCGTCCGAGAACATCGTATGCCTGCATCCTACCACTCCTATCAGTTGTTTACCTTGACGTTAATCAATCCCCAGCTCGATCAGTTGGCCTATCGTTCAGCCAAGTTTCTGGAACGCCGCGGCTTTCGGGCATACCCTTTTCCGGCCAACGTTCCACACGTCTTGAAGCCCACCGAGCTATACCCCGGTGGTCCTGGAGACATCTCGCACAAGCACGTTGCGGTGGCCTGCGGGCTGGGCCAAATCGGCTGGCACACGATGCTGATAACGTCGGAGTTCGGCACCCGACAGAAGCTGACCAGCATCGTCACCAATGCCCCACTTCACGGCGACTCTCTGCTGGACGAACGACTTTGCGATCCCGAGGCGTGTGGACTGCAATGTGCCCGGGCATGCCCGACTGGTGCAATACCCAAAAGATCCGATCACAGCGTGAGCATTGAGATCGGCGGCAAAGCCGTGGAGTATGCCAAGCTAGTGGGTTGGAAATGCCGATGGGGCTGCAGCGGGATGCTGAAGTGTACCGGCGGCTACAAAGATATCCCGATGCCGAAAGCCGAGCCCACCGCCGAGGAACTCTTGCGTTACAAGGCGGAAATGGATCCCTGGCAGGAGAGACTCAAACGATATAACGGACTGACGCCCTATTGTGGAAGATGCCTCTGCATCTGCCCGAAGCAGGACAGCAAGCAATTGAAGAAGACGAGAGCGGGTAGCACCGGTTCTTGAACCGGTGTGGCTTTGCCACAAGAGGTCCCGGAGCCACTCATTCGACAAAGCCGCCACACTGCCACATTGCTCCACTGAACCTGCCCCGTCTACTCGTCACAACCTCTTGGGACTTCGTCCCCCCGGTTCAAGAACCGGGGCCACCCGCGCGAGGCCACCTATGCCGTTGCCCCCCTACGACTTGCGCGGTACAATCACCATCATCGGCCGGGGACGTTATTGTGCAGCGGCGCGCCCGGTTAACGGTTTGGAACTGCTCAATAAAAACTAGTTTGGCAACGTAATTCCAAGACTACGCAAATGGGCCGCATCATCCAAATTGAAGTCACAAACATAGCAACATTGCTTGACGCCGCGCGCAAAGTCTGCCTCGGGTTCGGCAGGACGGCCTACTGGTTCCGTGGCCACGCACGCGCGGAGTGGAATTTGGTGCCCTCAGTTCACCGAGATTACGCGAGCGTTGGCGAACGTAATCTCACGGGTCGGTTTCAAATGTCAGCTCCAACTCGCTATAGCCGGTGCCCCGAGATCACTGACGGAGCACCCTGGCTATGTCTAATGCAGCACTTCGGCCTGCCTACGCGTCTACTCGACTGGACGGGCTCGTTACTTGCGGGTGTGTTCTTCGCCGTCGCCTATGACCCGAAACCTGGACCTGGGGTAGTGTGGGTGCTGGTCCCCAGCGAGTTGAACAAAGCGTCGTCTCACAAGAGCGACTCGACCTTCTTGATTCATGGACCAGAAGCGATGTCGCTCGTGAAGGCAGCGTTTGATGGTGGGCTGGAGAGCGATGCGGTGCTTGCCGTGCTTGGACAGGATGTTGATCTACGAATGGCGGTTCAGCAGGGCGCATTTACACTTCATGGCGACGCAACACCTCTCGAACAGAACAGCAGTGCAGAGCGATTCTTGGCACAGTTGGTCATTCCGGAAAAGGCCAAGCCTACGTTTGACGATGAACTGTGGGTCCTCGGCATGCGACGGTCCATGCTCTTCCCCGATCTTGCAAACCTCGCCGAGGATCTCGCCAACGAATGGCGTCTTATTCCTAAAAAGTCGCGAGCATCGCCGCCGGTTGCCTAGCCACGCGTTGGACCGGACGGCGAAACACGTGGGTCCTGATGGCGGCGTTTTTCGCGCCGCCGGTCAGCTTTATCGTTAGGTTGCCTGAGGCAAGAGCATGGTAGAATTCGCGAAGGCGTACTTCATCAAACTTGGTCGAGGTGGCGGCTGGGAAAAGGACTGCATCGAGGATGGACTGTTAAGGCTCGGCTTCAACAACCCGTTTCACAAACACTGCGTGAAGGGCCATTATGATTCCCTGCGGCACTGGCTGGAACGCAAGGGCAAGTCGAAAGGTGTCGTGACAGCAACCGTCAATCAAGTGAAGACGTTCTATGAGGCAAACGAGCGAGTCCTCTGGATAACGTTCTATCAGCGCAAACTTTGGTGGGGGTTCGCGGCGCCGGGAATTGAGCAACTCGAAGACGGAAGTCGCATCAGAAGTGTCGAGAGTGGATGGAGTTCAACAGACACAGCCGGGAATGTTTTCTCTGTTGACAGAATAAGTGGGCGTCTGACGAAAGTGCAGATGTTCCAAGGCACCATTTGTAGGGTCAAGGAATCAAGGTACCTTCGGGAGCGAATAAACGGGAACGTCCCTGCCGAAGTTGCAGAAGCCCAAGAACGTCTGTCAGCCCTAATTGATGCTGTTCTACCACTCATCAAACTTCTGACTTGGAAGGACTTTGAGCTTCTGGTGGATCTGCTTTTCGTGAATGCGGGATGGAAGCGAGTTGGCGTACTGGGCAAAACCGAAAAGGACATTGACCTGGATTTGCTCATGCCAGTAAACGGAAGGCGAGCCTTCGTGCAGGTTAAATCATCGTCCACGCAAGCAGAATTTGAAAAATACGTGGGGGTGTTTTTGGACAACGACACGTATGACGAAATGTACTATGTTGTGCACACGTTGAAACAGGAGCTTCAAGTTCCGGAGTGCCAGCGACCTGTGACTGTCTTGAACGACAAGACATTGGCAAAGCTGGTCGTAAACTCCGGAATGGTTGATTGGCTGATCAAGACTGCAACCTAACCAGAAGATGGAAGTCCAAAACAGTCCCGACTGGATTAAAGGGGTCGGGAGTCTTTTCTGAAAAAGACTCCCGACCCCCTTAATCCCCCCGAAGACTAGCCAGAGAGGACTTCTCCATGAAGATAATCGGATTCAGTGCTGGCAGCGTGGGACGGGAGGGAAACATCGACCGTATGGTCAAGGCCGTTCTCGAGAAGAGCGGTCACGAGGTCGAATTCGTCAAGCTCGCCGAGTTGACCTACTCCGGGTGCAAAGGGTGCGTTCAGTTGTGCGCCAAGCCGCAGGTCTGCAAGCTGGAGGATGATGCGCAGCCGTACTATCAGAAGATCAAGCAGGCCGACGCCGTGGTTATCGGCACGCCCGTCTACTTCGACACGATAACCGCAACGGTGTGGTCCTTCATCGAGCGGTTCTTCGGTTATCGCCACGTGGACATACCGATCGCGGGCAAGCCTTTTGTGCTGGTGGTCGCCGGTGCATTGAGGCTCGACTCTGCAGTCGACCAGCTCCACAAGGCATTGGGAATGTTCGAGGTCAACGTGCTCGACACGGTCAGATACCTGTCGAAGGTTCCGCCCTGCTTCAAGTGCGGTCGTCACAGGGAGTGCGAGATTGGCGGAATGTACATGATGCTCGGCGATGCCGCAAAGGACGTGACGGTCACCAAGGAGATGTTCACCCGCTGGGAGGATAATTGTGAGGTCGCGGCCGCGGTCGATGCTGCCGCGGAAAAACTGAAGAACATCTGAGAGAAGATTAAAGAGGTCGCAACCCCGGACCTCTTTGACTTTGATCTTTGATCCTCCCCGGGGGAGCACCTGACCATTGCGCTGCGAGGAATTGCGTTCTCTGCCGTGCTATCTAGCCTTGACCCGGACGCCTTTTGCGGGCAGAATACCGCGGTTATCTGAATCCAAAGAATAGGACATGATAGAGCAGAATACGAATTTCGCAAATACAGAAAGGACCTTCGTAATGAGGCCAACCGTCAGATTCTTGAACGACGAACTTATCAAGCAGATTATCGACGAGGCTGTCAGTATCCTCTGCACGTTGGGGGTGAGAATACACAACCAAGAGGTTGTGTCGATTCTTTCGGATCACGGCTGCAAAGTCGATCGGGATCAATGTCACACAACCTTGACGGAAGAAAGCATAGAGACCGCACTGAAAACGACACCGAAGTCGTTCAAGCTTTATGATGTGATGGGAAAGGAAACGCACGATTTTGCCGACTTCAATGTCTCTTTTACACCCGGCTCCACGGCACTGAATATTCTCGATTACCGGACCGGACAGATGCGCCGAGCCGCCAGCAGCGACTTCATTGGTTTTTCCAAATTGATAAGTCAGCTCGAACACATTGCCTCGACCAGTACGGCTTTCATAACCAACGACGTGCACGACAAAGTTTCCGACAGCTATCGACTTTTTCTCAGTCTGCTCTATTGTGAGAAACCGGTGGTCACCGGAGCTTTCACGATTGAATCGTTCAACGTCATGAAGGATCTTCAGATTGCCGTCAGAGAGACCGAGGCGGCCTTGAAGGATAAGCCGCTGACGATTTTTTCCTGCTGTCCGACGTCGCCCCTAAAATGGAGTGACGTGACCTCGCAAAACCTGCTCGACTGCGCCAGATATTCCATCCCCGTAGAGTTCATCGCCATGCCTCTTTCCGGCTTCATTGCGCCGGTGACTCTTACCGGAACGTTGATCCAGCATACGGCCGAAACCATCAGCGGCATCGTCATAAGCCAATTGGCCAACCCCGGTACTCCGATTCTGTACGGCGGTTCGCCTGCCGTCTTCGACGTGCGTAATGAGACAACTCCGATGGGCGCCGTCGAGACGATGATGATAGACTGCGCCTACAATGAAATCGGAAAATACCTCAACCTTCCGACGCAAGCCTACATCTCCATGAGCGACGCCAAACAACTCGATGCCCAGGCGGGCCTGGAAAGCGGTATGGGCGCGACCTTGGCGGCTTTGGCTGGAATAAACAGCATATCGGGCCCAGGTATGATTGACTTTGAAAGTTGCCAGTCCATGGAAAAACTGGTGCTGGACAATGAGATGTGCGGCATGACTTTTCGACTAATCGAGGGCATTACGCCGAGAGATGATTTTCCCGCTCTACCGATTTTCCAGGAACTCCTCCGGGACAAACATCTGCTTATCTCCGAACACACCATGCGTCATCGCGACAAAGAACATTTTCTGCCCGGTCCTGCTATCGACCGTGCAAACAGGGAGCGATGGAAGAAGCAAGGCGCACAAGACCTCGGCCAGCGACTGCATAATGAAGTGGATAGATTGCTGAAAAGTTACCAACCGAGCAGATTACCCGAGATAAACAAGAAGGACTTGATCAAGCTGATGGACAAAGAATCTCGTCGTTACGGGCAGGACCATCTCCCCGGCGTAGAAAAGGTGTCAGCTTAGAAAAGGTGTCAGGAACCGTTATTAACCACGGCGGGCGGGTTGGTATACCATCTGCTGAATCGGGCCAACGCTCGAATGCAGATCTTTGACAACGAGAAGAATTACGATGCCTTCGAGCGAATCCTCGACGAAGCCGCGGAGCGTGTCAGGATGCGGTTGTTGGCGTACTGCGTGATGCCCAACCATTGGCATCTGGTGGTTCGGCCGCGGGAGAACGGCGGGGTTAAAGGGGTCGCCTTTAACCCCGCCCAATTGAAGAAGACGGAAGTCCAAAACAGTCCCGGCTGAGGAGAAGACCATGACGCTTTGCAGCACAACCAGGTGGACGTCCACGATCCTGGCTCTGGTGTTCTTTCTGACCGTGTTCTTTCTGATCGGGGAAGCATCGCTGCTGGCCCAGGACGAGCCGTCGCGTCCGCCGCGGTCGCTGGAGGAGAAGATGCAGCGATTCCACCGACACGCGCAGCGGTGGCAGCGCATCAGCCGCATCATGAAGGATTTCCATCCGTTGGTTCACAAAGGCCAGTTCGCGCGGGCCGAGGCGCTGCTGGACCGTGCTCTGGGCGTACTCGAAGCAGGCCCCGGCGACCCGGGCTCCGGCGACCCGGACGACAAGAAACACCTCGATAAGTTCCGTCGAAAAGCAGACGAGGCTCAATACCTGATTTTGCCTATCAAAGAGGTCGGATATCTCTACGGCGGCAAGGTGGCCAAGTTTGAAGAAGCCGTCAAAGAGATGAAGCAACGGCTGGGTCCCGTTTCCGACTGCACCAAACGCAACTGGGGATTTCATCTGATCATCCCGGCGTGGCGATTGGACCCCGAACACCTGTTCAAGGAAAATGCCGATCCCCAGACGTTGGCCCGGGCAGTGAAACTCGCCTTCGACGTGGCCTTGCGGCATGATGTGGCCGTCTATTTCACCGTCGAAAACCTCGAATGGACCAACCGGCCCGACCTTTGGAATTACGCCGACCCGAAGAAGCCGGGCTACGATCCGGACAACGCGCGGAACGTGGAATGGATGGATTGGGATGGTACGCCCCATCCCCACCGTTATCGCGACTGGGGAACGCCGGAGAAAATGCCGCCGGTGATCTGCTATAACAGTCCGGAAGTGCTCGCAGAGGTGTCCCGGCTGGCCGGAGAGGTGATTGGCCCGCCGATCGCGGCGGGAATGAAGCGACTTGCGGAGGCTGGAAAGGGGCATCTCTTTGCCGGTGTCACGGTGGGTGCCGAGCCAGTGCTTCCCAATTACGAGGCCATCGAGAAGTTCAACCCCCGGATCGCCCGGATGATGCAGCGCGACGGCGTGCCACGGAGCCGATTGGGCTACAACGCGCTCGGGAACCTCGGCTACAGCAAGGCCGAGCCGCCGGAGAATTTTGCCGCGGCACTGGCCAAAGTCAATCGGGACTACATCTCCCATTGGGCTCGACAATTAGCCCAGGGCGGAATTCCCGCCGACAAAATGTATAGCCACGTGGCGGCCGGTGCCGGCCTGGTCGGTTCGCCGGGCGTACGGTACACCAATGCTCCGATCTCGATCGCGCTGGCCGACTCCTGTCGGCCGGGTTGGACCACCTACCCGGTTGGCCCACTTCGAGACGACTTCCGTGTGCTTTACGAAGAGTTGGCCGCACACGACAATCCGCCCTGGGCCAGTACCGAGGCATCTCCACGAGGATTGGGGCCTGGCGGCGTCTCGATGCGTGAGTACTTGCGGCGGCATTTTGACTTCGGCGCTACCGTCGTCGTCTTCAATACCGGAGCGACCGACCGCGAACTTGCCGGTCGACTCGACGACGCCGTCTGGGGTAAAGAGGCGATTGGGGCATATCGAGACTACCTTGCTCTGGGCTTGCAGTAGATGTCCATATTGCCGTCACGATCATCAGACCAGATCACATCAGCGGCTAGCGGCCTTTCTGAGGAAGAACGCTGAGCCAGACACGTCAAAAAGGACCCTTTTGCGAAGCGCTCCGCGGGCCCGCATCGCTGCCCCAACCGGGGGGCGAGAAGGCTGAATTCTGCTGTCGGCCTGCCGCAGTCAATCGCGGCGGATTCGGCGTCCCACGCAAGGAACCATTCCTGACACGCGGACGCGGAAACAACCGTCTTGTTCGGTTCAGCCCTCGTTACGCGCAAATGGGCGATGAAACGCGAAAAATGGCCGCGCGGAACCCCGCGCCTTTCCAAGGTCGGCAGATGCAGATGCCAAGAGTCTTTCGTTGGTTGCCGAGAACCGGCTACTGCAACCGGCCGCTCGCCGGGTATAATGCCTACTATGATTGTCCGTCTAATATGCTGTGTGGGCGTGCTTTGTGCAGCGGAGATGACCCGCGCCGCAGAGTCCGCCCGACACCACCTGCTTAGCTACCGCAACGATCTTTGGCACGGTTCCACGTATTGGACTGGCGCCGATTGGACGCGTGTAGGCAAAGATTGGCACCACCCCGGCATCGACACACCCAGCGTGCGCTGCTTCAGGGTGCCGCGTGACGGGCAAGTGACAGTCACCGGCCGGGTCTACAAGGCCGACACCAACAAGGGCGGTGGTGACGGCGTACGGGTTTCCATTCGCCACAATGCCCGCACCGTCTGGAAGGCCGAGATCGACGGCAACGACGCACGCGGTCGGCAACCTCGCCTGACGATCGAGGTCAGCCGCGGCGATACTATCCGATTTGTCGTTCACAAGCGAGGCCGCATCTTCTACGACACCACGCATTGGGACCCGAGCATTACCTATACCGACGGCACGCGTTTCCAGGCTTCGGAAGGGTTCTCGACGGACAAGCAGGGATTTGGCGGCTGGTCGTACGAAATGCAGCTCGGTCCCGGCACGATCATGCTGCCCGGACCCGACGACGCCAAATTGGACCTGCCGGCGATGGTCGAATTGGAGTGGGGATGGGAGGACAAGCTTGACGGAACGCCCGAGTCATACGCAGCGGCCGCCGCGCGGCATATCGAGAAAGCCCGCCGGCTATTGGAAGACCTCCGTGCTGACCGGCCGGACGATTTCCTCGCAGGCGAAAGCGAAGAGATCGAGCAACTGGCGGCCCAAGCGGAGACGACCTCGGACTTCAAGAAGTTGTATTTGCGCGTGCGGTGGCTGAAACGCCGCATCGCCCTGGCCAACCCGCTGATAGATTTCGGCAAGTTGCTATTCTGCAAGCGTGTGCCCACCTCTTATAGCCACTTGGTCATGCAGTATTACGGGTGGCGTGCTCGTGCCGGCGGCGGCATCTTCGTTCTCGAGAATCCCGGCCGTTCTCTGGCCTGCCGCGATATCCTCGACGGTCGCTTGGCCGACGGCAACGTATTGCAGCCATGCCTCTCATACGATGCGAAGAGGATCGTGTTCTCGTTTGTCCGCTGCGCGGGCAAGCAGTATGACCCGTCCAAGGTCAGCAACGGCGACGGCGACGAAGGCTTCTACCACATTTACGAAATCGACGTCGACGGCGGCAACCTGCGTCAGCTTACGGCGGGCTCGTACGACGACCTGATGCCCGCCTATCTACCCGACGGCCGGATTGTGTTCTGTTCCACGCGTCGCCGGGGTTACGCCCGTTGCTTCGGCCAGCAATTCAGCCAACGCTGGGACGTTTATACGCTTCACGGCATGGATGCGAATGGCAGCAAAATCCGCGCACTATCGATGCACGACACCAACGAGTGGTTCCCCACGGTCGACAACGCGGGCCGGATCCTCTATGCCCGGTGGGATTACATCGACCGCGACGCGGTGACGCATCAGAACCTCTGGACGACCCAGCCTGACGGCACCAATCCGGCAACGCTCTGGGGCAACGCCACGCCCAGCCCGCACTGTGCGTTCCAGGCGAGACCGATTCCCGGCAGCAACAAGATCGTGTTCACCGCCTCGGCCCATCACTCGATTACGGCCGGCTCCATCGCCCTGGTCGATCCGGCGGTCGGCGTCGACGGCCACGAGGCGATCACGCGGCTGACGTCCGACGTGCCCTTCCCCGAGGCCGAAGGCCGCAGCATTCGTCAGTACTACTGCTCGCCGTGGCCGTTGTCGGAGAAGTACTTCCTGGTGGCCTACAGTCCGGTGCCGCTGGTCTGGGAACCGGGTGCGAATCCCCCGAACGCTTTGGGTGTTTACCTGCTGGACCGGCTGGGAAACCGGGAGCTGCTCTACCGCGACCCGGCGGTCGGCAGCACGAACCCCTGTCCGTTGGTCCCGCGCCCGGTGCCGCCGGTATTGCCCAGCGCGTTGCCGCTTGAGCCGGCGCCGGTCGGTGAAATGGTGCTGGGCGATGTGTACCGGGGCTTGGGCAACGTGCCGCGGGGCTCGATCAAGCAGCTTCGCGTGGTGCAAATCTTTCCCAAGACGACGCCTTGGGCCAACGTCCCCAGGATCGGCGTGGCGGGGGAGGAAAACGCTCGGGCGATTCTCGGCACCGTACCGGTTGAACCCGACGGTTCCGCCTACTTCACCGTGCCGGCGGGAAAGCCGCTTCTGCTACAGGCCCTGGACGAGCAAGGGATGGCCTACCAGACGATGCGTTCGGCGACGTACTTGCAGCCGGGCGAGCGCGTCGCATGCGTCGGATGTCACGAGGGCCGCACGACGGCGCCCGTAGATGCCACGCTGGCGGCCCTGCGCCGCCGGCCCTCTGCAATCGATGCAGGAGCGCTGGGAGGGCGGCCCTTCTCCTACGTCGAAGTTGTGCAGCCGGTGCTCGACAAACACTGTCTCCGCTGCCACGGCGGTGAGAGGACCGAGGCGAACATCGACCTTTCAGGTAAGCCGGAGGGAGCGTTTACGCGATCGTACCTTTCGCTTTGCCGCGACAAGCAGCTCGTTCCGCGGTTCGAGATGCGCAACCAGATCCAAGTCACGCCGCCCGGCGGGATCGTCGGCGCGCGCGGCAGCCGGTTGATAAAGCTGGTCTGTGCCGGTCACGAAGGAGTCGAACTCAGCGCGGCCGAACTCCGCCGACTGGCCGCCTGGATCGATCTGAATGCCATCTTCTATGGCGCTTACTCCCTGAAAGCCCAGGCCCGCCAACTCCGGGGCGAAATGTTGCCGATGCCGGAGATACAGTGATGGGAAGACATTCCAGTGGAGTTCAACTTACGGCGAGGGCATGCTTGGACGCCTGACAGGAAAGGACGCCGCGGTTTGCCTCAAGAAAGGACCGTATTTGGAACGCAACTCGGGGCAACGGGAGTCTCATCGCTGCCGGGGGGTACGGTAGTTCCGTGAAGCCGTCGTGCCGAGGATTCTCGGATGCACCGAATTTCCAACGTTTCCTCCGGACTCGGTACGTCTCGAATCTTGCCCTAACACTTGGCCAGCTTTTCGCCAACCCACGTCGAGATTAGCATCCGTCAGCCGCGAGAGGCTAAAAACATGAGCAAATCGACGTTCGTTTTCAACCCGATGAAGGAGCATTTGTAGGTTGTGCTTCAGCCCGGCGCCGTATGACCGCCACTTGCACAGCATGCGTTCGTGGCGCACCATAGGTAAGATCAATCCGTGGTCCGTCGCGGACGCACGATGCAAGAATGACAAGGAGTTGCCCCATGTCCTCATCCGATACACCACAATCGCCGGCGCCCGACAAAAAACAACTGAAGGCGGCATTGAAAGCCTTCAAGAAGCGACTGAAGCTGACCTGCCTGGACGACCAATCGCGCATCGGCGTGGGGCCGCTTAGTGGTGGTAACGCGTCGTCGATCGTCGGCATCACGCCCCCCGATCAGTACCCCGAAGAGGTTTGGGAGGAGTTAGTCCGTCAAGGCAGGCTCAAAAGAGCCGGCAGCGGCCAATATAGCCTGGTTCAGCAGTAGCTGTGCTTCCCAACAGCCCGTATTCGGTCGATTTGTGTCATCAACCTCATACGTATTGCGGGACGCGTCAAATATCGACCCATTTCTGAAGCGCGGCTGCCGGGGCATCCGGCTCCACTTCCCTCTGAACCTTACCGCGTTGGAGGCCCCCGCGAAGCCGAAGTGCCGTCCGGTGAAATCCGCCTTTTCGGGGGGACGAAACACATATTCCGGAGCGCTGCTGCAAGCAGGCGTGCACGGAGTTCCTTTTCAGGACAGAAACGGGGTCCTTCTCAGAGCAGAAACACAGCCGCCGCGACCACGGTGGTCCACGACCCGGTCTTGTCGCCTTCCGCCGTCTGGACACATGCGCGGGTGCGGACGATTTTTCCCGACACGTGGTAGATTTCTTTGCGTTCATCGTAGGCGGTCTCAGGATCGAACTCGATGCCGAGTGTGGTAGCCAACATGGTGGCCGCCAGATCTTCGACCATGTCGCAGATCTCGATTCCGGCGGCCCGCGGGGGCGGACCAGGGGTCGGGCCGGAATCGGACAGCAACCTTGCCGGCCAACCGATGGCCTTGGAGTTCGAGCCGGCGTGCAAGCCGTTCGGCAACGGGGCGTGGGTACTTGTCGCCCCATCCGAAGATAGTCGATCAAGTTGGCCTTCTCGAGCCTGCCCTGGTGGCTCCATTGGGTCTGGAAGGTACTTCGGGGGGAAAGTTGGTGGATGAACTACCGGCGACGTCCATTGCAGTGGCATGATCCGGGAACTCAACTCGCGGGCCCCCGAGCGTTTCGGCAGTCCAGGGCGAATGCCAGGACTTTGTGAAACGGGACAGACGCGAACCGCCCAAACAACGGGTGTTGCCGAAGTCCGCCGCGGGAGGTCGCCGGAGAAGCGATACCGCAGAGAAACCGGGCAAGTTGCCGGGCGGTGGCCAGGGCGGGATAGTCTTCTGAGCAGAGTTGGCTCACGGCAGCGGCATCCGCCTTCTTCGGTGGGGTATAGCGTGCCGGCGGCAACTGCCTGGCCGGCTGGCCATCGCACCGGCCACAGTGGCCACAACTTTGATGAGACTCCCCGAAGTACCCCAGCAGGTCTTGCGTTAAACAGCCGTCGTGCTCGGCGAAGGCCAGCATCCGGCGAATTCGGGCGATATCCTGCTTTTCGCGGTGTTGGAAACGTTCGACCAGGGTGGCGCACAAGCGGTTCAAATCGTCGGGCAATCGTTCGATCCGGTATCCCTGGCGAACGCCCGACGCTTGCACGAGCAGGTCACCCGTCTCTTCCAGGTAGCCCAACGCGGCCACGATCCGCTGGCGAGGCTGCCCGATTGCACGGCCGACCTCTTCGAGGTCCAGCGTAAACCACGTTCTACCCTTGCTTGCACGGCGAAAAACGCTCCGTAGAAACTCCGCCCGAGCGGGATCGAACTGCTGAAGGATTTCCCCCGACGACTTTTGCGGCTGAAACTTGTACTGAGAGTAGAAGGGGCCCGTCGCGCAAATCACGTTCTCCAGCTCCAGGTAGGTCAGCAGGGTGCGAACCACCAGGGGGCGAACGTCGTGCTTCTTCGACAACTCGTACACCGAGACGTCGAATACACGGGCGCCGCCCAGCACGTCGTGCAGCAGCGACGCAACGGCTTCAGACGTGGGCGTGTCGCCGTAGGAGAAGTTTTCCAGCGTAACAACGTCGTCGGCACACGCCAGCATCTCGCAAATCGACTCGTGGCCGTCTCGCCCGGCGCGGCCGATCTCCTGGGTGTAGCTCTCCAACCCTTTGGGAAGATTGTAGTGATACACGTACCGGATGTCGCGCTTATCGATCCCCATGCCGAACGCTATCGTGGCCACCACAATCATCCTATCCGACTGCATGAATGCGTCCTGGACGGCGCTCCGCCGATCGGCTTCCATGCCCGCGTGGTAGGAACGGGCATCGTGGCCCCGGCCGCTCAACCTGTGCGCGACTTCTTCGGCGGTGCGTTGAAGGGTCACGTAGACGATTGCGGGCCCCGGCGGCCGCTGCTGGAGGCGGGCCAGCAGCAGGTCGTCTCGGCCGGCGGCGTCGGTGGGGGTGACGTGCAAGCTGAGGTTGGGGCGGTAGAAACCGGTGTGAACCACGTCCTGCTCGGCAATTCCGAACCCCCGGGAAATATCCCGGGCAACCTGGGGAGTGGCCGTGGCGGTCAGTGCCAGCACGCGGCCCACGTGCAACTGCTCGGCCAAACGGGCGATCTTGAGGTAATCGGGGCGGAAATTGTGGCCCCATTCGCTGATACAATGGGCTTCGTCAACCGCCAGCAGCGAGATCGTCCTGCGGCGCAAGGATTGCAGGAACCGCTCATTTCCCAACCGTTCCGGCGAGATATAGAGCAACTTCAGCCGACCGGAGTTCAACTCCTGGTAGACTTCCAGAGTCTCTTCCCGTTCCAGGCTCGAATCGAGCCGGGCCGCCGGCAAACCGTGGGAAACGAGGAAATCGAGCTGATCTTTCATTAGCGCAATCAGCGGCGAGATGACCACCGTCAGCCCATCCAGCAGCAACGAGGGCAACTGATAGCAGAGACTCTTGCCGGCCCCGGTCGGAAAAACCGCCAACGCGGACCGGCCTTGCATCAGCCGGCCAATGACCGCTTCCTGGCCGGGCCTGAATTCACCGAATCCAAAGATTCGCCGCAGCGCTTCACGCGGATCCAGATTCGCCGGTTTGCCTGCCTGGTGCTCGCCGTGATCCATGCTAACGCCCGAGTTTTCGTTGGAGTGAAAGATGCCGGCAGCATAGCAGCCCGGTCACAAGAACGCCAGCCGCGGTCAAATGTTGCCGCCCACGCCGGAAAGAAACCAAAATATGCCCTTTTGAGGTCTTTACACGTTGCTGAAATGTGCCAGCTTCAGTGTGAGAGTGGTGCTGGGCGGATCTCCAGGAAAGGCGTGGTTGCTCAAGACGATGATATCGGGCCCTTGATGAATGGGTCTCGGCGTACCGGCGGCGGCCATGGAAACAGCGTATCCTCGGGCAGACCATCCACAATCGCGTCAAGGCGCCGGACCATGTTGATGGGTGCGACTGCCGAGTCGGCAAACTTCCACGGCAAGGTTATGGAACACCTTCAAGTGAACAAAGATTATGTCGACGATACAGTTACGTTCACCGATGGATGGAATACAGCCAAATTCGAGGTGATTCGGGGGACGCTGAATTTTGGCGGCGCCGGCGACCATTTCCGCTCCAGGGGAGATTTCTATATCGGGAGTTCCGGGCGAGTCGTTGGCACCAGCCTGAACGGGTGCGTGCTCTTCGTTCCCGGCACGCTTACGCTAAGGGGTACCTCCAGCAATATGCTTGACCTGATGGCAACGGCCGATTGGGAAATCTACTGGGACGATGACAACACCCCCGACGTACAATATGTTGAGGTAGCGCACTCAAAGGCCCGTCCCAACGATGGCATTACCTATATTGCCACCTCCAACAGCATCGACGTGGGAGACAACGAAAAATGGGCCTCACTGAAGCTTTCCTGGTACCGGTTCACGCCCGATCTCTGGTACGCCATGGTTGGCAGCCAGTGGGAGGTGATGCAGCCCTAGTTTGGCGAGAAGCACGTGAAACGCAGGAGCGCACCGCAACGGGAGATTACGAAATGTAGCGACGGCGACGCCAGGCGTAGGCCAGCAGGCTGGCGGCGGCGATGCCCAAGAGGGCGAGGGTCCCGGGTTCAGGGACGACGGTTGGGGACATCAAGAAGGCGTGCAAATGCCCCTCCACGACGCCGTAACCCGCGATTTGCCCGGCCTCATTGATAGCTTGTGCGTTTTTGAGCGAGTCCCATCCGGAACCGTCGGGGAGAAGATCGTTAAGGTCCGTCATCACCCCGTCGCTGTAGAGAAAGGCATGATTTGCGCCGCCGGTGGCGGGATGCGAGATGCCCACCACCTGGCCAAGCTCGTTGATCCCGCGAGCCGAGGCCCAAGGGGCGCCCAGGGTACCCAGGTCGGTCATGGTGCCGGCACTGTAAAGAAAGGCCCCATAGTGCCAAGAGCCTGCCACCTGGCCGGAGTTGTTGATGGCACGGGCACTGGAGAAGTCTCCGCCGAGGGTACCGAGGTCCCTCATCGTGCCGCCGCTGTAGAGAAAGGCGTGATTCCGTGTGCTGCCGGAATTCCATGAATAGCCCACCACCTCAGCCGAGTTGTTGATCCCACGAGCCCTGGACTCACCACCGCCCAGGGTACCCAGGTCGGTCATGGTGCCGTTGGTGTAGAGGAAGGCGTGAGATTCACGGCCGGCAGTGTTGGAATAACCCGCCACCTGTCCCGAGTCGTTGATGGCGTAAGCTTTGGACGAGCGTCCGGCGAGGGTGCCGAGATCGGTCATCGTGCCGTTGCTGTAAAGGAAGGCGCGCGAGGGGCCGCCTTCAGTGTCGGAGAAACCCACTACCTGACCGGCGTTGTTAATGGCACGAGCGATGGAGTCGGTTCCCCCGAGGGTGCCCAGATCGATCATGGTGCCGTCGCTGTAGAGGAAGGCGTGGTTATCTCCGCCGGCGGTTTCCGAGTAGCCCGCTACCTGACCAGAATCGTTGATGCCGAAGGCGAAGGACTGGCTGCCACCCAGGGTACCGAGGTCGGTAATCGTGTACAGGCTTTCCGCTGTCGCATCGCCCGACAAAAGGGACAACAGAACCGCCAGCGGCACCCATATCGCGAGCCTCATCACTTCCACCCTCCGATTCATTTGACCATTTGGCACGCCCCTTCTGCGGCGGCCTGCCGACCCGTCGTGAGTGGGCTGGTTCTACCAAAGGAGCCGGCAACACGCAAGAGCATTTCGCAAGTCTGGCGCGGCGGGCCTGATCGACCAGGCCGTCTTCTTTGATCACACTGGATCTTACGACCTCGAGCCAACGCCAGACAAAGAACAATGCCTGCAAGCATGGCTCGAGTTTGGTCGCGTTTGAGGCCGGGCAGAAGGTGCCGATCAAGCTGGAGTACGTAAAAAGCGGCTGGGGCAGTCAGGATCGCTGGCGGGAAAGCGTGAGCGAGGAAATCGGGGAGTCGGGACCTTGTGCCATATTCCCTGAGTTGTACAATGACTTGATGATCGAGACGTTCGAAGTTCGCGAAGGAGCATTTCCATGAAACGGCGAGATTTCCTTAAACGAGGCGGGGTGGCATTCGCTTCGTCGGTTGTTGCGTTGGGATCTGGCGCGGCGTCGCGCGGATCCGACCAGCGGCGCAGCACCAAGATGAAACGCATCGGCTGTACGACCACGTGTTTCCGCACACTTTTTGCCAAGACGCGGCCCCAGAGCATGCCGGCCTTGGACGAGCCGCTCACGTTGCCGGACGTGCCGGCGATGTTTGCCGAGAAACTGGGTGTGAACAACGTGGAACTGTGGGGAGTCCATTTCGAGGACACTTCGCTGAAGTTCTGCGAGAAGATCCGCAAGGCGGCCGAGAAGGTCGGCTCCAACGTCTTCAACCTCCAGATCGACGGCGTGAAATACAGCCTCTCCGACCCGGATGCGGCACAACGAAGAGTGAGCATCCGGACCGTAAAAGAGTGGATGGACCGGGCCGCCGCCCTGGGTGCGAAGTCGGCCCGGGCCAATACCGGCGGGGGACGCGGCGAAGCGTTCGACGTGAAGGTCACCGCCGACAGCTTCCGCCGATTGGCCGAGTATGGCGAGAAGATCGGGGTAAAGATCCTGGTGGAAAACCACGGCGGGCACAGCATGCGGCCTGAGAACGTGGTGGCGATTATCGAGGCGGTGAACAGCCCCTGGTGCCGGACTTTGCCCGACTTCGGCAACGTTTCCGGCGGCACCCAGGGAGACCTCCGCGGGAAGATGCTCAAGATGCTCTTCCCGCACGCGCTGGCCGCCTCGGCCAAGGGGATGTGGTTCAACCGGGAAGGCAAGCACGAGCCGTACGACATCGGCCGGTGCGTGCGGATCGGCGAGTCCTGCGGCTTCAAGGGCATTTACTCCGCCGAGTATTGGGATCCCAAGGGCCGGCCCTTCGATCCCTTCCGCGTGACGAAGTTGATTATCGACAACGTCTTGGCCAACGTGTGATTTCCGGAACAACGGATTACTGCCGGGCTACACGTGCCCACCGTTTGCCGAAGCGGGCCGTAAGTGGTCGGCCGGGGCGGAGTCGTATTTCAGCCCGGGCGAGTTTGCAGTCCGGCACGCCCGGGACATCAACCACAGGGAGGCTGATTATGACGGCGACCTACAGAATAGCGGGGCCCTTTCTGGCCGGCTGCGGCCGGAGGGCAACGGCGCGGTTCCGTCGCGCAGGTGCCTCGAGACGGCTGACGCGTGGAGTTTTCGCGTCTTGATTTCACCAGTAGCAGCTTCGGCGTGCAGAGTTGCGTTCAGTTGTGGAATGACATTCCCCAACCGACGCGCGACCGGGGATGGTGCCCCCAATGGTAGTGCTGGGGATAACAAGAGGGACCCCACAGCGGCGGGCCGTAGCTATGCTCGTAGACGACTATCGGGGGCGGTGCTTGGCGGACCACCACGGGCCTCGCCGGCGGGCGCGGCGGTTGCTGCATGGCCTTGATCACCCGAGTGCTGACGCCTTGTTGCTGCAGGGAGATCAAATCGTCCGTCTGCAACGGGCGGGCCACACCGTGGGCGCGGATGTGATTGACGATCAGTTCGTCGTCGACCCCGGCCTGGGTCATGGTCACCACTTGATCGATTCGGACTGCCCCGGCGGCAACCCGCTGCCCGAGCTGTTGTTCGATCATGGCCCGATTCCGGGCCTCGACCTGGTCGAGTTCGCTGCCGATGGCCGCGCCGGTGAGTACGCCCAGACCCGCGCCGATGGCGGCTCCGGGACCGGCTTTTCCTCCCATCGCGTCACCGATGATTGCCCCCGTACCGGCGCCCAGCAGTCCTCCGAACAGCGCACCCCGGTCGGCATGGTAGGGGGATTGACACCCCGCGGTCGACATCACGATTGCCAGAGTGGCGATCAAGAGCCCCAGATTGTAGCGATTCATACGGGTACTCCTCCCAGAGCGGATAGTGTCACCAACGAGTATCGGCAAAGTTGCAGGCTGAAAATGAGGGTCGGATTATTGGGAGACCTGCCGGCAGCGTCAAGAGAAGCTGGGCAATCTGAACAGCTCTCCAGGGGAGGTTCAAGCCCCGCTGACACGTACCCGGGGTGTCCAACTGGAATTCTCGCCCTGAGGCCGCTTGTTTCCAGATTTGATTCCAAGTAGAATCGATGTGCATGGGATTTGCGGCCGCTTGCAGCCACTCACTGCTAAAGTGCCATCGCCAGATCAATGATCGACTCCCTGGCCTGGCGATCAGACTTTAACCGAGCCGCGACCGCCCAGCAGAGGCGCCCGTCGCGGTTTTTTTGTGTCCGGCCGGAGCACGCCTCTGCGAGTACGACCACAAAAACCCTTTCAACGACGACGGTACTGCCATGAGTCAGAAATCACGTTCTTTGAACCGGGATTGTCCAGGCCGGGGCATGTCGACCTTGGCGGTTCACGCCGGTGAGGATCGTCTGAAGCCGGGCTACTCGATCACTGATCCGATCTTTTGCGCCGCCACGTACACCTTCGCCGACAGCCAGGCCGTGCTCGACTTCCTCGAGCAAAAGCAGACCCGAGAGGAATACGGCCGGTATGGGAATCCCAGCGAGAAGGTGGCCGAGCGCAAGCTGGCTGCCTTGGAGGGAGGCGAGGCCGGGCTGATCTATTCATCCGGGATGTCGGCCGTCGCCGGGCTGCTGCTGGCGAAGTTGAAGTCGGGAGACGAGATAATCCTGTTCGACGAGTGCTATCACCGCACGCGCGAGTTGTGCGAGAAGTACCTGGATAAGTTCGGCGTGGTGACGCACCTGGTGCCCGCCTGCGACTTCGACCGGATGGAAGCCGCCATCAACACGAACACGGCGTTGTTGATCAGCGAATCGCCCACCAACCCGCACCTCAGCGTGGTCGACCTGGAACGTTTTGCCGCCCTGGGCAAGAAGCACGGCATCGAGACGCTGATCGATGCCACGCTGGCCACTCCCTACAACGTGCGCCCGCTGGAGTTCGGCGTGGATTACGTTCTGCACTCGCTGACGAAGTATCTCGCCGGCCACAACGACATGCTGGGCGGCGTGGTTATCAGCTCGGAGGAGAGGCTCGAGCCGCTTCGGAAACACCGCGGCGTGATCGGCATGATCAACGGTCCGCACAACATCTACCTGCTGCTGCGAGGACTGAAGACGTTCGAATTGCGGATGCTCCGGCACAATGAAAACGGCCTGGCCGTGGCCCGTTTTCTCGAGGAACATCCTCGGGTGGAGAAGGTCTACTACCCGGGCCTGCCGAGCCACAGGGATCACGAGGTGGCCCGGCGGACCATGAAGGGCCACGGCGGCTTGGTGACGTTCCTGGTCCAGCAGGCCGACCAGCGTCAGACGGCGGCCGTGGTCGACGCGGTTCGCATCCCGCGGATTGCCCCCAGCCTTGGGGGCGTGGAGTCGATCATCGAGCAGCCGATCGTGATGAGCTATCACGATTTCACTCCCGAACAGCGCCGGGCCGTGGGCATTCCCGACAACATGATCCGCATCTCCTGCGGCATCGAGAACTCGGAAGACCTGATCGAGGACCTAGCTCAGGCGCTGAAGGCGTAGGGGATCAGGACCTTGCCGCTGGCGGGCCGCACGGGCCGCATACCATTCTGTGGTGGGGTGACACATTCCCGGATTACTCATAACTGGACTTTTGCAAAACGCAGATTCGAACTCCCCTCTCCCTCTGGGAGATGGGCAGGGGGTGAGGGTACAGAAAAGACACACAAGCAAGGAAAGGCGTTTCTCGGTGAATCGCCTTCACCCTAACCCTCTCCCAGAGGGAGAGGGGACCAATTTGCAAAAGTCCAGTCATAAGGTGCCACGGCCGTGTCGGCCGTGTTCGTGGTCGGTCAATTCGCCGTCCGCAACACGGCTGACACAGCCGTGGCACGGAAAACTCGCTGCACTGTGCTCCTTATCAATAATCCGGGCTGAGGCAGATTGAGCACTGCCGTGCGGCACCGCTTGCCGTAAGGTAGGCTGTGCAAAGATGTTACGTACGGCACGTCTTCCCACCCAGGGCTGGCCCGATGCGATCGCTGACCTCTGGGCATTGATTACCCAGACTGGTTATCTGCGCAGACTGCGGAGTTTCTCCCGATTATTCCGAGTTTGACGGAAGTTCCGGTCAGGCAGGGCCGATATTGATCTCGTTGAAGAACAAACCGCGGGAGGTCCGCAAACGGGCGCCCCTGTTTCGAGGTGTACTCATGAGTCTGCTCAAGCGCATCACAATTGGCGCCTTGATTGTCGGCGGGTCGTGTCTGGTCTCCCTCGGCAACGTCATGGCGCAAGGCAATACAGGGCGTGCCACGTCGGATGGCTGGGTCGCCAAAGGGCAGTGGCAACAGCGGGTATTACAAGGCAGGCCGTCGAGCCGCTCGGGGCCGGAACAGGCAAGAGTCGACCAGAAGCGGATCGTGCGGTGGTCGCCATCCCCGCAGAGTCAGCAAAGTCAGTCGCGGCAAAGTCAGTCGCGGCAAAGTCAGTCGCGGCAGAGTCAGATCCGGACCGCCTCCAGGCTCGTCCAGGCCGACCGAGAAGAGATTCCTTTGGGCGAAGCAGAGCAGATCAGTCCGGATCGGACGTCGGCAGACGAAGCCTACGACTCGATGGACCTGGGCACGTCGGAGATGTTCGTACCGGGTTCTGGCTACGGTGGGTGCGCCCCCGGCGGCGGCTGCGGAGGAGGCTGCGGAGGCGCCTGCGGCGCATGCGGGTTGGGGTTCCTCGGGCTCCGCTCTGCGTGGTGGGCCCGGGACATGTATCTGTTCTCCGGTGCGCACGGATTCAAAGGCCCTTTCGACCGCGGGCGTAACGGCAACTTCGGTCTGCACGGGGGAGTGAACTTCGGAGCCCCGCTGGGCGGACCGTGGGGATGGGGATACCAGGTGGGTTTCGCCGCCGTGAAGAGCAACTTCGCGGGAGACCAGGTCAACGGCCCGGTCCGCCGCGCAGACCGCGACCAGTACTTCGTCACCGCCGGCATCTTCCACCGGGCCCTGAGCGGTGGACTCCAGTGGGGTGTCGCCATCGACGTGCTCCGCGACGCCTATTATGCCGACGCCGACATGAAACAAATTCGCCACGAGATCGGCTACGTCTTTCGCAGCGGCCCGGGGGAGATCGGCTATATGGGTGCGTACGGGGTGGGCGGCGACGAAGTCACACTTAGCGGCACCAGCCTGTCCCTGGAACCTACCGACATGTTCACCGGCTACTATCGCCGCCGTTTTCAGCACGGGGGCGAGGGCCGATTCTGGGCCGGCTTTACCGGGAGCGGAGACGGGCTGCTGGGGGCCGATCTGCTCGTCCCGCTGGGCAGAAGCTGGGCCATCCAGAACAGCTTCAACTACCTGATTCCCAAGCAAGGCCGCGGTGCAAACGGTCAGGACGAGGAATCCTGGGCCCTGAGCATCCGATTGGTCCGGTACCTGGGCCAGACCGCTCGGCGTGGACATCAAAGCCCCTATCGCCCGCTGTTGAACGTGGCCGACAATTCGCTGTTCATGTTCGACGCGGTGAACCGATAGCCGCAACGCGGCTGGTATCCCAGACGTGGCTGGCGCAGGGTTGCCGCGCCCGGCGTGAGACGCTAGAATCTTCAGTAAGCGTGTCGGGACGCTCCTGCCCCCGGGTGGCGTTCCTGGAGGGCAAGCCACTGCCAGGATTGACTTGCCCGCAGTTGACTGTGTCAAGGGTAAAAGTATGACAACGGTTGTCGACCTTACGGCTGAAGAGATTGCGGATCTGAAGGAACTCACCCAGCAGTCCGATGTTGCCGCGGCCGTTCGGGCGGCCACGGTCGCATATCTACGTCAGGCCCGGAGACAGCGACTGAAAACGCTCTCCGGACGCGTCCAGATGCAGCAGAACTGGGACGAGCTGGAAGACACGGAATTGAAGTCCCGCAATGACAACCCAGGATCTAGTGCTAGTTGACACGTGCATTTGGGTGCCGTTCTTCAACCGGCCTCAATCGCGACTGAAGCGTGCTCTCGACGAATTGCTGGACGAGGATCGGGCTGCCCTGATCGGTCCGATCTTGGTGGAGGTTCTTCAGGGCTTTCGTGGCGATGAAGAAGCGGACTGGGTGGCATCTTCACTTCGCGGGCTCCGTTACTTGGAACTGACTTGGGACGACTGGCGGGCGGCCGCAAAAGTGGGCAGGCAACTGGCCGCCCGCGGAAATCGACTGCCGATGAGTGACTTGGCGCTGGCTGCGACGGCCATCCGCCACGATTGCGCCGTCTTCACGACCGATCCCCACTTCGATCTGGTCCCGAACTTGAAGCGTTTCTTGGCGGATGCATAGTCCGCAAGGTCGCGTCTACACTAAGACCATGCGTTCCAGCGCATGAATCCGTGACCAACGTTCGCGGCTTCATGGCGTGTGGGGATTCTCGTACCAGAACACACCCAGGCCGCGGCGCTGGCCGGCGGCCGGCTGGCTCTCTTCGCAGCTAAGCACGTCGAGGTCGCCGTCGCCGTCGAGGTCGATAAGTTCGATGCGGTCGAACTTGATCCCCAGCGGTCCGCTGATCTCGTGCGGCGTCCAGACCTTCTGCGTAGCCGAGTCGCCGTAAGAGAGCCACATCACCCCCGACTTCTCGCCGCCGGCGCCCTCGCAACTGAAGACGACGTCCGGCCGGCCGTCGCGATTCAGATCACCCACGGCGACCGCCTTGCCGGTGCCGATGTTCTCCGGAAGCGAGATCGCCAGCGGCGTCCAGGACGGGCGGCCGGCCGGGCGGCGACGGAAGAACAGCAGCGGCCGCGGCTTGGTCGCCACTAGAAAGTCGCGGCGGCCATCGGTGTCGAGGTCGGCAACGGTCATGAACATTACCTCGCTGGACCGCCCGCCCACGAAATGGTTCTTCCAGGGGCCGGCCTGTGCGGGGCCCGGGCCGGGGTTTTCCAGCCAGCGACAGCCGCGCATCGGGCCCTTGCGGTCGGTGGTCAGCAGGTCCGGATCGCCGTCGCGGTCGACGTCGATCGAGCGCAACGACATGATCCAGCCGGCCGCTGAGACGGCGTGCCACTTCCACTGGTCGAGCCTGCGGGGATCTTCGGGCGCCTGGAACCAGCCGATCTGCGCATCGCCGCCTTTGCCGGCCGCCACCAGGTCGATGCCGTGGCGGCCATCGACCTGCACGCCCAGGCAGAACATCCACATCATGGCGTCTTGGGCGGCGGGAATCGGCTGAGTCTTCCACTGGTTCGGGTCGAGATAGTCTTGCTTGTGCTTGGGGGCCCAGTGGACGAACACGGTTCGCGTGCGGCCTTCACAACAACTGACCACGTCGACCGCTCCATCGGCGTCCAGATCGACCAGCACGGCGTCTTCGACGTTGGGTGTCCTGCCCACCGTCACCGCGGGCCACGGTTTGGCGGCGGCCCGGTGGCCGGGGTGCAGATAGACCCGGGTAATACCGCCTTCCTCCCAGCCGGTGGTGATGTCCATCAGCCGATCGCCGTTGACGTCCGCCAGTCGCACCCCGTCGGCACCGCGCGACGACGCATCGATCACGTGGATCGGCCAGGGCTCGCCCCGCGAGTGGTGCTGCGCAGCGAGCGAGGGGCAGGCGGTCAGAAGAAGAATGAAAGCTGCCAGGATGCCGGTCGCAAGGCGATCGCAGTTTGTCATTTGCAGTTTCCTCGCTCAACCGTCCCAGAGAGGCCCCTTCGAGAACATCCCCCGCGTCTCACCCAGTCTCCCCAACTACTCCGCATGGCCTCCGCGACCAAAACTGCGGGCCAAATCCAGCCGGGAGGGCTTGTCTGCTGGTTTTCCGAACAACGACGCGACAGAGAGCTAGAACCGGTGTGCCACGGCCGTGTCGGCAGTGCAGGTTTTCTGCTGCTACCGGGCACGGCCGACACGGCCGTGGCACACGTCAGTAGCGATTTGAGCCGCGTTTCTAGCTTTATGTCGGATCGTTGCTTTCGAACGCCGTGCCGACCGGGCGAACGCTGAAGTATGGCCATGATTGCCCGGTGTTTCAAGCAGCGCTACAGGAGTTGACAGTCGCCCCCTCAGCAGAGTTATTTCTAGGGCCCTGGTGGCGTTTGCCCGATCGATGGCTTGTCAGATTCAAGGCGTTTTGTATCATCCGTCGTATTATGAAACACGCGCATCTTTCCCGATGGACTGCCGCGATCGCGGCCTGCTGGCTGCTGGTGTGGGTAACAGAAGCCCACGGGCCGGTCGCCTTGGCAGCCGAGGCCGATTCCCCGTCGGCCAGCCAACCGGGCGGGCCGGGCGCCGCTGAGTCTCCCGCCACAGAAGGTGAAGACAAAAAAACGTCGGCCACGGTTCCTGAGGCCGGGCTGGAGAAAGCCACGTCGCCACTGGCGAGGCTGAAACTCCTGCAGATCTGGGGGGAGAACGGACCCTGGGAGTGGTCGATCCTCTTGGGGACGATCTTCCTGGGCATGGTAGCCGGCTGGATCGTGGCAACCGTGCTGACCCGCCTGGGCAAACGCTTCGAGGCCAGCCAGTGGACGGTCCGGGCCCATCTGGCCACCGACCTGATCGGTCCGGCCAAGCTGGCGATGATTTCGCTGGGTCTGGCGGTGGGCCTGGCACAGATCAAGGGGATGAGCGACCCGCTGTTGCTGCTCTGGCAGAAGGTTCTGCTGCTGCTTTACGCCGTTGCGGCGTTTTGGTACGCCTTCAACCTGGTCTCGGTGATCGACGTGTTGTTGTGCCGGCTGACGGCCAAGACCGAGTCGAACCTCGACGACCAGGTGGTGCCGCTGGTCCGCAAGTCACTGCGGGTCTTCCTGGTGGTTCTGGGCGTAATGTTCGTGGTGGATTCGGTGTTCAGCCAGGACATCACCGCGTGGCTGGCGGGCCTGGGGATCGCCGGGCTGGCCGTCTCGCTGGCGGCCAGGCCCTCGCTGGAGAACCTGTTCGGCTCGATCACGATCTTGTTCGATCGGCCTTTCAAGCTGGGCGAGCGGATCGTCTACGGCGGATTCGACGGTACGGTCGAGGAGATCGGCTTTCGCTCGACCAAGATCCGCACGCTTACCGGGCACGTGGTCACAATCCCCAATTCCAAGATCGTCAGCGACCCGGTGGAGAACATCGGCCGGCGCCAGTCGATCCGGCGGATCATGAACGTGACGATCACCTACGACACGCCCCGGGAGAAGATCGAGCAGGCCGTCGGCATCCTCCGCGGCATCTTGGAGGAAGAAGACCTCCGCGGGCCGATCCATGCGGTGATCGACGGCAAGGAGTTTCCGCCCCGGGCCTACTTCAACGACTACAACGCCGAGAGCCTGAACATCATCCTGATCTACTGGTACGCACCGCCGGCCTATTGGGATTACCTGGACCATGCCCAGCAGTTGAACCTGCGGATCTTCGAGGAGTTCGACAAGGCGGGCATCGAGTTCGCCTTCCCCACGCAGACCCTCTATCTGGCCGGCGACCCCAAGCGCGAAATGGCCGTCAGAATGCTGGGCAAGGACTTGTAGGGTGCAACTCCACGCCACCTCCGCGGGAATGGTCTGCCCGGCACCCTCCGGTAAGCTGAAAGTGCTCAACGGCGGGGACACCGGGGTCTGGCAGCCGGTTGCCAACTACCGCCGTCCTTTCATCAGGCGTAATCGCCAGCAAGTAAGGCACGCGCGGAACCGCTACCCGGGCCTTCTCCCGACCGCCCACCAGCTCGAGCAGCGAGACCTTATCGGTGGCGGAGTTAGCCGCCGCCAGCCAGCCGTGGCGCGGCGCCAGCGACAACCCGATCGGCCGCGGCCCGACCTTCAGCCGTAGTCAAGTCCCACGCCGAAATCAATCGACTTTGTTGCCACGGCAAAGGCGGCCAGCTATCGTCAGTTACTCAAGCTGTAAACGAACCGCCGAATCTCGTGTGCCACTGCTTGCAGAACTCTTTGTGAGCGCTTAACTTAGGCAACAGCACTGCTTGCCAAGAGGGGGTTACAGATGGAAAACCGCAAGCAGTGCCACGCTGCACGAAGCGCCAACGTTTTCTCGGGCAAGCAGATATCTGAGGTGGTCCGTCAATTGGTTTTTCGTGATTTGGCAACATGGTAGCGAACAGGTTATGCACAGGCGGTGGTGGGTTGATCGAGGTATTGCAGCAGCGGGGAAT
>SDBV01001237.1_pt1 | contig 38417 bp, 21 predicted proteins | sample 2277081 | NCBI WGS metagenome assembly SDBV01 (sample SAMN10402039, study PRJNA504765) | marine sediment metagenome | isolation source: marine sediment core GS10_PC15, 223 cmbsf | place: Arctic Ocean: Southern Knipovich Ridge | collected 2010 | reverse complement strand
CGAGGCCCAGGCGGAAATGGTTCGCCAGGCGGTGGCCGACGGATACGACGGGATCGCGCTGAACATTATCGACCCGAAGGCGTTTGATGAAGTCGTGAAAGGGGCCATCGACCAGGGCGTGCCGGTGGTGGCCTTCAACTGCGACGACCAGTCGACGCCCAACGCCCGACTCAGCGGCGTGCAGCAGGACTTCTACCAGGCCGGCCGAACCGTGGGCAGTCGGGCCGGCAAGTTCATCGCCTCGGGGAGCACGGTCGTGGCCACGTTGCACAACGAGGGCATCTCGGCGTTGGACGATCGGTTGCGCGGTATCCAGGATGCCTTGAAGGAGAAGAACCTGAAATGGAAAGTCGTGGTCACCGGCAACGAACCGGAAAAGGCCGTCGAGATTCTGACCCATGAACTAAAGGCCGATCCCAAGATCACAACCATCCTGGGCACCGGACTGACCGACACCGAAGCAGCCGGCGTGGTGGCCGAGAAGCACGTCGGCGACCGAGACATCGTGGTCGCCGGTTTCGATCTCTCGCCGGGGATCCTGCAACTGGTTGACCGCGGCATCATCAAGTTCACGATCGACCAGCAGCCCTACACGCAGGGTTTTTACCCGGTCGTACAACTGACGCTCTATTGCCGCTACGGCATCAAGCCGTCGAACGTCGACGCCGGCGCCGGCGTGGTCACGAAGAAGGACGCCAAGCGAGTGATGGCGTTGACCGATAAGAAGTATCGCTAAAACAACGTATGTGTGATCGAAGCCCAGGGGTTGCAACCCCTGGGCTTGAACCTCCTAATACTTTAAGAATGGACACGCCACCATGAAAACCCTCGCGACAACTCTGTTTGCAGCTTTTTTCCTCTCGCTTGGGTCCGCTTCCCTGGCCCAGACGCCCGAGGTGGCCGAGATCAAACCGGAGATCCGTACCGGTTTTGCCCATGCCGGTTGGAAGTATGACCGTTACTCCGAGATGCCCTCGCTGGACGCCGGCACACGGATGACCTTGGCCGATCTGAAAGGGCCGGGCATCATCCGACATATCCACGTCACGCGGCACCAGAACGAGCAACTGACCTCGCGGGCCGTGGTCCTGGAGATCTACTTCGACGGCGCGAAGACGCCGGCCGTGATGTGTCCGCTGGCCGATTTCTTCGGCGATGGATGCAACGGCCAGAGCATGCACTTCTCCTCGAAGTTCATCGAGTGTGCCCCCTGGAGTTACAACTGCTACTTCCCCATGCCGTTCAAGGAGTCGGCCCGGGTGGTGCTGCGCAACGATACGGATCACGACATTATGGACTACAGCTTCGTGGAATGGGAGAACCTGCCCGAGTGGAACGACCGGCTGGGCTACTTCCACGCCACCTACCAGCGAAAATGCTTCCAGTTGACCAAAGATACCGACGAGGTGTTCTTCGAGGTCGAAGGCACAGGGCACATCCTGGGCCGACAGTTCAGCGTGATTACCGACGAGCCGTTTTTCCGGGCCTACAACACGGTCATGGAAGGGAACAACGAAATCGACATCGACGGGCGTCAGCGGCAGATCGATTACCTGGGCACGGAAGATTCGTTCACGTTCAGTTGGGGATTTCAAGAAACGTTCGTCGCCGACCGTGTCGGAATGACGCTGGTCGAGCCAGGCGACCTCAACCGGCTGTCGATCTACCGCTTCCACGACCATGCGCCGATCCGCTTCAACAAATCGCTGAAGTGGCACATCAACTGGCAGAACGAGCATGCCTTCACCCGCAATCCGGCCTGGCACAAGGCCGTGGCCGACGACGGTTGCTGGGTCGATTACGCCACGGTCCACTATTGGTATCAGACCGTACCCGCCGGGTTCGAGCACCAGCCGCTTCGACCGCTGGGGGACCGGATGAAAACGATGCTGCACCCGGTCTCCGATCCGCCCGGAATGCGGGCGGCTTTGCAGCGGATCCAGGTCGATCCGAAGTTGGAGAACAAGTTCGACAGCGAAGGCGACATGCAACGGGTGATCATCCAGAACAGCTACGTCGAAACGCATCCCCTCTGGATCGACCAGCCCAAACCCGAAGGCGGCCACTCGGGTAACCCCAACCCGGGAAAGCAGGGCATCTTGGCCACACATGCCAAGGGCCCCGGCCAACCTTGCACCATCCTGCGAAAAGTCGCCTTACCGGCCGACAAGAATTCCACCCTTCGGCTGGTCGTCTCCGGCGATCCGTACGAAGCGCCCGGTCGAAGCGATTTCGTGTTGCAAGCGGGCGTCTTCGACGGCCGGCAAATCAAGTGGTTCGACGAGAAAGTAATCGACGCCGGCACGCCCCCCTCGGCGGACAATTGGCAAACGCTCGATTACCCGCTGAAAGAATACGCCGGCAAGACCGTCGGCATTGTCGTAAAGATTTCCTACGGCGGCACGGTTGCCCTGATGAACGAAGAAGCGTTCTTCGACGAGATCAGCATCGTCCAACAGCCGTAGGGTGGTTCAAGGAACGAAGACCCACGCGAAGCAGCGGCACACATTCCTTTCAAGGGTCTGCTAGGTGTCGGGGCTTGCGGTCGACGGGGCCTGTTGGCGCTCGTCGGAAATGACCAGGCCGTCGCGCAGGCGGATTGTGCGCTTGGTTCGCTGGCCGACATCGGGCTCGTGGGTGACCAGGATGATTGTCTTGCCGTCGTTGTTGAGCTGCCCGAGCAGATCGAGGATTTCTTTGGCCGTGGCCGTATCGAGATTCCCGGTCGGCTCGTCGGCCAGGATGAAGAAAGGATCGTTGATCAGACTTCGGGCAATGGCCACGCGTTGCTGCTGTCCGCCGGAGAGTTGCGTGGGGCGGTGGGCCAACCGATCGGCCAGGCCGACCATCTCGGCGCATTCGCGGCTTTGCCGGCGCTGACCGGCCGTCAATCGCCCCTGGTAATACAAAGGGACCTCGATGTTCTCCAGCACGGTCAGTTGCGGAATCAGGTTGTACGACTGAAAGATGAACCCGATTCGCGAGGCCCGGATCTCGGAGAGCTGATCGTCGTTGAGTTCGCTGACGTCGACGTCACCTAAGCAGATCGTTCCCGAGGTGGGCCGATCGAGGCAACCGAGCAAATTCAACAACGTGCTCTTGCCCGACCCGGACGCTCCCATGACGGCCACGTAATCCCCCTCGGGAATATCGAGCGTGACACCGCGCAGGGCACGGACGATCTCGCCGTCCATGGCGTATTCCTTGGTGAGATCCCGGGTGGAGGCCGCCAGCGTCATGGACGAGTCTCCGGCGTCGCTCCCGGGGCGCGCTTCGGGGGGCGCATCTTGGCCATGCCGGCGGCCAACTCGCCGCGGTCGATCGTACCGTCCTGATTCTTGTCGGCTTTGGCCAAGCCCTCGCGCATGGGGGCGGGGAGTTTATCCAACTCGTCCTGGTCGATCTGTCCGTTGCCGTTCTTGTCCATCCAACTCATAGCTTGCGCGATTCCAGGCCGGCCTTTCGGGCGCCCCGACGGTTTCTTTTCGCCGGGCGGCATCTCCTGGCCCGGTTGAGTTCTCTGGCCCGGTTGGGGCGCCTCGTCGGCCATTTGCTGATCCGGTTGGTCTGCTTCCTCCGGGGCCAGCGTCGGCAGGTCGATCTCGTCGCGGTAGGCGGCCGCGTTGAGCACGACCCGCTCACCCTCTTCCAGCCCGCTGGTGATCACCACCGTCTTGTCGTTGGTTGTGGCCATGGTGATCTCGCGTTTTTTGACGCCCTTGCCGTCGGGCAACACGCAATAGAATTTTTTTCCGTGCTCGATGATCGCCTGGACGGGGACTTGCAAGGCATCTCTAAGTTGTTCGACGCGGATTCTCACCTCGGCGTTGTATCCCGAGCGGAGGTCGTCGGGCGGATCGAGGATCTTGATGGTCGTCTCATATTCCTTGACGGCCGATCCGAACCATCCCGTGGCGGCCGGATACTCGCTGACTTCTTCCACAATGCCGTCGAGTTCCAGGTCGGGAAAGGCGTCGGGGCGGATTCTCGCCTTCATGCCAATCTTGACCATGGAGATCTTGGCCTCGTTGATCTTGGCCACCACTTGCATTTGCGAGCGATCGGGCAACCGGATAATCGCCTGGCGCTCGCGAATCACGGAGCCTTCTTCGATCACAATCTCACCACGCCCGTGGTGACCTTCTTTGTTGGCGTAGACGACTTGCCCCCTGGCGGGAGCGCGAATCGTGCAGTTGCCGATCTGCTCCTCGATCAGATCGAGTTTCTCTTGATCCAACAGATGGCTGGCCAGTTCGGCCTTGAGTTTAGCCTGGGCCGTTTTGATGTCGGCTTCGAACTGTTTCTCTTCCTTCTTCTTGGTGTATTCGAGCAGGACGTTGCGTTTTTGTTTGGCCAGTTTCAACTGGTTCTCGGCCTTCATGACCTTGATGTTTTCTTCTTCCAACTGTACCGGCGTGACGTAACCCTTGCGATAGAGCCGTTCGCTGAACTTCAGCAGTTGTTGTGCCTGCGTCAATGCCACGGTGGCCTCGTTGACGTCGATCTCGATCTTCGTGAGTTGCTCCTGCAGTGTCCCCTCGAGGTACTCTTGCTTGGAGATTATGGCCGACTCCAAAACGCTTTGGGCCTGGATCAGCGACGCCCTGCTAGTCTCGAAGACGATTTGTTGTTGCAGCCTTTGGTTATCCAGCGACGAGTCGTCGAGCTTCACCAGCACCTTGGCATCGTCGACCAGCAGGTAAACGTGGAAGTCCTGGTCCGCCGACGGCGAAGACCTTCGCCCGGCATGGATCCGCACGGCACTAACCGTCTTCACGCCCGCAGGTCGCTTGAACTGCAGGGCCCGTCGCGTCGGCGAAACCGATTCCACGTCCGTCGAATGATCGAGATAGGTCAACTCGATCATGCCCGTCGGCTCGGCATGCGCTTCGATCGGATCCAACTCCGCCGTCTCTTCGGCCGGTTCACTGTCGGCCAATTCGCCCTCGTCCGAACCCGTCGGGGTAACATCGCCTTCGGCGGGCATCTCGGCGTCGATCTCCATTACGCTAGGCGCCCTCTTGAATACTACCTGGACCAATCCCGTCAAGGCATCCTTTTCTGAAGCCAACGCGCCGTAACTCGAATCGGTCGGCTCCGTGGAAGGCTCGGCCTCTTCTGCCGCGGCCAGATAGATGCCCGTCGTACTTTGCGGGTCGAACGAAAGGGCGATGTAGAACTGCTTGGGGACTTTCGTTTCCGGTACTTCGAGCGTGTACCACTGCGGATCGTCCGACTCGATCATCGCCAGAGGAAATGAGAGGTCGGAGACGACTTTCTTGTTTTCGACGTCTTCCTCAGTAATCATGTACCCTTCGGACACAATCTCCAGGATGGTGGTGCCGCTGGAGTTGTTCGATTTGACCATCGAGTCAATCTCGACGTTGTTGGCACTTTCGACGTTCCCACGCTCGGTGACGTCGTGGATGAACAGCTTCCGCTCGACCGTTTGCAGCAACGGGCCATCGCCATCCTCTGACGAGACGAACAGCCGTGGCACGGCATACCAGCCGACGACTGCCAAAACGCCCACGCCGGCCATGGTCGCCAACTGCGCCAACAGCGAAAACCCGCTTCGGCGAGCGGCGGGATACGACACACGATCAATCGAAGGCATGTAATGCATGGTACTTAGGTATGAGGCTTAACTTGGCCAAGGGGCCGTTTTTGCGCCAAGCCGGATCAGTAAGCTGGATCTGGGGGCGGGAAAACTCCGGGGGATACCTTTCTATTATAGTCGGGTTCTCCCTCGCTGTCACCATAGCCTCCCCCCGTAGAAACCCAAGAAAGACGAACGCCTCGGAAAACGGCCCAAAAAACGGGAAGGGATCATAACCCGCATGGGGGTTATGCTCTTGTAGGTCAGGCCTTGGCCTGACAAAACCCGTTTTCGTCAGGGCCAGCCCTGACCTACGGATATTACGTTTCGTCCGGCTTCAAAAGTTCGGCGATGGAGGTGGAATCTCTTCGGGCACGACGGCCACCATCGTGATCGGACGGTCGATCCACATCCCGCGCTCGTCCAACTCCATGGTCCCCATGTCCAAATCGAGGTTCATCCGCAAGGCCTCCTGGTTGACCCAAATGGACAGGAAACTGTTCCGATCACGCAGCAGCGAGTCCATGGCCGTGACGAGGTCTCGGGCCAACGAGTCGGCGAACCGCACACCACCGCGGCCCGGCTCCTTGAGACGCTCTTGGGCCTCGTCCACCCGGGCAATGGCTACGAACACGGCCGCCCGCTTTACCTCGAAATCCAACTGGTTGACCCGGATCGTGCGGAGCGTATCGCGCAGGCTGGACGCGATCAGATCTTCGACCGTGTAATACTCCCGCCGGGCCTGTTGATAGGCGATCAGGACCTCGCGGTAAGTGTTCCTCTCGACCAGTCGGGTCAAGGGCGCGTCGAACTCCAACCCCACTCGAAGCCGACCTGTGGTACCGCGGAACCGAACCGGGTTGTTGTCCTTCGTGTTGATGTCCCCGCTGAAGACCACGTCGAGGTCGCTTTCTAGATCGTTACCCGCGACCTCGATCTGCCGCCACGTGTCGACCAGATCGGCCCGGGCGTTCTTCCAGTCGCGACGGCACTGTCGGGCGATTCGCAACGCGGTTTCCGGTTCCATGTCGATCGGTTCGAGCGTCACCGTGTCCAACCGCGCTTGGGCTTGTATCAGCGAAAGGGTCAGCAATTGGTCGGCCAAATGGCTCAACAGGTTGACCAACGATTCCAACTCGGTCTCGGCATTCTGAGGTGAAATGTTCGGCAAAACGTCCTGTTCGAACCGTTCCACTTCGGCCAATGTGGCGTGGACGCTTTCGTCCAAGGGGAGATCGTCGGGTTGATCTTCCGGGGGTTCGGTGAGCTGGTTGTGCAATTCTTCCACTCGCATGTCCAAGCCTTCGGCCGAACAGATGGCCGCCTCGATGTCACCTCGACGAACCTCTTCTCTGTCGGATAGTTTTTGCAGCTCCTCGCGGCGCGTGGGTAGCGCCTCGTTAAGCCGCTGCAGGTCGTCGTGCACCATCTCCAACCGGTCCACCACTTGCCGGCGAATGTCGGCCAAGTCCGACGGCAACGCTGCCGATGGCTTGAATTGACCTACTTGAAACTGCTCGCGCAACTCGGCCAACACCGCGGTCAAGAAATCTTGCGTGTCGGCCATGGCCGGGTCGATCAGATCGAAAGGGGCCAACAACGGGTCGTCGATCTTGATTTCCAACTCGGGAGGCAACCCCATTTGGATCTTGAAAGCGTCGAGTGAACGCTCGTACTCGGTATCGATTCGCAGCAAACCGCTTTGGGCCGAAAGGAGTCCTTGCAGTGTGGTGTTGACCTGCTGGCTGGTGGCCAGTCCCACATCGTAGCTGGCTTGCATCCGTTCCACGCCGGTCCGCAAGCCGGCCACGGTCGAACGTTGATTGCGGATCTCCACCTGTTGCCGCAACAGCCCGTAAAAACCCCCGGCGGAACGAACCGTGCCGGTCGAGACGGCGGCGATCCCCACCCCACCACGGGCCGGACCGGCCAATGCGCCTCGCCCCACGACGACTTGCAGATAGAAACCGCGGCGGAAGCGTTCCATCTGCCGAATGTTGGCCAGCAAGGCCCGCTCGGTGTCGGTCAACTGCTCCAGCACCACGGCCCGACCTCCGGCCCGCAAAAGGGGCTGTACGAGCGAAAAATCGAGCAGCGTGTTCGCACCATAATCGTCCGGCCCGGCAAACTGCCAAACCAGCGAGTTGGCCATACCGACGACCAATTCACCTCCGCCGGCAAAAAGCTTCTGCATTTGCAGATCCGTGTCGGTCGTCAACCAGCTCGAGACCCCGCTGGCCCGATCGGGGCCGTCGGCCGTGAAGAAGGTCGAATTGCCGCCGAAGAACTGGGTGTCGAAACGAAACCGCTCGAAACTGACGTCCAACGCCGAGAGATAAAGATCTTCGAGTTCCCGTTGATACTCTCGGGAATTCACAAGCGCCAATCGAACGGCCTCGTCACGGTCCAAGACCACCTGGCCCTCTTCATTGCCTGGCAGATACGATTGCCAGTCGGGGTTCTCGGTAAAGGGAGTCTTCCCATAACGGGCCCAGCGCGACGAGCCGTGCTTGCCGTCCACGCAGTGCATCAATTGATGCGATGTCGGATCGTCCGGCGGCATGGGTGGAGCGTCCGGGCAGTTCGGGTCGAACATCCGCGACTCGGCATGGAGGCGAATCGTAAAGTCGTGCAACTCCCCGTCGGTTCGCTGGCTTGCACGGCGCACCAGTCCGTACGCCTCTTGATCGGCCTGACGACGGTAGTGGCCCCGAGTGCATCCGGCCAACAGCAATACGACTCCCAACAAGACGACCCGAGTGGTCGCCAACTGGGTCGACAGTTGGTTTGGGCAATGGGCACGCATCGTGGTCCGATCTTGCAGTTGCGTTCTCTGGGCTTGCCATGGGGACGCCGCCCATGATGGCCCGATGCGGATCAGTCGGGTGGGAATTGCACTCCCCTTACAGGGGGTGTTGGTGTGTAAAGCGTCGGATGATTAACGTTTCGACTCCGAAACTTTCGGACTTTAACGATCGTAGGGGAGCTAGGATAAATTCACAGAATGCGGGATGATAGGATATTGAGGGTAATATGGGCAAACGGGGTAATATCTTGACACTTCGGCTATGCCCGATTATGATCGAAGTTGAGGATCGATTCACGGAACGGAGATACTCTGTCACAGTATGCGCTCGGTGTCCCGGCGGAGTCACGGGATTCGGGGCCCAATCTGAAACGTAGCGCCACGATGAGCCTTTGGAACAAAATCCTGTTGGGGTTGATCTTTGTCGCCTCGCTGCCCTACGCCTATCTGGCCATGCGCACGCTGAAGACGCACCAGTATTGGCGCCAGTCGGCCCAGCAGCATGAGAAGCGGCTGGATGCCGTCACGCAAGAGAACCGCGAACTGATCCGCGGGACCGGTGAGGGAGAGGATTACCAGTCCGGGATCCAGCAATTGCGGCTGGACTTGCACAAGACGCTGATCGATCGCGGTCGGGTGTGGCGCGGCTGCCAACCGACGGTGAACGCGGATTCCGGCCAAGCGGCCGTGACCACCGATCTACCCGATCCGCATGGCATCACCAACAAGATGATCTTCTACGTTTTCGAGCAATCCGACGAGGAAGACGAGAATGACGCGCAACGGCGACAGTACATCGGCGAGTTCAAGGTGACCGACGTGGCCGAGAAGCTGGTGCAGTTGGAACCGTCGATGAAGCTGAAACCCGATTCGGCCGAATTCCAACGCCTAACCTCCAGCCGAGGGCCTTGGGTGCTGTACGAAATCATGCCGATCGACAATCACGAGGTCTTCGCCGACTTCGAAGAGGACGAGCTAAAGTCGATCATGCCCGAATCGACCGTCATGGAATATCTCAAGGACGGCCAGCCGGCCACCGTCGACGACCTGGCGACGTGGAACGTGCGGGGGAAAGTGGTTGACGAGAAGGGGCAAGAGGTCCAAGGCGCGGCCCAAGGGACCTACGTGCGGCAGTTGCGCGACTACGAAATCCTGTTCAAGGACTACCACCTGCAAGAGACGATCTTGTTCGACGAGTTCGAGTCGACCACGCGGGACAAGCAGTATGTCGACGTGACCTTGGCCGCCACGCAGACCCAAGAGCAATTCCGCCAACAGGTCAAGGCCCAACTCAACACCAAGTTGGCCGAACGGCAGCGTGAACTCGGCGCGGTCGGAGCCCATCGCAAGGCCTTGGAATCGAAACTCTCTGCCGTCACGTCGGCCATCACCGGCCTGATTGCCCGCAACATGGCCACGGCCACCCAGATCGCCAAGATCCAACTCGAGGCCGCCCGCCGAATCGATCAGCGGACCCGCAACGTGGCCCGCAACGGCGCCGACGGAAGCTGACCTAGTTGGAATTGTGAGCGGAATGGCGCTAGCCACCGGTCCCATCGAGTGCATATTGCCCCGGCAAAACCGGCGGCTAGCGCCTTGCCGCTCACGACTCCAGCACCTAGACTACGCAAAAAACTGCGATAGATAGTTGCGGCTTTGGCGCAGCGATTGCTTGCGTAATTCTAAGGTGCCTTCATACGCGCGATCCTCGACCTCGACGCACACGGGCCCCTGGTAGCCGACCTCGTTCAAGGCGGAAAAGAACTCGCCCCACGCGATATCACCCAGGCCCGGCAGCTTGGGCGTGTGCCACTGGAGCGGCGTGGCCAACACGCCCACGTCGTCGAGCTTCTCGGGCTGAACTCGCACGTCTTTGGCATGGACGTGGAAGATCCGGTCGCCGAACTCGCGAATCGGGCGGATCGGGTCGATCTGCTGCCAGACCAGGTGCGATGGGTCGTAGTTCAGCCCAAAACTCTCGCTGGGGATCTCCTCGAACATCCTCCGCCAAATGGCCGGGCTATGGGCCAGATTCTTCCCGCCGGGCCATTCGTCGTTGCCAAACAGCATGGGACAATTCTCGATGCCGATCCGCACGCCATGGTCCTCGGCCAGTTGCACCAGCGGTGGCCAAACTTCCTTGAAGCGAGGCCAGTTCTCCTCGATCGGCTTGTTGAAGTCGCGGCCGATGAACGTGTTGACCACGCCCACCCCGAGCAGTTCGGCGGCGGTAATGACCTTCTCGAGATGGGCGATGCACGTTTGCGACTCGTTCGGGTCGGGCGAGAGCGGGTTGGGATAGTAACCCAGCCCGCTGATCTCGACGCCCGACCGCTGCATCAGGTCGTTGATCCGCTGGGCCCCGGCCTGATCGAGTTGGTCCACCTCAACGTGCGTCACTCCGGCATAGCGTCGCTCGGCGCGTCCGGCGGGCCAGCACATCAGCTCCACGCACGAGTAGCGCTCGTCGGCGGCAAACGCCACCACCTCCTCCAGCGAGAAGTCCGGCAAGATCGCGCTGCAAAACCCTAGTTTCATGGCGTATCCCTTCTACTTTCCTTCCGTCAGACACTTGAACTGATCGGTCCGAAACGGCGAGGCGGGCAGGCCTTCCTGGTTCATCAGGTTCGGCAAGGCCGTGTCGGTCCAGGCGAAGCGGACGGCCACCGGATCAGGCACCTGATCGCTACGGACGACGACCGTGTTGCCGTCGATTTCGGCCGCGGCCGGATGGAACTGCTGATCGGCTCCGGCCATGGTGAAATACGAGAGCGGCTTGCCATCGCGCGAGGTTAGCCCGTTGCCGACGTGGTCGAACGTCAGGCGGATCTGGTCGCCCTCGATGGTCATCCAGTTATAGATCGGGCCGGAGTAGACCAGGTCCTTGCCGTAGTTGGTGGCCAATGCCCAGAGTCCCAATCTGTGGCCGATGTCCTGCTTGTTCTTCGGGTGGATGTCGCGGATGTCGGTGATGTCGGTCGTCACGGCCATGCCGATGTTGGGTGCGTGCTTGACGGTCAGGAGTTGGGCTTCCCAAAGCTCGGCACAGTTGCCCGGGTCCTGCCCGCCGTATCGGAACGGGGCAAGCTGGACCAGCCCGAACGGAAATTCACCCTGTCCCCACTCGGCACGCCAGTTAGCGATCATGGTGGGGAAGAGCGTGCGGTATTGATAGGCGCGACCCACGTTCGATTCACCCTGATACCAGATAGCGCCGCGCATGGCGTAGGGGATCAACGGCGCGATCATGGCGTTGTACAAATTGGCCGGGCGATGGGGTGACTTGCGTAGTTTCTCGTCGGCGGCCACGGACTGGTCCCAGCGGTCCAAGAGCGGTTTCAACGACGGCTTGGCCTCCAGCGAAGCCCGACTGGCCCAGGACTCCGCCGGCGTGCCGCCCCAGGAGGTGTTGATCAGTCCGATCGGCACGCCCAATTCCTTGTGCAAATGGCGGCCGAAGTAATAGGCTACGGCCGAGAAGTTGGGCACGGTTTGCGGGCTGCACCCGGACCAGTTTCCGCCGCAGTTGGTTTGTGGCTCTTCGGCCGTCACCAGCGGGACGGAAAACAGACGGATGTTGGGATGGTTGGCCGCGGCGATTTCTTCCGCGGCGTTGTTCGAGCCTGCCACCGACATCTGCATGTTCGACTGACCCGAGGCGATCCAGACTTCGCCGACCAGGATGTTCTTCAGTGTCAACGTGGTTCCCGAGGAACCGCTAACGGTCATTTCGAGCGGATCGCCGACGGCGAGCTTTGCCAGGGTCACCCGCCAACGACCATCGTCGCCGGCCTTGGCCGAAAGCGACTGCCCGGCAATCGCGACCGTGACCTCTTCACCCGGCTCGGCCCAACCCCAGATCGGCACGGGCCGACCCTGCTGCAAGACCATGTTCTCGCCGATCACCGAGGGCAACTTGACCTCGGCCAAGGCAATCGAAACCGAGCCCAGCACGAACAATCCAGCCACCACAACCACCAACACGTTCCTGAACCGCATTACAAGTCTCCTTTCGCTCAATGGGGGTAATAACCGAAACGATTCAGTCCCCAGTTTACGGCAGGCCGGGGGGATGTGCAAGTTGACGGAAAAACCGGGATTGGCAATTCCTTCTGGCAGCTTGGCCTTTCGATGGTTTCGGATTCGCTTTAGCCACAACGCGGCCGTATCAAGTTGCGCAAGGGATTCTACCGGATCTGCGAAAAGAACATTATGGTCAACAACTCATTTTAGCCGCACGTGTGGTATCGCCATAGTCAGGACGTCTTTCGGCATAACATCGTGTTTACCGAATACCGTCCGATCCGGGTGCCGACGCCTTAGGGAAAACAGTGCGACGCTAGTTTGCTGCACCAGCCGGGCAAAACGGATGCGACGCCCGCCGAAAAGCTGCCACAGCAAAGCGGTCGGGATGAACACTCGATCACAGCCGATGCAATGTTTCTCGATCCGGCCCAGGGAGATTACCGCGTGGCCGGGGGGTCGCCAGCCCTGAGTCTTGGGTTCAGGAATTTCCCCATGGATCAATTCGGCGTGCAGAAGCCCGGGTTGCGAGCTCTGGCTCGAACGCCACGGCTGCCCGTCGGCGGTCGGCCGGCTGAAGCGGCAAAACTGAAACCCGACGGTCGAATTCACGTTTGGTTAGGGGCGAATATCAAGAATGTCGTGGGGCTCGGCGAAGTGTCCGCAAGCGGCCTGCCGAGCGATGCCGGCGTTTTGGTGGTCGAGGTACCCCGGGAAAGTCAAGCCGCGCAGATCGGGTTGAAACCGGGAGACGCTATCCCTGAATTCAACGGCAAACCGCTCAAAGACGTAACCCAACTGTTGAAGAGATACAACGAAGGCAAGCCTGGACAAGTGATTCGATTACGCATGTTTAGTAACCAAATAGAAAGCATGATCGAAATACACCGCTAAGCGAGGTCGTTCTCAATCCGGCTCGCGACCGTCAACTCTTTCCCTGGTGAACTGTTAGACAGAACTATCTCGACCGACAAGACAGGGGGAGTTATACCTTGCCGTAGGAATATCACGATGAGCCAAACTCCCTCACCTCTACTAGATATGCCTGAACACGTGGGTGTGGAAAACCCGGTGTGGGACTGGTTTTTGGCCCACCATCGGCTACCCCCTCCTTGCCTTGGTCGCTTCTGGAGGATAATGTTGAAGGTAGTGATAGGGTTTTAGAGTCAATGCCCTTATTCAAATGCTGACCGTTTTCAAAGGGAACATCTTCTTTCGCAGAGGCGTTGTTCTCGGAACAGTAGTGTGGAGTGAATGATGAAAGCTGCGTATATCGAAAAGACGGGCCCACCGAACGACATCATCTATGGTGATCTGCCCGAGCCCGTACCGGCAGAGAACCAAGTTCTCGTAAAGGTCGGCGCCGTGTCGCTTAATCCGGTCGACACGTACATCCGAAGCGGCATGTACGACATGGAACTGCCCAAACCGTTCATCGTCGGCTGCGACCTGGCGGGTGTGGTCGAAGAGGTCGGCGAGAATTGCGCGCGTTTCCAGCCGGGAGATCGCGTCTGGGGGAGCAACCAGGGAATGCTCGGACGCCAAGGCACGTTTGCCGAGTATGCGGCCGTCGATGAATGTTGGCTGTATCACACACCCGAGGAGGTCAGTGACGAACAAGCGGCCGCCACGGCCATGGTCGGCATCACGGCCCACTTGGGACTGTTTCGACACGTCCATTTGAAGATGGGTGAAACCCTGTTCGTCCACGGGGGAACCGGCGGCGTGGGCTCCTGCGTGCTGCAGATGGCCAAAACCATCGGAGCACGAGTCATGGCCTCCGGAAGAAACATCGCCAAGATCAAGGCCTGCCGTAAACTCGGGGCCGCCGCCACGGTCGACTACGAGGCCGACGACTTCGCGGACGTCGTCCGCCGATTCGCGCCCGAGGGAATTGACGTCTGGTGGGAAACCACTCGCGACCAGGACCTCGATCAGGCGATCGACCTGCTGTCGCCGGGAGGTCGCTTGGTCTTGATGGCCGGTCGCGATTCGCGCCCGCAGTTGCCCGTGGGCCCGTTCTACACGAAGCATTGTAAGATACTCGGCTTCGCGATGTTTAATTCCCCGCCGGAGCAGCAGCGAAAGAGTGCCGCGGAGATCAATCGCTGGATGGCTCGCCGCGGGTTCCAGGCGAACATCGATCGCGTAATGCCCTTGGCCGAAACGGCAGCCGCGCACAAGTTGCAGGAGCGAAACACACTGCAACGGGCCAATACCCTGGCAGGAAAAATCGTGCTCAAACCGTGACCGACCCGCCCGAAAGACTGAAAATCCTTTTCCTCTGCACGGGCAACTCCTGTCGTAGCCAAATGGCCGAAGGCTGGGCCCGAAAGCTCAAGAGCGACGTGCTGGAACCCTATTCGGCCGGCATCGAGACGCACGGGCTGAATCCCCTTGCCGTGCAGGTGATGGCCGAGGCCGGCGTCGACATCTCCTCGCATCGCTCGAAGCACGTCGACGAGCTTGCCGACGTTCCGCTGGACGTCGTTTCGCTGGACGCCGTAGTGACCGTTTGCGGCCATGCCCGGGAAACGTGTCCCGTCTTACCCGGCGTGCCGCGGGTGATGCACGTCGGGTTCGACGATCCACCGCGACTGGCGCGCGAGGCCAAAACGGAAGAAGAGGCCCTGGATCACTACCGACGCGTCCGCGACGAAATCCGGGCCTTCATCGAGCGGCTCCCGGAAGCCCTGGGCTGAACGCCATATAAAGCCGCGACCGTTGGTCGCGCCCCGATCTACATTCGGCGCGCACCTTCATCGCCTCAGAAGAATCTGGAAAAAAGCCCTGGGGGGAGGTTTACAGGCCAGCCAGCATTCGAGTGCGGCGGGCACGGCGCTCGGCACGAAGGCGGGCGCGTCGTTTGATTTCGCTGGGCTTTTCGTAATACTCGCGGCGACGCATTTCTTTCTTGATGCCGCTCCGCTCGACCAATTTGCGGAAGCGACGCACCGCCTCTTGGATCGACTCGCGTTCCCGCAACGTCAACTTGACCACTCAGTCCTCCTTTTTTCCTGTTTTCTCTACCACGCGCCGGCCAATTACCCCCACACCACAAAACTGGGTGGAGCCTTTTACTTTACACAACCGACCGGCAGTCTGTCTAGCGGTATCGGCCCCTTGGCCCCCTTTTTTCGACAATCGCGGGACTTTTTCGGGCTCTTACTGAAATTCTATCCTACCGTTGGGCCATCGGGCCCGATGTGCCCCACAATTGTCACCTCACCGAAATGACCGTAACACCTTACTTAATCGGCACTTAGATAGAAAAAACTTTGCCAACTCGGCTGGACCCCGGGACCTCGACAGGCCGATTTCGTTAGGGATTACCCGTCGCCAAACCCCTGCTTGCCGCCAAAAGACCCTGCCTCATGGAAGAAGACGCCCCCCAATTAGGTTCTGTTCAGGAACTGGAAGTTCGGCACGACGATCTGCTCGAGCAGATCGACGAGCTCGACAAGCGAGTCAAACAGGTGCTCAAAGAGTGGCGCCCGCCCGCGCCGGTTGACGCTCCGGTTGGCCAATAGCGGGCATTCTCCAGGCGACCGGCTGCTGCATCCGAATTCTCCTTCGTTGGCGCCGACCTTTTCTTGGCGCCAAGATTCTCGGCCGTAGATTTCCACCCGGCAACATGCTACAAAGTGGTGATCATTACGTGCCGGAAATCCCTTTGCCAGTCCCAAGGAAACAGGAGTAGACCCCATGTTATTTCGAGCTGTGTTGCGGTTCAGTGTGATCCTTATCGCCGGGCTGGCCGTGCTCAGTGGCCCGGCTGTTGCACAGCAGCCTTTCTGGCCCGCGTTTCACGGGCCGATGGGCGACAACATCTCGTCGGATACGGGCCTTCTGACACAATGGCCCGACGGTGGCCCCGAACTGGTCTGGACGGCCGAAGGCATCGGCCATGGTTTCGCCGGCGTCGTGATCGCCGACGGAGTAATCTACACGGCCGGAAACCTGGACGAAAAGACCGTGATTACCGCTCTGGACCTCGACGGCCAACTCCTGTGGCAGGCCGAAAACGGCGAGGCCTGGACCAACGGGCCTCCCGGCACCCGGGCAACCCCAACCATCGACGGCAAGCGGCTCTATCACAAAAGCCCGCTGGGACAGGTTATTTGCCTGAATGTCGAAACGGGGAGGAAACTGTGGAGCCTGAACATCTTGGAGCAGTTCCGAGCTGAGAACATCATTTGGGCCTTGGCCGAGTCGGTGATGATTGATGGGGATCGGGCCATCTGTTCTCCCGGTGGGGAGGATGCTTCCGTCGTGGCGCTGGACAAACTTACCGGAGACGTCGTTTGGAAGACACCATCGACCGGCGATAAGGCCGGATACGCCACGGCAACCTTGGCCGAGTGCCAAGGATTGCGGATGATCCTGGCGATGACCGGCAAGGCCCTGATCGGCGTTCGCGCCGAGGACGGCGAATTGTTGTTTCGCCACCAGCACGAGACAAAGTACGGCGTCAACGCCACCAAGCCGCTATACCACGACGGCCACGTCTTCATCAGTTCCGGATACGGCACGACCGGTTCCGCGTTGCTGAAGATCAACGTCGACGGCGATAAGGCATCGGTCGAGGAAGTGTGGCGGTCGCGAGAGCTGGACAACCATCACGGCGGCGTCGTTCTTTACGACGGCCACGTCTACGGCGCCGCGCACGGGTTCAACAGATCGAAGTGGATCTGCCTCGATTGGAAGACGGGTGAAATGAAATACGCCGAGCAGGGCGTGGGCAAAGGCTCGCTCACCGCGGCCGAAGGAATGCTCTACACGATGAACGAAGACCGACGAGTCGGACTGGTCAAAGCCACGCCCGACGGCCATCAAGTGATCAGCCAGTTCGAGATTCCCGAAGGCGGCGAGGATCCCACCTGGGCCCATCCAGTCGTCTGCGGCGGCCACCTCTATATCCGCCACAGCGATCGCCTGTTCGCCTACGATGTGCGGGCGGAATAGCGTACGGTCAAAAAACATCCCTTGTGTCCTATTCGCGTTGCACTACCGGAAAGGTCAGCCATTCCGGTAGTGCAACGCGAATAGGACACAAGGAGAATTCTCTCCCGGACCGAAAACTTTCCAAAGGTAGCACCGGGGTAGCACGAAGAATTAAACCAGGTCTGCCCAGCAAGAAAGCCTCTTCGCAACTCGTTGCTACGAAAGGGCTTATCAAGTGGAGGATACCGGGCTCGAACCGGTGACCTTCTGGCTGCCAGCCAGATGCTCTCCCAACTGAGCTAATCCCCCTTCACGGCCGCCATGGGCTTATCGGGTGGGCGAACCGCAATCCTGTAGATTATCAGCGATCTGGCCGGGTGTCAATCAGGACGGGCCCCCACTTTACATCGGCCTGGGGGTTACGTTATCTTTTAGGCACCTGCCCGACTCCCCGTTTACCAACCTTGGGGAAGCTTTCATTATGCTTTTTCGCCCTGGAATCCCTCTCATCAAGCCGTGGCTTACCCTTGCGCTGGGGGTCTTGCTGTCGACGGCCGAGGCGTCGGTCGAGGACTTTCGCATCGAGAACACGGTCTATGTGGGCAAACAGTCCGAGCCGGCCGTTCGCAGCACGACCATCTTCCATCAGGGGGCCGTCTACGACTTTCTGGTCGAGCCGGCCGAGGTGATCGTGTTCGATAAGCAGGCCGGACGGTTCACGCTGTTGGATCTCGGCCGGCATGTGCGGACCGAGATGACCACCGATCAGGTGTCCCAATTCACCGAGCAGTTGAAGAAGACGGCCGGTGAGCAGGCCGATCCGTTTGCCAAGTTCCTTGCCGCCCCGACCTTCCAGGAGCAATTCGAAGAGGCCCCCAGGCGTCTAACGCTCTCGAGCCCTTGGATGACCTACCGGATGGAATTGGCCGATCCGGGCAGCAAGACGATCGCCGACCAATACCGCCAGTTTTCCGATTGGTATGCCCGGCTGAACTCGCTGTTGAACCCGCAGTCGCGGCCGCCGTTCGCCCGGCTGTTGGTCAACGCCGCCTTGGCCAAGCACGAGGCCACTGCCCGCGAGGTGCACTTGACGCTGGTGCCGAAGAAATCCTTCCCGCCGAAGCGGATCATCATTCGTAGCGAACACGAGTTGGTCCGGCAGGTGGTCGGGGCCGATCTGGATCGGGTGGCCCAGGTGCGCGAGTTCATGCAGATCTTCAAGCCGATCAGTTTCCAGCAGTACCGCAAGCCCGACCCACCCTAGACTTTGTCAGAAAACACCTTGTGCCACACGCCGAGATCGCGTAACACGAGAGAGACCTGGAAGAAGGAGCCCCCCATGATCCGCCGCCTTTTTCCCATGGCACTCGTCTTGGCAATGAGCACGGTTGCCGGCCTGCCCAGCGCTGCAGAAGTGACGGCCCGACGTGGTGACGACGGGGTAACGATCGAAATCGATGGCCAGCTTTTCGCCCGGTATCTGCCCGATTTCCACGGCACGCCGATCGTCTGGCCGATCATCGGTCCCACCGGACAACCGGTCACCCGAGCGCATCCGATGGGCGAAGCGCCCGGCGAGAAAAAGGACCACCCGCACCATCGCTCGCTATGGTTCACGCACGGGGACGTCAATGGGTTGAGCTTCTGGCACAAGGAGACGATCCGGCATAGGGAATTCGTCGAAATCAGCTCCGGCAGCGAAGCGGTAGTCGTCACCACCAACGACTGGCTGGCCCCGGACGGGAAGCGAGTCTGCGAAGACCGGCGGCGGCTCGGCTTCGGCACCGACGGGCAGGATCGGTGGATCGACTTCGACGTGCGGGTCACGGCCAGCGACGGGCCGGTCCGTTTTGGCGACACCAAGGAAGGCACGCTGGGCATTCGCGTGGCAGGCAGCATGAAGGTCACCTCACAACCCAAGGGGCAAATTCTCAACAGCCGAGGCGAGACGGATGAAGAGGCGTGGGGAAAGCCGGCCGCCTGGGTCGATTACACCGGTCCGGTCGACGGAGAGACCGTCGGCATCGCGATCCTGAACCATCCCAGCAGCTTTCGCTTTCCCACCTACTGGCATGTACGGACCTATGGTCTGTTTGCTGCCAACCCGTTCGGGTTGCACGACTTCCAAGGAACCGATCAGGTAGACGGCTCGCACACACTGAAGCCGGGACAGGCAATGACTTTACGCTATCGCATCCTGTTGCATCAGGTCGATTCGCAGGCGGAGGTCCAGTCGCAGTCGGCGAGAATTGGCAAGGCTTTTGCGGCTTATGCCAAGGAAGCAAAGTAGGAAATTGACGTTGTGATGGGTGGTTGTGTCGAGGCGAGGAAACTTTAACCGAAGATTTTCGGTCTCGGATTCTGGCGATCGGGCGTTTTCCTATCCGCTTGTATGACAAGGGTTAGCGTCGACTAAAAACTGTTTCCCCAAACCCGCAGACCGCCTATTCTGCCGATTACTGGCCCTAATTCTTCCCGCGTGAATTGCCGATAGTTTCCATTATCGGCACTCACCCCATTTTCTCTCACCTGCACGCATCACTGCATCTTACGCAGTCTTCGTGCGCATTCAGGAGATCGCCCTAAGATATGTTGACTCGTTTTTACCAGACTTACAGCGAGCATGACCTTCGGGAATACGTCAACCTAACCTTATGTGATCATTACGAACTAGAAATCGGAGCGTTTCGAATGACAGAACGGATCCTCATGCGAGGCGGCAAGCCCTGTGGGATCTACTTCTGTCTTCACGGTCCCAGAGCGGCCAAGTTCACCGCCATCTGGGAGACTGAGCATAACCAGATCCTCTTTTACGGTTCGCACGGCGAGCGGTTTCAAAAGACGATGCTGACTGAGGCCCCCCACATGGAGTGCGCCGCGGCTTAGCACAAACCGTTTCCGAACCAGCCAAAGTCGATCGAATTACGACGTCGCGTTATATCTTGTTCCATTGCGAGCCTTGGTAGAGAGTGCGGAAACTATTCCTACTCTCGATCAGGAGGTCTTGCGATGAGACGATTTGGTATTTCGGTCTGTTTGTTGGCGTTTGCCCTGCTGCTGGGCGGTAAGTCGTTTGGGGCGGAAGGCGAGACGCCGACCGAGCCCGCCGAGAAACCGTCAGTCACTGTCTATCCCGTGGTCACCACGCCGCGAATGGGCAACGCCGACCTGGCCAAGCGAATCGGCGTCATGGTCGCGACGTTCCTGGAGCGAGCCGGAATGACGCAACTGGAGGTGGCCGACACGGTGTTTCAGCCTCCGGAAACCGAGGACGTGGCAACGGTCGCAGCGAAGTTCGGCAAACTGGTCGAAAGCGAGACGATCACGACCGACTACGCCGTGCTCGTCGAGTTGCTCGGTACACCCAAGACGGGACCCAAAGGGATTCGGACCATTGTGGTCGACAAGTCGGGCAAGACGGTCCTTGCCGAAAGTGCCGGGAAGGCTGAATTCGCCGCGATGGAGGATCCTCCCAAGGACCCGATGGCGTGCTGTGTTTTTGTAGCCCGACGGCTGCAGAAGCTTTGGGACCTCGAAGATCCGCTGCGCGACGATGCCCCGCAGGGCAAGATGGCCCAGTTCTGGAAAAACGACGCCGGCAGCCCGTCCGAAGCGGAACAGGCCAAGATCGCGAAGCGTTCCGCGCTGTTGCAGCAGAAGGCCAAGTCGGCCACATGGACCGTCTATCCGCCGCGCGTCGGCCAAGAAAGCGACAAACAGTGTGCGGTTGATCTGGCGGCCATGCTCGCCGAAAACGACTTGGGTAAGGCGGAAGTTTCCAAGCTGGATCCGAATTTCAAGACGGCCCGCCACAGCAACGAGCAGAAGGTGCTTTGGAATGCGGCCCGGGCGTTTCGCGACTTCCTGAAGAAGAACCCGCCGAAGACCGACTACGCCTTCTATGCCGACTATGCTCTGTTCGGTTCAGGGACAGAGACGCAGGTCGGCTATGTGCATATCATCGTTTGCGACCGGGCCGGCGATTGGGTGCTGATCGACTATCAAAACTCCCATCACGGGGACTTCGAGGCGATTGGACCGAAAACGACCGAGGATTGTCATCGGCTGGTCTTGAAACGTCTGAAGCGGCGTCTGGCGGAGTAATTGCGAGGCGACTAAGCCTCGAACCCGGTCGAGCGGCCGTGGAGTTTCTCGCGCGTGGCCCAGAGTCCGGCCGAGGGCGTGGGGATGAAGAAGACCCGCCCGCCGTCGGGCAACTCGTTGAAACCTTCGTGGAGTTGGTCCGGCGGGTACTTGGCCAGGGTCTCTTGCAGGTCGGCATACTCGAAGGCCACGGTCTCGATCTCTTCTTTCGTGACGTGGCCGGGGGCGTAGGTGATCGAGAACCGGCCCTCGGACGATCCGTGGATCAGATGGGCCGCCGCATGGGCCAGGTCCTGTAGCTCGGGGTCGTTGCGATATTGTTTCATCACGTTGGGCGTGCCGGTGTAGCCATACTTGCGGATCAACCGGTCGACGTCGGGCTGTTCGCCAAACCGCTTCAGTCCCGGGGCGATGATGACCAATTGCCCGTCGTCGGCCAAGGCCATCCGTGTGCGATAGACGGCCTTGTTGGCCACCCAGGTGCTGAAGAACTCGTCGCCCTGCATCACGCAAACGATCTTGTCGATCGGTTCGTCCAGTACGGTGATGTTTTGCTGGCGCGACTGCCGGGCCGCTTCGAGGTAGGTGTCCAGATCGTCGCCCACGTAGACGCCCGTGTGGACCAGTTCGTCCTGTTCGTCTCGGGCCATAACGACTTGCACGTAGAGGTCGGGCAGGTTGCCGAGGTAGTCCTGCTCGGCCTTGTTGAAGCAGGCGCGCACAGGCGTGGTGAGCGTACCGAGGTTGTTCTCGATGCCGCAGCAGGCGGCCGCCATGTGCGAGGCACAAATCGTTTCCTTGCCGCCGAGGCCGATGAAGTAGTTCTTGTTGTGGTTGGCGAATCCCAGCACCTCGTGCGGCACGACGTGCCCGACGTTGATTACCAGGTCCCAGGGCTCTTCGATCAGCATGCGGTTGAGCACGATGGGGATGGCCCAATCGGCCGCCCCGGAGGTTGTCTCCTTGACGAAGTCGGCCGGCACTTCACCCAATTCGACGCATCCGCTGCGCCAGTCGTGGGCGTGGATCCGTTGTTCGGGAATCGAGCCGAACATGCGCCGGTTTTCCTCGGGCGTATGCGGCACATGTTGGCCCAAGGTCGGGATCACGTGCACCTCGGCCTCGTCCTTGAACAGGTCGTAAAGCATCTCGGTCAACCGCCCGGCGCCCGAGTGGGCCCGGGTGATATCCGGCGGTAGAAGCAACACGCGTCGCGGGCGTGCACAGAGTCGCTTGCGGGCCTCGTCGGCCGTTTGTCGCATCAACTCTTCGAGGCGACCGGAGTTGATGTTGTTCGATGTTTCGGAGAACCAGGGCATGATTTGAGTTTCGATGAACTTGGCAGTATCCAATGACGAAATCCGAATGATCGGGCGTATTCTACCACAAGCCCGCCGCACGCCAAGCCGTTTAGCGGTCGGGCTTGCCCGACGTTCTTTTGAGCGCAAAAAAAGAGCCGGGGGACAATAATGAACGTTATCCCCCAGCTTTGTTCGCTTTGCCGCGAGGATCGACGTTCTTATTGGTCGAGCCAGGGGCCGTCGGTGAACATGAGGAAATCGACGGCATCGAGCTTCTTGTTGTCCTGGCCACCCTGGGACGAGTCGGCACGGACCGTGTCGAAACCTTCGATTTCAGACGTGCGACCGGCGATGGTCAACCGGGCCCAATCGTCGGCCGCCTCGAGCAGGTCGTTGCCGGCCGAGTCGAAGAGCCAGGCCTGGTCGTTACCGGTCGTGGCGTGGGCGATGACTTCCTCGAAGTACTTGGCCCGATTGTAGTAACCTGGCGCGAACAGGGCACTCTGCTTGGCGTCGGCCACAAACGTATCGTCGGCAGCCGAGTCGTACAGTTCGGCCACGTCATAGCCGGTCGAGGTGCCGTAGGCGTGCAGGCCGTTGAAGTAGTCGAACTTCAACTCGAATCCGTCGCCGGAGAACGTGGCGTTGGTCGGATGGGCCACCAGGCGATCGTCGCCGGGCGAGTCGTAGATCATGGCCACGTCGTAGCCTTCGGTTGCCGTGGCTTGCAGGTCGCTGAATCCCCACAGGGTGTGCTCGAATCCCTCGCCGATCAACATGGCCCAGGAGGCCTTGGCCTTCAACAGGTCGTGACCTGGGGAATCGTGGATCACGGCCCGATTGGAACCGCCGTGTCCGTCGACCGTGATCTTCTCCGCGTCGCTGATGGTAATCGTGTAGTTCGAGCCGACCAGTTTGGCCCCGTCGGCGTCGAGCGTTACCGTGTCGTCGCCGTCGGTTCCGTGGAGGATCACGGTATCTTCGCCCATGAATCCGTCGAACTGCAACGAGGTGCTTTGCGGATCGACCTCGATCACTTCGCCGTTGAGTGTGACGGTCCAATCGCCGGCGTACACTTCCAACAGATCGTCGCCGGGGGTGCCGACGATCGGCGTCGTACGCGGCGCGACGGCCGTGCTGGCGGCGTAGACTTCCGGCGAGATGGGTCCGGCCTGCGGATCGCTGTTGTGTCCGTCGTAGGTCAAGCCCCAAGTTCCGGGAGGCCAGAGCAAGTACTGCTTCGACGAGTATTCCGGCTTCAATCCTCGCTCGCCGAAGTTGTTCTCTTTGCCCTCGTAATCGGCCGGCAAGTCGATGTTGGAGAACTCATCGTCGGCCGTGTCACCGCCGGGCGTGCCGATCGTGTCCTTGCCGTCCAGGTAGGCGCTGGGCTGAAGCTCGAACAGTCGGTACGTACCGGCCGGGAGGTCTGTGAATTCGTAGTATCCGTCGGCGTCGGTCGTGGTGTCTTGATTGATGGCCACGCCGTTTAAGTCGATTCCCACCAGGATGATCTTCGTATTGGGGATCGGCTGTTCGACGCCCATGGCGAAGAATCCGTCGTTGTTCACGTCGTTGTAGACATAGCCGGACAGACTGGAGTTGTTCGGCACCTGGCCGAAGTAGTGGCTCTGGTCTTTGTCGGTGACCTGCCCTTGAAGCGGGTCGATGGCCGTGACGGTCCCCAGGTTCGCGTACTGGCCCTCTTCGGCCGTGCCGGCGGCCTGGTAAACCCACGTTTCGCCGATGTCGAGGATGGCGTCGCCGTTACCGTCGGAGATCAACCCGGGCACCACGCCTTGATCGTCGGTCACCACGACGTTACCCAGATCCACGTTGCCCGTGTTGGTCACATTGTAGGTCCAGGTGACCGGATTGCCGACCACGAGGATGGGGCCCTGCGGTGAATCGGCGTCCTGACCGTTGGTCGACTTCTCGATGTCGATGCTTGAGACCACGCCGAAGTAGTAGCTGGGGTCTTCGTCGGTTGCCTGGATGTCATCGGGTCCCTTGGCCACGACGGTTCCGAGGTTCCTATACTGCCCGGCCGTGGCGATTCCGGTTGCCCGAAAGACCCACGTCTCACCCGGGTCGAGCACACCGTCGCCGTTATCGCCCGATTGGAACGTCGGGAAGACTCCCTGATCGTCGGTCACCGCGACGTCATCGAAGCCCAGATTGCCCGTGTTGGTCACTTCATAGAGCCAAGTGACCAGTTGGCCGACCGGGACCAGCGGCCCGGTGGGGGTGTCGGCATCTTGCCCGTTGGTCGACTTCTGGAGCTCGACCGCGGCCGTGTATCCGAAGTAATGGCTGGGGTCTTCATCGGCCACTTGGGTTTCGCGGAGGTCGATCGCTGTGACCACTGCTAGGTTGGCATATTGGCCGGGTTCGGCCGTGCCGTTGGCCTGATAGATCCAGGTCTCGCCGGGATCCAGCACGCCGTTGCCGTCGTCGCCCGATTGGAAGACGGGAATCACACCCTGATCGTCACTCACGACGACGTTAGTCAAGGCCGCATTGCCTGTGTTGGTCACCTCGTAGGTCCAGGTCACCGTGTTTCCGACGGGCACCATGGGCCCGGTCTCGGTATCGGCGTCCAGGCCGTTGGTCGATTTTTCGATGTCGATGGCCGAGAGGATGCCGAAGTAGTGGCTCGGATCCTGATCGCTGACCTCGGTAACCAAGCTGTCAGTGGCCGTGGCCGTAGCGAGATTGGCATACTGCCCGGCGACGGCCGTGCCGGTCGCTTCGTAGAGCCATGTCTCGCCGATGTCGAGCACTGTGTTGTTGTTGTCGTCCCCCGACTGGTAGACGGGCGTCAGACCCTGGTCGTCGATCAGGGTCACGTCGAACAGATCGCCGTTGCCCGTATTGGTGACTGCATAAGTCCAAGTCACCTGATCTCCGGCGGCCACTATCGGCCCGGTCTCGGTGTCGGCATCTTGGCCGTTGGTCGCTTTCTCGACGTCGATGCCCGAGAGAATGCCGAAGTAATGGCTCGGATCGCTGTCGCCCACGGCCAATGCAGCACCTCCCACAACCACGACCTTGGCTTCCACTTCGGCGATGTTGCCGTATTGGCCTTCCTCGGCAGTGCCCGTGGCCTCGTAGATCCACGTCTCGTCGGGGTCCAACAGGCCGTCGCCGTTGGTGTCACCGCCGGCGAGGGTCAGGATGAAGTCGTCGCTCGTATCGCCGGGCGTGCCGTTGTCGTCGGTTACCTGAACGTCATCCAGTGCGACATCGCCCGGGTTGGTTACGGTGTAGGTCCACGTGAGGGTCTCGCCGACGGGGATCTCCGGGCCGGTGGGCGTGTCGGCGTCCAGGCCGTTGGTCGCCTTCTCGATGTCGATCTCCGGGGCGACGCCGAAGTAATGGCTCGGGTCGCTGTCGCTGACGGATTGCTCGAAGGGATCGTAGGCCACAACGGTGGCCTCGTTGCCGTATTGTCCCATCACCGGAGCTGCGGTGGTCTGGAAGTTCCACGTCTCGCCCGGATCCAATTGCCCGTTGCCGTCGCTGTCGCCGCCGAAGAAGGTCGGGGAAAAGTCGTCGCTGGGATCCCCCGGCGTGCCGTTGTCGTCGGTCACCACGACGTCGCTCAGCACAACGTTGCCGGTGTTGGTGACCAAGTAGTCCCAGACGACCGCGAAACCGCCGGTCACCACGGGCCCGGTGGGTGTATCGGCGTCCTGGCCGTTGGTCCACTTCTCGATGTCGATTCCCGCAACGATGCCGAAGTAATGGCTGGGGTCTTCGTCGGAAATCGGTTGTTCCAGGAGGTCGATCGCCGTGACGGTGGCCAAGTTGGCGTATTGCCCTTCGATCGCCGTGCCGGTGGCCTTAAAAAGCCACGTCTCGCCGACGTTCAGCACCCCATCGCCGTCATCGCCGGAGGTGAGCGTCGGGACCTCTCCCTGATCGTCGATCACCACGACGTCGAACAGATCGACGTTGCCCATGTTCGTCACCGTGTAAGTCCAGATCACGGGTTCGCCGACGGCCACAGACGGCCCGGGCCCGGTGTCGGCGTCTTCGTCGTTGGTCGACTTTTCAATATCGATTCCAGACACCACGCCGAAGTAATGGCTGGGGTCTTCGTCGGTCACTTCGTCTTCCAAGACGTCCAGCGCCGTGACGGTGGCCAGATTGGCGTATTGCCCTTCGATCGCCGCGCCGGTGGCCTCGAACAGCCACTCCTCGCCGACGTTCAGCACCCCATCACCGTCATCACCGGAGATGAGTGTCGGGATGGCGCCCTGATCGTCGATCACCGCGACGTCGAACAGATCGACGTTGCCCATGTTCGTCACCGTGTACATCCACGTGACCAGATTGCCCACGGCGACCATGGGCCCCATTTCGATGTCGGCGTCTTGGCCGTTGGTCGATTTCTCGATATCAATGCCAGAGACTACACCGAAGTAATGGCTGGGATCTTCGTCCGAGACTTGGTTCTCCAAGACGTCCAGCGCCGTGACGGTGGCCAGGTTGGCGTATTGACCTTCAATCGCCGTGCCGGCGGCCTCAAACAGCCACGTCTCGCCGACGTTCAGCACGCCATCGCCGTCATCGCCGGAAATGAACGTCGGGGTGACGCCCTGATCGTCGATCACCACGACGTCGAGCAGATCGACGTTGCCCAGGTTCGTTACCGTGTAAGTCCACGTGACCGGGTCGCCCACGGGCAGCAAGGGACCGGTTTGCGAGTCGGCGTCATGGCCGTTGGTCGACTTCTCGATGTCGATGCTGGAGACTACGCCGAAGTAATGGCTGGGATCCTCGTCCGAAACTTCTTGCTCCAACGAATCGATGGCGGTGACGGTCGCCAGGTTGGCGTATTGCCCTTCCTCGGCCACGCCCGCGGCGGTGAAGACCCACGTCTCGCCGACGTTCAACACCCCATCGCCGTCATCGCCGGAGATGAGTGTCGGGACCTCTCCTTGATCGTCGGCCACCAGGACATCGAGCAGATCGACGTTGCTGGTGTTGGTCACCGTGTAGGTCCAGATCACGGGCTGGCCGACGGCCACAAACGGCCCGGTCTCGGTGTCGGCGTCTTGGCCGTTGGTCCACTTCTCGATGTCGATTCCCGCAAGGATGCCGAAGTAATGGCTGGGGTCTTCGTCGGAAACCTGTTGCTCCAGGAGGTCGATCGCCGTGACGGTGGCCAGGTTGGCGTATTGCCCTTGGGAGGCCACGCCCGCGGCGGCGAAGATCCACGTCTCACCCGGATCCAACTTCCCGTTGCCGTCGCTGTCGCCGCCGAAGAAGGTCGGGGAGAAGTCGTCGCTGGGATCCCCCGACGTGCCGTTGTCGTCGGTCACCACGACATCGCTCAGAACAACATTGCCCGTGTTCGTCACCAAGTAGTCCCAGGCGACAGCGAAACCGTCGGTCACCACGGGCCCGGTGGGTGTATCGGCGTCATGGCCGTTGGTCGATTTCTCGATGTCGATGCCGGAGGCCACGCCAAAGTAATGGCTGGGGTCTTCGTCGGAAACCTGTTGCTCCAGGAGATCGATCGCCGTGACGGTGGCCAGGTTGGCATATTGACCTTCCTCGGCCACGCCGCGGGCGGTGAAGATCCACGTCTCGCCGACGTTCAACACCCGATCGCCGTCATCGCCGGTGATGGGTATCGGGATGATGCCTTGATCGTCGGTCACCACGACGCCGAACAGGTCGACGTTGCCGGTGTTCGTCACCGTGTACATCCACGTGACCGGGCTGCCCACGGCGACAAGGGGGCCCGTTTCGATGTCGGCGTCATGGCCGTTGGTCGATTTCTCGATGTCGATGCCGGAGACTACGCCGAAGTAATGGCTGGGGTCTTCGTCGGTGACTTCGTCTTCCAAGACGTCCAGCGCCGTGACGGAGCCCAGATTGGCGTATTGCCCTTCAATCGCCGTGCCGGTGGCCTCAAACAGCCATTTCTCGCCGACGTTCAAGACCAGATCGCCGTCATCGCCGGAGATAAGTGTCGGGATGACGCCCTGATCGTCGGTCACCACGACGTCGAACAGATCGACGTTGCCCAGGTTCGTCACCGTGTACATCCACGTGACCGGGCCGCCCACGGTGATAATAGGCCCCATTTCGATGTCGGCGTCTTGACCGTTGGTCGATTTCTCGATGTCGATGCCCGACGCCACGCCGAAGTAATGACTGGGGTCTTCGTCGGAAACTTGTTGTTCCAGGAGGTCGATCGCGGTGACGGTGGCCAGATTGGCGTATTGCCCTTCCTCGGCCACGCCCGCGACGGTGAAGACCCACGTCTCGCCGACGTTCAAGACTAGATTGCCGTCATCGCCGGAGGCGAGTGTCGGGATGACGCCTTGATCGTCGGTCACCACGACGTCGAATAGATCGACGTTGCCGGTGTTGGTCACCGTGTAGATCCAGATCACGGGCTCGCCGACGGCCAGCAACGGCCCGGTCTCGCTGTCGGCGTCATGGCCGTTGGTCGACTTCTCGATGTCGATGCCCGACGTCACGCCGAAGTAATGGCTGGGGTCTTCGTCCGAGACTTGGTTCTCCATGATGTCCAGCGCCGTGACGGTGGCCAGATTGGCGTATTGCCCTTCAATCGCCGTGCCGGTGGCCTCAAACAGCCACGTCTCGCCGACGTTCAAGACCAGATCGCCGTCATCGCCGGAGATGAGCGTCGGGGTGGCGCCCTGATCGTCGGTCACCACGACGTCGAACAGATCGACATTGCCCATGTTCGTCACCGTGTACATCCACGTGACCCGGTCGCCCACGGCGACCATGGGCCCCATTTCGATGTCGGCGTCTTGGCCGTTGGTCGATTTCTCGATGTCGATGTCGGAGGCTACACCGAAGTAATGGCTGGGATCTTCGTCCGAGACCACTTGCTCGTGCGGATCCATGGCCGTGACGGTCGCCAGATTGGCGTATTGGCCCTCGACGGCCTGGCCGATGGCCTGGTAGGTCCAGGTTTCGCCGACGCTCAATAGGTCGTCGCCGTTGCCGCTGGAGATAAGCGTCAGGCTAGCGACTTGGTCGTCGCTGACGTGCACGTTGAACAACTCGACTAAGCCCGTATTGGTTATGGTGTAACTCCAAGTGACCGCATCGCCCACGGCCACCATGGGCCCGGGCCCGACGTCGGCATCTTCGCCGTTAGTCGACTTCTCAATGTCGATGGCCGAACCGTGGCCGTAGTTGGCGAAATCAAAACCACGTCGCGTGGGGTTCTCGGCCAGGATGGCGTTGATCGCGAAATCGACGTCTTCCGTGCCGTTTTCATTGAACATGAACTGCAAACTGGTCAACTCGGCAAAGGAGAACGTGCCGGTGGCGACAAAGCTCGTAAAGGGGAGAAAGTAGCTGGGGTCGGCCGACTCGGACAGCATGCCACTAAACTCGGCCGTGCCCCCAGGGCTGGTGGCCCGCACGCTGAAGTCCATTTCCGTCACGCCGATCCCCGCTTCCAAAACGCCGAAATCGATCCGCAATCCCGTGTTCGTACCGCCGCCGGTCAGATCGATGGGCGAGTCGAACGTATTTCCTACCGAAAGAGCATCGGCGGGATCGCTATCCACACCGTCATACTGTAGGCCGATCAGCGTGCCCGGGGATGACGAGGCCAGTTTCAATCCCTCGGCGCCCCCGACTTGTACTTGGGCCGACACGACCGTGGCGTTGCCCAGTACATCGACCAACAGATCGCGCTGGCCCCCGAGGATCGCAGCAGCCGAGCTCTCCAGGAGCGTTGGATCGAGATGGGTATCTTCGATCTGCAAGACTTCGATGATCTCGGGCGCGGCGAAATCGTCGACCAACAGGCCCACAAACTCACCCGAGATGTCCAGCGTGTAGACTTCCAGACCATCCGTTTGATTCATTGCCACCGGAACCACCTCGCGGATGAAATACCGCCCGTCGCCTAAGCCGTCGAACGCATAGGCGCCGGTGCCGCCTTGGGTGATCGTTGTGGCCAGCAGGGTATCGTGGTTCTCGTCGAATTGTCGATCCCCGTCGGTGTCGCCATACAGTTCGATCGTCACGCCGCCGAGCGGTTGGTCATCTTCGCTGAAGCCGTCGCCGGTGAGGTCTTCCACCTTAACGCCGCCGACCGAATGTCCGGCGAAATTGGTGAAATCGAATCCGGCCGAATCGGGGTTCTCGGCGATAATCGTCTCGAGGTTGAAATCGACGTCCGGCTCCGCACTCTCGTTCAGTACAACTTGCAGACTGCTCAGCGCGACAAAGGAGAAACCTCCCGTGCCCGTGAAGCTGGTGAAAGGCACGAAGAAGCTCGGATCGTTCGCCTCGGGCACGGTGCCCACGTATTCGGCCGAGCCGGTCTGGCCGGTGGCCGTGATTCTGATATCCATTTCCGAAGCGGAGATCCCCGCCTCGACCATGTCGAAATCGATTCGCAACCCCGTGTTGGCCCCGCCGACCGTCAAGTCGATGGGACTGGCGAACGTTTCACCGACGGAAAGTTGGTCCGTCGGATCGACGTCCACGCCGTCATATTGCAAAGTGATGGTGGTACCCGGCGACGCGGAAGCCAGACGCAGGCCCTGGCCGGTTCCGATTTGAATTTGAGTGGAAACAGTCGTGGGATCGCCGTCAATCTCGACCAGCAGATCCCGCTGGCCCCCGAGGATTCCCGGATCGTCGGCCTCGACCACCAGCGGAGCGGAATACTCGTCGGAAATGTTGTAAACCTGATAAGGATCGGGTGTCCGGAAATCGTCGACCACCAGACCGACGATCGCCCCGGCTACGTCGAACGTGAATACCTCGGGCCCACCGACCTGGTGGAATCCGTCCGGCGTGACCTGACGGAGGAAGTGCCGTCCGTCACTCAGCCCGTCAAAAGCGTAGACGCCGGAAGTTGGTTCCGAAACCTGGCCAGCGATGAACAGATCGACGCTTTCATCGAACAGGCCATTGTGGTCTGCGTCGCGATACAACTCGACGGCCACGCCACCCATCGCCAGGTCGTCCGGGCTGGGGCCATTGCCGGTGAAGTCTTGCATCACGGTTCCGGTCACGGAAGCCAGCAAGTGCCGCTTCTCGAACGTTTCAATTTGCAGCGTACGAGTGTTGGAGCGAGAAATCCGATTCCCGGTCCTCCATTCCTTCTTTAGTGACGAGAGGGCGTGTGAGAAGAGTCCTGCCCCGCGATTGCTAGCCATGGAAAACCTCTTCGGTGTGCAAAACCAGATGGGTGATGAACTCGAAACGGGCCGCTTCGAGTCGCTCTGCCGATTTCGTGGACGCGATAAGTTGAGAAGACAAGCGGAGTTAATGCCCGGCACTTGAAAGCCAATAGACGGGCCAGTGATGGCGGTGGTATGAAAAGGGAAGGTCTTTTTCTCGAAAAGTTCTCGTCTCGCGGCGAATCCGTCCTTCGGCCGGCAAACAACTAGCTTCAGCAGAGCCCTTTCCGGGATGCCTACCTAGATTCCATGATAATCAGAATTCGCCAAGTTTTCAAGAAAAATGACGGTGTTTTGTTGCATGGAGGGCGGGGAACACCTACCCTACACTGGCGAGAACTACCGAATAAAGGAAACAAGGCTCAGACAACCACCCGAGAGAGGGCGCATGGCGACGCGTTTTAGAACTTTCGGGGGGGATGGCGAGGTGGGCCAAGAAGAAATGGTAAACCACCAGAAGAGAGAAGAGCTATTGGCAACCCGGCGAAAAAAGCATGCCGGAGGTGACTCAGGTCGCCGATCGAGTACTAACCTCCGTGCGCCCGGGTCTTGAAATCGTGGGCCACGTCTTTCAGGTCGGCAACCTGATCGCCCATCCGGCGACTTCCTTCGGCTGCCTGCTCGGTCGATTGGCGCACGCCATCGATGGTCACGGAAACCTGCTGAATGTCGGTGGCCTGCCGCGACGCGACCTCTACGATCCGGCCGATTCGTGACGCTGTGTCTCGCACTCCGGTGATGATCTCCTCGAACGACTTGCCCGTCTGCTGGCTCAGTTGCACGCCCTGTTCGACCTGCTGTGTCGTTTGGCGAACCAGCCGGGTCATCTCGGAAGCCGCGCGGTTGGAGCGTTCGGCCAGTTTGCGGACCTCGTCGGCCACCACGGCAAAACCCAGGCCATGTTGACCGGCTCGGGCCGCCTCGACGGCCGCGTTCAGCGCCAGCATGTTCGTCTGACGGGCGATCTCCGCAATCACGCGGATCGTCTCGGCCATTTGTTGGGTGCCTTGGCGGAAGAGATCCATCACGTCGATCGTCTTTTGCACGGCCGCGCCACCCCGCTGGGCCAGCTCGCCCGTTTCGACCGCCGATCGTTCGGCGTGCCGAATGTCGTCTTCGGCCTCGTCGATCGACTGGGCCAACTCATCAAGCGACCGGCCGATCTCAGTAACCTGGGCGTTTTGACCCTCGACATGTTGGGCCAAGGCTTGGGAACTTTCTGCAAGGGCCCGGGAACCGTCGTCGAACCGGGCCGTGTTCTGGTGGAATTGATCGATCTGGACTGAGAGTCCGTTGAACAAGCGATTCAGCCCGGCGGCCAACTTGCCGAACGTTTCGTCGTCCTCGGAGGGGATGTCGACCGAAAGATTCCCGTCCGCGGCCGCATCGACCACGGCCAACAACCGATCGATCTGGCCATGGAACTGCTCGGCCCGACGTTGTTCCTCCTCTTCGTGCTGTTGTTGACGCTGGGCCTGTTCGTGGTCTCGTTGCTGTTGCAACTCGGCCCAGTGGCGTTCCTTCTCGGCCATGCTGTCACGGAGCCGGAATTCTGTTTCGGCCGCGGTGCGTTTCTGTTCGTCCAATTGCGCCATCAGTTCCCGTTGGCGCTGGTCGTACTCTTCGATCTGCCGGGCCGACTTCTGCGCCGCGGCACTCGATCGATTGATGGCCTCGGCGAGCTGACCGAACTCGCCACGGTTGACCACTTCGACCCTTTTATCGAAGTCCCCTTCGGCCAAGGCCGTGGCTCCTCTGAAGCACTGCCGCAACGGCTCGGCCATGCCGCGGACCAGGCAACTGGCCAAGATGATTGCGAAACCGAGGACTGCGCCCGCCAACGTGATCCACTGCGATGCCGTGCGACGGCCGGCGGTTGCCGTGCGATCGTTCCCATCGGTCATCAGCCGGTCGACTCTCTTGGCAAGTTCCTCACCGGCGGCGGCCAGTGCTTGGCGGTCGGTCGGTTGCCGCTGCCTCAGCGTGGCATAGTCGGCCAGGGCCGCGCGATAGTCTTCGACCGACGCCACAAGAGCGGCCTGGCCCCGGCCTTCGCCGTCCGCTTGAAGCTTTCGGGCGTCACGAAGCAGGCGGTCGATGCCTTGTTGGAATGCTGTGAGATGCTTGGTCCCCGGCTGCAATAGATACTGCCGCTCGTGAATTCCGACCTGCCGCAGCCGCATTGCCAATCGGTCGACGGCCCGGCTGACGGTTGCTTGTTTGTCGTCGGCGGGACTTTCTTGCTTGACCGCCGCGGCCAAGGTGCGACGGTGCTGATCGGCCACGGCCTGGGATTCCTTCCGGAGTCGCTCGGCAGCAGCCAGGACCCCTTGCGCACAATCATCGCGTCCCTGAAGGCAGCCATCGTACTGCCGCAGCGCCTCGTCGTAGTCGCATGTCGCGGCGATCAGGGCATTGAGCGTCGAATCCCCCGATCGCTGTCGAGCCTCCTCGATGGGGGCTACCCACGTGTCCAGCCGATCGAGCAGTTCGGTCGGAGTTGCCAATGACCCAACCTCATCGAACGATACGATCCAGCCGGTGATCTGCTCGACGCCGGCCCATTGTTTGGCGAGCGTTTCGGCGCCTCGTTGCCTCAGTTGGGCCAATTCGTGTTCCTCTTCGGCGCGAATCGCCTCGCAATGGTCGGCCATGGTTTGGGCCTTGGCCAGCATCCGCCGGGTCGCCTGCCGTTGCTCTTTTCCATGTTCGGCATGACGATCGAAGACGTCACGGTAGTTCCCCACGGCCTGCAGCAGCCGATCGATTTCTCGGGAAGCTGCCGTGTGGTCGGTTGTTTCTCGGAGATGTTTGGCATGATCGAGAAGCGCCTCGACCGTTCGATCAACTTCCCGGCGATCTGGATCGTTCGGCTTCGCGGTGAAATCCCTCTCGGCCGAAGCCCATCGGTCGGTCAAGCGGACCAGTCGGCCCACATCATGGAACGCATCGATCCATCGGCGGACTTCGTCCCCGCGAAGCTCGGGCAGGAGTTGCTCCGATTCCAGTTCGTAGGATTGGACGCGCAGGGGGTGGAGTTGGTTTTCGATGCGGTCCTTTTGGCCGTCAAACAGCGCATCGCACGCACCGGTCGCCGCATGAAGTTGAGCTTCCATCTCGGAGGCGGCCTTTTCCCGCGCCGTAGATGCCGCCAGCCAATCGGCGGAAGCTTGCCGATACTCGTGCCCCAGCCCACACACGTCTTTTGCCCGGGCTCGGTTTTCGGCAGCGGCAAGCCGATCGGCCAAGTCGGCGCCGATCTGAAGGATCTCGCGAACCCCAAAACCTTGGCCTTGCACGCATTCTTCCGTAGGAAGTTGCTCCGCCAAGCAGGTCAGCCGTTGGGCCGTTTGGAGCGTTTGGCGCCGCTCGGCTTGTAGCTCGGCGTCTCGCTGCTGACGTGCGATCAGTTCGGCGCGGCGAGATTGGCGAAGTTGGCTGCACTGTTGTTTTGTTCTCTCGGCCGCGATGGTCACGGCCTCGGAGAGTTGTCCGCGCCGCGTCTCGGCTGCCAGCCAATCCTCGAACCGCTTGCGATAGTCGTTGACGATCTGGAGGATACCGTCTAGCTGGCCTTGCTTCTTCAGTGCCGGAAAGTCCCGTTTCAGCTTGACGCATAGTTCATCGATCTGATGGATGGCCGCCCGATGACGCTCGATCGACGAGGCATCTTCCAAATGAAAACACTCTTGTCGGGCAAGCCGGGCAGCTATCGCGAGACTCGCTAATGCTTGGGTCGTCTGGTCGGCGGATTGAGTCTCCTTGCGGCGGCGCGTTCGGGCATGGTCCTGCTGTTGCTTCAGTTTGGATTGACAAGCGGCCTGCAGGTCGCCAAATCGTTGGTTGGCCGTTGTGGCCGCGGCCGCCAATCGCTCCCTAAGCTCGACCGTCTGGCCGTTCTGCCGCGAGTGTGCCTGCAAGCTGGTTAGCCATGCGTCGAACTGGTCGAGAACCGCCTCGTGATCCGGCGACTCGTCGGACGCTACCTTCAGGTGCCGCCGGGCTTCCTCCAGGCTACGCGGATTCTCGGAAAGAAGGAAACGATTCCCCGCCGTTCGACATTCGTCCAGCCGCGCGGCCCATTGGCCCCGTTGTGCGGCCGTCTCGGCCTCGTCGGCATGTCGGGCCAAACTGATCCAACCCCAGACCGCCAGCGCGCAGAACATCACGATCAGGCAGCCCAAGCCGGCTGCAAGTCGGGTCGCTACGCGCGGATTCCTAAACACTTGGCAGTCCCCTTGGTGAGTCTGGATTGGCCAAGTACTCCAAGAACGGCGTGCCACGGCTGTGTCAGCCGTGCTTCGGCAAAGGACAACCTTCCCAACCTCGCACGGCCGACACGGCCGTGGCACCCCGGTGAATAACCTGGCATAGAATTCAACTCGTCTCGCTAAACCCTGCCGGTTCAACGATTTCGCGGCTTCTGGTACACCATATTGGGTCGACGCGGTGGCAACGTCGGGTTCTTCAGGTCGGTCGGATCGAGACGACGGCAGGGCCCTTATGATCGATACAACAGCCCTCACGCCGATTCCCAAGCGGAGTTGTTGCGGCCCGCCGCAGGCAGTATAATGGCGGGTGGCTGGGAGTCGAAACGGGAGTCGAAACGGGAGTCGAAACGGGGACGCAGCTAGTTATTGGCCGCCGAAGCGTTTAGGCCTCTCGCACACAATGCGTCGAGAAGGCCGACCAAGAAAGGCAAACAAGAACACCAGGCAAGAGAACTAGCCGCGAATCGAAACAACTAGCTGCGTCCCCGTTTCGACCCCCGTTTCGACCCCTATCCGTTTCGACTCCATGGAGGCTACGATAATGGGCATAATCTTTGATGCATTCATCGCGTTTGACGACGACACACCTGCTGGGAAGGAACCCTTTTCGCACGACCCAGGCGTCTGGTCGTTGACTGGCGATTACGGATTGGCCTTATGCGGGGACAGGAGGTTGTTTGCTGCGCTCGGATACCCCAGTGTAGAAGACTATCCGGCACCCTTGATCCCGCTTCGTGGATTGTGCCAGACGATGGCATTGCCTACAGATATACGTTTCTTCTTGGAGGGAGAGGACTACGTCGGTTGGTTGAATGTCAGTGAGTTATTTGAGGCGATTCGTCATGCTTCTATCGAGGAAGAGAAGTTATGCCGCCCGATTCGTGTGTTCCTCGGCGCCGTTCGATACTTAGAATCTGTTTTCGGAGAGGAACGCGTACGGGTGATATTCGCCTTCATACCGTAGTAGCTGCACTTGCCAGAGTGCGGTAATCCCGCGTTGCCCGCGTTCTGGCGAACGCAGCTACGGAACGGGCCTTTCGCTGCTAAGCGGAGTTGTTGCGGCCCGCCGCTGGCAGTATAATGGCGGGTGGTTCAGGTTGACGCTTGCGGAACCGCAAATTCGGAGGAAACGATGAAAACGATCGGTTGGTTGGTTGCGGCGATTCTGGTCTTTTCGTGCATGTCCGTCTCGGCGGAACCGTTTCGCGAGGCGCCCGAGGGCTTCACGATCGTGGCTGAGGACGATTGTGGAGGGCTTGATCGCTCGGTGCGCGTGGTCCGGGGTAAGGATTTCGTCTTTCCTGAGAGCATGGTCTCGTCGAGCGCCGAGTATCAGAACATCATCTTCGACGAGCAGTTTTGTCTGCTGCGTTACAAGAAGCTCAATCCCCAGGCGGCCTACAAGGTCGACGTGGTTTATGTGACCCAGCAGGGCGGCGAGCGCGTTCAGCGACTCGAGGCCGACGGGCATCTGCTTCACGATGCCATGCCGCTGCCGGTAGCGACGCCCGGTCGGTTTCTGTTCGATCTGCCCCGCGAGGCCTATGCCGACGGGCAGGTGGAACTGAAGGCCGTCAACGTCAAGGGCGCCAACGCGGTGATTTGCTACGTGCGGATCTGGTCGACCGATCCGAAACTGTTGCCCGGCTCGGCCAAGCTCTGGACTGCCAAGGGTCCGATCGAAAAGGATTGGGCTCGGCAAGATCGCATGCGTGGCAAGCCGCGTTTCATGGAGTGGGAAGATCCGGCGGCCGCGATTCGGGACAGTATAGTTCCTTGCATCGACGAACAACTTCAGCGGGGCGGCAAGATCCTGGCCGACCTGCGACGGATGGACGCGCCCGAGTTGACGGTCCACGCCACGGCTTTGCAGCAAGTGTCGGTCGAGCGTGACCGGTTGCTCTCGGAGAATAACGTCGACGGACAGGCCTGGTTGAAGGTTTATCTCGACGCCCGTTGGGCTGTGCGCCGGTTGGCGTTTGCCAATCCGCTGTTGGATTGCGACGGGCTGCTGTTCGTCCGGCGGCATCATCCGCATGCCATGCACCAGTGTGCCCGACGGTTGGGCTCGTTCACCTATCCCGGCGGCGAGATCTGTGTGCTCGACGAAATGCGGGCCGACGGCCAAGGTTCCGTTCGCAGCCTCAGTGCGGGCAAGTTTCCCGA
>SDBV01001236.1_pt1 | contig 38423 bp, 32 predicted proteins | sample 2277081 | NCBI WGS metagenome assembly SDBV01 (sample SAMN10402039, study PRJNA504765) | marine sediment metagenome | isolation source: marine sediment core GS10_PC15, 223 cmbsf | place: Arctic Ocean: Southern Knipovich Ridge | collected 2010 | reverse complement strand
CATAAGAGAAAACCTTTAATAATCAGACTTAAAATAGATTTAGTTGAAAAATTGTAATTTTTGATAATGTTTTTGATTCTTTCTAAGTCAATTGAAAAATTTTTATGAATAAATTTTTTTAGAAATCGGTTCAATTTTTAGTTCTATTATTTATTAGTTATCATATATTTAATCTTATTTTCATTATTCAATAATTTTTATTAATTTTTATTTTAACAATTCTTTTGGTATAAATTAATGTTTATAAAAGCCTTCGAAAAAAAGCCTGTTCATTAGTGGTATTGAGATAGAGCAGTGTATGCATATCCTTTACAAATGACTAAAAACTGAGCATTCCCTTTGTTATGTATGGTGAAAACATCTCACATGTGCGTGGCAGTCCTTTAAAGGAAAATACTCCAGATGTTCTAATACAATTAAAAAATAATGAAGTAAAGCCCATTCCTACGGATGATTGGTTAAATAATGATATAATCTGAAAGATTTAAATCCGAATAATTATCCCCAAAGGAGAAAAGGGAAAAAGTTGGTATAAAAGTATGTTTTTGCAGCTATTATGTTCCATGGAGTGATTATGATGATTATAAATGGGCAATAAAATACGTTTGGAAAAGCCTTAAATAAACAGGTGAATTGGAACGAGAGAGATTACTTGGATTACATTATCTTCAAATATATACTATTTAATACTTAGTCCATACGTGGTTTAAATTTATAAAATTTGGACATTAAGCTCTCACAGATTATTTAAGTTTAGATATTTGGGAAGGTCGTACAACTAGAGAAGAGACAATTCAGCTAATTAATGAGAATAAATATAAATTAGACTCAAAAATGTTAAAAAACTTCATAGATTTTATCAGTATAACAGAAGACTATTTTTGGGAAGTCGTTGATATCTTTTCTAATAAATAAATCGTTGAAAAAAGAGAGGGTGTGTGGCGACTTAAAAAACTAGTTACGTAATTTTTATTTTTTTCATTAATTCATCTATTTTTAAACAACTAAAGTTTTGCTTTTATCCCCCATAACTTCTAATAATGGAAAAATTTTCCATTTTGAAATTGACTTTTTAAAAATAATTTTTTATGTAATTTTTAATTTAGTATGATAATGAATAATAAGTTCTTATTACGTGAGCTTTTTTGAATCTTTTAGAATTTTTTGAAGATAAACAGATATTAGTGTGTGGTGGTACTGGAACTATTGGCTCTGAAATTGTTTCACAACTTCTAAATTGGAATCCAAAAACCATTAGAATATTATCTAATTCTGAAAATGAGCTCTGGGAAACGAAAATCAGATTTAATGCTGCTGCCGAAAAAATAAGATTCCTATTAGGTGATATCCGGAATTTCGAACGAGTTAAAAGAGCAGTAGCTGATGTTGATTATGTATTTAATTCTGCTGCGATTAAACATGTTCATTTTAGTGAGTATAACCCAATGGAAGCAATAAATGTCAACATTCATGGTATAGAAAATATTATTGAGGCTTCTCTTATTCATAATGTGAAAAAATTAGTCCATATTTCCACTGACAAGGCTGTAATTCCAACTACAGTCATGGGAGCCACAAAAATGCTAGGTGAGCGCTTGTGTATTTCAAGAGACTTTGCTAAAGGATCACATCCAACAACGATATCATGTGTACGTTTTGGTAATGTTTTAGGGTCTAGAGGATCAATCGTTCCTTTAATTGAAAAGCAAATAAAAAATGGAAATGTTATAACTCTCACAGATGAAAAAATGAAAAGATTCTTTATGTCAATAAAAGATGCAGCTAAATTAGTATTAAAGTCTATGATTTTAGCTCAGGGTGGAGAGATTTTTGTATTAAAAATGCCAGTAATCCGAATAATTGATCTTTTAGAAGTATTAATAGAAAGGAGTGCTTATAAGTATGGAAAAAATCCCACTGATATTAAAATTGAAAAAATAGGTATCAGGGTTGGAGAAAAATTGGATGAAGACTTAATTTCTCCAATAGAGTTTTCATCATGTTATGAAACAGATGAGATGTATATTGTATTTCCTCCTCAAGATGCAGACTATAATTATTTGGCAGAAAAAAATTTATCCAATTATAAAAAGGTAGAAATTAATGATGATTTTAAATATAGTACTCTTAATAATAAATCCTTAAATAAAGAAGAAATTAATAAAATTCTTGATAGTCTTGAATTAGTATAAAATGGTGCAGTTAAAAGGATGAAAAAAGAATACCCTTTATTTGATATTTATTGGGATGAAGACGATATCAAAAAAGTTATAACCGTTATTAAAAGAGGATCTTATTGGGCAACTGGCCCAGAAATCAAAGAATTTGAAGATAAGTTAGCAGAGTATTTTAATGTAAGTTATGCTGTTACATTTAATTCTGGTACTTCTGCTTTACATGCTATCCTATTGGCTTTTGATATTACAACAGGAGAAGTAATTGTCCCTTCTATGTCCTTCATATCCACTGCTAATTGTGTAATTCTAGCAGGAGCTAAACCCGTTTTTGCCGAAATTGAAGAACAAACATTAGGGCTCGATATTGATGATGTAGGAAAAAAAATAACAAAAAAAACTCGCGCTATAATTCCGATGCACTATGGAGGAAAAGTTTGTAAAAATATTGAAGCTTTAAATGAATTAGCTATTGAAAATAATATTCTATTGATTGAGGATAACGCAGAAAGTTTTGGTGCTAAAATTAACGATAAATTTGCAGGAACTATTGGTCATGCTAGCATGTTGAGTTTTTGCCAAAATAAAATAATTACCACGGGAGAAGGGGGCGCAATATTAACAGATGATAAGAAAATTTATAAAAAACTTTTATTAATAAGATCTCATGGAAGAGTTGAACAACCTGGAACAGGTTACTTTTCAAATATATATGAGATGGACTATATTCAAATTGGATATAATTATAGAATTCCTACAATGTGTGGTGCGTTAGGAATCTCTCAATTAGAAAAAATCGATAAAATAATAGAATTAAGAAGAAAAATTGGTAAATATTACGATATTAATCTTAATAAAATTCCTCAAATTCAAACGCTTCCAGAATTTGAGGGAAGTAGAAACGTTTATCAGCTATATAATATTTTTGTAAAAAATTCAGAAAAAAGAAATGAATTACAAACTTATCTCTTGGAAATGGGTATTTATACTAAAGTCTATTTTTTCCCTATACACTTAAAATCCATTTATCGTGAAAAATATGGTTATAAGAGGGGAGATTTTCCAATTACAGAAGTAATATCTGATAAAATAATATGTCTACCATTATTATTTAGATTTAATGAAACTGATCAAGATTATATTATAAAAACTATTAAAGATTTTTTTAATTAATATTTTAAATTGATTTAAATAATAGGATCATGGATATTAAAAAATTTCAAGAAAACGATGAGATTTATATTCAAAAAAAACATAAATCACTCACAGCTCAGTCGTTTTTAGCAGCATTAAAAGACAATCTTGATAAAGAAACTGCTTTTAAAATTGCTAAAGATGCATTTGAAAGGTATATGACAAGTTTGTATACCCATATTTTAGCCTCTACTAAAGAAGGGTCCCAGGAACGATTTGACAAATTTAGGCAATTTTATGAAGAATATGCTGAAAAAACACCATATTTAAAAATTATTGAATCTAAACCAAATATCTTAAGAGTCAAATATGAACGATGTCCTTTTTTTGAGGTTTTAGAAGAAATGGATTTAGGAGAATTAGCCTATGCTTTTTGTTTATCAGACCCTGCATTTACTCAAAATGTCTTACCTAAAGTCAGATTTTCAAGAACAGGAGAAATTTCTAAAGGTAATGAATATTGTGATAATACCTGGGAATTTGAGAGGTAAAAAATTTAAATTTCTGACGACTATTTGAATATTTTGTAATAAAAATACCCTATTTAATGTTGATCCCACTCAAATTATAATTATAATTGCAGTGAACTAATAGGAATCTTCTAATAACTTTAGTTATGGTTGCTAATTTAAATTTTAGTCAAGTACTTTCTATATTCTAAGTTGGGTTCATAAATTTATGAAATTTTATGAATTAAAATAAAAAAATCTTTAATGTTTCTAGGATTTTTAGATATGTGAGATATATAATTACTATTACGGTACGTATGAAATCAACTCGTTTGCCGAAAAAAATATTATTACCAATAAAAGGAAAAAGATATATTGTTCATATGATTGAACGATTGAAGTTAGCAAAAAAAACATCAGATATTGTATTATGTACCTCTCGATTAGAAGATGATGATATTTTAATTGATATAGCTAAAGAAAAGGGAATTAAATATTATAGAGGTCATCCTGAGGATGTAATGTTGCGGATATACAATGGTGCAAAAAAATTCAATGCTGATGTTCTAGTTAGTACTACTGGTGATAATGTTTTTACAGATCCTGTATTTATGGATAAAATGATCGAATTTTTTGAAAATATGGAAGCCGATTTTACCTTTTCTAAAGATTTACCTATTGGCATTCAATCTTATATTGTCAGATTATCTACACTGAAGGATGCAATAGAAAAGAAATATGAAAAGGATACTGAGATTTGGGGCGGATATTTAAACAGGCCTAATATCTATCGTGTTTATGAATACAAGGTTTCTGATCCTTTATTTAAGCATCCTGAATGGCGTTTAACTCTTGATTATCCTGAAGATTATCAAGTATTTAAAAAAATTTTTGATTATTTATATAAAGAAGGAGAAATTTTTAGTTTAAATGAGATCATGACTCTTCTTAGAAATAAACCCGAAATTATGGAGTTAAATAAATTTAAGGATCAAATTGGAGCACCTCAATTAAAATTTAAATGAAAAATTTGCTTAGAGAGAAAAAAATGAAGATACTTTATTTTTTAGAATTATACGAGGGAAATTTATTAAAATATTACAATTTTTTAAAAAAAAAAGAATTTGAAAGAGTAAGATATATTTTAAAAAAACAGTTTAATAAACACAATCTTCAAATTGAATTCTATTGTCTTAACAAAGATAATGTTTACCTTGAAAAAAATAAGTATGGAAATTCTATTAAATCAATCTTAAATGAACCATTGAACATAGAACGAAATTCATACAAAAAGTATGTTGAAAATGCTTTTGTTGAAATAAAACATAATTTTGAAAGTCTAATAAAGCCCAATTTACCAAAAATCAATACTATATGGAATATTTTTGAGTCAGAGATTAAGTATATTTTACATGATTATCTCGAGCAAATTATTTTTATTAATTCTATAATTAAAAGGGAAAATCCTGTACTAATTGTCATATCTCAGAATTCCCCACATATTATAAAAGCTTTTTTAAAACGAACAAATTATCGCAATAAAAAAATACTCTTTTTTAAAAGTAAATTCAATAATATTTTTTTAAAAATTAATGAATTTATAGACTTTTTTCATTTCTTATATCATAGACTAACATTTTTAGTAAAATATAGAAAAAAAAGTAAGAGAGTTCATGATATTAAACATTTTGATAAACCATATGTTGGTATATGCCTTCCAAGTTCATATTTAAATATGGCAATAAAACCCATTTATAAAGAATTAATTAATCAGAAAGTTAATGTTCGTATTTTAAAAGATTTGAACGTAGGACATTCTTTGGTTTCTATAGCCTTTAAGAATTTTTTAAAGAAATTTTGGACTAGTAAGCAATATATAAATAAAGTTCTTTGGTATATTGATGATGATTTCAAAGATTCTCTAAGCTATATTCTAAGAAATATCTTAAAATCGAAATTAATAAAAATAGTTAATATCATAAAAAATGTTGAAAATGAAATTAAATCTTTTAATTATAAAGTAATAGTTATTTTAAATGAATTTGGACCAATTGGAAAAACATTATGTCTAATTTGTAAGAAATATAACATTCCGGTTTATTTTACTCCAAGTGTAGGAATTCCAAATGACGGTTCACAAATTACTCCCTACATGAGTGACATGATTAATGTAGAAGGTTCAATTGACAAAGAATTCTTAATTAATAACGGAGTAGATAGTAAAAAAATTTATATCAGAGGATCTCCCAAATATGAAGTTGCTCTTAATAGAGAAAATATTAAAATTCAGAAGCTGAAGGATATCTTTTCAAATAAAACTTATCCGTTATCCATTGATAAACGAAAAATTCTTTTTACAGTTAACCCTTTACCAGATGATTTTAATAGAGTTCTTCTTAGTAACATAATAAATGTATTAAAAAAATTAGAAAATATTCAGTTTATCATAAAATTACATCCTAGACAACGTGGACTATATAAGATAGGTAAGGAACTTAACTATAATGCAATCATAATTAAAGATGTTAATATATTTGATATAATTAATTCTTGTGATGTTTTATTAACCCAAGATTCAGCTGTTATTTTAGATGCAATGGTTGTTGGAACTCCATTAATATCTTTAGACTTAATAAATAAAAGATTATTTTATTCAGGACAATACAATTATAATGATGAAAAATATATTATAAGAGTTTATAATGAAGAGGAGTTATATGAAAAATTGAAATTATTATTAAATACCCCAATATATTATAATGATTACAAGAAAAAGCTTAAAGAGAATTTGAAATCAATAATAAATTGTAATGATGATAAAAATTACCATCCAATAAAACAAATTACATCAGATATAATCAAGTTTTATAATATATGATTTTTTATTATTTTAAAAAAAATACACAGATTTCTCTCAATAATAATATAATAGAAAAAAGATAACTAACCTAATATTAAGAAATTTTTTTGCGAAATTATGAAATATACTTTTTCCGATGGAGCTATTTTACCGTATATTGTAGAGCAAACATTTTATGAAAAAAGAATTTGAATGTTCTTAACATAGAATCTGAAATTAATGAAATAAATTAATAGAAGAAATATATCCAAAGAATAAATTTGTCGAATATTTTCTGATGTGATAAAAAAATAAAGATCTTATATTTTTTTGAATTGTACGAAGGAAATCTATTAAAATACTATAATTATCTTAAAAAAAAAGAATTAGAACGAATTAAAAATAAATTAAAAAAACAATTTAATAACCAAAGTGTTAAGATTGAATTCTATTGTATTAATAAAGATATTGGTTTCCTTGAAAAAAGTAGATATGGAAAATACATTAAATCAATTTTAAGTGAACCATTAAACATAGAAAGAAAAATATATAATAAAATTGTAGAACAAGCTTTTCTTGAAATAAAAAACCTTTATTATAATTTAATAAAGCCAAAATTACCAAAAATCAATGCTATTTGGAATATTTTAGAAGATAATATTAAACTCGATCTACATATTTTTTTAGAACAAATTATTTTTATTGATTCAATTATTAAAAGGGAAACCCCCACATTAGTTGTAATAGCTAAAGATTCACCATATTTTATCAAACCTTTATTAAATCGAATAAAATATCCTATTAAATTTTTTTTTTTGTTTAAAAGTAATTTCAATCATTTTTTTTTAAAAATTAATAATTTTATATTATTCTTTTATGAAATTTATCTCAAATTAAAGACATTAAAAATTAAGACATTTTTTAAAATTAGAACAAAAAGTAAAAGATTTGTTGATTTTAAATATAATGATGATCCCTTAATTGGAATATGTCTACCAAATAAGTATTTATATAGTGCAATAAAACCTATTTATAAAGAATTAATTAATCAGAATGCAAATGTTAGAACTTTTCAAAGTAGTCTTTTAGAATATTTTTTGTTTCCTAAACCATCTTTTAAGGATTTCAAATATTATTTATTCTTAAAAAAGTTTTGGAAGTCTAAACGATACAATAACAAACTTTTTGGGTACATAAATGATGATTTTAAAGATATAATGCTTTATATTTTAAAAAATAGATTAAAATTGAAATTAAAAAGTATAATTTACGTAATTTCTCTAATTGAAAATGAAATTAAATTTTTTAACTATAAAGTAATAGTTATTTTAAATGAATTTGGATTAGTTGGAAAAATAATATGTTTAGTATGTAAGAAATACAATATTCCGGTTTATTTTACTCCTAGTGTTGGAATTCCAAATACTGGTTCAGAAATTACTCCCTACATGAGTGATATGATTAATGTAGAGGGTTCAATTGACAAAGAATTCTTAGTTAATAACGGAGTAGATAGTATGAAAATTCACATCAGAGGTTCTCCTAAATATGAGGCAATTCTTAAAAGAGAAAATATTAAAATTCAGAAGCTGAAGGATATTTTTTCAAAAAAAATTTATTCGTTATCTACGGATAAACAAAAAATTCTTTTAACAGTTAATCCTATACCAAATGAATCTAATAGAGTTCTTCTTAATAAGGTAATTAATGCTTTAAAAAAAATTGAAAATACTCAGTTAATAATAAAATTACATCCTAGACAACGTGGAGAATTTATCAGACAGGTAGTTAAAAAACTTAAGTATAAAGCAATTATAATTAAAGATGTTAATCTTTTTGATATAATTAATTCTTGCTACATTTTATTAACCCAAGATTCAGCAGTTATTCTTGATGCAATGATTGTTGGAATTCCACTAATATCGTTAGACTTAATGAATAAACGACTATTTTTTTCAGGAAAACACAATTATAATGATGAAAAATACATCATAAAAGTATATAATGAAGAGGAATTATATGAGAAATTAAAATTATTATTAAATAACCCAACTTATTATATTGATTACAAGAAAAGGCTCAAACAGAATTTAAAATCATTAATTAATTATAATAAGGATTATTCTCCTACAAAACAAATTGTTTCGGATTTAATCAAGTTTTATAATAAATGATTTATTAATATTTTAAAAGAAATACTCGGATTTTTTTCATCCAAAAAAATTAGATGCGAATTTTGAAAGAAAAGTTGAAAACTTCGCATCTTTCCAAATGCTAAATACCATATTATATGCAAGAAGTCATGAAATTCATCTAAATAATCTTTAAACTTAATATTAAGAAAATTTTTTGCGAAATTATGAAATTTACTTTATCCGATGGAGCTATTTTACCATATATAGTAGAACATTTAAAAAATGATGGTCACTCTGTTTTATTTGATAGTTTTTCACCGGATATTGATATATGTATTATAGAAAATAGATACTATTTATATGAATGGTCCAGATTATTAAAGGTAATTAAAAGAAACAATATTAAATTGATTAATATCATCACAGATATTCCTTTTGGGCATTTTCAAAAGGGAACTGAAACTAATTCATTAACAAAGAACATTCAACAATTTCTATATAACTATACAAATCGACGTCAATTCATCTTTGAACGTCTGAATACCTATATTAAAGACAGAAGGAACTCACTTAAAAATAATTTTTTAATTGAATTTGTAAACAAATATATTAACGTAATTGGTGGAAATAGACAATTTTTTCAGATAAATTATCGAAGGTTTTTAAAACAAGCAGATCTTAATTTAGCAATTTCAAAATACACTCAGTACTGTGTAAAAAGATTTTTAAAATTAGATATCCCCATCTGCTATCCCTGTGTTAATTCAGATTATCTTCTAAGCTTACCTAAAGTAGATATTAAATATGATGCAATAAATATCAGTAGGATTGTAAAATACAAGCATCAAGAGATTTTTGTTGAAGCTGCAAATAGATTGGGATTAAATATTGTCGTACTTGGCAATCATGATGATAAGACTATAAAACTTAATTGTCATCATGAATATATACCAGATAATGATTTGCTCTTTCAGAAATTAAATCAAGCATCCTTTTATGTAGATTGTTCATTGTTTGAAGGATTTGGAATGACACCAGTTGAAGCGGCATTTCTTGATAAATTATCAATTGTTTCAAATACTTACGTTCATAGAGATGTTCTGGGTGATTATCCATTATATTTTAAACCCAACGATGTTAATGATTTAGTTGAAAAAATGAATTTTGCTATGGAGAGTGGTGTAAAGTTAAACAATAGCGAAATAAAGAAAAAATATTCTAGTATATCACTTAAAAATAGGTTAATGGAATATATAGAAAGTATAATTTAATCTTCTTTATGAGATAAGGCAATTTAATTATTTGTTAAAAAAAAATAATCTTATTTATAAATAGTTTAAAATGCGATTCTGATAAACTCTAGGATTCTACAAAATATTTGGATCTTAGCTTTTCTCTTTTACAGTTTATTTTAAATTCAGATAAATTAATTTTTATGTATTAGAAAAGAATTGCTTTCTGCTCCATATTTTTGATATTGGGAAACATTTATGGAGGGATTTTTCTCTAACCACTCTCTAAAAGCTCTTTGTTCACCTTTATTAGGATTACCACGATAAGAAAACCAATCATCAAAAATTATTATTGTTCCATCTTGAATATAATCTTCAATAAAACTTAATACATGGGTAGTTGACTCATATAAATCACAATCTATCATTATTACAGCTGCTTTTTGAAGAGGTATTTTCTTTTTTGTCTCATCATTGAGAGTTTCATCATACCATCCGGGTACAATTTGCACTCTACTCATATCAACACCTGCATTTTTAATGTTTGTTTTAAATTCATTAATATCACAACAAAAATCTCCCTCAGGAAAATATCGATCATCATCTCCATTACTTCCTTTTTTTTTAGGAAGCCCTTTAAATGAATCGAAGGCATAAAAATTCATTGATCTTAATTTAAATTTCTGTGCGAAATTAAATGCGATTTTAAAAGTACTTCCGATATATACTCCAAATTCTAAGTAATCACCTTTTATTCCAGCATTATTTATAAACCTTACCACATTCTCAAAAAATTGTTCCGTAGAATTAAGAAACCTTCTGTGAGATCTTTGCTTTTGAAGTTCACTTATTATACTGAAAAATAATTTTTTAGCCAAAAAAGCACGAATTATTGGCAATATTAATTTTTCTTTCAGAAATGTAAACATGATTACTCCTAATTTTTAAATTTCAAGGATGAACTTATTATCGAGTAATTTAGAATGAAATTTATATTTTTATGAAACAATATTGTTGAAAACTTGAATCCTCCCGTGCCAATCTTAGTAAAAATTGAAGTAGAAAATCCCCTGATCCTTCTTTTTAGTTTGCCAAGATCTTGAGCCGGACCATTGACATGTTGAATGAAGCACTTAAGGGCGTAAAGCAAAATTATGATGACTCATACTTACTAGTACAGATTTTCCAAATTTCAAAGTTATTTTTTTAAACCAAGAACTTTCAGAATTTTATTATATAAAGATAAAAACTTTTTTTCAAATTTCTTATAAAAGGAAATAATAGATTTTTCTACTAAAATGTATTTTAACCAAACGTCATTAGTCTTTTTAACCCATTCTTTAAATTTTTTTTCATTAAAGGAATTCAGTTCTTTTAAAACGTTAATAGCAGCCTCAACCCCTTCTATCAAATTAATCTTATTTTGTTAAGAGATTTATCATTTAAATTTAGAGTTTTAAATTAAGTATCTTTCTATGGCGCACCAACAACATTTGAAGGTTTTGGAATGGTATTTGTGGAATTTGCTTTTTTATATTAAATTTTAAATTTATTTTCGTAAACCAAGAACATTCACTATTTTATTATATAAAGATAAAAGCTTAAGTTCAACTTTCTTAAAGAGAGTAATAGGTTTTTCTACTAAAATGTATTTTAACCATCCGTTATTAGTATTTTTAACCCATTCAATGAAATCCTCCTCATTAAAGGAATTCAGTCCTTTTAGAATATTAATAGATATGTTAACCACTTTTATCAGATATGGTTTAGGTTTACAATATTTAATTATACCTCTTGCCTGAACTTCATGTATTTTAACTTTCCATTCTTTTGGAGCTTCTCTTTCAATAATAAGTTTTTTATATTTAGGTTCTTTTTGTCCTCTTTTATTCATTATTTGATGATAATTATGAGTTTCAAAAACCCTTCCATAATTATACCCCTCTTTTATTATCAATTCTTGAAATATAATATCCTCGTTATTCTGCAGGTAACCATCTTCAATGATCGGAATTATATTTTCAAATGCTTTTTTTCTACCCATCTGACTTCCTGAATAAGCGCGATAAGAATTAAGTTCAACCTTGAGTTTTATTAATGTTGTTAAAATGCTATCCGATTCATACCAATCGTATTTATCTTGATATTTTTTCATGGTATCATACCAATTTTTTGGAAGATATACATCTCCATGAAGATATATAAACCATTCTGTTTCAACATTTGAAATTAACTCGGCGATGCATATCCCTTGTGAACCGTAAAGATGATCAGAATATTTTAATTGATCAATAATTATGACACGAGGAAATTTTTTAAGAATTTCAAGTGAATTATCTGTACCACCTCCAAATCCAATGAATAATTTATTTATTGGAATTTCTCTATACCATGAGTATAAATTTGTTTCAAAAAGCGCATTTGTATTAATAATTGGAACTATAACATCAACGCCCTCTTCATTTGTTAAAGTTTTCTTATCTATAAATTCAAATTTGGAATAATAATCTTCAAAAATTGATTTTTCTCCCATCATTTTTCCCTATTTCATTTTTTAATTCATAATTTGGGTAGGAAAGTGTAATACAGATTAAATATTATATGTTTTTGCTCTTAAAGATCTTTTACGTCGAAAATATCATTTGAAAGCTCATATGAAAGTGTTTTTGAAAAATTTGGAGGTAGTTTTGTTTTATGTTGAAAAATTAGTAAATTTTTCATCTGGAACAACTGTGATCACATCTGATCTTAGCGAATTTTAGAGAACTCATTCATCTTATTTTTCCCATATAATTTTTTAGAAATAGATTTAATATTAAATTTCCTACTTTACTTGAAGTTCCTTGGCTTGTAGTGAAAAATCAAGAATCTGTGCAAAAAGATATAGAATTAGAAATTTTAAAAGTAAAGATCATAAAGATTTCTTTATATATGTGATATCCCTGGGATTTTTAATATTCTATTTTAAGAGGAATAATATTAAAGATTTTAAAGAAAAAATGATATACTCATCGAATAAAACATATGAGCGGAGTAATAATGAAATATCACAGGAGTTTTCAATCCGAGCTTTAAAGAAAATGCTATTTCTGGATATTTTCTTTTTTTAATCAAATTTATTATTAATTATGATTATTCTATAATGTAGAATAAAACATTCTTTTAATCAGAGATTAAGAAGTGATTGTAAATTTCTAGAATAAAGCGTATCTTACGTAATATAACGGATATTGTCATTGATGCAATATCGAAATTTTTTCCAAAATTTGAAAATAAGCTTAAGAATCGACTTTTTTTAAAAAATGGGTTAAAACCAATCCCGACTGCTTTAAATTTCTCTTTTATTGTTCATCCTTATGACAAATTTTCATCAGTATTGTTTTTTAGAAATAGATTTCTTTACAAAGATATATACCGGATTTTAAAAACGTTTTCAATAATCTGTAATTCCTTTATTGATGTAGGAGCAAATATTGGATACTTTACGGTTTCGATAGGAAAAAAAATAAGCGATAAAGGACCAGTAATCGCAATTGAGCCTGAACCTATTAACTTTCGTATTTTAAAAAAAAATATTAAAATCAATAAAATAACTGCAATTCTTGAGGAGGTAGCCCTATCTACAGAGGAGGGATTTGCTGAGCTATTATTGAATGAGGAAAATAAAGGAGGTCACAGCCTTTTCGCACATGCCCCTACTTTGTATGACGGAAAGATTCAAGTCAAGACAACAACTCTGAATAATATCATGAAAAAATATAATCCACCTGAACCTATCCTTGTAAAAATAGACGTTGAAGGATATGAATATAATGTATTTAAGGCAGGGGATAAATTACTGGAAAAAAAATGTGTAATGGTTGTTGAATTCTCCCCACAATTCATGAGAATTCTTGATCAAAAACCAAAAGGACTCTTAGAATTGGTTACGAAATTTGGTTATAAAATTTATGACATAAAACAGGAAAAACTGATTCAACCTCAGGATTATGATATGCTTTGTAGGATTCCGCAGTCAAATTTGATTTTTATAAATTTATAATAATCAGAAATTTTTTAGTTTAAAATCTCAATATTAACTTGTTTTGTTTTCAGTAATATCAACTCATTCATTAATTTAAATATGAAGGTATCATCCCTTTTTCTGTTATAGTGTATTAATATCCTATTTTCAATTAGGGATCTGATATGAAAGATATTCCATAAAAAAGCTTTTAAATATAAGATAAATAAGGTATATTTTTTATAAACTTTAGACTCAAGGATTTCCCTGAGTCTTATATAAAAATAATGTGGTAGAATTTTAGATAATGACTTCAATTCATAATTTTTTAAAAGTGTTCTTAGTTTATTTCTTTGGCTCATATAAATGATTTTTAGAAAATTTTTTCTTACTCTATTTATTTTATGGTAAATAATGGATGTTGGAATGTAATATACATCATATCCACAAATCCATGCTCGCCAAGAAAAATCTACATCCTCCCAATACATAAAATATGTAGGATCAAATAATTTAATATTATTATATAATTCCCGCTTAAACATCATTGAAGCGCCGCATCCATAAAAAATTTTCGTTTGTTTTTGCTTAATGGGTAGTTCATTTTCAAATTTGTTAGCATGTATTTGTGCTGTATTCCCATATTTATCACATGAACTACCTGCGAAATTAATTTTTTTTCTATTACCATAATAATAAATTTTACTCCCTACAATCCCAATCTTTTTAGAACTTTGAATTGCTTTTACTAATTCTGTTAACCAATTTGGATCGACTATTGTATCCATATTTAAAAGTGCTATGTATTCTCCCTTAGCCTGAATCATGCCTATATTATTCCCTTCAGCGAAACCGTAATTTTTTTTTAATTCAATAATTTTAACATCATTATATTTATTTTTAATTTTTTCTACACTTTTATCTTCAGAATTATTATCTACTAATATCATTTCAAAATTTAGATAATTCAAATTATAAAGTGATTTAAAGCATTCTTCCCAATCGTTCTTACCGTTGTAATTTAGAACAATTATAGAGACTAATGGGTTTCTCATCGTTTTTCAGATATAGATTGCTTTATATATAATATAAAATTACCTTACTTGCATTCTTACATAATTCATCTGTAGTATTCAATTTCTAATTTTTTTAAAAAGACTTTGTATTAGCATGTCTAAATTTCAATTTTAGTAAAAAAATTTATAGATATTTTATTAAACTCTTTCATTTTCTGGGAATTTGCTTTAATATTATTTCAAAAAACTATAGAATTATTTAATGAAACATTTAGAATCAAGAATTTCACTTTTTTTTTAATGTATATCAATATTTTGTTCTAATCCTTTTTTAATTAAATCCATGACTCTTCTTGTTGAAAATCCATCTAAACGGAATAAATAGTCTTTTAAAAAGAGTTCTCGATTCTTTAATAAAATAGGTTCTATAAATGCTTTTTTTATCTGCTTAATTAATTCTTGAGAATTTGTAGCTTGATAAACCGTATCTTCTTTAAAGAATGGTGTTGTATAATCTCTTTTATTAAATTTTACACAAATAATTGGTTTCTCTGCAAGCATAGCTTCGACAACTGTTGTAGATTCTCCCGAAATAAAACAATCGCATGTTAAAATTAAATCTACTAAATCATAATCATTTGTAAAAGAAATATTATCTAAATTATAAAAGCTGGCTAGGTCATATACAAATTTTGTACAATTCTCGGGATAATGAAATTTAACGATAAGATGAATATCTGGTATTTGCTTTATTGCATCAAAAATTATTTCAAAAAATTTTATAATTTCAGAATCAAAGTCTTCGATATTTAATCTGAATTGTGGCATTCCATAATTAGTAGCTAAAACAATCAATCTTTTGTCTTTTTGAATTTTAAAATTTCCATATACATCCTTTTTTTTTTTAAAAATTTCATTTTTATTTAGATTAAAGTAAATATCAAATCGGGGACATCCTGTTATGACTATTTTTTTAGGATTCATCCCCCATTTAATTAATTTTTTTTGACTTCTTTTACCCCAAGTTGCAAAATAATTTGAATGAGAGGGTACATAACCTGAGAAATGACCTGTAATTCCATGTTGAATAACAAACGTCGATATTTTTAATTGAGAACTGATTAGACTCATAGCCATGTAACGTTCGGGAACATCACATCCAAAAATTATTGAATCAATTTTCGCATTTTTCAATATTCTTTTCATAATTAGTATCCATGTAATTAATTTCCTAAACCCTAGAAAAATGATATCTGTAATTTTTGTGTTAATTAAGGGCCAAAGTGATATATTTTCATAATTAAACTGTTTTTTAAAAGAAGGATTTTTAACAATCTTTTTCCAATTATTCCATGACTGATTAAAAGTCCGAATCGATTTTTTTTGAATACTCGATGTAATCCCGGAAGAATAAAATAATATATTAGCTTTTTTGGTTTTGAAGAAGATATTTTTTAGATTTTCAACGAGTCCTACCTTATTCATATGATAACCCATTAAAAATAATTCGTATGTTTGCAATATACTATTCATTAATTTTGGATTAATAGCTAAATGAAAAAGTAAAATATTTTTTTTACTGGATGTATTTTTCTTCATAAAAAATAAAATTTTCGATAAATTTTTCAAAAAAAATTTCTTTGAATTATCAATAATAATTTTTAGAATGCGTTTTTTAGAATATCGTATTATTTTATTTGAGTTAATTGTATTTAACTCAGTTTTAGAATGTAATGAAAATTTAATCTTCTTGAAATGACAAATGTATTTTAATGAATTATTTAGTTCTTTAAATAAAAAGCTAGGATTGTCAAAACAAATTATTTCTGCAGGTCTTACCATTTCTAATAGATTTAGTATTGATTGAACATTTTTTATAATCCTTGAAAAATAAAAATATAATTCATAACCAAAGAGAGAACCTAGAGAAATTTCATGAAATTTAAATAAATTTTTATGCCAATTCTTAACTAGATTATAGGCTTTTTCATCCATTTGTTTAGCAAGGTTTTCAGTAATAAAATTATCAAAAGTGAGATATTCTACATTTTTAAGTTGTAGAAAAACATCTAAATCTATTGTAGTACTAAAGATTCTTATTTGAGAATTAAAAAAAAACTTGGGTTCAAATTGAGAATATTCTTCAAAATCTTTTATGTCATGAAGAAAAATCACTTTCACTTTTTTTCCTCTTTCCATAATTTTTTTTATGTAAAAGTACACTAAAATTTTTTGATTTCTCTTAATTTTTACGAACAATCCACAATTATTACAAAATATTCAAAAGATTAAGTTTAATTTTCTTTAAAAATTTAGTATTTCATTATAAACGTTTATAATAGCTTATATTATATTAATTGCAGAAAATGCTATCAGATAAAATTATTCTAATCACAGGTGGATCTGGAACAATAGGATCAGCATTAGTAGAGCACATTCTTATGAATTATTCTCCAAAAATTATTAGGATTTATAGTAGAGATGAGACAAAACAATATTTACTTAAAAATAAATTAAAAAAATTCGAAGATAAATTAAGGTTTTTTATTGGAGATATAAGAGATAAAGAACGAGTCATTCGGGCTATGGATAATGTTGATATTGTATTTCACTTGGCTGCTCTAAAACATGTAGGTGCTTGTGAATATAATCCCTTTGAAGCAATAAAGACAAATGTAATAGGGCTTCAAAATTTAATTGAGGCAGCCATTGAAAAAAACATTGAAAAATTTGTATATACCAGTACAGATAAAGCTGCAACACCTTCTAATACGATGGGAGTTACAAAACTATTAGGTGAAAAACTAATTACATCTGCCAACTATTATAAAGGAGCAACTTGCACAATATTTTATTCAGTAAGATTTGGTAACGTTTTAGGATCAAGAGGATCATTAATTCCTGTCATTAAATCTCAGGTAAAAAACGGTTTATCTATTACAATAACTCATAGTGATATGTCAAGATATATTATGAGTACTAATAATGCAATTAAATTAATTTTAAGAACGCTAAAACTCGCACAAGGCGGGGAAATTTTTGTGCTCAAGATGGAAGTTTTAAAAATTATTGATTTAATTGAGATCTTAATTGAAAATTTTGCTGAATTGTATGAAAAAAAAGCAGACAAGATCCAAATTGAAGAAGTCGGAATGTTTGAAGGAGAGAAATTATATGAAGAATTATTTTCTGTTGAAGAATCTGGCAGAACTTTTGAACTAGAAGATATGTATATAATATTACCACATTTAAAATTAGTTGCTAATAAAATTAATCTCGATTTATATCCCTCATTAAACAAATTAGATGGTATAAAAACTCTCAATTCAAGAGATTCAGAACCTCTTTCAAAGAAAAGTATAAAAGAATATCTAAAAAGTATAAATTTAATTTAAAAATATTTGGGATTTTAGTATTGGTATCTTTAATAACAGGAGGAGCTGGATTCATCGGTCGATGGGTAGTAAAAAAATTATTATCTAAAGGAGAAAAAATTGTTATAATTGATAATTTAAATAATGGAAGAAAAGAAAACTTACAAGAATTCATAAATGATCCAAATTTAATCGAATTTGTAATAGAAGATGTTCAAAATTCTAAAATTATAAACGATTTATTTGTAAAATATGATTTTTCTACTTGTTTTCACCTTGCTGCTCAGATAAACATTCAAGAAAGTATCGATTTTCCAGAAAAATCTTTTAAAAACAATGTTATAGGAACCTATAACATCTTAGAAGCATCTCGCAGAACAAATACTAAAGTGATTCTAATTGGGACTTGTATAATCTATGATTTAGCAAATTCTGATATAGCAATTTCCGAGGACCATAAAGTTAAACCAACTTCTCCTTATGCTGGGTCAAAACTTGCTGCTGAAGAATTAGCTTTGTCTTATTATTATGCTTATAACTTACCAATCATCATTCTAAGACCTTTTAATACGTATGGGCCTTTTCAAAAAACAAACATGGAAGGTGGAGTAGTTTCGATTTTCGTAAAAAAAAAACTCGAAAAAAAAAAATTAAAAGTTTTCGGAGATGGAAATCAAACAAGAGATCTATTATATGTAGAAGATTGCGTAGATTTTATTGTTAAAGCATCTGAATGTAATGAATGTATTGGAGAAGTAATTAATGCTGGATCTGGACTAGATATTTCTATTAATAATTTAGCCAATCTAATTGTTCAAGATAAAAGATGTATCGAACATGTAGAGCATCACCATCCTCAAGCAGAAATTATGAAATTAGTTTGTGATAATTCTAAAGTAAAAAAACTCTTGGATTGGGAACCAAAAGTTTCTCTTAAAGAAGGAATTTTATATTTAGAGAATTGGATCAAAAAATATGAAATAATAGATGAGCCGTGTTCCTAATTTTTTCTTATAAATTTAATAATTTTTGTTTATATCCTTTACTCTCTAACTCTTTAAAGAAAACAAGACCCTCTTCGACCATGAAAAGCCTATTAATTATCCTCTTTTGTATTTTTGAACAATTTAGTGTTGGTTTTAAAGGTCTTTGAGCTTTTAAGTTAAGAGCTTTTATTGAAGTAGACTTAATCAATTCCCTGTTTAAATTGTAAATCTTTGCTATAATTTCTCCGAAACCTAACTTTGTAATGCTCTTTGGGCTCGCAACATGAAAAACTCCCGTTAATTTAAGTTCTATTATCTCTAATAATATATCTGAAAGGTTATTTACCAAAATTGGAGAAAAACATACGTCTTTAAATAAGTGAATATTCTGTTCTTTTCTCAAAGTGCTTAAAATCCATTCTGCTATGCTTTGTTTTGGTAACCAATTAAATCCATAGATATTAGTTCTAATAATGCTAGAATTTTGATATTTTTTAACTACTAATTCTCCCTCGTATTTAGTTTGTGCATAAACATTTAAAGGATTAACCGCATCATCTTCTTTATAATTTCCCTTTTTTCCATCAAATATTGAATCAGTTGAAATATATAAAAAATAAGCTCCAATTTCTTTAGCAATTTGGATTAAATATTGAGTTCCATCTATATGTACATTTCTTGCGAGCTGCAGATTATTCTCACAGAATTCAACATTTGTTAAAGCAGCAGTATGAATAATAACATCGGGATTATTTCTATATATGAATTTTTCAACCCAATTTTTATCAGTAATATCTAATTCCAATAATTTTTTGGATTTTGGCTTTTCTCCTAAATATGTACCCCATAGCTCATGGTTCGTCTCTGTCAACATTAAAGCTGATCCAAGCATACCAGTTCCTCCAATTATGAGAATCTTCATCACTCTTAACCTCCTTTAAGTTTCAATTCTATATTCTCCCCATCTTCAATTGCATGTTCAATACCACTATATTTCCACTCCCCATATCTGCCAATTGAAAAGATTTTATATTCATTAAGAAAATTTTTTATAATCCTTACTTGTTTTGATAATCCGATTGTAGGCAGAGGGAAACCATATTTTATTTTTAGAGGAATTTTGTCAATTATATCAGATTCATTTTTTAAAAAACCTAGTTTAATGAGAGATTGTAACGATTTATTCTCAAATTCAGTGATATCAAAATTTGATTCTGGAAGATATGTTACCAAAGCTGAACATGAACTTTTTCCTCTAGGCGCATTGTTTTTACTAAAATTACTTGAAAAAAATAAACGAGAAAATGGAATATTTTTTTGTGGAAAATAAATCCAATGATATTTATGATCATTTTCACGATTGATACACAAATTCAAACAATAAACTGAATTGAATTTTAATTTTGAGCTTAATTTTTTTATATTTTTAGGAATATTAGTTGAAATGTTAATTAATTCTGGTAATGGAATTGTTGAAATTAATTTTTCATATGTTTCAGAATGACCATTTTCGAATATTACTTCTTTTCTATCTATATCAATTTCAATTGCATTATGATTTAATGCTAGGTGATTTAAATATGGAATATACGAATTTGCTAATTCTTGAGACCCTCCCTTAACAGGATACCATCTGATATATCTATTTTTTAGAGTCTCACCTGATAGTGGAAATATTATGTCAATTAATTTATTTAAATCAATGGTTGATACAATTTTAGCAGCCGCAAACCAAGAAGTGCCCATTTCTTTAGTTTTCATTGACCAAATTTTTTCATTATAAGGGATCATAAATTCTTCAGCAATATATTCCCCATACTGATAATAAATGAACTCTTCAAAATTACTAAATTCTTTTTTACTTTGATCCCTTGAAAAGTAGTTTAATATCATTGATTTAGTACATTTCTTTAACTCAGACAATGGTAAATCTCGAATATTTTCCTGAAAGGGATAATTTATATATTTTTCTTTAAAATAAATTCCACTGATTAATTCTTGTGAGAAAATATTTTCCCTCATTAGTTTTCTAATTAAACTATCTATTTTTTTGCTTGGAATTCGCAAAAAATGTTCAGCATAATCAAACAAGTATCCCTTCTTTTCGATTGATTTAGCTAGACCTCCTACTTTATTTGTTTTTTCTGCCAAAAAGAAATCTTTCTTCAGATTATAAGCCGTATTCAAGCCAGTTATTCCAGCTCCGAGTATAACATGCTTTGCCATGAAAATTACTTAAAAACTATTATTTAAATATATCCCAAGTTATCGGGTCTCCTTTCTTCAAGAATTTTTTAGTAAAAAGACCAATAATATCATTTTTATATTTTGGAAGTATTCCTGCTTGAGGTCTTAAAATAGAAATCATTTCATTAGTTATCTTAGTACCCTCTTGAATATCATTAGAAGCGAACAAACTTCTACGCTGAAGAAAATATGTATCCTTTTCAGCTTCTACTACAAATTTCTCATAACTACCTAAAGCTACCTCAACATTTCTTATATTCTTAACCATTTTTTTGAATTCTGAAACATCTAAGGAATGTGGATGGTCTGGTCCATCACTTGTTTTATCAAAGGTAAAGTGTTTTTCAATTACTTTAGCTCCTAAAGCAACTGCTGTGCATACGACAGTATCTCCGGGAGAATGATCACTATATCCTATAATTGTTTGAAAGGCTTTTCCAATAGATAACATAGCTCGGACATTAGCTTGTTCAATTGGAGATGGATAATTAACAATACATTGAAGTAAAATGAGGTCACTATTTCCAGTTGAACGTATAACATTAACAGCCTCTTGAATTTCTGCCATATTAGTTGCACCACAACCTAAAAGTATTGGTTTTCCTTTAGAAGCAACGTATTTTAAAAACTCTAGGTTGGATATTTCACCTGATCCAATCTTAAAGCAGTTGCATCCAATTTCATCTAAAAGATCAACTGCTTCATTATCATAAGGAGCTGAGAAAAATATTATTCCCTTCCTTTTACAAAAGTTAAATAATTCTTTATGCCATTGTCGTGGAAACTCTGCATTTTTATAGACCTCCCACACACTATTCTTCCAATTTGATTGAAATGACATTTGTAGTCCTTCAAATGCTTCTTTACATATAATTCTTTCAGCTTGAAAGCTTTGAAATTTTACTGCGTCTGCTCCAACTTCTATAGCTAAATCAACCAATTCTTTTGCTTTATCTAGGTTGTTATTAAAATTGGATCCAACTTCTGCTATAATGAATGTAGGATGATCGTTACCAATCATTTTGTTATTAATTGTTATTTCATTCATTTCTCTAAACTTTCTTTTTGAAAATTTAATTTATTTAATTTAGATGATTTAAAAATTAGGTTAATCTTTGAAATCCCTTATGGGCAACTGGGCCTTCAAGCAAATTTTTTATATCGTCTTGATCTATTGCCTTTTTTATTATCCCAAAAATTTCATCTAAATTTTCTAAATATTCCTTAACGTGCTCTTCTGTATGGCTATAACTTATATAAATACTGACTGATGCGAGTATTCCTCTTTTTAGCATTTCTTGTGTTATAAATGTTTTTATCTCTTGAGAACTTTCATAGTTTAACTGTAGGGTTATAAGAGGATACGGGGGCAATATTTCGAAATCTAAATCATATTTTTTAATAAGATTCAACCAACCTTTTTCAATCAAATTACCTATTCTCTCTATATGAGAAGGAATATTATATTGTAACATTTTATTAATAGTTGCAATTGCCGCTGTTGGCCCAATTCGTTCAGTCCAATAAGTACTACTAATAAAGCTAGTTTGGGCGGCATCCATTACATTTTTTTTTCCTATAATTGCTCCCATTGGGTATCCATTACTGATAGCTTTTGCATATACAGCAATATCTGGATTTACACCAAATTTTAAATGTAATCCTCCAACATTCATCCTCCATCCAGAACTAATTTCATCAAAAATTAGAATAGCTTCAATTTCATCCGCAATTTTTCTAATTTTTTTAAGAAAATCATTTTGGGGCTCATGATGTCTCATGGGCTCCATTATAATTACACCTATATCATTTTCTTGTACAATTTTTTCAAGTTTATTAATATTATTATATTCAAATGGTATTGCTGAGTTAAAAAGACCTCTTGGTACACCGTTAGGATCTAATCCTGACAAAAGATGACCATCAAGATTTGCATTATCAGCAAGATTACTTGATAAATACCAGTCATGCCAACCATGATATCCACAGAATGCAATTTTATCCTTCCCGGTATATGCACGTGCAATTCTAATAGCAATTGCTGCAGACTCGCCTCCCGTTCTAGCATATCGAACAGATTCTGCCCATGGATGTATATCAATCAGCAATTCTGCTAATTCAACTTCTTCAGGAGAATTAAGTGTTGACATTGAACCATTATCAATTACTTTCTTAACTGCATCATCCACATCATCATCAGCATAACCAAGTGTGCAAGCACCTATTCCCATATAAGCCATATCAGTAAATTTATTTCCATCTAAATCCCATATTTCTACACCTTTTGCTTTTTTATAATAAGAGGGCCATTGGTCAGGTAAAAACATTTCTGAACGTTTACTTAATAATTGAGATCCTCCGGGAATTATTTTCTTTGCTTTATTCCATAAATCAATCCCTTTTTGACAATTCATAATATTATTCAATTTGAATTTGTTTATCTTTTACTATTGATTTTGTATAGCTTTCATCTCGTTTAAATTGTTCATTAATCTTTAACAATTCAGGATTTTTCTTTAAATATTTAATCACATCATCCATTGAGAATTTTTCCCATTTGTCATAAAAATTTTCAATTATAATTGAAATTAATTTAAAATCATCTGGTGTATCAACTGTTAAACGATATTTTGAATAGTCAATATTATATGTGACATTTTTTAATTTAAATTCCTTGTTTAGATTTTTCCAGATAAAAGGAGTTACATGTTCTCTCTCGGAAGGCAAATTGGCCTTTTTCCAAGCTTTTTCTAAAGCTACAAAAGAAAATATCTCTGTATCATACCCATCGGGATAAGTTGGTGGATGAACATTTGACAAATAATCGAAATTTCCTTCTAAATAAATTTCTAATAATTCATCTATAATTTTTGGATCTATTAATGGACAATCACTAGTAATTCGAACAATTACTTCTCCTTTAAATTGTTTAGCTGTTTGATAATATCTATCCAGTACATCATCTTCATCACCAACAAAAATTTGGACATAATTTTTTTCTGCAAATTTAATAATCGGTTGATTTGCTTCTAAATGACCTGTAGCTATTATTAATTTATGTTTTGTTTGAGTTTGGGCAATTCTTTTTGTAACATACCATAATAATGGTTTACCTCGTATTTTCTTTAAAACCTTTCCAGGTAATCTAGTAGAACTAAAACGAGCTTGAACTATTATTAATATTTTTTTTATTATATCTCACTTTAAGGATCTTAGCATTTATTTATGTAATAGTTATGATATTTTTTAATACTTTATATACACACTATTAAAATATCTGAATTTTCCTTAGTCCATTTATCCATTTTCAATCATTTTTTTTCCTTTTTCGAATTTAATTATTTTTTCTCTCTCTCTTCCATAATAAAGTATAAGCTTGCCTCTCATTATCATCTGGTTCAAAGAAAAAATCATTTACTTTAAAACTTGAAGTCAATAGTGCAATTAGGGAATAGTTTTCCAGAGAAAGGAATATCTTTGAATAATCCTGTTTATATGTCCAAATCTGATTACCTGGTAAATGGGCATACTCATTTTTTTTAGGATTATCTGGAAAAAAATCTCCAATTATTAAAAATCCATTGTAAGATAGCATTCTTTCAACTTCACTTATGCATTTTGCTAATAAACCCCTATCAATCCAACAAAAAACAAAATTTATTATAATTAAATCAAATTTCTCATTTAAAGGGATATCTGAAAAAATACCTCGAATAAGCTTAATATCTTTATATAATTTATTTCCCTCATCTACTGCTTCTTTTGAAGGTTCGATCCCTACACATTCTGCATTATACTTTTTTTTAATAAAATTCAAACGATAACCATTCATACATCCAATTTCTAAAACTTTTTTTGGAATTATTTTATATAGATCCAAAATTCTTAGAGGAACATCTTTTTCAGCTTTTAGGCTTAATAGAACATTTTTATTTCTTTTATAGTAATTGTTTGCTTCTGCTCTAAAAAAAGTTTCATTCTGCTTATCATTCATTGATGATATAATCTCTTTTACTATTTTTATTTTTTGAGTTTTGAGGAAATAAAAAAAAGTTTGTTATTCGCTTCTATTAATAAATATGATTGTTAATAAACAAACTAAATATTAAACAATTGTTATATAGATTTAGGATTATTATCTTTGTTTCTATGCCTTCTCTATTCCTTTCCTTATTAGATTACGAATATAATATTTGTATCTTATTTTAGTTATTAAAAGGAAATAAGGAAAATAATACAATTTTTTAAATAATTTCAATTTCTTTAAGGGATTTAGAAATTCAACTTTTAATGGATGTAATAAAGATTTAATTTTTATTTTAGTATTCCAATTTTTAGAATATTTGTGATAATATTCATAATCACTCTTTCCATATCTTTTGAAACGTGATATTAAAGAATTTTTGTCCTCAAATCCAATTTCCCAACAAACAATGTTAGAGTAACCTACTTTATATCCTTCCTGTGCTAATCTATAACATAAATCAGAATCATCACTGTGAGTCATCTTAGGATCAAATCGAAATTTTCTTAGTATTTCTGTTTTAAATAAATAAGGGGTACCAATTACTTCTCTTTGTCCCTCATAAAATCGTAGTTTCCAACGCATATCAGATCCTCGGGTGAGGTATGATTTATGCTTATGCTTCATTCTAGTGAGATTAGCTGTTCCTACATAATCATGTTGATTCAAATATCTTTTAAGTCTAAGTATTGTACTCTTTCCGACTATATTATCTGATCCGATAAAAAATATGTATTTAGTATTTATTTCTTGTAATCCAATATTTCTAGCTAAAGCTAATCCTTTACCTGGATCATTAAAGATTTTAGTAGCATAGTTCTTAGCAATGGTTCTAGTTTTATCCGTAGAATTTGCATCAACTACAATAATTTTTAGTGGATTATTATTTTTTACTGAAACAAGAACTTCTTCTATAGAATCTTCACAATTTCTAGTGCAAACAACTACGGAAACATCCTTGTTATCAGACTTATTAATCTCCATAAAACCTATATTTTTATCTATTTTTCCCATAGAGTGGGATTTATTACATATTCAGGTATATTTGAGAATTCATTTTTTATCCTATTAGATATCTCATTCGATAAAGGTTCTGCCTTTAAGAATCTGAAATTTTCTGCTAACTGTTCTAATATTTCAACACCTATTACTAAACTTGTTATTTCTACCATATCTCTAACAAATGTAAATGCTAATTTTGCAATACTAATTTTGCTTTTGTCTGAAATTTCTTTCAACTTTATTAAGGATTTTTTGACTTGAGCTAAATATGGGGGTATTTTTGTAGGTGAAAGAAAAAAGAGTCCTTGCAAATAAATACTTCTTGCAAATATAATATACTTATTTTTGTAGAGTTTTTTCAATAAACTTGTTTTAATTAAACGATGATCAAATAAATTAACTGGAATTTGTATTGCATTGATTTCTTTATATTTTAAAGATTCCTCTACTTCATGCGGATAATATGCAGAAATGCCTATATGATTAATAAATCCTTCAATTTTTAATTGGTTTAAGCATTCTATTATTAATCCATCTTTTAAATAAATATCTGGAGCATGATGTAATAAATAAAAGGGTATACTTTCCAATTTTAAATGTTTTAATGAATTTTTTATTTGATTTTTAATATAATTATAAACCACATCAAAGGTTAGGTTTTCTTTAAGATTAATAGCAGGTAATTTAGATATTATTATTGGATGGAGTTGTTTATCAAATTTAATTTCTGAAATAATAAATTTTCCAATAATTTTTTCACTTTTTCCATACACCGGTGCTGTGTCAAAGGAAGTAATACCGTTTTCATAAGAATACTTTAATATTTTGAGTGATTTTTTCAAGTTTGGTTTTCCACTAATATTTGAGATTCCATAATTTAAACCAAGTTGAGCCGTTCCTAAAGTAATCTTTGAGAGTTTCATTAAATTTAATTATGTATTATATTCCATAATAATATTGTAGCAGAGAATAATAATATTTTTTATTCAATTAAATTTTTAAGTTGTGACATAAGTATTTTTTTGATATTGCTAAACTCTTTGAACTTTAAATCAAAAATTAAAAATGATGGAATGTTTAGTATGTTTTGATACGGAATTACAAAAAATATATTCTAATAAAAACCAGTTTTTATATACGCAAGGAGTTGTAAAATCCTTAAATGATTGGAGACTTTTTAGGAAACAAGAATTAAATTACTACTTTTGTAAGAATTGTGGCTTTATTTTTAATCCAAATCCTATGACTTCTAAAAACGATATAACATATAAAGAACTATATACTTTAAATCCCCAAAATTTATCAGTAAAAGATATTACGAGTCTAAAAAAAAAATTTAATACAATATTTGTTCATTCGAAATTGAAAAAGGATAGTAAGATTTTAGAAATAGGTTCTAACGATGGATACTTCTTGAATTTTTTTTTTGAAAAACAAATTCAATGCACTGGTATAGATCCTTCTCCAGCAGTAGACATATGTAGAAAGAAATATCCCGGAATCAAAGTAATTCAAGATTATTATAGTTCACATATTTTTAATGAGGAATTTGATCTAATAATCTGTAGAAATGTGATTGAACATTTGAACAACCCGATAGAGTTTATAATGGAGATTAAAAAAAATTTAAAACATGAGGGTTATGCATATTTTGAGGTTCCTAATGTAGAAAAATTTATAGCACATAGAATTTACACAAATTTCTATCATGAACATATATCTTATTTTTTTAAGGAGTTGTTTGAAGAGATTAACAATAGTTTAGGTTTTAAAACAATTTTTATAGAAAATATTAGCGATAATGATGTCATAACTTATTTCGGTCAAAACGCTACTACTACGCTTAATTATAAATTGCAAAATATTCCAAAATTAGATAACATAAATCCAGAAATTGAACAATTTATTGATTCTTTTAAATCATTTAAAATGAAAATAAAAGAGTTTTTCAAAGATTTCATCAAAAAACGATTCACTATTGGTTTGTGGGGTGCTGGTTGCACTTCTATCAACATAATCTCCTTATTAAACGACTTGATACCAGAAAATATTTACTTATATGATTCCGCAGAAACAAAGATAGGATATTATTTACCGGGTTTAAATAAAAAGATAAATTCTCCTATAAAAATTTTGGAAAATAACCCAGATGTAATAATAATTATGTCTGAAAGATACAAATCTGAGATTTACGAGAAATTGATAGAAATGAATTATACTAAAGAAGTTTGGAGTATTTTTCCTAAGATTGAAAAATTAAATTAAGTTTGTTATGATTAAGCTTTATTTTTTTTCTAATTAATAATTAGGTTCAAATTGCTTGATATTTTAAAAAATTTGAAGAGTAAGGGAAAATTTTAATTTGCATAAACAGTTTATCAAATATATTAGATCAATCGAGAGTTAAATTAATGGATAATATTTCTCTAAAAAAATGTCCGGTTTGTGATAATCTATTTAAACAGAATGTGTTTTTTGAGTTAAAATATTATAAGTTATTAAATGGAATAGAGGATTTCACCGTAAAAATTACACAATGCGATAAGTGTGGATTTGTATTCCAGAATCCTCGACCCTCAGTTAAGATTCTATCAAATTATTATAAATCAGAGCCATTTTCTGTTGCTTATGAGCGTGGAACTAAAATTATCCCCACAACGACATATAACCGATTTGTAAGAGTGGAAAAATTTTGGTATGATTCTAACATAACACCGAAAGGTAAAATTCTCGATTTGGGTACGCATACGGGACAATTCCTTCTATTCTTAAAAGAGAGAAACTACGAATGTGTAGGAATCGAACTTTCCGAAAAAGCAGCAGAAACCGGTCATGAATGGTATGACGTGAATATCATTGTAGGAGATATTAAAGATTTAGACAAAATCTTTGAGAGAAGAAGTATCCAATTTATAACTATTTTCCATTTATTAGAACACTTAACTGATTTTCCTGCATTTTTCGAAAAAATTAGTTACGTTTTAGCACCAAATGGAATTATTAATATTGAAATTCCAGATCTGTTGAGAATGAATCAAAATTACCCTAACTATTTTTATATAGAACATATTAGTTATTTTACACTAGAAACCATAGATATTCTTTTAAATAGATTTGGATTTGAACGAATCAATGGTGAGCAAATCCCAATTGATTATCCTGATGATCAGGGAAAAGAGATGCCCTCAATAATCGTTATATATAGAAAAAAAGAAAAGATAGACTTTTTATTTGATTCAATTCAAGTCTCAGAGAGTCTATTTACGTTTTTTCAAAGTGTACTATCAAATTTAAATATGAAAATCAAATATATAAACAAAGTAATAAAAGAATCCCAAGTTTATAAAAAACTATATATATGGGGATCAGGATCTCATACTTTATTTTTAAGAGGTCTAGACGAGTTAGCAAATGCTGTCGCTATCATTGATTCAAATGAAAAAAAATGGGGTCAAAAAATGATTAACCTCCCCATAATTTCTCCAGGTAAAGCACAGAGAGAGATAAAAAAAAATGATGCAATACTAATTTCATCTTATTCAGGAGAATTATCCATATTAAGTGCAGCTGAAGGACTTTTTCCAGAAATAAAAACTTTTTGCCTTTACAATGAAAATGAAAATTTAGAGCATGAAAAATGAATGTATATTTTAAAATATTAGGTTGTGAAAGAAGATCATTGGAAGCAGAAAGAATTAAGAAATATTTTAAATTAAATGGACATAGATTAGTATTTAAACCAGATAATGCTGACTTTATTATATATAATTCATGTGCTTTTGACGGTGTCAAGGAAGATCAAACTGTATGTGAAATCGAAGAATTAAAAAAATTTACAAAAGCAAAACTAATAGTTATAGGTTGTCTTCCTGGAGTGAATCCAGAACGCTTTAAAAAAATACATAATGGATACTTTTTTGCCCCTAATAATTTAGATTATATTGACGAGATATTCCCCGATTCAAAATTAAAACTGAAAGATATTGAATATTTCAATACATTTACATATAATATTAATGGAAAGGTTATTCCCTCTACTGAACGAGCAAGTTCACCATTACAAACTAAAAATCTTTTTAATATCTGCATTTCTAGAGGATGTGATAAACAATGTTCTTATTGTGGAGAATGGCGGGCTTGGGGTCTATATGTAAGTAAAACTCCAGAGCAATGTTTAAAAGAATTTAGAAAAGGTTTGAAAGAGGGGTTTCAAGAATTTAATATTCTAGCAGATTCTATTGGGCCTTATGGCACAGATATAGGTTTTTCTTTACCAAAATTATTAAGGCTATTTCTAACAATTAAAGGAAATTATTTTTTTCACCTTACTGAGTATAATCCTTTATGGATACACAAAAATATTGAGGATTTAGTACCAATCTTTCAATCAGGGAAGATAAAATCAATATTAGTTGCAATACAATCTGGTAGTGATCGAATTTTGGAACTAATGAATCGTGGGTATAAATCAGGTTTAATAAAAAAAGATTTAATTCGATTAAAGAAAGCAGCACCAGATTTAGATATGCACACGCATGCCATTGTGGGATTTCCTTCTGAAACTGAAAAAAATTTTAAACAAACTTTAAACTTTTTAAAAGAAGTTAAATTTAAAAGCGTTACTCTATATACATTTCATCCGAAACCTGGTACACCAGCAGCAGAATTTAAAGAGTTTATTTCCGATGGAGTAAAGAAAAAAAGAGCAGAAAAAGCATTAAAACTCTTAGAGGAGATAAATTCAATTTCTTATTATTATACGTAATTGTTCAAGAAATATACCAGAAATTTAATAATTAAAAAAATCATAAAAATTTGTGTAGATTTGTTATTAAATTTAAAATATAAAAGAAAATTGTACTATTATTAAAAATGATATAAAAGTAAAGCGAAATAACAAAATTATTAAAAAAAGGATTAATAAGTTAAAAAAAAAGGTTATATAATTTTTATGGATGAATATGAATTAACTGTTTGCACAGTTTCATTCCATAGTAGACCATATCTTGAGTTAAACTGGAAACTTACAAGAAATCTTAATCCAAACACAAAATTCACTTGGATTATTGTCGAAAACACTCCATTTGACTCAAATGATTTTTTGGAATCATACCTACCAGAATTTCATGTTTTCAAAGGTTATAAATTAGATCCAACAAAGGCAAGAATGCATAGCTATCATCATGGAATAGCCCTTAATAAAGCAATAAGACTTGCCAAGACACGTTATGTATTGGTCCTTGACCCTGATTTTTACATTCTAAGAAAGAATTGGATTGTTGAGATTATTGAGTATATGAAAACAAAAAACTTGGCTTTCTTCGGAGCACCCTGGAACCCGAAATGGTTTACTAAGTATCGTTATTTCCCTTGCGTTCATTGCATGTTTATTGACTTAGAAAATGTAAAATTGGATACTTTAGACTTCAGGCCTGGTCAAAATGACTACGCACTAAAATATCACTCATCAGTGCTTTCAAAAATAATAAAACGTATTAGGAATCGTATAATTAGCAATTTGTACCAAAGAAGAATTATCATAAAAGCACAGGATGCAGGTTATGATGTTTATCACCGATATTTTCGACTGAAGAAATTTAGGAACGAAGTTGTTTTCCCAGTATTCAAAATATCTATTGAACCTATATTAAATTTAAATAATTTTTTAAACAAATTTTTACCAGATCGTTATAGTTTCGTTCCCAAACGGCCAGGTTACTATAGTCGGTTTGGATTCCGAGAGCTAGGATATACTGACGTAGAAAAATATGGATGGGAAGAATTTATTTGGAAAAATAAACCCTTTGGTTTTCATCTTCGAATGTTTTTTCAAAGGTTTCAACAAAAAGTCTTTGACGCAGAAAATGAAATGACTGACATCAATCGTGTAATATTTAACTTAGCCGGATTGAAAACATCTAGTAAAATATAGATTAATTTTTTATGCTGGAAACTATTATGTCAAGAAAATTTTAACCAATTTTTAAGTTTAACTTTAATTTTTCTTTTTGATTTATCTCTTTGGTCACATATTTACATATAAATCTTAAATTACCAATTTGTTGAATAAAATGGCAATATTTTCCAATATTTTCTTGACTAATCTTCACGATCTGTATATATTCAGTTAAAATAAGAAAACTTCTAATTTGTTAGAAATATATTTATATATAAAAATTTAATAACTATAATCCGATAAAATCATTTAAAATATTATATTTTAAAGAGAAGAGGATTAAAAAATATAATAGGAGATTAATTCTGTTGAAAAGAAAAACTTCTCTGAAATTTATTGAATTCGGAAAAAGTAGAATTTCAAACAAAGATCCTCCTTTTTTTATTGCTGAAATAGGTCATAATCATCAGGGAGACCTTGAAATTGCTAAAAAGATGATTAAGATTTTATCGTTTTATGATGCTGATGCTGTAAAGTTTCAAAAGCGCAATAACAAAAAATTATTTACTAAGGCTTATTATAACAGATTATATGACAATGAAAATAGTTTTGGTACTACATATGGTGAGCACAGGGAATTTCTTGAGTTTAACGTTAAAGAATATAAAGAACTTATTAAATGTGCTAAAGAAAATAATATTGAATTTATGTGTACTGCATTTGATCATGATAGTATAGATTTCTTAGAAGAAATAGGAATAACAAGTTTTAAATTTGCATCAGGTGACCTTACAAACATACCACTTCTTGTTTATGCCGCAAAATTAAATAAACCGCTTTTCATTTCAACCGGGGCTTCTACCTTTGAAGAAATAAAATTGGCTTATGAAGCTGTTAGAGAATATAATGATAAAATATGTTTACTTCATTGTACTGCGGGATATCCTACTGCATATAAAGATTTAAATCTTAAAGTTATTAAAATATTGAAAAAAGAATTTCCTGATGCTATTATAGGCTACTCTGGACATGATAACGGGATACTTGCTCCTGTTCTTGCTTATATGATGGGAGCCGCAGTTTTTGAAAAGCACTTTACTTTAAATCATTCAAATAAGGGGACAGATCATAAATATTCCTTGGAACCTGAAGGTCTTAGAAAACAAATAAGAGATCTTAAAAGAATTGATATAGCTCTTGGTGATGGAAATAAAAGGATTATGGATTTTGAAAAAGAGGCAAGAGAAAAAATGGGTAAGAGCATCTACACATTTAGAGATCTTGAAAAGGGAACAATAATTACAGAGAAAAATATTACTATTAAATCACCTGGTGGGGGATTACCACCATATTATCTTAATCAAATACTAGATAAAAAGTTAAAATTATCTCTCAAAGAAGAAGAACTAATAAAATTGGATGATTTAGAATAAACATGAAATTTTCTCTTTTTAAATTAAAAAAAAAAATTAAAAAATTGAAAATAGTCTTTTTTGATTTTGATGGTGTTTTTACAAATAATTTTGTTTTTACAAATGAGAACGGGATAGAATGTGTAATGTCCAACCGCAGTGACGGATATGGCTTAAAATTGCTCAGAGAGGTAGGTGTTAATTTTCTGATAATATCATCTGAAGTAAATAAGGTTGTGGAAAAAAGAGCAGAGAAACTCAGAATTGATTGTCATTCTGGAGTAGAGAATAAACTTGTGTTACTTAAGAAAACTCTTGATGAAAAAAAAATATCTTCCGATAATGCGGCTTTTGTTGGTAATGATATTAATGATATCGAATGTATGAATTATTTAGGTTTTGGTGTTGCTGTAAAAGACGCGTTCCCAGATGTTAAAAAAGCTTCTAACTTAATTCTAAAAAAAGCGGGGGGATATGGTGCTGTTAGAGAGTTTTGTGAAATCATTTATAAAATAAAACTAAACACGAAAGATATTAAGTTTTAAAAGATCTGTTTAATTTGGATTATAGAGGAACTATTGTCATTGGTGATCTTTAACATCCTGGATTGCAAATGTTTTTATGGTCAAAAAAATTTCAAATCAGTTAACAATATAATAAGAAATATATAAACATTCAAATTATAATATTACCCTTAATTTATTCAATATTTAATATAATATCGATATTGAAATGTTGATTCAATAGAGTAATTAATTCATATCCAATCCAACTAACCTAGAAACGCCCGACTTGGAAGTAAATTATTGTCTTTTAAAAGTAAATAATTTATTAAAAAACCTTTCACAAGATTTTCCATTATGGTAATCCCAATACTTATTCCGAATTTCTACAATTCTTTTTTTACATTGTGGTAACCAATTTGAAAATGTTTTCAATCCAGTGATTAATTCTTTTCCATTTTTTACTATTGGTCCAACAGCAATATCTTCCAACTTAAAATATATATTTGGATATTTAATATAGTCATCTAAATCATAGGGGAATAATATTACAGGTTTTTTCACTAAAATGAAATCGAAATAGACTGTAGAGTAATCTGTTATTAACAAATCGGAAATAATTATTAATTCTTGCATATCTATAAATTTATCCATTATGACTATATTTTCTGAAGATTTAATGAAATCTTCTGTATCTGCAAAATGAGATTTGCAAATTAATACTGTATCGGTATCTTTTAAAAATTCATTTAATTCTTTAAACTCCTCTTTATATAAAGGAAATTTTACTAATTTATAATTATCTCTAAAAGTGGGAGCATATAAAAATATTCTTTTGAATTGAGATGAAATATTATATTTTTCTTTTAAATTATCTTTTAAATTTTCATTTATTTGAAATAATATATCATTTCTGGGCAACCCCGTAATAATAATTTTACTTGGATCTAATAAAAATGCTGTAACTAAAAATTTATTAACATTTTTACCTGGCGAAATCATATAATCATAACGAGAATCCCCTTTAAATATACCTTTTTCCCATTGCGAAATAATATCCTCATAATTAAGATTTATTTCTTCTATTGACTTTCCTTTATTTACCTTGAGATTTTTGAATTGATGACCATGCCACGTTCGAATAATTATAGATTTTTTTGAATATGAAATTGGAAGAAAATCTCCTGGTAATCCCCATCCGGTAATAATATATCCAGCCGATCTTAAGATTTTCATAGCTTTAAAAGAATAATTAAATATCACATTATACCCTTTTTTCTTTAAGCTATTATATAGGTCTCTAGAACTTGTAAACCAATAACTATCATAATTTATGTTTGATTTTAAATATAGAAAAAGATATTTAGGATTATCAATAAATCCCATTCCATTCATAGAGCCAAAACATACAATTTTTCTGTTTACTGATGAAATAAAACTTCTTGAGAAAGACATTAATAAATCTAATTCTTTTAAGTATATCAAAAAAACTTCTAATATTGAATTATACCTTCTACTAAGGATATTCTTAAAGAATTTAAGGTTACAGATATTATCTTTAATAAATTTAATCATATGATGAGATTTAAAAGAAATAAAGATATTCTTAATAAATGTACGACTAAAGAAATTATCTTTAACAATTTTAATCATATTCATAAATATAGAAACTCTTTAAATAATTTAAAATTAAGTTTGTTTTAAAAATGGTTATTTTAATTACTGTCATTGTAAATCAGATATTACTTAGGTTAAATAATATATGATTTACAATGAATTGATATATATGAAATGATTTATAAAACTAAATTAAATAAAAAGGGATGGAAAATTGAAAGATCTTTTTAAATTGAATAATCGTGTGGCTATAGTTACCGGCGGTCTTGGACAGCTAGGTATACAATTTTCAGTTAGTCTTTCTGATTATGGTGCAAATGTAGCCGTAATAGATATAGTAAAAAAAAAGAAAAAAGGAAACCATGATTTTGATAAATATTTAAATAGTGGCCGTATTAAGATATATAATGCGGATATTAGAAAAAGAGCTCTTATTGAAAAAACACTTAAAGATATTAAAATTGATCTCGGTAATCCAAGTATTTTGATAAATAATGCAGGAATTGATTCTCCTCCGGGAGCAGATGCTCAAGAAAATGGGCCCTTTGAGAATTATCCAGAAGAATCACTCAATAAAGTTATAGATGTAAATATAAAGGGTGTTTTTCTTTGTTCACAAGTGTTTGGTGGAGAAATGGCAAAAAATAATTATGGAAGTATAATAAATATTTCTTCAATATATGGGATAGTTTCTCCACATCAGGATATTTATGAATACAAAAGGAAAAATGGGCAATTATGGTATAAACCTGCGAGTTATTCTATTTCAAAATCCGCGATATTGAATTTAACAAGATATCTTGCCATATATTGGGCCAAAAATAATGTAAGGGTCAATACACTTAGTCCTGCAGGCATTTTCAACAATCAAGAAGAGGAATTTCTTGAAGAATATAAAAAACGAATGCCTTTAGGAAGGATGGCAAGTGAGGATGAAATGAACGGAGCCATTATTTTTCTTGCTTCAGACGCATCCTCATATATGACTGGTTCTAATATTGTTATTGATGGAGGTTGGACAGCATGGTAAAAAACTTTATGATACCTAAAAAAATTCTAAATTTTATAAATAATGAAGAAATAAATCCAGAGAAGAATATTTTTTTTCAAAAACTGAATCCACATGATTCTACAATTATATGTCAAGTTGCTAGATCTGGTAAACTTGACATCGATAAAGCAGTGAAAATAGCTAAAAATGCGCAACCCATGTGGGGTAATTACAATCCAGTAAAAAGGGGTGAGATCTTGTATGAAATAATTGACAAAATGAAACAATATAAAGAAGATATCGCTGAAATCGTGGCTCTTGAAACAGGTAAATCTTTTAAGAATGCACTTGGAGAGACTGAAGGTGCAATTAAATGTGCTCTTTTTTATGCAGGAGAGGGTCAGCGCTTATATGCAAGAACTTGCACTAGTGGAGTTGATAATAAATATGCTATGACTATAAGAGAACCTGTAGGAGTTGCTGGTCTTATTATAGCTGCAAATACACCAATTGCGAATGTAGCTTGGAAAGTATTTCCTGCATTAATTTGTGGAAATTCTATTATCCTTAAAACTGCTGAAGATACACCTCTAACCTCTTGGATAATTGGTGAGATCATAAAAACCACTCAATTACCAAAAGGTATTTTCAATATTATATATGGTTTGGGACCTGAGGCTGGAGCACCTTTAGTTGAGCATGAAGATGTAAACTTAATCAGTTTTACAGGATCAACTACTGTTGGTAGATATATTGCAAAAACTGCAGGTGAGCGTCTTGCAAAGGTTAGTCTAGAACTTGGTGGAAAAAATCCTCTTATAGTATGTGATGATGCGGATCTTGAGAATGCTACAAAATGGGTAATATCATCTGCTTTCAGCAATGCAGGGCAAAGGTGTGCCTCATGTAGTAGAGTAATAGTTTTTAATTCCATCTATGAGAAATTTAAGAGATTATTAATTAATAAAACTTCAAATCTAAAAATTGGACCTAACAATGATGATGACCTTGGACCGGTTATCAACGAAAAACAGCTTAAAATTATGATAGATTTTGTAAAAAGAGCTGTCGAAAAAGGAACTAAAGTATTAATAGGTGGAAATAGACTTACTAGTGAAAACCATAAAAACGGGTTTTATATGTCTCCAACAATCCTTGAAAATGTTGATCCTAAAGATGAAATAGCTGTAAATGAATTATTTGGGCCAATTACTATACTCTTTAAAGTAAATTCTTTTAAAGAAGCTTTAGATCTTGCAAATAATTCACCATATGGTTTAACGGCATCAATTCATACAAAAAATTTTGACAGGGCTATTGAATTTTCTC
>SDBV01001235.1_pt1 | contig 38426 bp, 33 predicted proteins | sample 2277081 | NCBI WGS metagenome assembly SDBV01 (sample SAMN10402039, study PRJNA504765) | marine sediment metagenome | isolation source: marine sediment core GS10_PC15, 223 cmbsf | place: Arctic Ocean: Southern Knipovich Ridge | collected 2010 | reverse complement strand
CTGTCCAGGACCACGGAACCGGGGGAAAAGACCAGTCTGCCGTTTACCTGTTGCAGGCGAAGGTTGATTGGGGAAATCACGCCGGAACCGTCGGAGAGCAGAAGTTCACCCTCCAGTTGCGGATTGGACGCGGTTCCGCTGACATCCACAACACCGTCCAGCCTGCCGGTGCGCACCGGCAGAGTGGCACTGCGGATCGAGGAGAGCGGGAGTTTATCGAGCACCGCGCGGATCGCCACGGATTGGTCGCCCCAGAGTGCGCTGTCATCCGGGTGGAGCAGCATCGCGTACGGCAGCTCCCCGGCCAGAACGCTATGTGAGCTGTCGGCTGTGAGCAACAGCCGCTCAAGTTGGATACGCTTGTTATTGATCCGGACTTCGGTTTCAATCCTCTTCATCTGGAATGCCGCCAGTTGAAGGCTGTCCACAACGGCCTGCAGGCTGGCATCGGGATTGAACAGGCTTCCCGAGAGCGACAGGCTGCCGTGCAGATGGCCGGATACCGGGGGTTGGTTTTCGATTATTGAAGGCAACAGGGCAAGCTCTATTCCGCTAAACTCAGCCGCCCCGTCCACCCAGTCGGCGCCCGTGTATCGCACCGAACCGAGGACCTGGCCACCGAGCATGCTCACAGAGGCCGCGGGGATTTCAATTGTGTCGCCGTTGAGAAATACTTCCAGGGCGCTGTTGGAGACCGCCAGCCGTCCATGAAACGATGCGCTCAGCGAATCGAGGTTCAGTACAGCCTGGATTGGCGCGCCGGATGGCGACAGCCGCTGGAAAGTGCCCCGGGTGAAAACAGTTTTGCTGCTGTCCATCGTAAGTATCAGCGGCTCGAAAATGAAATGGGCCGTATCTGGCAGTGTTCCGGTTATTTGCATGCGTTCCCACTGCTGTCCGGCGTATTGGAGCGAGTGGAAATCCATGTTGATCTCCCCGCTGACACTGTCCAGCATGTTCTGCAGGCGGCAGTCGCCTTCCAGAATGGTGAACAGCAGGTCCTTGTAGGAACCATCGGTTACCGTGAACGAACCTTTCAACTGCGGATCGCCCAGCTCACCGGTGAGTGTGCCCGAAAAATCGCCGGTACCGGAGAGAGAATCGAGTCCGACATATTTTTCAGCTCGCGGCATCGGAAACTGCTCGAGCACTACAAACAGAAACACGTCCCAGTTTTCCACGTCACCGATTGCCCTGGCGGAAGTCGGGCCTGAATGAAGAGTCAGACGGTCAATGCGGACCTTGGAGTCGGCGTAATCGAAAGCAGCGGCGGCCGAGTCAATCTGGAAGCCCTCGAAATCGCCCCAGGCCTTGAGTGTCTCTCCGCTGAGAGTCATGCTCGATTTCTCGTACCCCGCGCCATCAAGCGTAAAGCGTCCGCTGATCCTGCCCCGCAGTTTTTCCAGCGGCCTTAACCCCAGCCGGGCGATATCCATATCCCGGACATCGGCATCCACAGTGTAACCGTTGTTCTGCTCACCGAACCGGAAAGCCACGCTGGCGTCCTGTACATGCCCGCCCCAGGTGTCCAGTGAAACCCTGTCAAACGTAAGCTTGCCTGCATTGTAGGTAAGCCTGCAAGCGACTTGATCGCACTGGTAGCCGAACAGGCTGCCGCTCTCCATCGTGATATCGGCCTCGATATCGACAGCCTCGAAAGTGCCCTGGATGCTGGAGGATACCCTCACAGTGCCCTCGAGGTGTTTCCTGAAGCCCAGCTTGGGGGGAAGGTGGCCAAGTTCCAGCTTGCCGGGCAGGATTTTGAGATCATAGTTATTTTTGGCGAAATCAATGTAGCCGTCACCTCTCAGGTCCGTGGCTCCCTTAACAAGGTGGGCGCCCCGCAACCTCAGCACATCGTCCTTGATAGTATAGATACCGGTAACTTTCACACTGCCCATCGACCAGTAGCTGGTCACTATCGAGGAGCCGTGGACCTCGATCAGGTTTTCTCCGCCTATTCTGGTAAACTTGCATTCCAGATAATTGACCTGGTTATCTATCCGCTCCCGGGCGATATCGTCCAGCCGGACATGCATCTCCTGAAGCAGGCCGTTGCCGATTCTCACACTGGTCCCGTCGCCACCCTTACCGCTGCCCCCCTTGAACAGCCGCTGGATATTGAATGGGCCCTGGCCGTCGCGTTCACGATGGATCCAGATCCTGCCTTTAAACAGTTCAACTGCCGATAGTCTTACTCCGCCCCGTCCGATCAGGGTCAGCGGGTCTAGCTTGACCTCTGCCCGCTGGCAGCTCAGCAACAGGCTGTCCTCGATAAACGGGTCTTGGATTTTGAGGTCGTGGAAGATGAAATGGCCAAAATTAACAGGTTCCAGCCGGGAAAAAGTCACTTCTACCGTGAACAGGCGGCCGGTCTGGTTTTTAACATAGTTGCCCAGCAGCATCAAAACGTCCTGGCGATTGAAATGGTAAAACGCGTAAAGCATCACCACTGTGGCCACAACCAGCAGCAGGAACAGGCGCACTGCCCTTATCAGCGGGCGGCCCACCCAGCGATGGAGCCCACCGGGTGGTGGTGGTGGGGTTTTGCGGGCCCGTTTTTTCTTGTCGCCGTTTTCCGGTTCCTGCGGCTCATTTTTTATGTCGTCTTGCTCATTCATGGTTTACTGTCTTCCAGTTTGCCTGGTTTGTGTACCCGGTTCACTAAGGTGTATTTGGGCTCAGAACGCGTGGCCGATACCGAAATGGACCCGGCCCCAGGATTTCGCTTCTTTCTCCAGTTGCGTGCCTGTCTGCTCCAGCCGTGAGGCGAGAAAATTGTTCATCTTGAACGCCACATCTATTCTGAGCGGGCCGATAGGAGTGCGGTACCTGAGTCCGGCGCCGGCGGTGGCAAGCAGGTGGAACCTGTTATCGAAATGCAGTTCCTCGAGCACGTTGGCCGCATCCAGAAACATCACGCCACCGAAATTGCCGTGCACCGGGAAACGAAGTTCGAGGTTGGACTCCACCAGCACGTTGCCTGCCACGTTGCGGTCGTTGAGCGGGCCGATTGAAAGTTCGCTGAAACCGCGCAGGCTCTTGGCCCCGCCAATATTGAACGCCTCGGTGGGCGGAACGCTGGGTGTGCCGCCAAACTCGCGAACAGTGCCCAGTTTGATCCTGGCAGCGATCACTAGCGGGCTGCGCCCGGGTAATCTGTAAACGGGGTAAAGATACGAGGACTCGAAACTGAACCGGAAAAAATTAATCGATCCCAGCAGCAGGGGGCCGCCGGCAAGAGTGGAGCGCGCCATCACCAACAGGCCCTTCTGCGGGTTGAACCGGTCATCGCGAAAATCGTACATGGCCAGCGGCGATATCAGGTTGGTGATATTGTTGCCCCGGTTGTCGGCGATACTCTGGTCAGCGGTAGCGGTGTTTACGTTGAAGATGTTGCGCTGGTTTAGCTCCAGCAGCAGGCTCAACTCCCGTCGCAGGGTTATCATGTTGCGCAGCAGGAGGTTGATCGCCAGCTTTTCCTCGTCGTGATGGGCGTAACTCACTTTTTCGAACAGCCCGGTGGTGCTGGCCTCGATTCTGGAGTTGAGGAAATACGGCTGGCGCAGGGTGAGAGACGAGGAGTAGGAGTACTTGTAGGCCGGAGATTCCTCGAACGGCTGATAGGTGACACGGGTCAGTTGCAGCAGGCTGAAAGCACGATCCGCTATGTTGTAGTGGCCCCATTCCAGCCAGCCGCGCAGCCCGTCGATATCACCCAGTCCGCCGCCCACGCCCACGGAGCGGAAATCACCCTCTACCATGGTCAGGCTCACATCCACAACCGAACTGTCCTCACCCCGGAAAGAGAGTTCGTGACGGATATCGTTGAGGATGCCGATCCGGTAAAGATTGGCTTTGCTCCGGCGCATTTTCTCTTCGCTGTAAACCTTGCCGGGTGCTATCTCAAGCGCCCGGAGCACCACGTTGGTCTTGATATGCCGGTTGCCGCCCACCGAGATTTCCCCAACTGCAACCTGGGGGCCTTCATTGATGTCGAAATAGACTTCCGCCAGGCGCTCGTTCTCAGGGAAATAAAAGCGGTCGTGGACAGCGGCGTGGAGGTAGCCCTGTTGATGGTAGCGGCGCAGGATGCGTTGCTTGAGCAGATTGAGCTGGCGCGCGTCCAGCGGCCTGCCGGTCTGGATATCCACCATGCCAAGCAGGTCTTCCAGGGCAAATACATTGTTGCCCGCGGTCTGGATACTGGAGAGTATGGTCTGAGTGCCTTCGCGGATCGTGACCGTAATGTCCACGCGCTGATTCTGCAGGTCGATGTTTTTCTCGAACTCGTCCACCTCCGCCTGCAGAAATCCACGGCTTCGGTAGAGCGCGATCAGCTTGGCGCGGTCATCCCCGATCATCCATTCCGCGTAAGGCTTGCCGTTCTTGAGGTCCATTACACGCTCAAGGCTCTGACGGCTTAACTGCTCGTTGCCCTCGATCCTGATCGTGCCGGCCCGCCACTGAGCCCTCAGGGGGGAGAACGAAGTTAGCACCAGCAGTACCAACAGGGCCGGTGCGCTGAGAAGTGAACCCGCTAACCCGCGAGGGGGGGGATAACTGACTGTGCGGATGTCCAACTCAGATCTCTCCCTGATCATTTGCCTGCAACTGATCGGCTATCGCTATGACAAGTTGAAAGTTAGCGCACCAAAGGCCCGCAGTCAAGTGAGGGGGGCGCAAGCCGGGCGGCGCGCTAAATAGTCTGCTCGTACAGCAAAACTACACCATCAGGGTAGCTGCTGTTCCAGTCAACAGGCAGAGCGGAGAGTAATTTGTGCCCAGCATAGCGGCAATATTGTCTCATTGGCCGGATAAAAATATTATCGCCATAGGGAAAATATTGCCCCTGATGTGTGTGTGTGTCGAGGCTAAGGCGTTGTAATTATATGAGATAGATATCTTGGGAGAATTGTCCGTGACACGGAGGACTGGCTGGCACACTGTTTGCCCTTAGATTGGCTGACGAAATTTCCAAGGATGGAAATCTTTTTCAAGGAAGAAAAAAGGCAGATGATCACCAACATGCCCATAATGCAACTGCTGGGATCGGCCGCCGGAACAGGCGGAACGGCCTCACCTTCAGCGGCGCCCGCCCCTGCAGGTCAGAATCCCTTCAGCGGTATCATGGGTAATCTTGTAGCGGCAACCCCCGGCGGAAGTGACGCCGCGGCCGCCGCGGGTTCCGCATCTTCGCTTAATACTACCTCTGAACAGTCAATCCTCACAGCCTTGCAGTCCGGACAAATAACTCCCGAGATGATAACGGCGCTTAATTCCGGTCAGGGTGACGGAAGTCTTGCCGCGCTGGCGTCCAGCCTGGCTGCTCTGATGAGCGGTGAAGGCCAGGGGCGGATGGTGCCGTTGGTGGCCGGACTTGACATCGCTCAACTGATAGAGTCGGGAATAGAGCTGCCCGAGGGCTTTACGGACGGCGCAACGGATGGCAAGGCAATGCTGCTGGTACGCGAGGATGCGCTCAAGTCTCTGCTGGAAGGTGGCGGCTGGAAGGATGGAGCAACTGTGCCGGCGCTGCTGATGCTGAGTTCGGAAAATGATGGGGGCCAGCAGGTGGCCGCTTATCTTGATGTCAGCCTTTCGATGGTTGATGGCAGCGGCGAAGACAGCTCTTCTCCTGCTTTGAGTTTCCAGCTCAACCTGAATCCAGCTTCTACCATTAATACATTCTCCGAGTTTTTACCGGTATCCGGCAAGGATACTTCCAGCCATGCAGCCGCCGAGCCCATTACGGAACTGGCAGGGCTGCTGACCAAGCTTAAAACTCTGGCCGCTCCTGAACCGGATGGGCGGGACGAAGTTTCCGCTAAAACCGCCGGTGCCGTTGCGGGCGAAAATAAGCCAGCCACCCAGGAAACAGTTATCCCTGTCGCTGCATATTTGGCCGCCGTAACCGAAAATGTTTCCACGGTGGCGGACGATAATGGTAATAATAACACCGTCAGTAGCCCTGGTGCCGGTACCGGTCTCTCGCAGCCCGTTGCCCAGAGTGACCAGGGTGCACCGGTCACGCTCGAAAATGTTTCGCCAACGATTGAAAAACTAACCGTCCGGATAGAGCAACTGATTAACGCACTGGCCGCCAGGATTGACGGCGCCCAGCCTACGGGCGAGGGCGGCACGGATAATCGCACAACAGGTACAACAGCGGTGCTGAGTCTGCTGGCGGGCCAGGCGGTAGCAGCGGCTGAGAATGGCGACAGCAATGCCGCCGGCCAGACTCTGGAACTTATCGGAAAACTCGGTGAGCTGAGTAATCTGAGCAACAGCGAAAAACAACAGGTGCTGACCGAACTGGCCGGCCGCCTTCGTTCCGTGCTGGATTCACCAGGCAACGGTCCGGCTGTCAGCGCAGGGTCAGACAGTCTGACCGGATTTACCCTGAACGTTACTCCAGCGGCCGATAATACGACTGAAGTGGCGCCTTCCACTTTGGTTACCAACACAAAGGCCATAAAATCAGAAACAGCAGTTGAGCCGTCATCCGTCAGCACCGCTGCCACCAATATCGAAAACGATCCGGCAGCCAAGCCAGCCGTCCGGCAATCCGGGCAGCAAGTTACCAGCACCATCACCCACACTGCCTCCGGTCAAGCTTCAACGCAGGGCGCGGGTACGGTTCCCGCTGGCGCGGAAAGTATTCTCAGCGCTCTGGAGAGCGCGGCGTCATCCGCTGGTGAACTGGCCGATAAAGTTGCAACGACAGTTACGGGTAAGGATACGGACAGTGTTAAAGCAACCGTGGGCCAGAGTGCGCAGGCGCAGGACAGTGCTACTGTTGTGCAGCGGGCTGCTCAAGTGCAACAGTCCGCCCCGATCCAGACAACTGCCGCCCCTGTCCAGACAGCTTCCGCCCCGCTGGCAGCCGTTAAATCTGAAACAACGTCAGTTCCGCTCAGCCCGCAGGTGCCTGTGAGCCAGGGAACTGAAACAGGGCAGGAAGTTATTGCCGAAAATAAATCCACGGATCGCGCGGACGTCCGTCGTGATACCGAAGGACGCACCACGAGCCGTCCCGCCGCCCCGGACGCCGGCGCAAATGTCGCCAGGACCGAGCGCACTGCCAGCCTGACAGAAAGCGTGAAAGCGGGAAGCGACAGCCAGCAGGTAAGTGTTCCGGTCAGTCTCTCCTCGATCAGCAAATCCAAACAGAACCAGTCGAAAACCCAGGCCATCAACGCCGTGAACGCTTTTACCGGCAACAGCCTGGCTGCTGAAAGTAGCGGGGAAAGCAAAGATTTCATGCAGGCTGTCCGTGCGGCTGCCGGGGAGAAGGGTGTAGAGGATTTGGTCGAGGCCACTCTGATCAACAAAAAATCCGTTGGTGAGGAATTGCTGATCCGCACGGAGAGCACGGAACAGGTGCAGAAGCCTGGCGGCGGCCAGCCTCAGGTAGGTCTTCGTATCGAATCCGCCGGAGTCCGTCAGACCAGCTCCAGCGCTGAACAGCCGCTTCGTCAGGCCCAGGTTCAGACAGCCGGACGTGAAGAGGTTTTCGAGAAAATTATCACCTCGGCCCGTCTGACCCGCGCCGGTACAACCAGCGAACTGACCATGAAGCTGGAGCCCGACCATCTGGGCATGATGCGGGTGAAGATGAGCGTGGACGAGAACAATGTGATGCATGCCAGGGTCCAGGTGGAAACCATTGAAGCACGCACGATGATTGAAAATAGCCTGCACCGCCTTCGCGAATCGCTGGCCGAGCTGGGAATCAAGGTAGAGAAATTTAACGTGGACGTGCGGCAGGACCAGCAGGGCCAGCAGCAGAACGATGGCGCCGGTAACGACGAAGACTTGAACCACTCCGGCCGTGGCCTGAACACCAATCCAGCCGAAAGCACCGGGGGAACCGCTGCTGAAAACGGCGAAGAAACAGGATTAGCGGGCCAAAACACGAATCCTGTAAATAAATACGACTATAGTACCCTTGAATGGGTTGCTTGATAATTCGAAAGGAGACCGGGGAGCCATGCAGCTAGCTAATACAAACAGCGTTGCGCCGGCCTGGGCCAACCAGCAGTCAGGAATAGACGAAGTCCAGGGCAAGGCGGGGTTACTCAAGGACGATTTCCTTAAGCTGATGGTTGTGCAACTGCAAAACCAGGATCCGATGAATCCAGCCAGCAACCAGGAGTTTGCCGCGCAACTGGCGCAGTACTCCAGTCTCGAACAGATGACCCAGATGAACCAAAACCTGGAAACCGGTCTGGATAATGACATACGGCTCAACCAGACGCTTAATAACAGTGCGGCCACCCGCTTTATCGGCCATGAGGTCCACGCCACCGGCAATCTTATCAACATGGAACAGGGAAAGACGGTCAGGTTGCGCTTCGCCCAGGATAGCACCTCTGCTGAAAGCCTGATCGATATTTACAACGCACAGGGTGCGCTGGTGCGCACGATCAGTCTGACGGATGTCCAGTCCGGCGGCATAGTGGCCGAATGGGACGGAAAGGACTTCAAGGGCAACCAGCTCTCAAGTGGATCGTATTATTTCGATGTTACAGCAACCGACATCGATGGCAACAACGTGGGTGTCACCCAGTTCATGACCGGCAGAGTTACCGGGGTGCGCTACTTCGAAAATCAGGTATCTCTGTTGGTTGACGGGAACGAAGTTCCTCTGGAGAGTGTGATTGAAATAGTTGAGCCGGGCAGTACTTCGGCTACCGAAGATGAATAAAGGAAAATAGCGATACTGTGATTCAATAAACCGCAACAGGGCCGGACCATGGATCAGGTTCCGGCGCCAGGCGACAAGGAGGTCGAAAATGAGCCTGCAAAGTACACTGTCAACCGGAGTATCGGGCCTTCAGGCCAATGGTATCCGGCTGAGCGTAATCGGTAACAATATTGCCAACGTTAACACGGTCGGCTTTAAGGCCGGACGTGTGAGTTTCAACGAGGCACTTGTGCAGAGCATCTCAGATGCCCGTCGCCCGATCGAGGGTTCGGTGGGTGGTGTCAACCCGGTCGCTTTCGGTCTGGGTGTGAGTACCGCAAGTATTGACAACATTTTCACTCAGGGTACTCCCGAGTCCACCGGTGTTACTACCGATATGGCGATCCAGGGCGATGGCTTCTTTGTTGTCCGTGACGGGCAGAAAAAACTCTACACCCGTGCCGGCTCGTTCCAGTTTGACGGGCAGGGCAACCTGGTGCAGAACGGCACCGGTTTTGTGGTTCAGGGCCGGCTGGCCACCACTGGCGGTATAATCGCTTCCGGTTCGCCGATCGAGGATATGGTGATTCCGCTGGGCTTGACCACTCCGGCCAAGTTCACGACCCGTATCGAGTTCAAGGATAACCTGGACGCCGACAGCGGAGTGCTGGCGCAGACCCTGACTATCGGTTCGCCGTTCTCTATCCGCTCCACTCTGGAGCCCGCTACCGGTGTAACAGACATCAACGCCCTGGCCCAGACGATCAACCGGCTTGACGAGGGTGACAGGATCAGGATCAGCGGTACCAACCCGGACGGCACCGTGGTCAGTAGTGTGTTCCGCTACGGGCAGGGTACTGAATTGCTTTCCGACGGCACCACAGTGGCCCGCGACGGGACCTCGCTGGGTGGACTGGTAAACGTGATTAATAACGCGTTCAAGGGTACCACCGCTTCTATCGATTCCAACGGTCAGATTATCCTGGTCGACGAGTCGGCGGGCGCGAGCCAGACCTCGATCAGTCTCTCGTTCGACGAGGACGCCCATGACGCAAGCGTGCTGGGCAATACGGTGCAGGATAAGTTCCTGCCCGAGGCCTCGGCCCAGCTTTTAAGCCCGGCGCTGAACGTGTTCGACCCGGTAACGGGCGCGGGTTCGTTCCAGTTTACCAGCGATGCCCAGGGCGCCCAGTTCTCACGCCAGTTGGTGATCGCTGTCGCCGGAGTTGACAACGGCCGTGATAACGTGATCACGATCGCCCAGGACTCCAACAACGATGGGATTTACAATGATATAAACGAGTTGGTAAACGCGATCAATCTCGGAATCAACAACGATCTCGAACTTGCCGGTACGGTCCAGGCCATTGTCACGGATGGCAACGGGATTACGTTACGTACCAGCAGCCCCTCTGATTCAATCACGCTTGATTCCGTGCCCAACGGCGACCAGACAACGATTACCGATCTCGGATTTACCGCAGGAGATAAGGGCGAGGGTGTGGGCGAGGGGGGACTTAACCTCACCACCCTGCAATCAACCAACCAGTTCCGTCTAAAGCTCAACGACAACGCACCTCAGGTGGTCACTATCACGCCTGATGTTTACGCTGATGTAGGTACGCTGGTGGCGGGTCTTAACGCGGCGATTAACGCCAACTCCAATCTCAGCGGTGAGGTCCAGGCCTTTGTCGACTACAGCCAGGGTGCGGCCGCGGTAGGGTTTACCACCACCCGCCCGGCAGCGGAAATACAGTTTTTGCGCGGCACCCAGCCGTTGCCCGCAGGGGGCATAGACATTTTCGACGCACTCGGATTCGATGACGCCAACGAGTTGGCACTCGACGGTATTCCGGGTAACGAGGACAACGCCAACAACGTCAGCTTCAACGGTAACGCCACCAGTTCGGTCGCGCTCTCCGCATTTACGCTGACCCAGGAAGGCCGTGATGCAGCCAGCCATATCGCCTCGATAGCCGTATTCGATTCTTTCGGTGAAACCCACAACATGATCGTCAACTACAGCAAGTCCACCCAGGAACTGCCTGCCCAGGAACAGAAACTTATCAGCACGGCGGATCCGCTGGTGATTGCCAGTCAGGATCCGGGGGCGGGCCCCAACGAACTGCAGGCGGTGGATACTTCGACCGTGGCAACCAACATTACCAACCTCTGGAGTATCGACAACACCAATCCCGAGAACCCGATCAAGGGCGATTTTCAGCCCAGGATCAACGATACTATCCGCATCACGGGTACCAATCCCAGGGGTGTGGCTCTCAATCGCAACCTGTTGATTGAGGGAGGTACGGAGCCGACCACGGTCCAGAATCTGCTCGATGAGATCAATATCCTGTTCGACTCCCAACTGCAGGGTGGCGACGGCAGTGGCAGCACGGCCACGATCAACAGCAACGGCCAGATTATTCTGACCGATGATACTTCCGGCGCGTCGTTGAGCTCGATCAACATCAATTTCGTCTCCAACCCGGATAATCCGCCGCCCACGCTGCCGCAGTTCCCGTTCGACCTGGCGGAAGATTTCCAGGTTCTTCAGACCGGCAGCAACGCGATAACAACCGACGTGCCCGGCCAGTGGAACTGGTCGATCCGTCTGACCTCCAACGAGACCTCGCTGAGCGGTAACGATGGTACGCTGACATTCAACCCGGACGGTAGTCTGCAGGGCTTTGCGGTTAAAGACCGCAGTTCCACATTCGGTTTCGATCCCAACAACGGGGCTGACCGGATGGAGGTTGCGCTGGACATGGGCACGATCGGTGGTTTCGATGGTCTGACCCAGTTCCGCGGTCCCTCCACGGCGATTGTCTCCAGCCAGGACGGATTCGCGGCCGGCAAGCTGGACAGTCTGGAAGTCGACGATACGGGTCTGTTCACCGGCGTGTTCAGCAACGGTGTAACCAAGACCCTGGGCAAGCTGGTCCTGTCAAGTTTCAATAACTCCAGCGGCCTGATCAAGGCCGGTAACAATAACTTCCTCGAATCCGCCAACTCCGGCGTGGCTGTGATCGGTGAGGCCGGCACGAATATCCAGGGCACCATCTCCAGCGGCTTCCTGGAAAGCTCCAACGTGGACCTGGCCAAAGAGTTCGCCGATATTATCACCACTCAGCGCGGATTCCAGGCCAATGCACGGATTATTACTTCCACTGATACGCTGCTGCAGGAAGTAGTTAACCTGGCGAGATAAGTAGCGGGATAGCTCTTAATAGAGGGGGCCTGGCTGAATAAGCGGGCCCCCTCGTAGTTTGAAATCAAGGCAAGGCGGCAAAAGAATCCTCCTTCGTTGCCAGCAGAGCACTGCGAAAATCACTTCGGCGCTTGCGCAGGGCCAGGGGTAGAAGTATATTGAGTATGGAATTAAATTATTGCGTGTCATTGTGTTAGGCTATGGAAAATGTTGTCGTGAGCCACGGGAAACCCGCTAAAGGACGAACATCCGAGGCATAACCGGAGTTGGTACAGAAATTGCCAAAACTAAGGTTGACCGGGGTAATCCGGCCAAAAGCGGTTGTAGTCTCCGGCAGAGTTAAATATTTATGGATCAGCCGGCTGTTGTCGATTACTGTATTCAGGGCCTGCATTTGATGCGGGCCGGACGGAGTGTGCTGAATTGATTGCTCTTACCAGGCTCAACGGACAGGAAATGGTGATTAACGCCGAGTTGATCGAAACGGTGGAAAAAACTCCTGATACGATTATCGGCCTGGTTACCGGCAAGCGCTTCATGGTTCGTGAATCCGTGGAAGAGGTGACTGTACGGGTTATGGACTACCGTCGCCAGCTCCCGCCGTTCTGGAAAAAAGTAGCCAGTAATCTCAGTGGCGATTAAAGCTGTCCCTTTTCCTCCCCGCACGCCGGTGGAGCAACGCATAAATCTGACTGTGAGTTGAAGATATGGATATTACCACAATAGTTGGTATTATCGCCGGCATCGCGGTTATTCTTCTTGGTATTATGCAGGGTGGCAGCATAATTAATTTTATGGACCCAGCCTCGGTTATGATCGTTATCGGCGGGACGTCCAGTGCGGTTATCATCAGCTTTCCAATTAACGAGCTTGTGGGTGTTGTCGGCGTTGTAAAGAAAACGCTTTTTGCCAAAACCCTGCCGGTAACAGAAACTATCGCCACGCTGGTCTCGTTCGCCGAGAGAGCCAGGCGCGAGGGTATCCTGGCCCTGGAGCGGCACATGGAAGAGATCGAGGATGAGTTCCTTTCCAAGGGCATCCAGTTGGCCGTGGACGGCACCGAGCCGGAGTTGATGCGCAGCATTCTGACCACCGAGCTCGATTATGTTGAAAAAAGGCATAGCAGCGGCAAGAGTGTTATCGATACCTGCGCTGCGCTTTCCCCGGCTTTTGGGATGATCGGTACGCTGATCGGGCTGGTGCTGATGCTGTTGAACATGGAGGACCCCTCGGCTATCGGTCCCAAAATGGCGATTGCGCTGATCACGACGTTCTACGGAGCCGTGATGGCCAACTTGATTTTCATCCCCCTGGGTACCAAGCTCAAGCGCCGCAGCGAAGAGGAAATCCTGGTCAAGGAAATGATGATCGAGGGGATTCTCTCGATACAGTCAGGTGACAACCCCAGGATTGTAGAACAGAAACTGACGTCGTTTATTTCGCCCAAGTTACGACGGGCTATTGTAGAGAAATAAGCTCTTTGATAAATTCGAGGTCCCAGGATGGCCAAGGATAAATGCCCGGAATGCGTGGCTGGCTCGCCGGCATGGATGACCACGTTCAGCGATTTGATGAGCCTGCTGCTGTGTTTCTTCGTTTTGATCGTGTCGATGAGCAAGGTTGTCGAGCGCGATTTCTGGGTGGCCGCCGGCAGCCTGCGTGGCGCGTTCGGAGTGATGACCGCCAACCCGACGATCATCTCTCTGGAAAACACGCCGCTGCCAAGGCTGAAAAATATCCAGCGCGCGATTGTCGATAAATCCGTGTCGAACATGCAGGATTTTATCGAGAGCAAAAACCTGGGAGAAAGCGTTAAGGTTGTGGTCGAGGACAAGGGAGTGGCGCTGACTATCAGCGCACCTGTTATGTTCGAGCACAGCCGGGCGGAGATGAATCCCGCCTCGTTCCCGTTACTCGAAGAGGTGTTCAAGATCGCCCGGGGCTGGCCTAATGTCATCCGCGTGGAGGGCCACACCGACAATACCAGAATCGTGGGCGGAGAGTACGAATCCAACTGGGACCTGTCGTTCGCCAGGGCGCTGAGTGTTGTACAGTTCGCGATCAACTTTTCCAAGATCCACCCCAGCCGTCTGGCCCCAGTGGCCTACAGTGAGTACAAGCCGGTGGCCGACAACGGCACGCCGGAGGGCAGGGCTGAAAACAGACGAATAGAACTGTTCATGGAGTATAAAAAGGAAACCGAGGACCCGTTCAAGTAATTTCTGTCTGTCTTGCCGGCAGGTGTAAGTGGGTAACGGCTCCTCAATTGCCACGGAGTTTTCGCAATGGCTCAAGATCCTGATGAAATGATGGAAGAGGGCGGAGAAGATCAATCCAAACCATCCGCCAAATCCAAACTGTCGCTCAAGACGCTGATCCTGATCGGTCTGCCACTTGTGATGGTGCAGGCGGTGGCCGCCTATTTCGTGGTCAGTAGCTATATTGAGCCCGCGATGCCGGATACCAAGCCCGTACCGGAAGAAATACAGGCCGTGGATAGCCGCGGCGATGCGGTGGATGACCTGAGTGATTATGTCACCTATGCCGTGAATGACGTAATTGCCAATCCGGCCGAGACAGGCGGACAGCGCTATCTTAGCACCAGTGTCAACATTTACGTCCAGAAGAAGTATGCGGATCTGGTGGCGGACCTGGAGCCGGAGTTCCGCGCTTTGATTATCCAAAGGATCAGCCGCAAGAGGTTGGACGAGCTGAATGATTTCAAGGATCAGCAGATACTGAAAGAGGAGCTCAAGGACGACATAAACGCCCTGATCGCCCGTTATTTCAGTGAAAAATACCCGGATCTGATTGTTCCCAGGGTGGTGTTTTCCAAGTATATCATCCAGTAAACAGGCGGATAGGATTACAATGAGTAAAATTCTGTCACAGGAAGAAATAGATGCCCTGTTGAGCGGTGAGGGTATCGGTGCCGATGTCGGTGCTGAAGCCCCTATGGAAACTGGAGGCGGCGAGGACGACCAGAAGGAAAAACTGGTCAGCCTCTACGATTTCAAACATCCCAACCGGGTCAGCAAGGACCAGCTCCGCACTATCCAGACTATCCATGAATCGTTCGCCCGTGGTTTCGCCACTCATCTTTCCACCCGGCTGCGCAGCCTGGTGGATATCGACCTGACTTCGGTGGATCAGCTCACTTACTCCGAATTTATCATGTCGATGGCCGATCCGAGCGCGGTGTATATTTTCAATATCAAGGAACTCGAGGGAGATGCGATTCTGGAGATCAGCCCGCAGCTGGTGCTCTATATTATCGACCGCAGTTTCGGCGGCGAGGGCGGCGTGATTCAGGAAGCCCGCGAGATCACGATTATTGAGCAGAACGTGATGAAGAAGATTGTAGATAACGGTTTGGAGCAACTGGTACGGGCCTGGCAGAATATCACTCCACTCACCCTGGAGCTTAAGGACTTTGAAACCAACCCGCAGCTAATCCAGATCAGCCCGCCCGGAGAGACGGCGATCATGATCTCCTTCGAGGTCAAAATCCAGGACTTCAGCAGCCTGCTCAACCTCTGCTTTCCATATTTCGTGCTGGAAGATGTGATGCCCAAGCTGAGTGCCCAGCACCAGATAGCGCATAACCAGAAAAAACGCTCGCACCACGACGAGACTATAGTTCGCCACAAGCTGCGCCGGGCCGATATCCCGGTGACTGTCAAACTGGGCGATACTCAGTTGTCCCTGCGCGAGATTCTCGGGTTGGAGGACGGCGATATTATCAAACTCGACAACAGGCTGGACCAGTTGCTGGAGCTATCCGTCGGCGACGCGTCAAAGTTCAGGGCCAAGCCGGGAGTCTATCGCAGTCACAAGGCTGTGCAGATAGTCTCCGAAATCAAACAGGGAGCGATCAAGGATGAGTAACTTCACGTTGGCCCCCGAAGAGCAGAAGGCCCTCCAGGAGTTCGCAGCGCTGGTGGCCGAGGAAAGCGCGGTGGTGATGTCCACCCTGCTGGACAAAAAAATCGAGATCAAGAGTGAAAGCACGGGAGAGGCTGATCCTGATGCGCTCGGTGAAGCCTTTCCCGAAGAGGCGGTTGTTGTCGAATGCCCGTTCGCCAGCGGGTTCGAGGCTGTCAGCTATTTCCTGATAGGCAAGCCACTGGTTGCCAAGCTCAGTGACCTGATGATGATGGGCGACGGCGACGCGGAGTTCAACGAGGACCATATCGACGCCATTCAGGAAGGCGTCAACCAGATGATGGGCGCCACGGCTACATCCCTTACCGCCAAGATCGGCAAGTCGGTCGATTTTCAGCCCTCGACAGCCAGAACGGCAGCGGTGGCGGATTCCGGGATCGAGTTCGACGACATGACCGTTTCGATGCTGGCTCTGGAGGTTGAAGGCTCCCCGGATGGCAACCTGGCACTGCTGGTGCCGTACTCGGTTATCCAGGACGCTGCCGCTGCACTGGGCGGCGGCGGGGCGGGCGATGATGAGTCCGGAGCAGCAGAGATGGCGGGCGATCCGGATATGGATCTCGACGGGATTGAATCTTCCGGCGGCGGTAATGAGTTTGACATGGGCGGAGATTTCGGCGACACATCAGGCGGCGGCGGGCTCGCCATGCCACAGGTGACCACTATCGGTGACAAGGAGCGCGAGCGGCTGGAACTGCTGATGGATATCAAACTCGATATCTCGATTGAACTGGGCCGCACAACCATGCTCGTGCGTGATATTCTGGAACTCGGCCCCGGCTCGGTGATCGAGCTGGACAAGATGGCCGGCGAGACAGTTGACCTGCTGATCAACAATAAAAAACTTGCAGAGGGCGAGGTCGTTGTCGTAGACGAGAATTTCGGTATCCGGATCACGCACCTGATCAGCATGGAGGAACGGATAAAGATGTTGCAGACCACCTGAGTATAAACTCTGGCGTCCGCTGTCCGTATCCATCTGAAACTAAACGAGGTAACAGTGCTGGAACCCCTGCCTGGCCGCTGTTGTACGAAATTGAAATCCAAAGTGTCAGCATCCGCGCGGCTCCCGCTCAGGGTTTTTTTGCTGCTGCTGTTCGCTCTGCTGCTGTGCACGGGTTTTGCACCGGCCTCCGCCGCCCCTGTTGATCCACCAGATTCTGCAATCGCGGAAAACAGCCAGGCTCCTGGCACGGCGCTTGATTCCACCAGCCGCACCGCCGCTGCCGACAGTATGGTCCAGCGGCTTTCCCGCACAGATGACGGACGGGTCCCCCGCCCGCTCGACCTTCCTTACCAGCAGCCGGAATCCGTGTTCAGCGTTAAGAATATCTCGATGGTGATGATTGTTATCGGGCTGCTCGTGCTGTTCCTGCACTTACTGCGCAAGTTTCTGCTCAAGCCCCTGGGAGGAGGAGTTTCCGGAGGGCAGTTTCAGGTGATTCGCCAGTTTCACCTGGGACCCAAGAAAAGCGTCACACTGGTGCGTTTTGCCGACAGGCTGCTGCTGCTGGGTGTGACAGACAGCACGATCAGTACCCTGGCGGAGATTGACGATCCCGACGAAGTGGAACGGATAGTTAAGGAAACTGCTGGCGCCAGCGGCGTACAGGGAGGTGGTTTCAAGGATATCTATCATAACCTGCTCTCCCGCGGCAAGAAAAACGCATAGTTTCAGCCATCCCCTGCATAGCTCCCATTCTTACGATGATCTTCCATGCTCCCGCCGATAGCTGTTATTTGCCGGTGTCGCAGCCGGCCCTTATTGCTTATATTATGCCACTGCAAATGCACTGGATGGTATAATCACCGGGAGAAAACAGATGATAGACACCAACTCCACCAGCCACGAGTTGAAAGACGCGGCGGCTGAGATTGCATTCCTGCCAGTGGGTGCCTGCGAACAGCATTTCGGCATCCTGCCACTGGATACCGATATCCGTCAGAGCGCACGCCTGGCGGCAGATATCGCCGCCCACTTCAACAGCTACGTGCTGCCTCCCCTGCCGTTCGGCACCTCGATGGAGAACAGCGGTGCGCCGGGCACTATCACCCTGATGCCGGCCACACTGGACGCGGTGGCGGGCGACATAGTAGACAGCCTCTACCGTCAGGGATTTGAAATTGTTGTGATACTCAATTCCCACGGTGGAAATTTTGCGCTGCGGCCGGCTGTGCGAAGGATCAATTATCTCAATCCGGGTAAAAAAACAATTTTTGTCGATCCGTGGGAGATGGTGCCCAGGCAGGAGATGGCGAACATTTTCGAGGGGACCAACGAACTTCACTGCGGAGAGATTGAGGTATCCGTGATGATGCACCTCTGGCCGGAGGTGGTGCGCACCGATAAGCTGGAGGACGGTAATCCCGACGCCATGCGCGTGGAACTTGATATGTTTTCCATTCCCGCACTGAGCGGCGGCAAGCCCTGGGGACTGGCTACCAGGGCCACCGCCGAAAAAGGAAAAGCGTTTTACGAACTGATGATATCCCACGCGGAACGATTTATCAGCCGCGTGATAGAGCGCCATCGCAACATGCAGTCCTATCACGGTTGAGCGTGGGTGCTCAGGCTTTTTTCAGCTCGAAATAATCGTATTCTTCCAACGTGCGGAACAGTGTCAGAAGGTAGTCTATATCAGGGGTTTTGCCCAACTCCTGGCCTACCAGCCATTGGATATCGAAAATACTCCGCTTCCCGTCCGACCAGAATATCGGCGCGTTTTTGTCATACAACCAGGTATTGAAATTCAACTTGCGCTTTTTCAACACTTTTTCCGGCACCCTGGCCAGACCATAAGAGCCCCAAAGTTTGCGCACGGGCACAATGGCCGCGGCCTCTTTCTCTTTCTTGTTCGATGGTTCGCGTTTGAACTTCTCACTCCCCGGTCTGCCCGCCTCCGCGAACCTGGCCAGTTTTTCCACGGCCACCTTAATGGCTTTGTCCACTTCGGTGGAGTCATCCTGCGGGCCCAGCAGGTCCGTAACAGTTGCCAGCCGCTTTTCGAATATGGGGATCAGGTGAGTTAACCGCTCGTCGTAGGCGGCTCCGCCGTTGGTTCTCGCAGCCAGCGAGGCCACCTCGCGAAGGCAGTTCTCCAGCGACAGCTCCAGCACCTCGGCAGCCGAAACGGCTCCTCCGCCAGCCATGGTGTAGGCTCCGGCCGCCAGCAGGGCCGCCATCTCGCCCATCACCAGCGGGCTGAGGTTCTCCGGCCTGTCGCTGGAGGAGTGGTAGTGGCGGTCGCGCATAAAAATCAGCGAGGGTGTGGGTACGCCAAACGACGGGTCGGCCATGAAATTATCGTTGATCATGAACGGCTGGGTTTCCCAGTGCCAGCGCGGATGGTGCTCAAAAACGCGGCGGGTCAGATCAATCGTCAGATCATCAATACAGTGTGGGTTGCAGTGCGGCTCCACATAAATCTGCAGCCAGCTTTTGCACTTGTCGATATCCGGTCCAACCATGTCCGGGTTAAGCCCGCAGATCACGTTTTCGGTAATCCCGGGGTTGGCGCACAGATGGGCCAGAAAGCCGATAATCTCCCAGGAACAGATTACGCGGATAGTACGTTTCGGCGGATCAAGCACGCCTTTGCCGATCAGGGTCTTGAGCGAGCGGACCGCCTCCAGCGCAGTACCCACACCGCTGGCGTTGTCGTGGGCGCCCACCTCGTGAAGGTGCTGGATCAGCCAGATTTCTTTTTCCGGCTCAATGCTGCCCGGGATAGTACAGGTTGTAACCGGCAGAGTATCGTCATAGAGGCGGCACTGCACGTCAGCGAACGCCTTGACCTCACCGTGCTCGGCCAGCAGGGAACGCAGCCAGTCGCCATCGGCGGGCTTAATCGAGAACGCCAGCAGGTTTTCCTCATTCTGGGGAAAGAGGAACGCATTGTGCCAGCGCACCATCTGCATGTTTTCCTCGCGGATGCGCACGTCCGGCCAGTAGGGTAACTCATCGCTGATAACCCCCAGCGCACCCTGCTCGATCAGCCGTTTGCGCAGCGGGCTTTCCAGCGCCACCTTGTCGTGAAACACGAGCTTGCCCTTTAGCGAACCCTTACTGTCGGCCCGCACTATCGGCGCATCGATCCCGCCGGCCGGGGTGCTTCCGCACCACAGCATCAGGTGGCAGGGGTCGGCGTTTCTGTCGGCGATCCGCCGGGTTTCTCCACCGGGAGCGCTTACGTCAAGAGTGCCACTAATCGCGTCCCATCCCTGGGGGCCTTCCCAGTCGGCGAAATAGTTTTTACCCGTGGTGGGATAGCGCAATATTTCGGCATCGCTCAGGCCCAGTTCTTCCATGATTTTTCTGGTTTCCTCGGCGGCCCGCTGATAACCTGGAAAAGTGGAAAGCCTGTCGTGGGGCCAGAAGCGAAGGATATATTCCAGAGCACGATCACCGGAGGTTTCTTTACGCAATTTTTCAAGAATTTCAGCATGAAACATGATACCTAAGCCTTTCGTGGTTTGTATCCTTTGCTTACCTGGCGGCTATGCCACCGGACTTGTTTTATAAAGGCAACTGAAGCGAGCGGGTTTAAAATTTGTCTAACAGCATGTCGGCTTCGCGCAGCCTGCGGGACAACTCACGGGCCAGGTAACGCAGAAGCTTAACACTGAGGTGGGGGAAATCATTCAGCACCCTGTGCCCATCGAATGCGAACAACTCGGTATCCGTGGCCGCTATTGCCGATGCCGAGCGGGGCTGGTTGTCCAGCACGGCCATTTCACCAAAAACCTCGCCAGAGCTCAAAGTGGCCAGCACGGTTCCGCTCTTTTCTTTCCTGATCAATACTTTTCCCTTGCGGATAGCGTAAAACTGGCGGCCCACGTCGCCCTCGCGGAAAATAACCTCATCGCGCCCGCAAATGATATTTTCCGCGCAGAACATCAACAGAGCGATTTCCTCGGAATTGAACGTGGAGAAAAAATCGGTTTTGGAAAGTTCCTCGATCAGTTTCTTCTGATCCAGGGAGAAGGTGGACTTGCCACCCGGCTTTCTGCGGCTTGTTCTCATCAAGTCGTCCTGCATCTCCCAAGTCTCCGCTGGAGTCATTTACGTTGTTTGAAAATTAAACTAAACTTAACCGCTACATTTTGTCAACAAAAGCACTTTATTAAGATATGGGACCGCAAAAGTAATTGTTGAGTTGGGAACACTGAATATCTCGGGCCGGCAGGGCGGCTGCGGAAGGAACCCCCGCCAGGGAGGGCGATCAACCCTGCCTGCGACAGTTAACTCACTTGACACTATTGCATTCAGGCTGTACAATATCGAGCAGCCCAGCCATGGAGTAATTCAACTTTGTTCATCCGTTTCGCAGGGAATCAGCCATTGTGAAATACCACAATCCGAGAAAAATATTGCCACTGCTGGTGGCGGCTCTCGCGGCGCTCTGCACAATTGCCGTGGCCGGGGAAGTAAGCGTGGCTGATTGCGCCACCTGCCACGAGACTATTCACCGCGAGTGGAGCAAATCCCTGCATGCCGGCTCCTGGCAGTCGCCTGTGTTCAGGCACAGGCTGGATCAGACCGAAGATACCCGCAAAAGCTCCTGTGACTGTCACGCGCCGGGTTTGAGTGGTGGGCCGGAGCCTGTAACGGAACTGGTGCTCCGCGACAGTGACCGCGGCGAGGGTGTCAATTGCCTTAGCTGCCACATGGACAGCGACAGGCAAATCTGGTCGGCAGGTGATACGCTTTTCGTGCCGCATTTCACGGCAACGGCAGCTCACTACTCCACGGCAGCTTTCTGCGCCAGTTGCCACAAATGGGCGGAAAACAGTGAATTCGACTGCCAGGACTGCCACATGCCCTCGGCCACCGGCGGTGCATCCTCCGGTAAGTATATAGCCAGGCAGCCGGAGGCCACTCATAGTTCGCACCGTTTCAGCGGGTCCCGTGATCCGGAGTTTCTCTCCAATGGTGCTGAGCTCGATGTGGCCGCTGATGGTAAAGAGTTATCCATAACTGTAACCAGTCTGGTGCCGGCCCACGGTTTCCCGGTTTCTAAGCACCACAGCCTGATACTTGCCGTGGCCGGGCAAAAGAGCGGTGAGCCGGTTTGGAGCAGTGAGATAAAGTTGGAAGCTGGCGGGTCTGTTAAACTTCAGGCCCCGGCCGTGGACGGCGCGGTGGTGGAGTTGCGTTTTTACCCCTCCACCGCAGTCTGGCCCGACAGCTTTTACGTAGTGCAAAGGGTTGAGCAATAGTACTTATTTTCAGGAGTATTTCAGCAATGCGCCGCAGATCGTTTATTCAGGCCGCCGTAACCGCCGCCGCCGCAACAACATTGACCGGCCGCCCAGCGTTCGGCGCCGAAAGTGAATTCGAGAGCAGGCTGCTGGCTTTTGCCGCCGTTGTTGTGCCCGGCCCTGATTCGGCCACCTGGCGCGGGTCGGAGGCGGCTGCCGCCCTGCTGGCAAAAATTGAAGGTCCAGGGAAGCGGGATGTGCGGGAAAGATATCGCGCCGCGCTGGAAAAGTTGGACCGGGCCGCGAACAGCCGGGAGGGGGAAAGCTTCTTTACGCTGGGCGGCGAACAGCAGGCAAGTGTGCTGAAAGCGCTCAGTAGCAGTGACAAGGACTTCGACAATGAATTCGGCGCCATGCGTGAAGACATGATGCGGGCCTTTTTTACAAGCGCAGCGGGAATGAAATTTACCGGCTACAGGGTCGCTACCCAGTTTGTCGGTTATCCCGAGTATTTTCAATCAGCGGAAATCTGGGAGTAAAGCATGCCGCGTGCTGAGTACGATGCGATTATTATCGGACTGGGAGCGTCCGGAAGCGTGGTGACCGAGGCCCTGTCCGCAGCGGGTTGGAAAGTGCTTGCGCTGGAGGAGGGCCCCTGGTACAGCCCGTTCAGGGATTATCCCGATGGGCGTGCGAAGCGTATGCCCACCGGGATCACCTACGAGCAGGGCAGCGTCCGGCCTTCGATGGTCAAGTGTGTCGGCGGCAGTATGCTGTTTTACGCCGGAGTGTTTTTCCGGCTTCACGAGAGCGATTTCGCCACCCGCACCAACGCGGGCTGCGGCACTGACTGGCCCATATCCTACAGGGAGCTTGAACCTTTCTACGACAAGGTGGAAATTTTCAGCGGGGCCAGCGGCAGTAATAAAAACGTGTTCGAAGTTCCGCGCACACCGTACCCCAACCCGCCGCACCCTGTTGCCCGTGGCGCACATCTGTTCGCTCAGGGCGCGCGTAAACTTGGCTACCACCCTTCTCCCACGCCCATGTCCATTATCTCGCGGCCTTACCGCGGGCGGCCCGCCTGTACCTATTGCGCCAAATGCGGCCAGGGCTGTATGGTGGGCGACAAGAGTTCGCCGGAGATGACCTATATCCCGGCCGCTGTTAAAAACGGGGCGGATATCCGCTCCGGCCACAAGGTGTTGACAATTGAAACCAACGCGGCCGGCCGGGCAACTGGAGTGGTATACAAGGACACCGATGGAGTGCGGCAGCGGGCAAACTCTGATCTGGTGATGCTCTGCGGCAGTGCGCTGCTAAATCCCTCCCTGCTTGGCCGTAGCCGTGGCCCGGCTCATCCCGATGGCCTGGGGGCGCATAGCGGGATGGTGGGCCGCAACCTGCTGGCCCATAACAATGGCCGCTACATGGCTCGTTTCCCCGAAGTGGTCAACGGTTTCATGGGAATCAGTGGCGGGATCAATGTGCAGGATTTCTACGAGGGTGCGCCCGGCGAGGATTTCCATCGCGGTTACACCCTGTATGTATCCCTGCTTCCCTCGCCGCCGGCAAAGTTCGCCAGTTGGTATCTGGAGAGAGAAGTCTGGGGTGAGAAACTGATGGACGTGATGGGCAGCTACAACCGGATGATCCGTCTGGCGGTGGTGGGCGAGGACCAGGCAAATCCTGATAACAGGGTCTATCCCGACCCCGAGGCAACCGACGAAGACGGTTTCCCCAGGCCCAGGGTTCACTACCAGCGCAGCGCCAACGAATTTAACATGTTCGAGCACGCGATGGATACCTCGCGCAGTATCTGCCGGGCAGGCGGGTCCGACGACTGGGAGTTCTATCATATCAGCAACGGCAGCGCGCACCCGCTGGGAACCTGCCGGATGGGCGACGATCCGGATACCAGTGTTGTAAACCGCTGGGGCGCCTGCCACGATGTGCCGGGGTTGTATCTTTGCGATGGGAGTTTGTTTCCCACCTCGGGAGCTGTCAACCCGGCGCTGACAATCATGGCCCTTGCCTCACGCACAGCCGATTATCTGATAAACCGACGCTCCGGTTGAACTTGTAACCTAACCAGGGAGAACGCGATGAATGTTGGCATGATGTTCTTCGTTGCCCTGTTGATTTCCGGGTTGACCCTGTTGGCGGCGATCCTGATTTTCCGTCGTCAGCGGATGCTCCAGGAAAAAAAAGCAGCATACATGAGGTGCAACAAGGAGCGTGGGGTCCGTCATCGCAGGTACACCACTCTGCAAGCCGATCTGGATCGTCTGAGGGCTTCCTACAACAGCCGTGTGCGCGAGTTGATGCAGTTGAACCGGGAGATGGAAAAGCTGAGGAATAAGATTAAGGAAATCCTGGGAATTCTTCGCGATGAGAGCAAGTCGGTTGACCAGGAAATGGACCTGGATCTGAACCGGATTATTATACGCCGCAAGGGGATGATCGAAAAACTGTGGAAAGAAATTAACGGCAAAAAGGTGCTCTGGATGGAGAAAGTCAAGCAGGCCAAGTCAGACCGCAAGTCACAGAACGGCCTGATCGATAAAAAGGACAGGGAATTCCAGTTACTTACCCAGCTCAGTACTGAGTTGTCAAGGCTGAAACAGGACTACGATCAACTGACGCAAAGCTCGATTTTATCATTCGGCAAAAACAACTAACGCCTGCGCGTCATTTTTCAGCCGGAGAAGAATCCTGTGGAGAACTACTCTTCTGGCGGCGGTCTTTTAACAGTTGCGAAAATTCCCTGGCCGGTACATAAATCCAGACAAGCAGGATTACCAGGCCTATCGACCAGATACTCCAGGTGACCCAATCGAAATACATGGCGGCGTTTCCCGTGCTGAAGTTGGCATTATCGCCGCCATTGAGATATATTTCAGGCGGCATATACAGTTGCCGTTAACGGTTGCAAGCTAACACGGCAAACGGTAATCTGCAAGCAAATGACAAGTATCGACCGCTGAGTGTGTTCAGCGACGGTTGATTCAAATATAGTGTGAAGAGGAGCAGGATTGAGCTTTGAAGCCGCTTTGTACGACCTGGATGGTCTGATCGTTAATAGTGAGCCGCTGCATGGGATCGCCAGTGAAAAAGCGGTGAATGTGTACGGGCGCTCGATGGAGGAGCTTTCCGACCAGGTCCGTCGCTCATTCTACGGCAAGCGCGTGATCGATGTAGCGGAGCTGGTGGTAAACTCCCTGGCGCTGGAGATCTCTCCCCAACGCTGGGCCGATGAGCGTCACGTGATTTTCATGGACCTTATCGAGCAGGGAGTAGAACTGATGCCCGGCATGCGCAAATCGCTGTCCCTGTTCAAGGAGCTGGGGCTTAAAACGGCGGTGGTCAGCAGCGGGATCAGCAGTTATGTCACCCGCCTGCTGGAATTGACTGGTCTGGGTGAGGAGTTCGACACCGTGGTCACCGGCGACGATGTCAGTGAGGGCAAACCCGAGCCGGAGTGTTTTCTGCAGGGCGCAAGCAGCCTGGGAGCAGCTCCCGGAAAGAGTATCGTACTTGAAGACGCCTGGGCCGGAATTCAGGCCGGGCGCGCCGCGGGAATGGCGGTAATCGCTGTGCGCAACCGCTTCAATCTGAACTACGACGGGGCTCATGCACTGCTGAATTCGCTGGCGGATATAGACAGGAAGCTGCTGGCTGAGTTGTCTGTAAGAGAAAACTGAACCATTCGTTTCTAGCTTGGAATGGTTCTCGTTTGTGACTTGTGTGGTTGTTCGCTGATCCGTAATGCTGTTACCGGCAACTGGTGTGAATTGAACAGCGAGTTCAATCATCACGCCCTGCCACGGAGCGAGCGAGCGAATGGAATAACTTTCCCTTAATAATCGAGGAACCCTCGCAGCTTGCTGCGGGGAGTCTTCAATCACCGGAAAGGATACTCAAAAATGCAGAAATGGATTTGCGACGTTTGCGAATGGGTTTACGATCCTAAAGAGGGCGATCCCAGCCAGGGTATCGAGCCTGGAACATCTTTCGATGATCTGCCTGACGACTGGCTTTGCCCTGCCTGCGGTGTGGGTAAGGAAGATTTCAGCAAGATCGACGATTGAGCTGTGGAGCGATAAAATAAGCCGAAATCAAGGGGCCGGTCTCCAGTGGGGCCGGCTCCTGCTGTTTCAACCTGGATTGCTGCAAATGAGTGCCGGATTTGACAACAGGATGATGGAGCGTTGCCTGGAGCTGGCCCAAAAGGGCATGGGCCGGACCGCGCCCAACCCGATGGTTGGCTGCGTGATAGTGGCCGATGGTGAAATTGTGGGCGAGGGCTGCCACGCAGCGGCTGGCAAGCCTCATGCTGAGCGTGTGGCCCTTCGGAGGGCGGGAGGCAAAGCCACTGGGGCTACCCTGTATGTAAATCTCGAACCCTGCTCCCATACCGGCAGAACGCCTCCCTGCGCCGATGCCGTTATAGCGGCGGGAGTCAGCCGGGTGGTGGCCGCCATGCGCGATCCAAACCCCAGGGTGCGCGGCAGGGGTATCGCCAGGCTGCGGTGCGCAGGTATTGAGGTTGATGTAGGGCTGCTTGGACCACGGGCGAGGCGGCTCAACGAGGTGTTTATCCACAATGTCACTACCGGCACCGCGTTTGTCTCTCTCAAGCTGGCCCAGACGCTGGATGGCAAGATCGCGGCCGGACCCGGAGTGCGGACCCCTATCTCCGGCCCCGGGTCGTTGCGGTTAACCCACAGTCTGCGCGCAGCTCACGCAGCCGTGATGGTTGGTGCGGCCACTGTACTGGCTGATGACCCGCTGCTTAACGTGCGTGGGATAAAAAACGCTCCGCAGCCCGTGCGGGTGGTTCTCGACCCGGCTCTTCGTATGCCGCCCCAGTGCAAACTGGTTGCCACAGCCTCAAGCTCCCCTGTGTTAGTGGTTTATGATCCCGGCCGTGCGGCTGTTTCGGCTCGGGATGCACTGGCTGGGGCGGGCCTGGAACTGATAGGGCTGGAGGGCCGGAGCGACGGTCTGTTCGACATCCGCAAGGTGAACGAGTTGCTTTACAGCCGTGGGATTACCAGTGTACTGATTGAGGGCGGGCGAAGGCTTGCCACATCTTTGTTACGCGAATCTCTGGCACAGCGTCTGCACCTGTTTATCGCACCCATTTTGCTGGGCGAGGAATCGGCCGTCCATGGTATCGGCGATTTAGCTGCCGGGGGTGGAGAGTTGGCGCTTCGTGAGGTGGAACAAAGGCTGATCGGACAGGACTTTTACCTGACCGCCCGCCTGGATTGAACCTGCGCCGCTGCGGTTGCCTCAACCGCAGCTTTATGTTATTATAGGTGTTACCATGTTCAGCGGAATTATCGAGTATCTTGGAACAGTCTCCGCGCTGGCCAAACTTGGCGGCGGAAAATCGCTGGCTATCGAGGCAGGACCTCTGGCCGGGGGCATGCAGCCGGGTGATTCTCTGGCTGTCAACGGAGTCTGCCTGACAGCCACGGCTGTGGAGCGCGAACTCGTGCGGCTTGAGGCGGTGAGCGAGACCCTGGAAAAGACCAATCTGGGGGTGCTCAAAGTGGGCGCAAAAGTCAATCTTGAACGCCCGCTGGCTGCCGGGGGCCGCATTCATGGTCATATTGTGCAGGGCCATGTGGACGCTACCACGGCTGTAACCGGTTTGAGGCGTCTGCCGGAGAGCGTACTGATGGAGTTCGCCCTCAACCAGCGGATAGCCCCGTTCATAGTAGGCCGGGGCTCGGTGGCTGTCGATGGAGTCAGTCTGACAGTTGCCCGCCTTGACGAGAGCGCATTTGCGGTCACGCTGGTAGGTTTCACGTTGAGCCACACCACACTGGGCATGTACTCCGTCGGCCAGATGGTCAATATCGAGACCGATATTATCGGCAAGTACGTGGTGGCGTCGCTGGAGCGAACGCGCCCGGACCGGCGGAATATTACCGAAGATAAACTTCGCGGCTGGGGCTACTGAGCCTTGGGGCCGCTGTTATCTGCTGGGAAGAGGAAATGGTGAACGAAAAGCATAAAATGGCGCCAATAGAAGACGTTATCGAGCAGATCCGCTCCGGTGGAATGGTGGTGCTGGTCGATGACGAGCGGCGGGAGAACGAGGGAGACCTCATTTTCGCGGCCGAGCATGTTACGCCTGAAAAGATCAATTTTATGATCACTAAAGGCCGCGGGCTGGTTTGTGTGCCGATGACGGAGTCGCGTACAAACGAGTTGCATTTGAGCCCGATGGTGGGTGAAGACCAGAACACGGAATCCCACGGCACGTCGTTTACGGTCAGTGTGGATGTGAAAGCCGGTACAACAACGGGTATCTCTGTCCACGACCGCGCGGCCAGTGTGCGGGCTCTGTGCGACTCCCGCTCACGGCCCATGGATTTCGCGCGGCCAGGGCACATTTTCCCGTTGCGCGCCTGCGAGGGCGGCGTACTGCGCAGGGCCGGTCACACGGAAGCCACTGTCGATCTGGCGCGCCTGGCGGGCCTTCAGCCAATAGGTGTACTCTGCGAAATCATGGACGAGGACGGTACGATGGCCCGTATTCCGAGCCTGTTCAAGTTCGCCCGCGAGCACAACCTGCCGGTGGCCGCGATCAAGGACCTGATAAGTTACCGTGAGAGCCGGGAGAAGATTGTCCAGTGCACCTCGCGCACGACTCTGCCCACGGACTACGGCAAGTTCGACATGCATCTCTACGAGACCACCTACAGCAATGAGAGCCACCTGGCGCTGGTCTGCGGGCCGGTGGCGGGCAAAAGTGACGTGCTGGTGCGGGTGCACAGCAGTTGCCTTACAGGCGATGCCCTGGGCAGTCTGCGCTGCGACTGCCGCTACCAGCTCAATATGGCCATGCAGATGGTCCAGAAGGAGGGCCTGGGCGTGGTTGTGTACCTGAATCAGGAGGGCCGTGGAATCGGCCTGGCGCCTAAAATCAAGGCCTATGCACTTCAGGATAAGGGATTCGATACGGTGCAGGCCAATATCGAGCTGGGTTTTGCCGCCGATGAGCGTGAATATGGCGTGGGTATCCAGATTCTCAAGGACCTGGGGCTTTCCAGTGTGCGCCTGCTGACCAACAACCCCAAGAAAGTCGATGCTTTTATCTACGGCGGCTATGGCCTGGAAGTTACCGAGCAGGTGCCGTTGGAGCAGGACCCCAACGATTTCAACCGTCGTTATCTGCAAACCAAGCGGGAACAGATGGGCCACCGACTGTTCAAGGTCGGCGAGCAGGAAAAGCCAGAAGAGGCGTAATTGCTTTTTAGAGTTAATATCCGGCACGGGAGAGAAAATGCCAAAGTATTTCGAAGGTAAATTGGATGCCCGGGGCAAGCGGGTGGCGCTGGTGGTCTCCCGGTTCAACGAACTGGTGACCTCGCGGTTACTCGATGGAGCGGTGGACACGCTGGTGCGCCACGGAGCCTCCGACAGTGATATCGGAGTTTACAGGGTACCCGGCTCGTTTGAGATCAGCCCGGTAACCCGCCGTCTGGCGCTCTCGGGCAAGTATGATGCGGTGATCGCAATCGGTGCGGTTATCCGTGGCGATACGCCCCACTTTGATTTTATCGCCTCCGAAGTGGCCAAGGGGATCGCCCAGGCCTCGCTGGAAGCCGATGTGCCGGTGGTGTTCGGTGTGCTGACCACCGATTCGCTGGAGCAGGCGCTTGAGCGCGCCGGCGCCAAGGCTGGCAACAAGGGAGCCGAGGCAGCGATGAGTGCTATCGAGATGATGAGTCTCTATGCCACTGGAGAAATTTAAGCCGGATGTTTCTGCTTGTCTGGCGGCTACCCGCGCCGCGAGCGTTGTTTGAAATCAGCTTGGATAGCTAAGAAGGCCCATGAAAAAACGTACCAAGAGCAGAACCTGGGCCGTTCAGGTGGCATACACCATGCACCTCAGCGGATTACCCGGCGAAAATATCCTCAAAGATTTTTTTCGCTGGCGCAGGATCGGCGAGCAGAACCGCGAGTTGACTATCCAGCTGGTGGACATGCTGGACGAGCACCTGGAAGAAGTGGACGCCACGATAGCGGGCTACCTGAAAAACTGGTCCCCGGACCGTCTGGCCCGGCTGGACAGGATTATCCTTCGCCTCGGTGTGGCCGAACTGCTGTACTTTGACGACATACCTCCCAAGGTGACGATTAACGAATACGTTGAACTCTCACGTCTGTTCGGCACCGATGATTCTCCCGGGTTTGTCAACGGGGTGCTGGACGCTGTCCGCCGCGACCATCTGCCTCAAACCGGAGCCGGTCAGGGAGAGGGCGGCTGCTGATGCGCTGGGCGATCATCTCCGATATTCACGCCAATTTTCAGGCCCTGGAAACGGTGTTGCGCAAAGCCGACAGTGTTGGCTGGGACCGGATGATCTGCCTGGGAGATATTGTCGGCTACGGAGCTGATCCGAACGGTTGCGTGGAGTTGGTGAGCGCCCGCTGCGAGGTCACGATCATGGGTAACCACGATGCCGCGGCACTGGGTATTACCGATACCTCGCGGTTCAGTATCCCGGCGCGTGAGTCCACTCAATGGACCGCCGCTCAATTGAGTGCCGAGAACCGCCGTTACCTTGGCGCCCTGCCCTACAGTGCGGAGTTCGGCTCGTTTGAGATCGTCCATTCCACCCCCGAGGACCCTCCCGCCTGGCATTACCTGATGACCGAATTTGATGCGGCGGCGCTGTACGATTCATTTGGAAAAAACCTGCTTTTCTTCGGCCACACGCACGTTGCCTGCGTTTTCCAGCGCACGGCCGGGGGTGCGGTGAGCCAACTTGAACCACAGAGTTTTCCACCCGCGGACGGCAGCCGTTACATAATCAATGCCGGCAGCGTGGGGCAGCCCCGTGACGGTGATCCGCGAGCCTCGTTCGCGCTGCTGGACACGGACCGGAAACAGGTGGAGTTTTACCGTGAAGAGTATGATATTGAACTGGCCCAGCGCCGGATAATCGACGCCGGTTTGCCCCGGATACTGGCAACCAGACTCTCCCACGGGAGTTGAGCTATGATGGGTTATAAAATCCTGCTGATCAACTGGCGCGATATCGAGCACCCGGAGGCCGGTGGAGCCGAGGTGCACGCCCACGAGATTTTCAGCCGGCTGGCAGCCGCCGGCCACGAAGTAACTTTTCTCACCTGCGCCTGGCCCGGCTGCGAGAGCGAGGCCGGGATCGACGGGATCAGGATAATCCGCGGCGGAAAGAACTCTACTTTCAACTACGCGGTTCCCGGCCTGATGAAGCAGCTTGAGGTGGACCGCAATTTTGACATCGTGGTCGAGGACGTAAACAAGATTCCCTTCCGTACTCCCCAGCTTACCCGTCTGCCCCGCCTGATACTGTTCCATCATCTGTTCAGCACAACAATTTTCCGCGAAGCCATCTTTCCGGTGGCGCTCTATGTCTGGCTCTGGGAGCAGATGATTCCCCGTTTCTACCGCAACGAATGGGTGCAGGCGGTCAGCCGCGATACGAAAGCGGAACTGGTGGATGGAGGGCTCGATCCGGAACGAATCAAGGTTGTCTATAACGGGATCGACTCGAATCTGTATTCCCCGGCCGGGTATGAAGCCGTCAGTGCGCCCTCGGAGGAACCCTATATCCTCTACATGGGCCGGGTCAAACGCTACAAACGCCTGGACCTGATTCTCGAAGCGTTTGCCAGGGCGAAACACAGCGGTCTGGAGGACAGGACCAGATTGATTTTCGCCGGGGCCGGCGATGACTATCCGCGGCTGCAAAAACGAGCGGTAAAGCTGGGTATCGACAGGCGGACCAGTTTTCTGGGCCGGGTTAGCGAGGAGCAGAAGATTACCCTGTTGCGCCACGCGATCTGCGTGGTGAACCCCTCTCCCAAGGAGGGCTGGGGTATTACCAATATGGAAGCGTCCGCCTGTGGTACCCCGGTGGTGGCAAGCCGCTCTCCGGGCCTGCGGGAGTCTGTGCGCGACGGTAGTTCGGGATACCTGTTTACTCCCGGAGATGTGGCCCAGTTTTCCACCCGGATGGTTCAACTCGCCACCGACCCTGTTATCCGCGGCCGGATGGGCGAGGGCGCCCGCCGGTTTGCAGAGAGCGTCACCTGGGAGGAAGCTGCACGGCTTACGGGGAAATATATCACCCAGATTATCAAGCGCAGTCCTGGAAGGAGCTGAGAGAAGTTGATCCGCGATCTGATCATCTCCATGCGGCCTGTACAATGGTCCAAGAACCTGCTGGTTTTCGCCGGATTGATGTTTGCCGGTAAGGCCACCGATCCGGAACTTTTACTGCATTCGATTATCGCGTTTGTATCATTCTGCCTTTTCTCTTCGTCGATCTATATTCTCAACGACCTGAAGGATGTAGAGCAGGACCGTCTGCACCCGGTTAAAAAGAACCGCCCGATTGCCGCGGGACGGCTCAGTAAGAGTGCGCCCGGGATTTTCAGTTTTGCACTCGGGTTCGCAGGGTTGGGGCTGAGTTGCTTACTGCCGCATAAGGCAATGATAGTAATAGTGACGTATTTTTTGCTAAACCAGTTTTATTCTCAATGGCTGAAGAAAATCGTAATAATCGATGTGATGACTATCGCCGCCGGGTTTGTGCTGCGGGTGCTGGCCGGTACGTTTGCAATCGGCGTGGAGACCAGCCACTGGCTACTGATTTGCACGTTTCTGCTGAGCCTGTTTCTGGGTTTCGGCAAACGCCGCAATGAGCTTATGATGATTGAAAACGGGGCGGAGAACCACAGACGGGTACTGGCCCATTACAGCCCCTACTTTCTGGACCAGCTGATTTCGGTGGTGACGCCCAGCACGCTGGTCTGCTATGTGCTATACACGGTAAGCCCGGAGACCGTGCTCAAGATGGGCGGCAAGGGATTGCTGGCAACGGTGCCGTTCGTGATTTATGGTATTTTCAGGTACCTTTACCTGGTCCATGAGCGCAAGCAGGGTGGTGATCCCTCGGTGCTGCTGGTGAGTGATCCTCTGCTGTTGATGTCGGTTGTGGGCTGGGCGGTTGCGGTCTGGCTGGTTATTTATTAAACAATAGCATGGTTGTTGAGTCTGTTTGTATTATTACAGCGAAAGATTGCTGTTTAACAGTTGGGGTGCGGGAGGCGAGACCAGGATGGGAAAAGCGAAAGTTGCGGTTTTGAGGACCACGCCCCAGACCGTGCTGGAAGATTATTCCCGGCTGGCAGAGCTGGCGGGTATGACCGGTGCGCTTAAGGCTGGGGCCAGAACCATACTGAAAGACAATATTTCCTGGCATTTTCTGTACCCCGGGGCAAATACGACGCCGTGGCAGCTTGAGGGGTCTATCCGTGCGCTGAAGGGTAGCGGGTACGACGATCTGGTCTGTGTGCAGAACGACACGGTGGTCACCGATGCGTACAAAGGTGAGAAGCTGAACCGCTATGTGGGTGTGCTGGAGCGCTACAAGGTCCCGGTTCTCTATAATTTCCGCAAGGAAGATATCGCCTGGGAAGTTTATCGCCCCAAGGGCAAGATGTTGGTACTGGATAAGATATATCCCGAGGGGATCACAATTCCCCGCGAGTTCACCGGTACCAATATCGTTCATCTGCCCACTGTTAAGACGCATATTTACACCACCACCACCGGGGCGATGAAAAACGCTTTCGGTGGGCTGCTCAACCGCAAACGGCACTACACGCACAGTTGCATTCATCAAACACTGGTCGATCTGCTGCGCATCCAACTGGAAATCCATGCCGGGATTTTTTCTTTTGTAGATGGCACCACCTGCGGCAGCGGGCCAGGTCCGCGCACGATGGTTCCGGTGGAGGCCGACCTGATTATCGCAGGAAGCGACAGCGTGGCGGTCGATGCGGTTTCCAGCAGGCTGATGGGGTTTGATCCGCTAACGATTGACTATATCCGGATCGCCCACGAGCAGGGCCTGGGAGTGGGAGACCCGCGCGAGATAGAGGTTGTGGGCGAGGACGTTTCCGGGATTAACCTCAATTTCCCGGTGGGCGACAACGTGGCCAGCCGTATCGGCGGCCTGTTCTGGTTCAGCCCGCTTAAAGTATTACAGCGCCTCCTGTTCCATACGCCCCTGGTATATCTGTTCGTGTTCGGCAGTTATTTCTACCACGACAAGCTCTGGTACCCGATCAAGGGCATGCCGGTGGTTAGACGCTGGCTGAACGAGACCAAATGGGGTAAATTGTTCCAGCAGTATTGAGTTGCCCTGTGGCTTTTGTTGTGATGGACTGGATTTTGCCATATGAGGCGGCAAAAGTATAAACCTTTGGAGAGTGAAAAAGCCAATGAGCCAGAGCGTGAATAAGCCGGATGTGACAGTGCTGGTACCGGCATTCAACGAACGCGAGAACATACCCGAACTGGTTGTCGAGTTGTGTGCGATGTTCGACAGGCACTCACTGGCGGGTGAGATAGTGCTGGTGGACGATGGCAGCACCGATGGTACTTTCGAGGCTGCCAGCAAGATTGCAGTCACAGAGCCGCGCCTGCGGGTGTTCCGTCATAGAGCCAACTTGGGCAAGGCCGAGGCGATGGCCACCGGCAACGCCCAGGCCAGGGCCGACAGGATTGTGCTCTACGATGCCGACATGCAGCACGCGCCGGAGGATATTCCGCGTTTCCTGGCCAGGATGGACGAGGGCTTCGATATTGTCTGTGGCCGCAAGGTGGGCAACTACGGTAAAAAGATCGTCTCAGGGATTTACAACTGGTTGTCACGGCGGCTGTTCAAGGTGCCGGTGCGCGATCTTAATTCCATGAAATCATTCGTGCGGCAGGCCCTGGCCGAAACACCCCTTCGCCACGACTGGCACCGTTTCTTTGTGGTGCTGGCGTTCAACAAGGGATACAGCGTGGGAGAGATAGATATCGAACTGCTGCCCCGCCGTCACGGGGAGTCCAAATACTCAGGCTCCTGGCGCGCGGTGGTGGGGCTGTTGGACTTGGTGAGCGTCAAGTTCCTGATTAGTTTCGGCCGCAAGCCGATGACCCTGTTCGGCAGCGGCGGCCTGCTGTTGCTGGGGCTGGGTTTTGTTACCGGTTGTGTGGCGCTTTATATGCGGTTCGTACTTTTCCAGGGCTACCGTCCGCTGCTCTACCTGGTGATCCTGTTGATTCTGGGCGGCGGCGTATTGTTCACCCTGGGATTTGTCACCGAACTTCTCGGCCAGTTGTTCGACAGGCTGGACCGAATAGAGGAGCACCTGAGGGTGGAGCGGGAACACGAGGACTGATAGGGTTTTAGACGGCTTGTGCGCAGCGGGCGGGCCGTGTTGTTTGGCAGCAACTAAAAGCACTTAATCATTAAACAGGTACGGGTAAATGAATGCATTGCCGTCTCAGGGCGATTTCCGGGAACAGGTTGTGGGTGGGAAGTTCTTGTTGTCCGTGGTGATGCCCGTATATAACGAGGTCGGCACGATTGAGGAGATAATCCGGCGTGTGCTGGCGGTGGATATGGAAAAGGAGATCGTGGTTGTCGACGACGGCAGTACGGACGGTACCCGCGAGTACCTTCGCAAGCTGAGCGACCCACGGATCAGGATATTTTTCCAGGAGAAAAATCAGGGCAAGGGTGCGGCTGTTCGCAAGGGTATCGCCGAGGCCGCCGGTGATGTGATCATTATTCAGGACGCCGATCTGGAGTACGACCCGGCGGAATACCATCGCTTGATGAAGCCGATTGTCGATGGCAGGGCTGATGTGGTGTTCGGCAGCCGTTTCAACGGCAGTACTGTCCGTGTGCACATGTTCTGGCATACGGTGGGGAACAAGTTTTTGACGCTGCTGTCCAACATGTTTACCAATCTGAACCTGACGGACATGGAGGTCTGTTATAAAATGTTCCGCAGCCAGATAATCAAAAATATTAATCTTCGCTCCAATGGTTTTGGGTTCGAGCCCGAGGTTACCGCCAAAGTGGCCAGGATGAACTGCCGAATTTACGAAACGCCGATATCCTACTACGGCCGCGATTACAGCGAGGGGAAAAAGATAGGTTGGAAGGATGGGCTTACGGCTATTTGTGCGATAGTCTATTTCCGCTTTTTCGATTGAATGATTTTTCAATGGAATTGATCATCAGGATAATATAGTTCATGCCCAACCAAAAAGATGGTGGTTCTGGCTCCACGCCCACAAGAGGCTACGGATTACTGGAATCATTCCTGGCCAGGCAACGCTGCCGGATGGCCAACAGGCTTATCCCCGGCGAGATGAAAATAGGACGGATACTGGATATCGGTTGCAGCGCTCACCCGCTGTTTCTGTTGAATACGGAATTCAGTGAAAAATATGGTCTGGACAAACTGATTCACGAATCGCATTGAACGGCCAGACCGGGTGCTCCTGATAGGGGAAATCCACCTTGTCCTTAAACCCGGCGGAGTATTCGTAATTACCACACCGGCTTTCTGGACCGATTGGATTCCGCGGATTATGTCTCTCTCAGGTTGGTCAGCGCCGATGAGATTGACGAGCACAAGGATGCCTATGATTGCCGCACTATCGAGGATATTCTGGTCGAGAGTGGGTTCGACAGGGTGGATATCAATTGCGGTTACTTTGAATTGGGTATGAATATCTGGGTGACCGCCACCAGGAAATAACGGTAACCGCGGTCTGGTTGTTTCTCTTCTTCGGCCGAAGCTGCGGCGGAAGTGTTTTTCCCTGCCGGAAATTAGTCGCCGGGGGGTAAGGCGAATAACGATAACCGGCTGGTGTCATGATTAGTGCGGCAAAACGTAAGTCCCGTAAAACCAACCGGTCCGGAGCTGAAACAAGTAAAGTTCTGGATCAGCGGATCGAGCGCAGGCAGGCCGTAATTACGGCTGTCGCACTGGGCGTTCACCTGCTCTTGTGCCTGGTCATGTTCGATCCCAAGCTTCACACCGGGGGAGACAACGCCGCCTACATGCTGCTGGCGGAATCCATCCTGAGGCTCGGTGACGGTTACTCCATGAATATGAATCCCGGTCTGCCCAGCCCTCAGACGCTTTATCCTTTCGGCTATCCCCTGTTGCTTACCCTGCCCATGCTGATTTTCGGCAAAAACGTCATCGTGTTCAAGGCGCTTTCCGCGCTGTTCAGTTTAGGCTCCGTGCTGGTCTTTTCTCTGATAGTCCGCAGGCTTGTAGCTCCGCTGATCTGGTGCGCCCTTATATTTGCCATCGCTCTCAACCCGGTATTGGTGGAGTATTCGCACTGGATATTGACAGAATCTCCCTTCCTGTTTTTCAGTCTGCTGGCCATTTATCTGCTGATCCGCTCCGAAGAGGAGCCGGGCCGGGCCGGTGTGTTTTTCTGGGCAGCTGTTGCAACAGTGGCTTTTACGTGTCTGATTCGAAGTGCCGGGATAACGCTGGTAGCAGCCGCGCTAAGTTATTTCCTGTTCAACAGGAAGTGGCTGCGCCTGGCTATGCTGGTGGCTGGTTTGTGTCTGATGCTCGCCCCGTGGAATATGCGAAACTGGATGGTGCAACAAGAGCAGGAGGAATCCTACAGCAGCATGATTTTCATGAAAAATCCCTATAGCCCCCATCTGGGTATGATAGATGCAGGCGGGTTGCTGGAGCGCGTGAAAAACAACTCGAAAATATACTTTCTGGATCAGAGCGCCCGGGGACTGTTTGTAACACCCTCGACCCACGCACCAGGCGTGGGGGTAAAAACCGTTGCGTTTGTCATTTCCCTGCTTACACTGGCCGGATTGCTGATCCGCACTGTCCGAAAGCGGGGAGTCGTTGAATTCTTCGTGCTGGCAACACTTGGACTGGCTCTGATCTGGCCGGAGGTCTGGAGTGATATCAGGTTTATCATGCCGGTGGTACCGTTTTTTCTGTTCTATATTGCCGAATCGGCTGTGGCGGTTGCCACCAAAGCCGGCATGCGTGACCATGTAACTCCCAAAATAGCATTGGCGGTGGTGACTCTGTTCGCTGCCGGGAGTCTGCTCACCCAGTTGCCCGCGGTCAGGACCAACCTCCGCTATCTGGCCCGTTATGCGGCTGGCGACCATTACGCCGGTTATGGGATTAATTTCCGTCAGTTATTTGAGAGCGCGGACTGGGTGAGCGCCAACACGCCCGAGGATGCGGTTGTAACTGTGCGTAAGCCCCGGCTTTTCCATTACCTGAGCGGGCGCAAAGTGATGAACTACCCCTATTCCCAGGACGCTGATTCGGTGCTGGCGGTGGTTATGCGGACAGATTACGTGGTGATCGATGGAGTCAGTGGAACCACTGGCCGCTATCTGGTCCCCGCGCTGCAAAAACGGATGGAGAGTTTTAAATTGGTTTATAACGAACAGTACGCAAAAGTGGTTGAGGTGCTCAAGTGAACGTGCTCTATATTGTCACCTCCTATAA
>SDBV01001234.1_pt1 | contig 38427 bp, 36 predicted proteins | sample 2277081 | NCBI WGS metagenome assembly SDBV01 (sample SAMN10402039, study PRJNA504765) | marine sediment metagenome | isolation source: marine sediment core GS10_PC15, 223 cmbsf | place: Arctic Ocean: Southern Knipovich Ridge | collected 2010 | reverse complement strand
CGTTAGCTCTTAAAACCTGCATTAAAGAAGACATTACACTCTGTTTTGTAATAGGCTCTTTAGATGTAATCGAAATTGTAAAATTTAAATCTGTAGCTGTATAGATAAAATTAACTGAGCATACCTTTGAGACAAATTGAATGTATTCAATTATTGAGACGTTATCATAGTTGATTGTAAATTCATTTGCTTTTAAAGCAGGTAGTTTTTTTGCATCTTTTGTCTCTTCTGCAAAGAGAGATACAGAAAATATTAACAATGCAAAGATGAGTTTTTTATTAAAAAAATTATTTTTTTTCGTGCTTAATTTCTTATTAACAAACTTGAGCAGCATACTTTTATCATCCCCTCTATATAGAATCGTAAACCACAAACATGAATATTTGCAAACTTTTCATTGGATAATTTTAATTGAAATTTTTTCTATATTTGATTTTTTAAAAATGCTTTTTTTTATTTTTTAATTTTATATCTACTAAAAGCCCTTTTAGAATGCACTCTCAAAGCTTTTTTTAAGCTTTTCTTTGTATGCAAATACTAGCAAAAGTATCGTTTTCTTTTTTTATAATAAAATTTTTATATCCCATAATTATTTTCTCAGCCTGATTATGACATGAAAATAACATGTTATCAATTATCTGTTTTTTTATTAAATCTTGTTTTTCAGATTTTATTTTTTTAGATAAAAGAATTATCTCATCACCAATTTTAAAATTTAGGGTGGTTTCAACAAAACTAAGATTGATATCTTTTGATAGCATCTGGTTATTAACAGATAGATTAGTGCACTTTTGGTTAGCGTTGTCTACAAAATAGCTATCACTATCAAAACTATTTGAATATAAAATCTGGTCTTTATCAAGGTTCATTACAATTAGATTCACAAAAAACTTTTGATCCATTAGATCCTGCTCTAAAGCTCTGTTAATACTACTTAAAATATTTGCTGGAGAGAATTCTTTTTTTAATTTAGCAATGCTTATTGCCATTTTCACATAACCTCTAAAAATTGAGGTGTGAATATAAGACTCTAAATCTTTTTTTTCACTTTTAGCTAACATGCAAGCGAATACATTTTCAGATACCTGAAAAAAATCACTATAAAGCCCAAAAGAAGAAATTGTAGAGTCATATTCAGCCGCAATTTCTAAATGCTTCCATGTCGGCATATCTTTTGTTAAAAATAATCGATCTGTATTTACGAGAGATATGTATCTTTCATCATAATTTTCTTGGTTTTTGGTGTCTTCTAATTCAGTGTATGATTTTAAATATTCAGATAGATCAGTTATAAAATCTACAATATCTTGATATCTCTTTTTTGGATCATTTTGCAAAGCTTTTTCTAGTATAAGTCTTAATTTTTTTGGGATTAAAGATAAATGAATTACTCCAAAAGAGAGTTTTCCTAAAAGTAGTTCATATGTGATTACAGCTAAGGAATAAATATCTGATGAAAAAGTTACTTTTTTAGGGTCTTCTTTTTGCTCGGGGCTCATGTAAACAGGAGTTCCCATAAAGCTTTTTCTTTTAGAACTATCTTCTTTTTCTTCATTTATTAATGCTGCTATTCCAAAATCTATAACTTTTATCTGACCATTTTCTGTAATTAAAATATTTTCAGGTTTTAAGTCTCTATGGATAATTCCATGGGTATGCAGATGACAAAGAGCGTAACCAACTTGCAGAATTATCTCTAAAGCTTTGTGAACAGACAAAGATTTTTCTAATAAAAACTGTTTTAAAGAGATCCCTTGCACAAACTCCATAGCAATATATAAGCCATGATCCCACTCTCCTTGACCATATAATTTAATAATGTTTGGATGATTCGATAGTCTAATAATATCAGCTTCTTTTAAAAACCTATTTATAACTTCTGTGTTTTTTATAAATCTAGGAGACAAAACTTTTATAACGATAGGTTTTGCATCTTTCGGATCAACTCCTAAATATAGAAAACTCATTCCTCCTTTTTTTAAAAGAGACTCAATTCTATATGGTCCAATTTTTTTAGGAATAATAGGAGTTTCAAATTTTGTTAGAGTGGGAATGGTTGGTTGATCTTGTATTTCTTGGTTTTCCATAAGCTTTAACTTGGTTTTTTTGCATTGCTATTTTGATATTACTTATTTCATTATTTTTTTGCTATTGAGATATCAAATAAAAAAAATATTCATCTCAATTTATTTAGAATTGAGATGAATATACACTAAAATATTTAAAACTAATTAAGTTGTTTTAGTTTCATCTTTTTTTTAAAGCATTTTGAAGATATTGAGTAACAAGTGTACTAGCACTTGAAGCATATGAATCAACTTTTTTTGTTGTAACTTTTGCAAATATCGCTATGTGATTAGATGCATTTGTTTCTGGATCAAATGTAACTGGTTTTCGTTTTTTATCCAAAATAGTTGCTGAATTTTGTTCAGTTTTAAAAACAAGTGAACTTGCAGCTGTCAAATAAGAAGGTTTTGTTTTTGCAAATATGAAAGCTGTTTCTGTTTCAGGGGTTTCAAAAGGTATTATTTCATCCTTTTTTCCATCTACATCTAAAGAATTAAGGGTAGTTGCCAAGTTGGTTTTGAGGATTTCAAAACCCTCTTTTTGAAATGGTGTAAATAGTTTTTTAGCAACTTCAAAAGGAACTCTCATGTCTGCGCTAATGAGCTTAATTGCACAATCTGAATATGGAGAAGTTTGAGCAGTGATGACTGTCCAATATAAGTCTCTTGATGAAAGCTCATCGCTTATTGGCTCTTTTTTTGATAAATCTTCTAAACCTAGAGCAGATACAAAAAGAATTTTTTGTCCTGTCCAAGAATCTTTTGCAGTAGCTATTGCTATATCAGAAAAATTATCTTTTCCAAATTCTTTAGCCATTGAATGATTAACTATTTCAATAAATATATAATTACTTAATGCTATTGCATTGCAAAAAGATGAATCTTTTTTCCAATTAAAATGAATAATTGAAAAATTTTGAAATTTTAATTCAGCTATCAAAGCTCTATTTTCATCACCAATTTCTTGAAGAAAAAATACATCTGCTTTGAGCGATAAAAATTGGGCAACTTTTTCTTCTATTTTTTTATATTTATCATTAAAAGCATCTGTTTTATCTTCAGCTAAAGGGGAATCATTATATTTTAACAATTTACGATAATCACTTCCGTTAGATTTTCCTAAATTATATGAACATACTTTAAACTCTGAACTCATTTTTCTCTCCAATTTTTTTTTAATGGAGATAATCATTTTAATTTGAATATCTTTTTGATGCAAGAATAAGATTAAAAAAAAGAATTGAAAGTTTTATCTATATTTTTTACAAAAAAATACTATGAAATTAAATAATTTTTAACGTAATCTTTTTCATAAATTTAAGAAAAGGGTTTATTATGAATGGAAAAGCATCAGCTATTTTCGTAATTGTTTTTTGGCCAACTATCATTATTACTTTTTGGTTATGCACATTGATAAAAAAGAAAAAACAACTTGGTAAAAGTTGGAGTGGCATCGCAAAAATAAAAGTTAAAGATAAAGATCTTAATTGCCATACGTGCGGGAATGATACATTTTCAAAAAGAGAAGCTCTTTTAAATACGACTTGGGTTTTGTTTTTTCAATTTGGTTACTTTAATAGATCAGGAGCTTGTTATGTTTGTTCAAACTGCTCTCATATCCATTGGTTTGTTGAGTCAAAAAATCATCAAATTGAGTTTGATAAAACGAAAGAATAACTATTTTATTTGTTAATGAGTAGAGTGTCTAACCCATCTCCAATATTCTAACACCTAAAGTATCACCTAGATTTACAAGTTCACCTTTAGCTATTTGCTCGCCATTTACAACTAAGTTTACAGCTTTTTCTGGATGAACAGCTAAATCTAAAAGATTTCCAGGTTGCATACTCATTAACTTATCTAAAGTCATTTTAAATCTTGCCGCTTCAACTATAATAGTGATTGGCATATTTTCAATTTGAGAAGTTTGAATTTCTGTTTGCTCTTCAACTTCAACTATTTCTTCAGTTGATACAGGTTTTTTTTCTGCTAGGGGTTTTTCTTTAGGTTCTATTGGTTTTTCATTTGGTAGTTTATCATTTGGCTTTTTTTCCATATTTGTTTCCTCTGAATATTTAACGAAATCAATAATTTTTAATTTGTTTTGTTTAACTTTTGCTAAAAACAGCTTAGTATCACCTAATTTTAGGGTGACTTGACCTTTGTTGGTTTTAACATCATAGTTTATCTTATCTAAAATTACAAAATCACCGATCTGAATTTTTTTAAGCGTTTCATAATCTAAGTTAACAGAGCCTATTTCAGCTGACATAGTTAATTGAAGTGTTTTAGAAATCTCTTCAGCTTTAAGGGGAGGATTAGAGATGAAATGATTCTCCCATGCTTTTCTAAATTTTGGTGTTATTGCAATTCTTGCATAGATAGAGATGTCATTTATATTAATTTTTATATCTAAACAGAGAGAATCTTCTTTTAGAGGCTCTGTAATTTCTACCATTTTAGCAGAAAGATCTTGAAAAAGATTCATCTCAGATAATATGTGAAGAGTCTCTAACGAGATATATCTAAAATAACTCTCTTCTAATAAAGTGGTCGTTAGTTTAATTTCAGAGCTCATTTTGATAAACTCATTTGTTACTTTTGAGATATCTTCTAAATCCATTAAAAGATAGGCGTTTCCATTTAAATTGGAAAAGACAAAAGATAGATAATTAACGTTATCAGAAAAGCCTTGCTTTAGCTCATTTGCTTTCATCCATTTCATTTCAGATGGTTTAATTTCTACAGATTTTAGAGAAAATTTTTTCATTAGATGATTAGAAAATTCATCAAAATTAAATGGAGCATATGTTCTAAGTAGAGGAAGCTCATCTAAAGTTAAAAGTGTTTTATTTATCTTTCTTAGCCAAGAGTATTTTTCTAAAGTATCCATAATTTTTATCCTTTGTTTCCAGTATCTTTATCAGAGCTTGGTTTTTCTTTTCTTTTGAATGTAAATTTTTCTAGCTGGGCTTCTAATCTTCCAATATTGATATTTGCCTTTTTAAAAGCATCATAAAGACCATCTAAATTTTCAGAAAACATGTTAACTGCTTGAGTTGGGCCTCTTAAAAAAATATTAAAAGCAGGTGATGTTGAGTATTTTTGAACAACAACAGAGCTTCCATAAAACATAGATGATTGAAAGGCAGGGGAGTTTAACATAACTTCAGTAGTTGTTATTCCTTTAGCTTGAAGTTGCACAACCGCTCCTACCATTTTTTCAAAAAGCGGAACAATATCAGGATGTAGATAAGGTGTTAAAGGTGCTGTTATAGATTGAACTCCACTAGCTATATTAGGAGGCATTTCTTGAAGTACTGTAGATTGCTGAACTTGTGGTTTCTCCGGCTCTTTCTCTTTATCTTCTTTAGGTTTTTTTGCTTCTGTTGTCGGTTTTATAGATTTTTCACTTGGGGCTTGAGACGTTTCTTTACCACTCTGAGTCGAAACTTTTGGAGTTTTTGCTTTATCTTCTGCTTTTGTAGTTTTAGGAGCTTCTTTTAGCTTTCCTTTTTGGTAAAGAGCTAGCTCTTCATCTTCTTTTTTCTTTGCTTTTTTTGTTTTCTTATTTTTATTTTGCTCTAAAGGTCGCTCAGGCTCTTCTATAAATTCTCGAACAGGTGGCTGGTTTTGAGAATAACTATCATAGGGAGAAGGTAGATTGGGTCCTTTTGTTGTTGGAGCTTTTGGCTCTTCTTTTCCTCCAAGTTTTGGTTGTGCTTGCCCTTTTGGTCTTTTTTTTGGTTTTTCAAATTCAGTTTCTGATATTTTGCCTGTTCTCATCATTTCACGGAATTCTTCAGAGTCAGGAGTAGATGTTCTGTCTTTTTTTTCACCTGGTTTTGGACCTTTAGTACCACTAACTTTTTCAATGTCCATAAGTCTTTTCCTTTTTAATCTATTTTAATTCATTATTTCTTTTTCTTCTCTTTTTTTTTCATAATGTACTTTACCGAGCCTATTTCATCTTGCGCAAGTTGTTCATGTTGCCTTTCAACATATTTCATCTCTTTTTCCCACTGCTTTCTATGAATTCTTAGCTTTTCAATATCTTTTTGTTTTTGTTTTAAGTTCTCTCTAGCTTTTTCTAGATCGTTTTCAGCCTCTTTTACACTTTTTTGTTGCTCTTTTACTTTTTTTTCCTCGACTTCTAAATCATCTTTTACAACGTCTAAATAAGCTTTTTTTTGCACTATTTTGTCGGTTCTTTCTCCTTCATCTAAAGCATCTCTTAGCTGCTTTAATTTATCTTCTTTGTGTTTTAATACTTTATCTCTTGCCTTTTTTACTTTTGTTAAAATATCTTCTTCTCTTTTTAAAAGAGCTTTTTTCTCTTCAACAAGATTGATGGCTTGCTCAAATCTTTTTTGTTTGATTTTTACAAGGTCTTCTAAGGGATAGTTTATAGCGTTCATTTATTTTAGGGGAACAGCTCTTTTAGCAGGTTAAAAGTCTTATCAAAAGAAGATTCTTCAGAAATACTTTGTTTTAGAAAATGATTTACCTTATCGATAAACTTAATAGCAAAATCAGCATCTTTGTCAGAGCCTGGTTTATATTCTCCAATTCTAATTAAAAGTTCATTTTTTTTGTAATTAGCTAAAACTTCTCTGAGTTTTCTGATTATATCTTGATGCTCTTTTGAGGTAATGTTTGGTAGTATTCTGCTGATTGATGCTAATACATTTATAGCTGGATATTGCCCTTTTTCAGCAAGCTCTGCTGATAGTACAATATGCCCATCTAAAATCGATCTAACCTCATCAGAAATCGGTTCATTCAGGTCATCTCCGGCAACTAAAATTGTATAAAAAGCAGTGATTGATCCTTTTTCTGAATTTCCTGATCTTTCGAGCAGTCTTGGCAAAGTTGCAAAAACAGATGGAGTATATCCAGCTCTAGCAGGAGGCTCTCCTGCAGCGAGTCCAATCTCTCTTATCGCTCGCGCAAATCTTGTTACAGAGTCCATCATTAAAATTACAGATTTCCCCTGATCTCTGAAATACTCAGCGATAGCAGTTCCAACGTATGCTGCATTAATTCTAAGTTGAGCTGCTTGATCAGATGTTGAAACTATTACAACGGATCTTTTAAGTCCTTCTTCACCTAAATCATTTATTATAAATTCTCTTACCTCTCTACCTCTTTCTCCGATAAGTGAAATAACATTGACATCAGCCTTTGAGTTTCTAGCGATCATTCCAAGAAGTGTAGATTTACCAACTCCAGCTGCTGCGAAAATTCCAACTCTTTGACCTTGGCCGCATGTTAAAACACCATCAATGCATTTTACTCCAACAGATAAAGGCTCTGTAATAATCTTTCTTTTTAAAGGATCAGGAGGAGAGTTAATAACAGGATAGGTCTCATCTAACTTTAAAGGTCCATTTACTTCTTCATCCATAGGCTCTCCAAGCCCATTTAAAACTCTTCCTAAAAGACCTTCTCCAACTTTTATATGAAGAGGCATTCTAAGTGGAATAACCTCAGAAGACGGGCCAATTCCTTGCATGTCAGCTAAGGGAGATAAAAAAACTTCATCTTTTGTAAATCCTACAACTTCTGCAATAAGAGGTTCTGGATCTCTTTTAATTAAACAGACCTCTCCCATTTTTACTTGAGGGATAACAGCTTTTATAAGCATTCCCACAACTTCTGTGATTCTACCATGAACTGTTGTGATTTCGATATCTTCTAGGTGGGAAATAATTTTGTCAATTGGTTCTTCATCCATATTATATCTGAATGCCTAAAATTGTTTTTAAAGAAGATACGACAGAACTCAGTAGTACTGATGAATACTCTATTTCTTGCTGGGCTTGAGAGAGTTTTACTTGAATGAGCAGCATTTGTCCCGGTTGCAAAGCGCCTTGACCAGATTTTAAGTTTTGAAGAGTTGTTTTTGCCTCATTTAATTTATTTTGTCCATCTGTAAGAAGACCAACAAATTTAGCTACAGGACTAGCGCTTTTAGGAATCTGAGTTTGATCTGGAACCTTAGCACCCAATTTCTCATTTGCGCTTTGTAAATTTTTATTAGCACTGTTTAGTTTTGTGTTTAAAAGATCTGTTTGAGATTTTTTAAGTTTTAAGTTAGGAGTTTGTAAACTATTTTGAGTATTTCCTAGAGTATCTTGAGTGTTTGCTGTTTGAGATAAAAGTGATTGGTATGTTGGAGTTGTTGATATCCCGGCTTTTGTTGCTAGATCCATAGGTGTCATTTCTGTTGTTTTTGTAGTGGGAGGGGCCGCAGGCGCTTCTTCTTTATATGCTTGAAAAGAAGAAGAATCGGGCGGAGTCATTCCTTTTTGTGTAGTTTTGTCAGGAGTTATTTTTGAAGGATCAGATGCTCCTGTGGGATCAATCGGAGGTTTAACCATAATTATTTACCCTTTTTCTTTTTAGGTTCAACAGGCGTTGGTTCTTTTTTTATGAATTTATCAACAAAATCAAGAGCAATAGTAGCTAATTTTTTAACCTCTTTATCATCAGATTTTAGAGTTTCTTCAAGAAGTTTTTCTCCTTTAAGCATATTTTTTGGAGTCATAGAAATTGCGATACCTAAAAATGCTTTTGCCATATCATTTTTTGGATCTTTTTTCAAAACTTCTTCAAAAGATGCAATCGCATTTTTTAACTCTAATTTATGAAGCGCTAAATAACCAAATCCAATTTTTATAAGTGGATTTGTTTTATCTAAAAGCTCAGCTGCTTTAAATAGCTTTATTGTTGAGTCCTCATCAGTTTGATTGATTGCAATGAAACCTGCTTCTACAAAAAGTAGGAAATCATTTTTATATTCATCTAAAACACTCATTTTTTTCCCTTATGTTAATTAAATCTATTGTGGTTTTTGGTTACGCACCGCTGCATTTACAAGCGAATTTACCTGGGCTATCAAATTTGATATAGACTCTCCAATTTGAGTTACTTGGCTCATTGAAAACTGAACTAGTAAAAACTTTCCTGGAGTTGCTTTACAAATAGAGCTAGCTAGCGATTGCACTTGTTTTACAACTTTAGATTGAAGATCTCTATATTTTGATATCAATCCAGAAAATGTTAGTGTACACTTCCATGATATCTTACCTTCTCCACCTTGAAGATCACCGTTTGACATCTTTTAACTCCTGCGTTTAAGTTTTTTGTGATTTTTTTAATACTTTTACAAGCGCTGTATATCCCTGCAAAAGAGTTCCTAATTTATTTAACTCTTCTTTAGATCCTCCGCTTTTTAACTTTTTCTTTATTTTGTTTATATTACCCTCAATTGTATTCATAAGCTCTTTAGCTTTTTTAGGGTTATCTTTTAAATCAACTTCTAAATCGAAGTCAAATTTCTCTCTTGGAGATTTTTCCAAACCAAACATGAGATGTCTCCTTTTTTTAGGGGCTATAGTTTATTTTATACTTTATATCATCTTTTTCAAGTAAAATTGCATTTTCTGAAACATTAGTAACATCCATACCATCTAAAGTATCACCTGAAATTATAATTTTTCCATTTGCCACAACTGAGTTATGACCATCGTATTTTGCCCAGCCGGTTATTTTATATTTACTAGTTAAATCTATTCTAGCCATCATTCCATCCGATGGAATTGCTAGATTTTTTATCGAATGAATCCCTGGTGTTTTTAAAAACTCTTGCATCAGAGCTTTATAGCTAGATGCTTGTTTTTTATTGTATCTGCCAGCTAAAACGAGCTTTCCAGAGATCATCTCAAAACTAAGAGTAAAGCCGTTTTTTGTAAGAAGCGTGGCTATTTGAACTTGAAGTATTTGATCGATTACAACTCTGTTCTCTAATTTATCAAGATATGGGAAATTTGAATTTACAAAGCTACTTAGCCCACTATAATTAGCAGCTGTTTTTACATATCCATCTAAAACGTAATTTCCTGGTTTATTAGCTAATGAAAATACTGATCTGAAACTCGCTTCTTCATTTAAAGAATCATTAAAATTTTTTACAGTTATCTCATCAATAACAATATTGTCTTCGATGTTTTTAATAAAACTTAAGGCTTTTAGATCATACATCAGCTCTTGTTTATCGATACTTGTAAGTACATGACCTACTAAAAATAGATTTGCGCTAGCATCGTTGAATGAAAACTCGATCGTGTCATAATCCTTTATGATATTTTGAATTTTCTCAGTTGGCATTTTTTTTACAACTTCGATATCTTTTGCTCTAAAAAGTCCAAAAAAACTTAAAAATATTATAAAAAATATAATTATAAAAGATCCTGCAAATATCAAATGCCTAGTTGGAATGAACTGTTTTTTCCAAATAGTTTTTTTAGCTAGTTCTTCTTTTTCTTCTTTCTTTTCCTCTTCTACTTCAAAGGTGGGAGCAGGGGAATAGATAGTTTCTTGAGCAGCTTCTTTTTCAATAACTAAAAATGTTGTAGTTCCAAGAGTTATTAAATCATGAGGTGTGATTTTTGTTTTCTCTTCTATTTTTTTGTTATTTACATAGGTTCCGTTTTTAGATCCTAGATCTTCAACAAAAATATCTGAATTTTCATCGATTGTAATTTTTGTGTTTTGTTTAGAAACACTCATGTCTGAAAAAATGATATCTGCTTGAGCTACATCTTTTCCGATGATGAAGCTTTTTGATTTTTCCATTCCAAATTCAGAACCAGCGTTAGAGCCAGATATAACTTTTAAAATAAAAGGAGCATCGATCAGTAGTGAGAGCGGCGTCTCTTCTTCTGCTTCAAAAATTGTCTCATCAGTTGGCTCTTTTATCTTTTCTTTTTCTTCTTCAATTTCCTCTTCATCATCATCATCTTCTTTAGGAGATGGAGCTTCTTTTTCTTCAGATACTTCTTCTAATGCAACTTCTTCTTTTGGTTCTTCTTTTAGATCAGCTTCTTCTAGAGCTGTATAAACAAATAGAGTATCGCCAATTTTTAATTTATCATTTTCTTCTAAAATATATTCATCAACTCTTTCATCATTAACTTCGATTGGATTTGTTGTAGATAGATTTTTTATTACATAGCCATCTTTAGTTTTATAAATCTTTGCATGTTTTCTAGAGACAGTTGTATCTTCTAATAGAAAACTACACTCAGTCGGATCTCTACCTAAAATCCACTCATCTTTTTCTTTTAGATCTAAAACTTGTCCCTTTAAAGGACCTTCAGTTGCTATTAATTTCATTAAAAATTTCCCTTATAAAATAGAGCTTATTGCTTTTTCTTTGTGGAGCAGTATTTCTTTTTTCCAAAAGTTAATGTAATTTACAAAATCCTCTAGCTTCTCTTTAAACTCTATATAGTTTACTTCATAATCTATAAGATAAGAGAGAGTCAAGAATTTTTCTTCCATGTCCATTCCAATTCTACTTCTGCCAGTTCCTTGACCTAAAAGGTTTGCTCTCATCAAATAAATAAAAAGATCTTCTTTTTTTTCATTTGGGCAATTAGCTATATTTGTTAAGAAATAAAAACCCGGATCTAAATCAAAGATTTTTACCTCTATTTCTTTTGTGATTTCAATTATAAAACTTTTATCTTTTTCTAGCTTTGGAAGTTCAATCTCTAAAACTTTAACAATCTTTTTTATATGCTCATGCACGAAACACCCCAATCTTATATTTCATTTTGAGACTTTTTTTTATTGATTAAAAGAAAAAAAATATAAAATTTATAAAATCCTTAAGAATCGCTGGGTTAAGTTATTTGATTTAAAACTTTTAAGTTTTTTCTTTTTTCTTTTTTAAATAAGAAATCTCAAACTTTAACCGGATTTTTTATCTGAGTGTTTTTTTTACAAATAGATGGAGTAGAATTTATCGTTATTTTTATTTGCTCGAATTACTCGGCCAAATGTGGCTTTTTGAGATTTGGCGTAATATAGATTTTTTCTCTATATTACATAAGAGTCTTGCTACTCAAGCCTTACGTCTTAAAACCTAACTAATTAGAAATTTGGATTGAAATTTCTCAACTTGTAAGTTTTTGATAATCAGTTGAATTCCTCCCTTATGCAACAAGGTTTTCCATAAGTTTTTGTGAGCTAATGGTTTAAGAATTTCTTAAAAAAACGTATTTAAATCTTCGTTGCCTCAAAAGCTTAACTTGCCTTTTTGAGTTAAATAAACCCTGTTTTTAGCAAAAAATCTTTCAAAAAAGGCAAGCTCATTTTAGATCGATTTTATCCTTTTTTAAATTTAACTCATTCGTTTTAAGATCCATTCTATTACATGTTTTATCTTATTTGTTGGGGTTCAATATTTTCTCATAGTCGGTTAATAATAAGAGGCTTGTGGAAATATAACAATTTGACTGTCAAAGATTTATGCTATTTTTATAAACCACTTAAAAATAATATCTTATGAAAAACGCTTAATTTCTTAATAAAATCTTTAAAATTAATAAAAATATTTTCCTTGGGCTTAAGCCGCTGTAAACAAGTCAATTACAGTCAATTAATGTTAAGGCTGTTTAAAGAAAGTTATTGACAATGAAGCCCTTTTAGGATATAATAAGAACTGGAGAGATAGATTTAATAACAATTAGCTAATAAAAGAGGTTTAGATGAGTAACGTACCAAATGTAAATTCTAGTTCAAATACTCAGTATTCACCGAATCCAGATACTAATGTACAAATGCCCAAAGGAGCCTCTGCTTTTTTGTATTTAGCAGAAGCTATGAGTGGCTCTTTAGATTCTGCGAAAAAATCTTTTGACTCTCAATCATTAGAACAAAAAGAAAAACAAACAATTTTGCAAGAGCTTCAAGGTATTAATGATTTAGCAAGAAGAAAAGCTCTGCTTGAGTTCCTTATAAAGACTTTTGGGTCAAGTGATAGTTCTATAAAAGCTTGGTTAACAGGGTTAGAAGAGCATGTGCAAAGCTCAATTGATCTTATTGGTAAGTTTTGGAAAGACTATGAAAAAGAAGAAAAAGCATTACAGAAAGATGATAAAAGAGAGAAGAAATATCATGGTACAAGTGGTGCTGCTGTTTTTTATGGAGATGGAGAATGGGACTCAAAATTACAAAAACAAAGACTTCAATTATTGAAAAATATAAAAGATATTTTGCAAAACCCAGATGAGGCTTTAAGTAATATTGGCCAATTATCAAGTGATTTTAAGGGGCTTCAAACAATTGTTAATAAAGAGAACAAAGAGACTCAAAAATTATCAGGGCCAGCAAATTGGTGGGAAAAGCATGTGACAAGTAAATTAGATAAGACAATTAAAGGTATTTGTCATGGTGAATTTAAAAAAATAGTCGATATTGCCCTTCCAGGTGCAGCTCTAGTTGATGGATTAATGTATGCCGTGCAAGGAATTTTAAGTGTCCCTGCAAGTGTATATGGCGGTCCTCAAAAAACAATTTTAAATGATACCTCAAGTTTTGCTCAAAAAGGTCAACTTGAGCTTCAAGCAGCGAGTACAGCAAACTCTGTAATGAAAGGTCAATATGCAATTGATTCTAATACTGTAAGTATGAGAATTCAAAAAGGAGCTAAAGCTCAAGCTAATTATAATAGTTTAATTGAAAATACACTTGTGGGTGATACAAAGCTGATATCAAGTATAAATTATAGTAATAAAGTTTAATAAAAAATAACGAGGAAAATAAAGATGTTAAAATTAAAACAAGAGTTTCCTGAGATATTTGATTTTTTCGAACTAGATGATGAAGCTAGAGTTGGAAAATTTGAAGAAATACTATCTCAGATAGCAAGGTTTTCAGAAAAGATACAAGATAGAATCTTAAATGGAACTGAAGAAGAAAATGGTGAACTTCAAGACTTTTTAAAAGATATGCAAGAAAAAGTTGAAAATGAGAAAGCAAAAGTCTTTGAAAAAGTAGGAGTTTCAGAAGAGCAATTTAAAGAATTTTTAAACGATAAAAACAACTTTTCTGAAGAAGATTGGGCGTCGATGCAAGAAATGAAAGGGTATTTAAAAGAAACGGTTATGCCAAATGTCCCAAAAATAAATAAAATTAAAAGAAAAAAATCCAAAACTAAATGGATACAAAGTTAGGAGAAAATTTAATGAATACAGTTGTTGATAAAAGCCAAGTAGCTCCTACTAATAATTTTCTTAAATTTGAGATGGCATCTATTGAAAATAAAATTAAAGAGAAAATTAAGGAGATGTGGAAAGCAGGTTATTCATATGTAATTATTTGTGAGTATGCAACAAATGCGTTAGGTATTCAAAGATGTACTCAGATTATGAAAGCGATTTCTAAGGTTCAAAATATTTTAGATAAAATTAATGGCGATTTAAATGATTTGAAAAAATTATTAGAAGAACTTCAAAGTTATGGCTTCGGAAATATTAAATGGTATTATCAAACCAAGGATGGTAAATTTCATGAATCCAATCAACCATTTGATCCTTCAAAAACAAAACCAAAGGATTCGTGGTTGCCTAAAGGAGCTCATTGGGTAACTCCAACAGAACAGATGTGTTTCGCAATACAAGTATGGTTAAAGAAAGGCAATGACCTTGGTATTAAGGGACCTGATGGTAAAACTTTAACAAATCAACAAGCGATGCAATATATTTGGAAAGAGCTTTATGGTCCTAAGTGTGACAATAAAGCTGGGCTTGTAAATGACTTAAAAGAGGCTTTAAACAATCCCTGGTATAAACAAACAAATAATCAATCGTATAAAGCGCTTGCAGCTTTAAATGGAAAGGCTCTTTTTGGTGGTGATAGTGCAAGTGCATGGACTGATGGTAAGAATGGTCCGACATTTTTAGATTTCTTAAAAGGCGGTAAATACTCTACTTGGGGTATTGCTGATATTTTAGAAAAAGCTTTTACAGATTCGTATTATAAAAATAACAATACGACTCCTCCAAGTAATAGCGGAGCTAAACCAAAAGATTACGTTGGTGATTTGACATCTTCATCAGATGCTGTAGTTCAATCTGGTACAGCTTTAAACTCAACTGAATCTTCAGACTTGTCGATGTTTGCGCAGCAGCTCTCATCTTTAATTAACATAATACAACAGATGTTACAACAAAACGATAAATCTAATACTGCAATGGTTAACAACCAACAAGCTAGATAATAATAAATTAAAATAGTAGGAGGCAAAATATGCCAAATATTCAATTAGATACAGTTAATATAAACAGTGATATACAAAACGCACATATGATGAAATCTCAGATTCCTGTATCACTGCCTGTAAGTATGTATAATGATGATGATGATTCATCAAATAATAGTAAAAAATCAAGAAAAGCATTATTTAATAAAATGCAAAGATCTTCTCCAAAATTAGTGAAGACTTTTGATGAGATGACAGTAAGTGAAAAAATAGCTTATTTTAATTCTCTATCTGATGATGAAAAAACAAATTTAATGACTCAAGGTTATAACAAGGCAGCATCATATTTAAATTCGCTACCTGAAGATAAAAAAAATGCATTAATATCAAAAATAAATTCAGCTGTAAATCAATCTCAAAATGGAGATCAACCTATTCCTTCTGGATCTCAAGATGATTCTGATGAGGGTATTACTAATATAATGATGATTTTAGTAAAAGCTTTTGTTAAAAATATGAATACAGAAGCCTTAGATGAATTAGACAAAACTTTTGAAGCTAGTTTAATCAATAAATTCTTACAAAATATTCAAAATCAGATGAAAGATCAAATTAAAAAACAAGAAACGCTCAACAAAAAATTAGATACATCATCATCATTTTGGACTCCAGGTAATATCGCTGCCGTAGTGATTGGTGGGGTAGTTGCTGTTTTAACATTAGGAGCTGGAGTTATATCATTTGCAGGACTTTTTGGTGAAGCTGCGACAGCTGCGGAAGCAGGTGCAGACGTAGTAGGAGTGGGAGCGGAAGAAGCAGGATTGGGAGGAGAAAACACCATTGAGATGTCAGAAACACCTCTTTCAGGAGAAGAAAGTGAGTTAAATTCTGCTTTGGATAATCTGGATGGAGCAAATAATATTGATGATTTGGATGAAACAACACCAAGATCACAGATTTCAGATGAACAAAAGCCAGCTGGAGGCCAATCACTAGATGAAGTGCAGGCTGAAACTAATAAGATTGGAAAATTTGAAACAGCGGGAAAAGACTCTCCAAAAGAGATAGATGAAAAGACAAAGACAAGAGGGTATAGAATGAAACGAGCTCTCACAAGGAACTGGAGAGAGAACTGCTACGATGATGTAGTAGGAAAAGATGGGAAAAACGTAATAGGAGATAATGGAGAAGAAAAATTAAAATTGAATAATGTAAAAGTTGCTTCACATATAGGTAAAACAATTGTAAAAGCAGGAATGTATGGTGGCGGAGCTTTCATGGGTATCCATACACTAGATAGTTTAGTTGATAAAAACAGTCCAGCAAATACACAAAATGATATTAATAATATTCAAGATCAAATAAGTACTGGAACATCTGCATCTGATATATTAAACAATAATGAACAGCAAGTTTCTAAACGAATAAGTGATGATTCTCAAAGAATTTCACAATCCTCAGGATATGTATCACAGGCAATAAATATGCTTGGAGCTGCAATGTCCTTTAAAGTTTAAGGAGGGAATTATGACAACAAAATCAATTTTTTGGGGCTTAGGCGATAAGGGTGTTGGATTTTATAAGATGGCAAAAGCGTTAGATAACGTAATAATAGGTGAAGCTAATTTGATGATAACTTTTGGAAAATTAATGAATGGATTGAATAATAATCTCTCTAGTGTGTCGTTGAAACTGCAAGATATTACTAAAAATCTTAATATGCTAAATAAACTAGATAAGGTTATTTCTAAAACCGGAATGCTTTCTATGATTGCATCTTTCGGATTAATGGGATTATCCTCAATGGCAGCGGAAACAGAAGTAACTGAAGAAACCTCGGCATTTAAAAAAGTAGCAACTAAATGTAATCAGGGAGCTCAGGGACTGGGTTCTGCTAAAATGCAATTTTTATTGGGAAGTCTTAAAAGTTCAATTGGAGCTGGAGTTATTATTAGCTGTTTACAAGCGTACTTTTCAGCAAACACAGGTATTGATAACTCACAGATTAGCAAATTTAAGGCATTATCTGATGGGGAACAAGAAGGCTCAAAACAGATTGCAAATAGTGAAAGCAAATCTTCTCAAACTATACAGTCGATAACTAGAGCTGAGCAGAAAGCTATTCAAAATGATTATAATAGTAAAACCCATGCATTATATTATAACAATTAATAAAAAGGAGAAAAAAATATGTCAAACAATACTACTCAAAGTCCTATTTGGGAAGCAATATTAAAGTATTGTGGAGCCAATGCTATTAATGTGGCTGATTCATATTATAATAAAGTCACAAGAGATGTAGGAACTTCATTAGATAAGCTCAGACAAAATCAAGTAGCAGCAATTACAGCAGGAATAAAAGCGTCATATGCAATTGCTTCTGCAATGCTTATGGCTTCTTTAGTTGAAGCAGCCTCTCAATTAGCTGGAGCTTATGGTTCAAAAGAGGCTTTAAATGAAATTAATCCTGCAGAAAAAGAGGTCAATAATGCTAATCAAGGATTCAGCAAATTAGAAAAACAAGAAAAAGCATTACAAAGTGATCTTGTTAAAAACAAGGAAGAGCTAGATGGCCTTAAAACTAAAAAAGAGAATCTGAAAAAAGTAGCAGAGAAAAAACAAACTAATTTATCAAATAAATCTCAAAAAGCAACTACGAAAGCACAAATGCTCACGACGGCAGCTCAAGGTGCGGCTACTATACCAAGCGCTCTTGCTAATACTTTCAAAACCAAAGGAGAGGCTATTAATTCAGTATTACAGACGCTAATAGGTATGTTAAATTCTACATATGACAAATCAAATCAAACTCTAAGAAGCTTTCTTGAAATAGATTATTTAGGTGGTCTGGTAGCACTTGGACAAATACAACTTAGATAATAAATAGAAAAATTTCCTCGTAATTGGATTCCCAGCTGTAAAAGGTTGGGGATCTTTTTTTTTAATTTAAAAAGTGTTTTTTCATAGATAAAAAATGAATTCAGAAATCAGTTAAATGTTTCGGGTAAATTTCGGGAAGTTAGGGTTTAATTGCAATATTTGATTTATGTCTATAAAAGAACCGTCTATTTTGTAGAGAAGGTCTATGTAATACAGGTAAGTTTGAAAGAGAATAAAATTTAAACCATTGTAAATAAACAATTTGATTAAGATGTAGAGAAGTCATCAGAGAACTTTTGTTTGTGAAAAAGCAAGATGCTTAATTAGCCTATTGTATCCTCAGCTCTAAAAGGTTGGGGATCTTTTTTTTTAAGCTGATCTTTTAATGATCGGCTCTTTTTCATTATCGATTGTCTCTTTTTCTATTAAAATCTCTTTGATTGAAGGATCAGATGGGGTTTCAAACATGAGATCTCTTAGTAGATTCTCTACAATCATACGAAGAGCTCTAGCTCCAGTTTTTGATGTTTTAGCTTTTTTAGCGATGGATATTAGAGCATCTTTCGTGAAGTGAAGATCTACACCCTCGTCTTTGAAGAGTTGAATGTATTGCTTGATTATAGCATTTTTAGGCTTTGTTAGAATATCTACTAAATCATCATCTGTTAGCTCATTGCAGTTTGCTATTGAGTTAAACCTTCCTACAAATTCAGGGATAAGACCAAACTCTATTAGATCTGCTGGTTCTACTTGAGAGAGTAGATAATTTATCTCGTTTCTATCAAATGTTTTTTCTTCACCGGCTTTAAAACCGATGGTCTCTTTACCTAGTCTTTTGGCTATCATTTTATCTAAATGGACAAAAGCTCCACCTGTAATAAATAGGATGTTTTCAGTGTTAACTTTAATGTATTCTTGATGGGGATGCTTTCTACCGCCTTTTGGAGGGATGTTTGCAACGGTGCCTTCTACTATTTTTAAAAGAGCTTGTTGAACACCTTCCCCTGATACATCTCTTGTGATAGAGACGTTTTGAGAGGTCTTTCTGATCTTATCTATCTCATCTATGTAGATGATGCCATGTTCTGCTCTTTCAACGTCGTAGTCTGCGGCTTGAAGCAGTCTTAAGATGATGTTTTCAACATCTTCTCCTACGTAGCCTGCTTCTGTAAGGGTTGTTGCATCAGAGATTGCAAAAGGAATATCTAAAACGTCAGCGAGCGTTCTTGCCATTAGAGTTTTTCCAGAACCTGTTGGACCAATTAATAGAAGATTAGATTTAATGTATTCAATATCTTTTTGTTTATGAAGAGAGGAGATCCTTTTAAAATGGTTATATACAGCTACACAAATTGTTTTTTTTGCATTTTCTTGTCCGATTATATAATCATCTAATTTTTCTTTAATCTCTTTTGGTTTTAAAATTTTGAGTTCATGTTGAGTCGCTTTTTTCTCTATAATATTTAAACAAAGGCCTATACATTTATCGCAAATATAGGCATTTGGTCCTGAGACTAACTTTTCAACTTGATCTTCTTCTCTTCCACAAAAAGAGCACTGAGCATTGTTTTTTTTCATTTATTTATTTTCTTTGGGGTTCGGCAATTTTATCGATTAATCCATAATCTAGAGCTTCTTTAGGACTCATATAAAAATCTCTTTCACACTCTTCTAAGATTTTTTCTGTTTTTTGGCCTGTTTTTTCACTTAAAATATTAGCTAAAACTTTTTTTAAGTAGAGTATTTCATTGGCTTGCAGTTTGATATCTTCAGCAGCTCCTCCTACTCCACCGGATGGTTGGTGTAGCATGATTCTAGCATTTGGAAGGGCATATCTTTTCCCTTTAGAGCCTGCTGTTAAAAGTAGCGCTCCCATAGAAGCTGCGAGGCCTATGCAGTATGTGTTAATATCACATCCTAAAAAGTGCATGGTATCATAAATAGCTAAACCAGCTGTTATCAGACCGCCGGGTGAATTGATGTAGAGAGAGATATCTTTTTTAGGATCTTCCATTTTTAAAAATAGAAGCTGAGCTATTACAACGTTTGCTACTTGATCGTTGATCTCGGTTCCGATGAAAATAATTCGATCTTTTAAAAGACGAGAGAAGATATCCATGGATCTCTCACCCCTTCCTGTATCTTCAATTACATATGGAGTTAATGAATCTACTATTTCATAAGGTGACTTTGCCATTTTTTTTCCTCTTACTTTTTTTATCTATTATTATCAGGTTTTAGAAGAATGATCAAGTATATAATCTTCTGCTTTATTTAAAACTAGCTGAGATATTGCAAGAGCGTAGACATTTCTTGGAATGTTTTTAGGATCTGGTTTTTGACCAGTTTCTCTATATAATATAATAAGCGCTCTTTGTTTGATTTCATCATCTGATATTTTAATATCAAAATCTGCGACTATTTTTTTAGAAAGATAAAAAATTCTTATCGCATCCTCTGAATATGTTAAAAGATCTTTTTCAAATCCTTTTATCTCTTCTTTAGTCATTTTATCATATTTTTTCTTGAACTCAGGATTTTTAAAATAGGAATCTTTTCTGTAATTTAACTCGTTTTGAATTAAAGAATCTGGAACGTCAAACTTATAAGTTTTAAGTAAAAATTCATGAACCTTTTTTCTGTTTTCTTGGTTGTGTTTGGTTTGCTTTTGCTCTGTTAACATTTTTGTTATAGATTCATACATCTCTTTTTCACTTTTAGCGCCAACTTTTTTCGCAAACTCATCATCAACTTTAGGTAGCTTAGCTTCCTCTATTTTTTTTATCGTAACTAGGACTTTTTTTGGTTCAAAATTTTTCTTTTCATCTGCTGTAGCTTTTTCATCAGGCTTGGATGTTCCTTTTAAAGAGTCTTTTAAATTTTTTCCAATAACTAGCTCTTTCATCCAAGCTGCCATGCCTTTATCGGATACTTCAAATCTAGTATCGGAAAAGACTCTTTGGGGGGTGTCTGATTCAATAGAATCTAAATCAATGATTATATAATCATTTTCTTTGATTGGACGATCTGCATCTTTCCACTCGGCATGAAAAAATCTGATTTGACGAATAGCTTCATCGATCTCTTTTTTTGTAACATCTATTTTTTTATCTTTTGAAAGTTTAAAAGCTTTAGGATCTATTTTTGGAACATCAGGCTCTGTTTCATAGGAGTAGTGAAGCTTTGCTCCTTTTTCTAAAGAGTACTCTTTAATTTTAAAAACTATTTTAGATTCTTGTGTAAGGGTGGGGAGTTTTTCTTTTTCATGTGCTTTTATAAAAGAGATATCAGCAATTTTTTTCTCAAAACTTTCTTTATATGCGTCTGGGTATTTTTTTAAAACTGCGCTATCTGGAGCTTTTCCTTTTCTAAAACCTGGAAGTGTTATCTCTTTTTTTATATCTTTTAGAGCTTGTTTGCTAGCTTCTTTTACTATGTCAGAAGAGACTTCAATATCCACTTCAATTTTACACTTAGTTTTTTTTTCAATTTTTACTTTGATTTCAGTTTCCACTTAAAATTTTCCTTTTACTTAAAGTTAAAAGCGGGTGATGAGGTTCGAACTCACGACCCTCACGTTGGCAACGTGATGCTCTACCACTGAGCTACACCCGCGAAAAAGTATACATAAATATAGGGATTTTAAAGATTTTGAGCAAGTTAGATAAAAATGATTGTTTTTTTTTAACATAATATTAACACAAAACTTGCTGAAATATATCTGAGAAGGTTTTTTTTATCTTTTTTTTAAAATCGATAAAAATATTTTTATTGATATGGTTTAAAAAAAAGAGTAAAACTAAAAAAGGTACTTTTATTTTAATTAAAACAAAAAAAAAAATAAGCTATGTTGAATTTTAGAAAGTTAAAACAAGATTTCTCTTCGATGCTTTTGCAAGAGGGAAAAGCTCTGCATGATCAAAAAAGAGTTTTGAGTGCAAAAATTTTAAGACTCGATGAAGATACGATTAAATTTCACGCCAAAGTCACGGGCGGTTATGAAAATACGTATGAGAGTGAAATTGAAATCGATAGGTTTGAATCAGATACTGTTCATTCTAATTGCGATTGTAGATATCGTTTTGATTGTCAGCATATAGCTGCACTCGTTTTTTATTTAGAAGAGAATTTAGATTCTATCTTAGTTAATTTTTCGAAAGAAAAAGATTTGAACAAGGAAAATGGTTTTGATAAAGCTCTTTTAGCTACCATTCATGAGGCTCAAACTAAAGAAGAAAAAAGAAAAGATGTAAATTTACAAAAACAGATAACTCATGAATATATAAATTCAGCAGATGTTTTATCATCTTCTTTATTTTTTCTACCTGAAGAAGAAAATAAAGTTACAAAATCAGAGATAGCATTAATATTTAATCCAGAATCTATTGAAAAAAAACATAAATTTGTAGATTTTACTTTAGCGCTTAGAATTCCATCGAGATCAAAACCACTAAACATTCCAAATATTAAAATTTTTTTAGAAGCAGTTCGTTTTGAAGAGAAAATTAAGATAAATTCAAAATATTATTATTTTAAATTTTCAGCTTTTAATGATGTGGAAAAAGAGATTATTAAAACTTTAATAGCCTCAGCTAGATACAATGAAAATCTTACTAATGAAAGAGCTCAGAGAATTGCAAAAATTGATATGCCAACATTTGGTGATTTGCTCTCAAAAATTCATGCAATAGAGATGAAAAAAAGCACCTCTAGAAGCTTGAATGATCTATCAGAAGATCTTCCCGTTTTACCATCCATTTTTTGTTTGAACTTAGAAAACCCTCTTAGTTACTCTTTTTCAGCTGCTTTTGTTCTTTTCGATCTGAAATATTTAGAGCCTCCTACTACAAAAATTTTAATAGATACAAATTTTGTAGTAGATCAAAATGTTGTTGATATAAAAAATGTTAGTATTTTTGATTGCGCAAAACCTGCGCTATTACATGAGGGAATTTATTATAAATTTCCATCGCATATTAAAAGAGAACATCTAAAAAGTTTAGAATCGATTAGAAATATAGCAATTCCAGAGCCGCTTTTTGGAACTTTTGTTGAAAATTCTCTTCCAGAACTTAAAAGGTTCGCAGAGGTTTCAAGTTTAGATGTTATTGAAAAATTTGTAACACTTCCTTTCGCTTCCGATATAAAAGCTAGATGTGAGCTTTCATATTTAGATGGAGAGCTAGAGGCAACGCTTCATTTTATTTATGATGGAATAGAAGTAAAAGCAAGTTCTAACCAATTAGACTATGAGAGCATTTCTAAATTTATTACAGATGATGGGATTTTAGCGAGAGACTTAGTGAAAGAAAGGGCGATTATAAACGATCTTTTTACAGACTTTTTATTTATGCCAGAGACAGGGACATACATTTCGAAATCTGAAAAGAAAATCGTAGAATTTATGACAGAGACTATTCCAAATAATCAAAAAGTAGTTGAATTTGAATGTCCTCAAAATCTTTTAGATCAATTCATCTACGATCAAACTAAATTTATTTTAGAGTTTGATGTCTCTAAAAATACCGGATTTTATACAGTAGATCTAAAAGTAGATGGAGATCTAAACGGCGTGAAATTTGATCTTCTTTGGGACTGCGCAGCTGTTGGAAGAGCGTTCATCGAGCTAAAAAGACAGACAGCTTCGAGTTCAAGATTTTCAAAAATTTTAGTTTTAGATTTAGAAAAGTTATCTAAAATCGTAGGGATTTTTGATGAAATTGGGTTGAAAAAACTAACTAACCATAAAGAAGATAGACCTCTTTGGAGTTTAGTTGGAATAGAGAACTCTTCTTTTGATAATCTTCCGATAAAATTTAAAATCTCAGATAAGTTAAAAAAAATAAGAGATCAGATGCTATCTGAAAACATTTCTAAACCATCTAGTATCCCATCTACTATTAAAGCTACTCTAAGAAAGTATCAAACAGAGGGTATTCATTGGCTTGAAAAGACAAGACGTATGTATCTAAATGGAATACTAGCTGATGATATGGGTCTTGGAAAAACTCTTCAAGCAATTGTTGCAATTGTTCAAAGTCAATCTACTAAAAAAGATCCATCTATCGTTGTTTGTCCAACCACTCTTTTATATAATTGGCAAGAGGAGATAAATAAATTTAGTCCAAAAACTAATGTCATAGTAATTGATGGAACTCCAAATCAGAGAAAAAAAACAATAGCTTCAATAGAAGAAAATGATGTTATTATTACATCTTATACATTAATTCAAAAAGATATAGAGCTTTACAAAGAAAAAACTTTTTCATACACGATTTTAGATGAAGCTCAACATATAAAAAATAGACAAACTAGAAATGCAAAATCTGTAAAACTCTTAAATTCCACACATAAAATGATATTAACAGGAACTCCAATTCAAAATTCTTTAGATGAGCTCTGGTCCCTCTTTGATTTTCTAATGCCAGGATTTTTATCAACTTATGATAGGTTCACAGAAAAATACCTTAGAACAACGGGTGAGGCTCACGTAAAAAATATCGAGTATTTAAAAAGGAAGGTATCTCCATTTATCTTAAGAAGAATGAAAGAAGATGTTTTAAAAGAACTCCCTCCTGTTACAAATATCATATATCACTGTAAACTCACTAACTCACAATCAGAGTTATATAAATCTTATGCTAACTCTGCAAAAAATGAACTTACAAAACTTGTTAGAAGGGATGGATTTGAAAAAGTTCAAATCCATGTACTTGCAACTTTAACAAGATTAAAACAGATCTGTTGCCATCCAGCTATTTTTGCAAAAGAGACAAAAGAAGTTGGGGACTCAGCAAAATATGAGATGCTTCTCGAGCTTGTTCAAAACCTAATAGATGCAAATCATAAAACTGTAATATTTTCTCAATACACAAAAATGCTAGCAATAATGAGAGATGATTTTGAGCAAAAGGGAATAAAATTCTCATATCTTGATGGAACTACAAAAAACCGTTTACAAGTAGTAAAAGAATTTAATGAAAACAAAGAGAAAACAATATTTTTAGTCTCTCTTAAAGCTGGAGGAACTGGACTTAATATAACCGGAGCTGATAGTGTTATACATTACGATATGTGGTGGAATCCAGCAGTTGAGTCTCAAGCGACCGATAGGGTTCATAGAATTGGACAAAAAAATAGTGTTTCATCATATAAATTAGTGACAGTAAACACAATAGAAGAGAAAATAGTAGAAATGCAAAATAGAAAAAGAGGTCTCGTCAAAAAGATTGTTAGCTCAGATGATGAGGCAATATCAAAATTAACATGGGAAGAAGTTTTAGAACTTCTTCAGACATAAAGGAAAAATTATGCTTACTAAAAACGCATTAAATTTAAAAGACTTACTTGTAAGATCAAAAAATACTTTTGTAAATCGTATCAACAAAGTTCAAGGGATTTTTTCATCTGATATTGGAATAGATTTAGGAACAGCCAATACTTTGGTATATGTAAAAGGTAAAGGTATAGTTTTAGCAGAGCCATCTGTTGTTGCTGTAGATTCCATCACAAATGAAGTTTTAGCAGTTGGTCATAAAGCTAAATCGATGCTTGGAAAAACTCCTAGAAGAATCCACGCAGTAAGACCTATGAAAGATGGAGTTATCGCTGATTTTGAAATAGCTGAGGGTATGTTAAAAGCTTTAATTAAAAGAGTAACACCAACAAGATCACTTTTCCGCCCAAAAATATTAATAGCAGTACCCTCTGGAATTACAGGTGTTGAAAAAAGAGCTGTTGAAGACTCAGCTTTGCATGCTGGCGCTCAAGAAGTAATTTTAATAGATGAGCCAATGGCTGCAGCAATAGGCGTTGATCTACCAGTACATGAGCCATCAGCTAATATGATAATAGACATCGGTGGTGGTACAACAGAGATAGCGATTATATCACTCGGTGGTATTGTAGAGTCTAGATCACTTAGAGTTGCAGGAGATGAGTTTGATGATTGTATTATGAACTACATGAGAAGAACTTATAATTTAATGATTGGTCCAAGAACAGCAGAAGATATCAAAATGACAATAGGGTCAGCATATCCACTCGGTAATAATGAGCTAGAGATGGAAGTTAGAGGAAGAGACCAAGTAGCTGGGCTTCCAGTAACTAAAAGAATTAACTCTGTAGAAATAAGAGAATGCCTTGCTGAACCAAATCAACAAATTATTGAAAACGTTAAATTAACTCTAGAGAAATGTCCACCAGAGCTTGCAGCTGACCTCGTTGAAAGAGGGATGGTATTAGCAGGTGGTGGCGCATTAATTAAAGGGTTAGATAAAGCTTTAATTAAAGAGACAGGACTTCCTGTATTTGTTGCTCCGAATCCGCTTTTAGCGGTTTGTATTGGTACTGGAAAAGCTTTGGATTATCTAGATAGATTTAAAAGAAAAAAATAATAAAATTGTATTAAGTTATCAAAACAAATAGACATTATTTTTTTACGATAACGAGTCGCTTTTCCTTCACCTATTTGTTCTAATAGCCCTCTTGATGTTAAGTGAGCCAATCTTCGTCCCGCAGTTGTTCTAGCTAAAAAAGCATTATGAAGGGTTTGGTTCTACTCTTGTTAATGAGAAAGTTCTGGAAAACCATAATATCAAAAGATCTACAGAAACTATAAGACAATAGATGACGAGGGAAAGACTATGGAATCTTAAAAAAGAAAAAAAATTGAAAATCTAAATTTAACCTCTTGAGATATTAAAGCTAGTTATTGGAAAAAAGGATCTCAGTCCTTTAGATGTATATATATTGGTATTTCTCCAAATTGGAAATACGTATCTACCAGTACTATCTGTCACTATTTGAGGTTGAGAGCCTAGGCCAAGATTTGGAACTATTGCGCTCCAAGTTTGACCAAAATCAGCTGATCTAGCTGTTTGAATATTCCCACCAGCTACCCAAATAGCAAATACATATCTACCCGAGATATCAGCAACTATTTGAGGATCATCGCCTAGGCCCAAATTTGGTGGTAAACTCCAATTTTGACCAAAATCATCTGATCTAGCTATTTGAAGCAAGCTGCCGAGATCTTGCCAAATAGCATAAACATATCTACCCGAGCTATCAGTAACTATTTGAGGGTCAAGGAGGGGGTTAACAGAACTCTGAACTATTTGTGTGCCCCAAGTTTGACCAAAATCATCTGATCTAGCTGTTTGAATATCATCATTGTCATCTTGCCAAATAGCAAAAACATATCTACCCGAGATATCTGTTGTTATTTGAGACTTCGGGTTTACTGCAAAAAGAGCTACTACACCAATGATTTGTGAGGTCCAATTTTGACCAAAATCGGCTGATCTAGCTGTTTGAATATTCGTGCCATCTACCCAAATAGCAAAGACATATCTACCCGAGCTATCAGTAACTATTTGAGATAGCTTGCCTGGGCCCAAATCTAGTGGTAAACTCCAATTTTGACCAAAATCGGCTGCTCTAGCTGTTTGAATATTCCCGCCGATATCTTCCCAAATAGCAAAGACATATCTACCCGAGCTATCAGTAACTATTTGAGAAGCACCGCCTTGGCCAAAATTTGGAACTATTGTGGTCCAATTTTGACCAAAATCGGCTGATCTAGCTACTTGAATATTCGAGCTGCCATCTGCCCAAATAGCAAAGACATATCTACCCGAGCTATCAGTAACTATTTGAGGAGCACCGCCTGTGCCAAGATTTGGAACTATTGTGGTCCAAGTTTGACCAAAATCGGCTGATCTAGCTACTTGAACATCTGTGCCTTCTCGCCAAATAGAAAAAACATATCTACCCGAGTTATCTGCTGTTACTTGAGGCGTAGTACCTGCAGCTGAACTAATATCTAAAGGCGTTGAAAAATTAAAATTTTCTGCAAAAAGAGACGTACTTATCAAAGTTATAAGAATTAGAACATATTTACTTTTTATCAACTTCAACATAAATACTCCTTTTGATGAAAGATAAAAAATATTTTGTATTTCTCATTTTTTTAAATCAATTTATTTTTTTAATTTGTAGGAATAAAGTTGTTGGGCCCTAAAGCTCATAAGTTAAAATGCCCTAACAAAGATTTTATTAGGAGGTTAATTTTGGAGAAAATATTTTGTATGACACAAAAAGAATGCTCTATTTATCTAGTGCTTGTTTTATTGTTGAAAAAGTTGTCATAGCTATTTTTAATCCTCTTTTTTTAATAATACGTAGCTTTAAGAAGCTAAACGTCGATCTTCTAAAACTCTATTTTTCCAGATCCCTTCGATCTTTTCTAAGACTTCTAGATCAGAGTTTTTCCTAATTTTAACATATGCTTTGTGTCCGCCATAGTCTTCACAAAGCCCTGCATCAACGTTGATAAGTCTAAGGGAATCTGTGATTCTAATCGGGGCATCATCACTATAACGTCGTGGAGGATTGTGAGCAATAACTTGTGGGATATCTCTTGCATGAACTGATTTCATGAGATCAGAGACATCATCCCAAAGAGGTCCTCCTATTTCATGTTCTCCTCCTCTTGATTCTGAAACACGAAAGATAGGATGATCATATTTATCTTTTTTAACTGCTTCTTTTAAAAGTTCATTCATGTAATTTGTGATATCTTGCTCCGATACATTTTCAATTTTTTTCTTCTCTTTAATTTCAGATATTAAATGAGTTTTAATAGAAGAGCGCAGGCCTGCATGAGTAAAAAGACGCATGTCATCAAAATAAGATAGCTGAACTTTTCCAGCTAAAATATCTTTTTTTATCTCCTTCGCTAACTTTTCAGGCTCTGGATAATTTGCAAATCTATAGTCCCCCTGAAGCAGCATTAGTTCATGGTTTCCAAGTAGGCGAATAATTTGTCGAGGATTTGCTTTTTCTTGAAGTTTTTGTAAAAAAGCCCAAGCTTCTTTTGATTTTGGACCTCTATCTATAACGTCTCCCATTTGAATTACGATATCTTTGAAATCTTTATTAAGATTTCCTCTTTCATCGATAACTTTAGCATGTAAAAGATTTTCTTTAAAACCATCGAGCTCTCCATGGATATCTCCGAAAACGAAAATTTCTTTTTCTCGAACTAGGCCCGGTCTTAAAGGAGGGATAAATTCAATTTTTGAACTCTTTTTTAATTCAAATTGATTAGTCTTTCTTAAAACGAATTTTGCTACATACATAATAAAAGGGATAATAACTGTTACCCAAGAGGCAATTTTCAGGGCAGTTAAAATAATTTTTTTAAATCTGTTTTGAGGATTGTTTTTAATTTCATATAAATAGCTGCCACTCTCGTTTTTTGAAATAACAACAGCTTTTTTTCCTCCTAGATAGAAGTAATCTTCAACAAAATCAAAGATTCTATATTTGATTCCTGTTTGCTTTGCAAATGATATAGGTGGTAGGGTTGCCATTTTCTTAAACTCCTCTTTTTTTACAAATATTATAGCAAAAATCCTCTTATTTTTAAATAGGCACAGTATCAAGGATTTCTTTTACATGCCTTTTGATCTTAGCTCGCGAGGATCTCTTTAAATGCTTTATAATTAAGTGGATATATTAAGAAATAGATAATATTTTAAAAATTATAATATTTACTTAATTTTTAGCCTCATTAGAAAAATAAAAGAGAATTTCCAGGGTTTTTAGACTTAATTCTGGAAAATGATGTATTTTCCGGAATTATCCTGTTTTTTTTGAGAGATAATGTCGTAAAAAGAGATGTATTTAGGAATTATCTCAAAAATTTGGGGTGTTTAAAGTAGAAAATTTTAGATTTTTTCTTTTTCTAATCATCTTTTTTTTGCACCAAACTAGAAAAATATCAATTTGGTGCAAAGTATTTTAAGTAAAAAACTTTGCACCAAAATATAGAAATGTTGATTATGAACATAATCAGTTAAAAATAAGGTCCTGATAATAAATAGCTTGAAAAATTCTGGGTCTTTTTAGCCAAATAAAAATAAGTGATGAAATTGAGAGATTGATTATAATCTTAAATCTGGATTTCAAAAAAAGATCGTGTAATACTTTTTTAATAATCTATCAAAACAAAAGAAAGTAAGTTATGCGAGCCGTTATCCAAAGGGTGAAAGAGGCCAAAGTTGAAGTTGATCAAAAGATAGTTGGTCAAATAGATCAAGGCATATTAGTTTTATTTGGATGTCATAAAGATGACACTGATAATCAAATCGATTATTTAGTTGATAAGCTCATAAATATGAGAATTTTTTCAGATGAAAACGATAAAATGAATCTCTCAATAAAAGATATTGATGGTGATATTTTAGTGGTCTCTCAATTTACACTTCTAGCTGATACAAAAAAGGGGAGAAGACCATCTTTTATAAATTCAATGGAGCCTAAGAAAGCAAATGAGTTTTATGAAAAATTCATATCTAAGTTAAAAGAGCATATTAAAAATGTGCCTACAGGAATCTTTGGCGCTAAAATGCAAGTTTCTCTAATAAATGATGGCCCTGCAACTTTTGTTTTAGATGTTTGAATTTACAAAAAAAGTATCGATGTAGAGTTTTTTGCTTATTTCCATCTTCTTGCAGCTTCTGAACAACTCTCATTACTTCTGCTTAACATCCCCCTTCTAAAAGCCTCAATTTCAGCCTCAATTGCAGTATTTAGTCGATTGTTTCTATCTATTAAAGCTTGAAAATCTAATCTAACAAAGGCTGTTGGTTCTCTTGATAAAACGCTATTTAATAAATCTCTAATTGGAGCTTTTTGAAGAGCTATTTCATATTCTTTTTTTTGCAGTATATCCTTTTCTATATCTATAGTTCTTTGGAACTTGTTCCATACATAATCGCACAGACGAGTTCTATGATCTAGATTATAATTTGATTCATCTTCATTTAACGATCTAACCCTATTTAATAAATTTAATAAGTTATTGCTTTGTGTAGTTATATTAAAACAATCATTTAAATCAGATAATGTTTCAACAAATATGGACTCTACAGAATCTAATCTAACGATGCCTCCATTTGCTTTAATATAATAATCGTAAACATTAGTATCATCTCTTGCTAAAGCAACAACATTGTCTTCAAATCTATTAATGCAGGCGCTTGCAGTCATAAAAAATCTCCTTTATTTTTAAATTTAAATTAAAAATTATTATCTTGGAAAAATCTCATTTTCTTTAAAGAAAAATCCTATTTCTATTTTAGCATTTTCCAAACTATCAGATCCATGAACTGCATTTCTTTCAATCGACGTGGCAAACTCTTTTCTAATAGTACCTTCTTTGGCATTTACAAAATTTGTAGCTCCCATAATATTTCTATTTTGTTTCACAGCATTTTCACCATAGAGAACCGATACTAAAATAGGGCCTGATGTCATAAAATCTACTAGATCATTATAAAAAGGTTTCTCTTTATGAACTAAATAAAATTTTTGAGCTTGATCTTTTGTAAGATGAAGCATTTTAGCTGCAATAATTTTTAAATTATTCTTTTCAAAGTGATCAAAAATTTTTCCTATAACATTTTTCTCTACAGCATCTGGTTTTATAATAGATAATGTTTGCTCCATATCTTACTCCGTATTAATATATTTAAAATATTTGTAAATTAGAAATTATATAAAAAAGGGCATTTATTATCTATGAATTATACCAATTATATCGACTTTAAGGATGTAAAAAAAATTTTAGTTATAAAACTTAGACATTTAGGAGATGTTCTACTCACAACTCCTGTTTTTTATAACCTAAAAAATATTTCTAAAGATGTAAAGGTAGATGCTTTTATATATGAAGATTCAAAAGATATTTTAAAAAACAATCCATATGTCGATGAGATTTTAACATACGATAGAGCTATAAAAAAGCTTGGTTTTTTTAAAAGATTAATAAAAGAGTTGAAAATTCTAAGAAATATTAAAAAGAGAAAATATGATCTTGTAATAAATCTTACAGAAGGGGACAGAGGAGCTATTGCAGCTTATTTTTCAAAAGCTAAATATAGAGTTGGAATTGATCCTGAGAAAAAAGGATTTTTTAAAAAAAAGAAGATATTTTCGCATATTGTAAAAAATCCAAAAACCAAAAGACATATAGTTGAAAAAAATTTAGATGCACTCAGAAGAATTGGAATTTTTCCTAAAGAGGAGGATAAAAAACTTCATTTCAATGTATCAGATCTAGCTAAAGAAAAAATCCAAAAAATCTTAGATGAAAACAACATTTCTACAAATAATTATATTTTGATTCACCCATCAACTAGGTGGCGATTTAAATGTTTTGATAAGTTTGATCAGCTAGCTAAGCTTTTACATGAAAAAAATGAAAAAATAATTGTCGTCTCAGGAAAACAAGATTATGAAATCGACATGGTTAAAAAGATCATCAATGACCTGCCTATCTTGAACTTAGCTGGAAAAGTAAATATCGAAGAACTAGCTGCTTTAATACTCTTTTCTAAAAAATTTTATTGTGTAGACTCTTTTTCTTTTCATTTATCTAGTGCTTTAAAATCTAATGTTAGAGCATTTTTTGGACCTACGTGTGAGATAGGTTTTGGTCCATGGCAAAATGAAAATGCTAAGATTATAAAATCTAATTTTTCTTGTAGGCCATGTTCTTTGGACGGTTGTGGGGGGAGTAAAGTTAGCGAATGTCTAACTTCTATATCGGTGAAAGATATAGATTTAAATGATTAATGATTTACTATTATGGTTTCATCTAATAGATAATTTTTTCATAGTTTTAACCTATAAAACCTAAATTTATTAAAAAACACTTCTTTTAGTTATTGATTATCAGTTGTTTAGCATCATTTCGTGCATATTCAAAATTGCATTTTGAATTTACTTGAAATGAATTTAGATAATTGATTATCATAGAGTTAAAAGAGAAGTTTTATGTATATAAAAAGAAAATTAGAAAAATTAGTTTCAATGGCTCTAGAGCAATTTCCTGTCTGCCTAATTACTGGAGCTAGGCAAGCTGGTAAATCTACCATGCTTAAAAATCTTTTAAAAAATTATAGATATGTTTCTTTTGATGATCCAAAAGCTCGGCAAATGGCGATTGAAGATCCAAAGTTATTTCTTTTAACAAATCCACCGCCTGTGATTATAGATGAGATTCAGTATGCTCCTGAGATTTTATCATACATAAAAATGGATGTAGATGCAAACAGACGAGATTATGGTAGATATGTTTTAACAGGCTCTCAAATTTTTCAAGTAATGCAAGGAGTTACAGAGAGCTTAGCTGGAAGGGTTGCGATATTTAATTTATATCCACTTAGTTTTGAAGAGATAGATATAGATGTTTTTGATGATAAATTAGTTTTTCAATCTTATTTGAAAGGTTTTTATCCTGAATTTTATGTGAATTTGAAATTAGATATGTCTTTTTGGTTTAGTTCATATCTAGCAACTTATATTGAAAGAGATGTCAGAAATATCACTGCTGTATCAGACTTATCTAAATTTCAAACTTTTATTAATATTTTAGCTACAAGAGCAGGGCAAATATTAAATCTTTCAAATATTTCAAAAGAGTGCGCTATCTCACAACCGACTTGCAAAAGTTGGCTTTCTATTTTGGAATCTACTTATATAATTTATTTATTAAGACCTTTTCATAATAATCGAAAAAAAAGACTGATTAAATCACCAAAACTTTATTTTGTTGATACTGGTTTACTTTGCTATCTCTTAGGGATTGATAATACAAATAGATTATTAAAAGCATCTGAGAGAGGAGCTATTTTCGAAAATATGATCATTATGGAAACTATAAAAAGATTATCTTATCAAGTAGGAAAAACAAATTGTTATTTTTATAGAACTGGGGCGGGAGTTGAAATTGATTTGATTGTTGAAAAAACAAAAACTATACCATATGAAATAAAATTTACAAAAACGCTATCAAAAAATATGGCACGTTCTATCAATTTATTTTCGAAAGATCATGATATTGAAAAAGGATATGTTTTATCATTAAGTGGAGATGATATCTTTTTATATAGAAATGTTTTAGCTATGCATTGGAGCAAGGTATTAAAAGGCCAAGAATAATCATAAAGAAAAATCTTCACCGAGATAATATTTTCTAGCATCTTCATTTTTTACCAGTTCATTAACTGTTCCAGATAGCATAACCTTCCCATCTTGCATGATATAGCTTCTATCTACTATAGAAAAAATCTCTCTAGCATTGTGATCTGTAATTAAAATACCTATAGATTTTTTCTTTAAGATTTTAATTAGCTTTTTTACGTCAGCAATAGCGAGTGGATCTATATTTGCAAAAGGCTCATCTAAAAGAAGCAAAGATGGTTCTCTAACTAAGGATCTTGTAATTTCTAGTCTTCTTCTCTCGCCACCGGAGAGCGTTATTGCTTTTTTCTTTTTTAAATGAGTTAAATGCAATTCTTCTAAAAGATCTTTAAGTCTTTTTTGTTTTTCTGCTTTTGAAAGATTTAAAGTTTCTAAAATACATAAGATATTCTCTTCAACAGTTAATTCACGAAAAACAGAGGGTTCTTGCGCTAAATATCCCATACCGAGCCTTGCTCTTTTATGAATAGATAGATTTGAGATATCTTTATCTTTAAAAAAAACTTTTCCACTGTCTGCTTTAATGAGGCCTATTGCCATATAAAAAGCTGTGGTTTTGCCAGCTCCGTTTGGACCTAAAAGGCCAATTACTTCTTTTTCTTTAACTTCAAATGATAAACCATTTACAACAGGTTTAGAGTTGTATGATTTATATAGGTTTTCAACTTTTAAAAGAGTTTTTTTTCTATTCATAATTTGTATACTTTGAAAAAATGTCGTGGATTAAATTTTGTTCTTCTAAGTTAAATGTAAATCTTACATCTCCAAGACCTTTAATGTCATTTTTTTCTTTAGGGTTTATATGGATTTCATTAGCGCTAAGTTTAAGGGATTTATCTTCTTGCCAAAATAGTACTTTTTTATCTTTATCTGAGCTGAGTAAAACTTTGGTCTCTAGGGGGAGATACTCAATTTTATCAGCTAGCCCATAGCCGATAAAATTTTTGTCTTCTGTGTATTTAAATCTAACGCTATTTTCTAAAACAATATTTTTAATGTTGTCATTTTCATCATATAAAAGTGTAGCTTTTTTAGCGGAGATTGAGACGTTTTCATCAACGTATACTAAATAGTGATCTTGATTTTTCAAACTAAAAGCTGAGATTTTCTTTTTTTCATGATCTAACTCTATTATTCCCTGAGTAAAAAGATAAGATTTGTTTTTTGAAAAGAAATTGATAGTTGTATTATTTCTAGAAATAATTTTTCTAATAGATTTTTGATCTATGTTTTTTAAGAGTTCAATTTGATTTGATAAAATTTCACCAACTTCTGGATCTATAACTTTAACATTATCATTTAAAGAAAAGGAGTTTTCAAAATTATGCCAATTGAGTCTACTCGCTACAAAAGAAATAGATTTGTTTTTTAGAAGATTATTTATTTGACCTCTAGTATTTTCAAGCTCTAAATCTAAATTATCAACATCTAAAGTAGCTTTTTCTGCAAAGATCTCACTATTTTCATATGTAAAACGACAAAAGTCATTATCTTTTGGATATAAAAAAACTTTTGATTCATTTTCTTTTTTTTCAAAAAGCGCTTCTTGGCAATAAATGTTTACTTGATTATCAAGTGATAGAGTGACTTTATCTAAAAAAGATATTGAGTAAATATCTTCAATGTTTAGTTTTTTCATAGCGTTTTTGGTGTCTAAAAGACATTTCACTTCGTTTGATATGATTTTTAGATCTCTACTTTTGATTTTATCTACATACGTTACAAAATCTTTTGAGTAGAATCTAATTTGGGAGCTAAATGAATCGAAATCAGCATTTTCACTAATTAGTGTGCCATTTGCATTTGTGATTAATTTAACTCCATTTTTTAAACTAAAATCAACTAATCTATTTGCTTTTTTTAAGTTAGAAAATCTAGCGCTATTTGCAAAGATTTTTCCAAAGCTATGCTCTAGATAAAATCCATTATCAAAGTGTAGATTATTTTTTTCAAAATTTAAAATATCAGCTGAGATTTTATAACTCTCATCTTGAGCAAATAATAAAAAAGGAATAATAAGTAAAAATATTATTTTTCTCATTTTACGCTCTTTTTGGGATTAAAAGAACCTTCAAATGAGATAGCTTTAATTTCAGGTTTTTTCTTATGTACAGAAAAAGTGAGTTCCTTTGCTTTTCCTTGAAAGTAGGCTCTACTAAAGAGTGTTTGATCTAAATTAGTGTGGGTGAAGTTAAGTGTATTGATAAATGATAAGTTTACATCGAATAGATTAAATTTATGAGATGGAAAAATATAACTACCACTTTTTGCTGTTATATATTTTATTTGCTGCATCACTTGAGGATCTAAAATATCTTCAAAACATATTAGAGTAATTGAGTTTAGATTTTCGATTAGTTGATATTTTTGATGTTTACGGTCTAAAAATATCTCTGATAGCTTTGATGATATCTGATAGTGTTTTCTTGTATTTTTATCAACAATATAGAGATCCTTTTGAACGTTTTCTCTTTTTTGATATGCTTTTGTGGCATCATATTCTAAATTTTTTTGCTCTAAGTTGTTATAGGCTACAATATCTTTTTCATTGATAAATAAAAAATTTAATAAAAATAGAGTTATAAATATAACGAGGCCCAGAAGAGAAAAAATAAAAGTTTTTTTTAACATAATGCGCATTCTGATAGGGCATTTTTTATTTTTTCAATATCTCGGAGTAGATTTTCTAAAATATCTAAAGCCATAACTGTAGCACTATCACTTAGAGCTTTTTTAGGATTTGGGTGACATTCAATAAAGATAACATCGGTGTTCATTACAACAGAGGCTTTAGCAAGATATGGAATAAATTTTGATTCTCCAGCAGATGTAGTTTTATTTCCTCCAGGTAATTGCGTTGAGTGAGAAGCATCAAAACAAACGGGATATCCAAAACTTTTCATTATTAAAAGAGATCTAAAATCAGTGACGAGATTATTATATCCAAAAAATGTTCCTCTGTCTGTTAGGATGATATTTTTATTGCCAGAAGAGAGTATTTTATCGATAACATTTTTCATCTCAAAAGGAGACATGAACTGCCCTTTTTTTACATTTATAGGTTTTTTTGTTTTAGCAGCTGCGACTAAGAGATCTGTTTGTCTACATAAAAATGCTGGAATCTGAATAATATCTAAAACATCTTTTGCTTCATTTGCTTGAGAAGGCAGGTGAATATCGCTTGTAACTGAAAGGTCAAGTTCATCTTTTATTTTTTGTAAAATTTCAAGTCCTTTCTCTAAACCAGGACCTCTAAATGAATCAATAGAGGATCTATTAGCTTTATCAAAGCTAGCTTTAAAAATAAAATTAAAATCAAATTTAGAAAAAATCTCTTTTAGCCTTTCTGCAGTATAAAGAGTATGATCTAAACTCTCAATCACGCAAGGGCCACATATAAAAGTTAGCTTTTCTTCTCCAATTGTCAAATTATCATTTATTTTAATTTCTGACATAATTTTCTCCTATTAGATCTTTCATAGAATATAGCCCAGGTTTTTTATTATATATAAATTTTGCAGCTTGAATAGCACCATTTGCAAAAACTGATCTTAGATGCGCTGAGTGTTTTATCTCAATAGATTCATTTTCATTTGTAAAAAAAATTGAGTGCTCTCCAATAATATTTGCAGCTCTAATTGAATGAATATTCACATCTTTATTTATCGTTTTTTTTATATCATCAGCTAGAGTTAATGCTGTGCCAGATGGAGAATCTTTTTTTGAGATATGATGTTTTTCTAGAATATCAATATCACTATTTTTTAGCATCTTAGATGCTAATTTTGAAAACTCTCTAATTAAAGCTATTCCTATAGAAAAATTTGAGCTATAAAAAATTGGTATTTTTTTACTGGCATTTGATATTTTTTTAAAAGCATCCTCGCTGTAACCTGTTGTTCCTAAAACGAGAGGTGTTGTTGTTTTTATAGCAATATTTAAAATCTCATCTAAAGTGCTTGGAATAGAAAAATCAATAGCTACTTTTGACTTTTTCAAAAGTTTTTTTAAGTTTTGAAAATCTTTTCTTCCAACTCCTCCAATAATATCAATTGAGCTATTTAGAGCGTTTTTTTTTATCTCCCTTCCCATCTTTCCTGATATTCCAATGATACTAGCAAAAATTTTCATGAACTTTAATTTGGGTTTTTGTTATTATTTTATCAAACTTAAGTATACGAAGCAAAAACTTTTAGATATAGCGAAAAAACTATATATGATCCTTGAAAAATACTGCTTCAACTAATTAATATGGATTTCAATGGATTGATAGCTCAATTGGATAGAGCACCCGCCTTCTAAGCGGGCGGTTGCAGGTTCGAGTCCTGCTCAGTCCATTTTTTATCTTCTGATTTTTATTAAATAATTCGT